>Ga0207712_10000047_pt1 | contig 161425 bp, 141 predicted proteins | sample KBSS44metaG_FD_184402 | JGI IMG/M metagenome (GOLD analysis project Ga0207712, IMG submission 184402) | Switchgrass rhizosphere microbial communities from Kellogg Biological Station, Michigan, USA - KBS S4-4 metaG (SPAdes) (version 2) | ecosystem: Host-associated > Plants > Roots >... | reverse complement strand
CCCGAACCGAGCGCATATGAGGGATCTTGGTCGAACCTCACCCGCGCATCACTTCGCCGACGCACGCTTCGACGAGGGAGCTGGGCTACGCCCTCTTGACTGGCAACGCTTTATAGGTGTGTCCGTACCCAATTGTTAGTGCCAGCCCGAGCGGCAGTTTCGAGGATCGTCTACGCCCCTCGTCCCCTCACAAGTCGCCCCCACCCTCGCCGTCGCGGCCGAGCGCGTTGAGGACCTCGCGGTCGAACATCACGGAGAGGCTCTCGCGGCTCGAGTACGGACCGGGACGATAGCCGCGCGACGCGATTCCCGCCTGACTGATCTCGCACACGTGCCAGTCCTGTCGATTGGTGAGATCCCAGAAGGCGATCCCATCCTCGACGTCCCACGTGTCATCGCGCACGCTGTCCGGATGAAAGAGCCACTCGCACGTGATGAGTGAACGCTCTGGCGACACCGGCGTGATGTAATGCGCCATCACGTAGTCCGGATGCAGGCTCAGGAGCATGTTCGGAAAGATCGAGTAGTAGTACACCCGCTTCATGTCCGCTTCATCGAGCTCGCCCACCGGAACGCCGCACGCCTGGCCGCTCATCGAGAGGCTCTCGTGCTGCTCGTTCATCACCATGAAGCCGCCAAGGAAGGGGCCTTCGAAGAGATCGTTCTCTCCACTGTTGGAGGGCGTGATCTTCGTGAGCTGCGGGTGCACCGGGGAGCAGTGGTAGCACTCGGAGTAATTCTGGAAGACGAGCTTCCAGTTGGACTTCACGTCGTACTCGATCGTGCGGGCGACGGTGAGTCCCGGCAGGTTGAAGCGCTCGAAGCGACCGAGCAATGCGGCGAAGGCCTCTTCGAACGGCTCCGGGTTCGGATCGAGATTGATGAAGAGAAAGCCTTCCCAGTTCGCGATGGCGACGCTGACCAGCGGGAAGTCCTTCTTGTCGAATCCGGGGATGGAGTCGCTCGTCTGGGCGCCGACGAGTCGGCCGTCGAGTGCGTAGGTCCAGGCGTGGTACGGGCACTGGATGGTTTCGGAGAGAGTGCCGGACGCCGCTTCGCACATGCGGGCGCCGCGGTGGCGGCACGTGTTGTAGTGCGCACGGATCTCGCCCGACTGGTCGCGAAGGACGATGATGCTCTCCTTCCCGATTGTATGCAAAAAGTAATCACCCCGATTGGCGATCTTCGATTCGCGTCCGATGCAGATCCATCGGCGCGCGAAGATCCGATCGAACTCCTGCGCGAAGAGCTCAGGGGATGTAAAGAACTCCTGCGGCAGCGTGTGCGCGCCGGCGATCGGGATGTCCCGAGTCTTGACGAAGGTCGCCATAAAGCGGTTCCGGGGTAATTGTGGTTCCGCAAGATGTGGAAGCCCCAGGAAAGGCGAAAGGGCAGTAAGGGCGGAGCGCGGTTGCCCTGTCGGAGATGCGGTTGAAGCGCCATCATGGGGTCGGGTACACTCGGCCATCTCCCACTCCGGTCATTGTATGCAACGAGTTTTCGCGGTGCTCGCGGCCCTCGCCGTCGTCGCCCACCCCGCGCGCGCGCAACTGCCGGACTACATGGCGCCGCCCTATCTCCCACCGGCAGCGACCGTCGTCACCGCCATCAAGGCCGGGCGCCTCGTCGACGTCGACAAAGGAACCGTCCTCCACAACCAGGTGATCGTCGTGCGCGGCGACAAGATCGCGTCGATCGAGCCCGCGCCCGGACACATCCCCGCCGGCGCAAAGATCATCGATCTCTCCAACTACACCGTCACGCCGGGGCTCATCGACTGCCACACGCATCTCATCGGCGAGGACGAGTCCGCGAACGCCTCAGCGCCGCTCGAACGCTCGGCCGGACAGGAGGAGCTCGACGGCGTGAAGAACGCGCGCCGCACGCTGCTCGCCGGATTCACGACGGTGCGCGACGTCGGAACGTATCGCGCCTTTCTCGATGTCGCGCTGCGCGACTACATCAACGATGGGTATGTGATGGGTCCGCACATGGCGGTGGCCGGCGCGTACATCACCGTGAGCAGCGGCGGCGGCGAGGTGACGGGGCTCGCGACGGATGTCGGCCTTCCGGCGGACATGCGCTTCGGCGTCGCGAACAACGCAGACGAGGTGCGGCAGCGCGTGCGCGAGATTCTCAATCGTGGCGCGGATCTCATCAAGGTGATCGCGACGGGCGCTGTTCTCACGCCGGGGACCAAGCCGGGCGTGCAGGAGTTCAGTGAGGAAGAAATTCACGCGGCGGTGACGGAGGCGGCCAAGTACGGCGCGCGCGTCGCAGCGCATGCGCACGGGGCGGAGGGGATCAACGCGGCGATCCGCGCGGGCGTCGCGTCGATCGAGCACGGTTCGCTCCTGAACGACGAGTCGATCCGCCTGATGAAGGAACACGGCACCTATCTCGACGCCGACATCTACAACGGCGACTACACGAACACGGTGGGCAAAGAGCAGGGATGGTCCGCGGAAATTCTTCGCAAGAACGACGAGACCACGGACGCGCAGCGCGCGGGCTTTCGCAAGGCGGTGGCGGCGGGTGTGAAGATGACTTTCGGCACCGATGCGGGCGTGTATCCGCACGGGCTCAATGCGCGGCAGCTGCCGTACATGGTGAAGTACGGGATGACGCCGATGCAGGCGCTGCAGTCGGCGACGATCAATGCCGCGACGTTGATTGGCTGGCAGGACAAGCTCGGCTCGATCGCAGTGGGGAAGTCGGCCGACCTCATCGCGGTCGAAGGCGACGGGCTCGCGGACATCTCGCGCTACACGAATGTCGCGTTCGTGATGAAGTCGGGGACTGTTTACAAGGCGCCCTAGAATTGTATACATTTACCGCCGCATAGCACGCCACCCTTCGGGCGCCCCAGCCCACTCCTCCTCACTCCGAATTTTATGGCGAACAGCTACGACGTCGTCTTCATCGGCGCGGGCCACAACGCGCTCGTCTGCGCGGCCTACCTCGCGCGCGCAGGCAAGAAGGTGCTCGTTCTCGAGCGCCGCGAGCTCGTGGGCGGCGCCTGCGTGAGTGAAGAGCTGTGGCCGGGCTACAAGGTTTCCACTGCCGCCTACGTCAACAGTTTGCTTCGCCCCGAGATCATCAAGGAGCTCGAGCTGCACAAGTTCGGCTTCGAGTTGATGCCGAGAAGCCCGTCGTCCTTCTCGCCCTTCCCCGATGGACGGTCCCTCCTCATGGGGCCGGACAAAGAGATGACGCACCGCGAGGTGAGCAAGTTCTCGAAGAAGGACGCGGACGCGCTCCCGAAATACGAAGCGATGCTCGAGCGCTGCGCGGATCTCATCGAGCCGACGCTCATGCAGACGCCGCCGAGCCCGTGGAACATGCGCCCATCGGACCTCGTGCACCTGGGCAAGATGGCGTGGAAGTTCAAGAAGATGGGTCCCGAGGGCGCCGCCGCGATCGAGATACTCACCGGCGCCGCGCGCCCCATCCTCGATCGCTGGTTCGAGAGTGAGCATCTCAAGGTCACGCTCGCGACCGACGCCGTGATTGGCGCGATGGCCGCACCCTCGATGCCCGGAACCGCGTACGTGCTCTTTCATCACGTGATGGGCGAGTGCAACGGCGTGCGCGGCGTGTGGGGCTACGTGCGCGGCGGCATGGGCGGCATCTCCAACTCGATCGCGGCGTCCGCGAAGTCGAAGGGCGCCGAGATTCGCGTGAACGCCGAGGTGGCGAAGGTGCTGGTGAAGGACGGACGCGCGGTCGGCGTCGTGCTCAAGGACGGCACCGAGATTCGCGCGAGCAAGGTCGCGTCGGGCGCCGACGCGAACGTCACCTTCCTCAAGCTCTGCGATGAGAAAGATCTGCCCGCCGATTTCGTGGCCGGCGTAAAGGGGCTCGACTACAGCAGCGCGAGCCTCAAGATCAACGTCGCGCTCAGCGAGCTCCCGAACTTCACCGCCGTTCCAGGAGCGGAAGCGGGCCCGCAGCATCGCGGCACGATCCACATCTCGCCGACCATGGACTACATCGAGCGCGCGTACGACGATGCGAAGTACGGGAAGGCGGCCGAGAATCCGATTCTCGAGTGCACGATTCCCTCGGTGATCGACAAGACGGTCGCGCCCGAGGGACAGCACCTGATGTCGATGTTCATTCAGTACTTCCCGTACAACATCAAGGGTGCAGACACCCCCGAGGCGTACAACGCGGCAAAGGAGAAGTTCGCCGATCGCTGCTTCGACATCCTCAACGAGTACGCGCCCAACTTCAAGAAGTCGGTGATCAACCGGCAGGTGCTCTCGCCGCGCGATCTCGAGGCGCGCTTCGGGCTCACGGGCGGCAACATCATGCAGGGGACGATGTCGCTGAGCAGCCTCGCCTTCATGCGGCCGCTGCCGGGATGGGCGCAGTACAAGACGCCGATCAAGAATCTCTATCTCTGCGGCGCCGCCACGCATCCCGGCGGCGGCGTGATGGGCGCGTGCGGCTACAACGCCGCGAAGGAGATTCTAAAGGACTGAGTTACGGTGTCGCACGCGGCGATCTGAGGGCGACGATCGCTGCGCCCACCTGCCATCCGCACAAGAGCGAAACCGCACCGAGCATCTCGGGCCGAGCCTCGTCGAAGAAGATGACGCCGACGAGGCCGCCCACTGCCGCGATCCACGCCAACACCGCCAGCCAACGCGGCCGCCCCGCCGTCATCCACTCGGCAGCGCCCAGCAAGAGCGCACCGAGTGCGATGAGATAGTTCCCGAATCGTGCGGCCATCAGGCCGATGAAGTGCATCATCTCGAATTGACGCGCGATGCTCGTATCGCCGGCGGCGAAGACGCTCGCCATGCGCCACGCGGGCCCCGCCATGAACGTCGTGTTGAGCGCGTCGAGCGCGATGCCGACGGTGATGATCGCGAGCGCCGCGATCACCGCGCTGTTGGTCGGCGTACTCGCGGGCACGCCGACGAGCCGCACCCAGATCCCTACTACTATGAGTCCGGTGCCGCCGAGCATGCACAGATGCATCGTGCGCCAGATCCGCATCGAGGCGATCATGCCGAGCTCCATCGAGCCGTCGCCACTGAGTATCGGATGCATGGCCGCGCCGCCGGCCAGGAGCAGAGTGCCGAGCAGGAGCGCGAGCGCGAGCGGGCGAGTGAGCGTGTTCATGGCGCTGCTGTTGTGCGGGTTCGGGTCGAGAGCGATGTTAGGCGCATGAAGCTCACCGTAATGAGTCGTGGTGCAACATACCCGGCCCGCGATGCGGGGCGCCACCCGTGAGCGCGGAAGCGCCAGGCATGGCGGGAAAGGTGTGCGTCGTGACGGGTGCGACGGCCGGGATCGGGAAGGAGACGGCGCTCGCGCTCGCGAAGATGGGCGCGACGGTGGTGATCGTGGCGCGTGATGCGGCCAAGGCATCGCGGACGGCGGATGAGATCGAGAAAGCGGCGCCCAGCGCGCAGGTGGATGTCGTGCTGGCAGATTTCGCGCAACTCGATGCGGTGCGCGCGGCGGCCCGCGAGATCGCCGCGCGCTACGGCGCCGTGCATGTGCTGATCAATAACGCGGGCATCGCGAAGAAGCATCGCACGCTGAGCGCGGATGGCTACGAGCTCACCTTCGCGGTGAACCATCTCGCGTCTTTTCTCTTCACGCGCGAGCTGATGCCGCTGCTCCAGGCCGGTGCGCCCGCGCGAATTGTCAACGTTGCGTCAGCGGCCGAGGCGCACGGGCCGATCGACTTCGATGATTTGCAGAGCGAAAAGAACTACAACGGCTTTCGCGTGTATGGCAAGACGAAACTCATGAACGTGCTTTTCACGTATGAGTTGGCAGCGAGGCTGGCGAATTCGGGAGTCACGGCCAATTGTGTGCACCCGGGCGCCGTCGCCACCGACATGCTGCGGCAGCTTCCGTGGCTGCTCTACGCGATGATCTCTCCCTTCCTGCTGACCCCTGAGCAGGGTGCGAGAACGCAGGTATTTCTCGCGAGCTCGACGCCTATGGAGGGTGTGAGCGGCGGGTACTACGTGAAGAGCAAGGCCGCGCGGTCGTCGCCGCGATCGTACGACGTGGAAGCGCGGAAGCGGTTGTGGGATGCGAGTGAAGCGTTGATCCGAGCGACAAACAATCAAGCGACGTGATGGAACCCATGAAAGTTTTTCGTCCGACTGGTCTCGCATTGTTTGCGATTGCCTCGATCGCATTGGCCGCTGGCGCGCAGGCCGACGCCGCGGTCGCCGGGCCGCGCCTTGCGCCGCTCAAGGTGCTGGACCCCGCGTACATGGACACGACAGTGAAGGCGTGCAAGGATTTCAGCCGCTTTGCCAACGGTGGCTGGCTCGCGCGCGACACGATCCCGGCCGCCTACTCGTCCTCCGGTGTGGCGCGCGACATGGCGGATCGCAACGAGCTCGTAGTGCGATCAGTGCTCGACGACGTCATGAAGAAGGGCGCGACGCTCCCGGCAGGGAGCACGCAGCGCAAGCTCGGGACGTTCTACGCGACGTGCATGGATTCGGCGGCCGCGGAGCGTGAGGGAAGCACGCCGATCAAGCCCGAGCTGAGCGCGGCGTCGGCGATCACGACGCGCGCGCAGCTCCTCGACGCGATCGCGCGGCTGCAGATCACCGGCCACGACGTGCTCTTCCAGTACGGCCCCGCCGTCGACTCGCACGATGCCGCGCACTACACCGCGTGGCTCTCGCAGGGCGGGCTCGGCCTCCCCGATCGCGACTACTACACGCGCGAGGGCGCGGCGGCGGACTCGGTGCGCACCAAGTATCTCGCGCACATCGAGAAGCTGCTGACGCTCTCGGGCGAGCCGGCGGCGAGCGTGAAGGCCGACGCGCAACTCGTCTACGCGCTGGAAGAGTCGCTCGCAAAGGCGTCGCTCACTCTCGTTGCGATGCGCGACCCAGCGGCCACCGACCACCCGATGAGCGCCAGGCAGCTCGCGTCGCTCGCGCCGCATGTGACGTGGGCGAGCTACTTTCACAACGCGGGCGTGACGCGGCCGGTGACGAAGCTGAACGTCGCGCAACCGGAGTTCTTCAAGCGCGCAGACTCGCTGCTCGCAACTGCGCCGCTGCCGCAGTGGCGCGCGTATCTGCGCTACCACATTCTGTCGTCCGCTTCGCCGTGGCTCAGCACGCCCTTCGTGAACGAGAGCTTCGCCTTCAGCTCGACTTTCAGCGGCGCGAAGGAGCTGCTGCCGCGCTGGAAGCGATGCCTCCGCGCGACCGACAGTCAAATGGGCGAAGCACTCGGCCAGGCGTACGTGGCGCAGACTTTCCCGCCCGCTGCACGCGACCGCGCTCGCCAGGTGATCGAGGATATTCGCACCGCGTTCGGCGAGCGAGTGAAGAAGCTGACGTGGATGTCCGACACCACGCGCGCGCGCGCGCTCGAGAAGCTCTCGAAGATGCGGAAGAAGGTGGGCTATCCCGACACGTGGCGCGACTACTCGAAGCTCGATGTGCGCGAGCGGCCGTTCGTGCTCAACGAGCTGGACGCCAATGCATTCGAGTGGAAGCGCACTGCGGGGCGCCCGGGAATGCCGGTCGACACCACCGAGTGGGACATGACGGTGCCGACCGTGAACGCGTACTACGATCCATCGAAGAACGAGATGGTGTTCCCGGCTGGCGCACTCGTGCCGCAGACCTTCGACCCCAAGGCTGACGACGGCGCGAACTACGGCGCACTCGGCGGCAGCTGGGCGGGGCACGAGCTCACGCACGGCTTCGACGATGAGGGACGCCACTTCGATGCCGCGGGGAATCTGCGCGACTGGTGGCAGCCGAGCGATTCGGTGACGTTCAGCAAGCAGGCCGCGCGCATCGTTGCGCAGTACAACGGCTACATCCAGGTGGACACCTTCCATGTGAACGGCGAGCTCACGGAGGGCGAGAACATCGCGGACTATGGCGGCGTGCTCACCGGCTATGACGCGTTGCAGCGCGCACTCGAGCGCAACGGGCGTCCGGGGTTGATCGACGGCTTCACGCCGGAGCAGCGCTACTTCATCGCCTACGCGCAGACCTTTCGCGGCCACGAGCGCGACGAGTCACTGATCACGCGCGTGACGACGGATCCGCATTCGCCGGACAGGTGGCGAGTGAACGGCCCGCTGGCGAACTCGGAAGCGTTCGCGAAGGCGTTCGGGTGCAAGGCGGGCGACGAGATGGTCAGGGCGCGCGAGCTCGTGCCGGAGATTTGGTGAGTGATTGCATGCGCGCCCACAAACGCACGATCGCAATACGATCCTGTTTTTGGCCTCGTTCGGTTCGCCTGCGGTACAGCTTCAAGATGCCTCGCATTCTGCGCTGCGACGTGCGATTATGCCGAGACCAGCGGCTCGATGCTTTAAACGCCTTGGATGAGATCCGATTCCTCCCAAGGCGAGCAAATTTCGAAGAATCGCCTCTCATCGCGAATTGTCATGCCCGAGGCCTCAGAAGCCCATAATGCAACGCAATGGACCAATCCGTCCGTCCGGGCTCTTTCCAAGGATGAGGATCCGGTTGATTTCATCACCGCCAAGGCTCGTCGAATGGTTCTTGATGCCCTTGATCAAGGATGGATGGGCCCGCCATTTGATCCGATGATGTTGGCGACCTTACTAGGCATCGATGTCCAAGCAAACAGCGACGTGCGCGATGCGCGAACAGTGCCAATTGGCAGAGGTAAGGCACGAATCGAGTTCAATCCAAATCGAACTCGCGGCCGCATTCGCTACTCGGTCGCACACGAAATTGCACACACACTCTTCCCTGACTTTGCCGACAGAGTTCGAAATCGCGCCCAACATGACGAGCTAGTGGGGGATGAGTGGCAGTTGGAAGCACTTTGCAATATCGCCGCAGCAGAATTTCTGATGCCCTTGGGATCGCTCGCCGGCCATTCGGCTGATCGACTCGGCATCCGCACCGTTCTGGAGCTGCAGCGAAAATTTGATGTCTCCATGGAGGCTCTCGTAATACGGCTTGCGGAAACGAGTGAACTTCCGCTGGCGGGTTTTTGTGCGTCGCCGAGAGATCCAGCGCATTTCACCAGATACCATTTGGATTACATGATCCCGTCGCGCGGCTGGAGTGAGTATCGCATTCCGCGTCGAATTCGCCTACCTCGAGACTCTGTTGTTCGTCAATGCACAGCGATCGGATTTTCGGCACAAGGTGTGGAAACGTGGTGGGCAAAAAGTGGCTCTATGCAAGTGGATGCGGTCGGTATTCCGCCGTACCCGGGAGGATCCGCACCGCGGGTTGTGGGCCTTCTACGTCCTGTCGATTCGTCGATAACGCGAACTCACACCTTTAGTCACGTGTACGGCAGCGCGCTGGAACCTCGAGGCAAAGATCGGCGCATCGTAATTCAAATCGTCAACGACAAGACTGCAAACTGGGGTGGCGGAGGATTCGCTAGTGCAGTGCGAGAAAAGTGGCCGATAGTGCAAGAGGATTTTCGCGACTGGGTCGACCACTCAAGACAGGCATTTCGTCTTGGAGGGGTTCGAATAACCCGTGTAAGCGAAAATTTGAGCGTCGCCAGTATCGTCGCGCAGCACGGTTATGGTCCCTCAGTCAACCCGCGAGTTCGATATGCTGCCCTTCGAACGGGCTTGGAGAAGGTCGCCCACGCAGCACACGAAGTCGGAGCTTCTATTCATATGCCTCGCATCGGAACCGGCCAGGCGGGCGGATCATGGTCAATTATTCGAGATCTTATTCGACAGACGCTAGTAGATGCAGGCGTTCACACGACGGTGTACGACTTACCGGGAAGCCAGGCGATCGAAGAGGTACAGACCTCCCTGCCTCTCGCCGCGGAGAATGAAGATTTGGAGCCACAATAGCGCTCTCGCAGAGAATTGAGACTGATTCGATGCGGAACAGCGTCGCGATCACGCACTCCGCGCCTAGTACGTCGACGGTCGCTCAACTCCTCAACCGTCTATGTGAATGGCGCGACAAATAATCGTTCTCTCGGGTCCAATAGTAGCAGGAAAGTCAACATTGGCAGCAGCGCTCGAGAAGCGTTTCGGCGTGATTCGATTCAAGACCCAAAACTTAATCCTCGCCAGAAAAGGAACTGAGCTCGACAGAGCGGCTCTCCAGAAAGCTGGCGAAGCGCTGGATCGTGAGACTGGAGGGGTTTGGGTTGCGCATGACCTAAGTCGTCCCGTTACCGATCTTCCAGACCACGCGCGCATCCTCGTCGATTCTGTCAGGCTCGCGACGCAGGTGGAAGGAATCCGCCGCGCATTCGGCCAGCGAGTTGTACACGTGCATCTCACCGCACCGGAATCCGTCCTTTCGGATAGGTATGCCGCGCGAATTACGCCGATGCGCGAATTCCCGACCTATGCGGACGTTCGCGCTGATCCGACCGAGGCTGCGATTGATACGCTCGCGCAGATAGCCGACATCGTAATCGATACGTCTCGAAGTACTCCTGACGACGTCATCGTACGAGTGGCTGCCCAACTCGGTTTTTATGGGCGGGAATACGATCGCTTGGTAGATGTGCTCGTAGGCGGAGAATTTGGAAGCGAAGGAAAGGGTCAGATCTCGGCTTACCTCGCTCCTGAATACGATATGCTGGTACGGGTCGGTGGACCGAACGCAGGGCACAAGGTCTACGAAGAGCCAGACATCAAGACCTTTCATCACCTCCCATCGGGAAGCACGCGCAACGCAACCGCACAGATAGTGCTAGGTGCAGGCGCTGTTTTGAAGGTGCCGAATCTGTTGCAAGAAATCGCAATGGCAGAGCTCTCGTACGAGCGATTGTCAATTGATCCTCAGGCGATGATTATCGATGAGAAGGACATTGAGAGCGAGAAAAGCCTCACGGCGTCGATCGGTTCCACTGGCAGCGGGGTTGGTGCTGCCACGGCTAGAAAGGTGTTGCGTGAAATCGCTACTCCCCCAGTAAGGCTCGCCAAAGACGCACCAGAACTACGGCCATACATTCGAGAGACGGTGCCGTTGTTCGACGACGCGTTCGCCCAAGGGCGCAGGATTTTTCTTGAGGGCACGCAGGGGACAGGGCTGTCGCTTCATCACGGTCTATATCCGCATGTAACCTCTCGCGATACTACCGCGGGAGGCTGCCTAGGAGAGGCCGGGATAGCTCCCGGCCGAGTCCGTCGGACAATCATGGTATGTCGCACATATCCGATAAGAGTCGAGAGCCCGTCGGGATCGACTTCTGGGCCAATGAGCAGAGAGCTAGAATGGGAAGAAATCTCAAAAAGATCTGGAATTCCTGTTGATGAACTTCGCAATGCTGAAAAAACGTCGACAACGAAGAAACAACGCCGAATCGGAGAGTTCGACTGGACTCTTGTGCGAAAAGCGGCATCGCTCAACGCACCAACCGACATCGCACTAACCTTTGCTGACTACTTAACGATAGAAAACCGAAAAGCGAGGAGATTCGACCAGCTCTCGACGCAGACGATTCAGTTTATCGCAGAACTCGAGCGGGTTACGAGCTCGCCTGTATCCTTAATCGCGGTTCGATTCGCATTCAGAAGCATCATTGACCGCCGAATGTGGTAGTCAGAGAAAATCGCAACTATGCCCCAGGCTACCACCCCATTTCGCAGACCGAATCGTGTCCTTTGACCTTGACGTTTACGGACGCTTGCGTCCATTTCTTTTTCACTTAACCGATTCGGGAAATCTCTCTAGAATTCGGCGCACAAGATCGTTGGAGAGCACGACCTCTCTCGCAACACGCGCAGGTAACGAGCACATACTAGACAAGCGACGTGTGGCGCATGTCTCGGTTCGAGTCGATGACAGTCTAGTCAGCCTCAGAGATCAGGCGCCGCTGCATCGTGGGAACATGCAATTCGAGGAGGGATGGTCATTCGAGCGCTTTGTTCGCCATCTCAATGATCGGGTGTTCTTCTGGCCAGGTGGCGAAGAAGGGCCAATTTCATATGGTCGGCGACACTTCGGTCGCTATGAGATCGAATCACCGTCGATAATTCGGGTCCGATTTGACAGCTTCGCCGCTGTCAATCCACAAACTGAGTTGCTCTTCTCCAAGTGCAACTCAGGGTCTCCACGTTGGAGCCGAGGAATACCTGCGAGTAGAGGAGCGCGCACATTTCTCTCGCCTGCTGAGGCTCCATTTGTTGCGGCGCAGGTAGTGGAAGTCACCATAGTCGAAGGTGCGCGCCTACCGGATGATGCAGCCGTTGGCGAAAAACTTGACGGTCCATGGCGTGCTTTATTCTAAAAAAGCCAGCCGCTCGCTCGGTGTTCTCCTTCGGAGGTTCATGTGCAGCTAACCGGCCGCGAATCGATAAATCGAAAACTCATTGGCGGTTCCTGCGCGCTGGAGCCGAGATCTGCGAGCTACGACCTGCGCATTGGCAAAATAATCATCGATGGAGTCGTTCACACGAGCGACGTCCAGATCGAACCGCAGCAAATGTTCATCATCGTTTCGCGGGAAACAGTGTCCGTCCCTGCAGGCAGCGTAGGATATGCAATGCCAAAAACAGGACTCTGTAACAAAGGTATTTTGGCACTCAACACCGGTATAATCGACCCAGGCTATAACGGCCCTTTATCGACAACTGCGATCAACTTCGACAAGTCGCCGTATCTGCTTGGTCCGGGTGACGCGTTCTTGCGAGTGGTGTTTCACACTCTTCACGGTGAAGGCTCCAGCACGGCCGTGGATAAATTCGATGAGACTGGTGAGAGCTACATGCGGGAAAGGAGGCAGGACTCGATTCGGTTTCCACGGACCTTCCTCGATGTACCGGGACAACTCGAGAAACTCAGCGGTCGCATTCTTGGCAACCAGCAAATGTTGCTCATTAAGATCCTCACCATCTTTACGGTGATCTTCGGTCTTTGGAGCTTCGTGCTCTCCTCCGGCGTGCTCCAAAAGCCCGAGTTGGCAGAACGTGTCTCGCAAAGCGAAATGCGACTGAAAGAGCTTGACAGCCTCGAACTCCATATGCGAGCACTTGAGATTGGCCTACGGCAAAAGTCGTTAGATGGCGTTGAGGCAATTGCTCGCGAACACGCCGTCAAGAATAGCAATCAGGGACGCGTACATCAGTGAAGTCCTTCGCAACGATGGATGAAGCTCTTATTGGAGTTACTCACGACGTCATGACGATGGGGCGGCCGGTAGCCCCGCGCGGAATGCGCACGCGCGAATTGCTCAACTATTCATTTCGCCTCGCTGACCCGCGTATGCGCATGATCAAACTACCGGAACGCGCTTGGAGCCAAGCCCTCGCAGTCGGTGAGCTTTGCTGGCATTTGTCCGCCTCCGACGACGTTGCGTTCATCTCTTACTACGCTCGTGAATGGGCCTCATTCTCCGATGACCAGCACAGCATCGCGGAGAGCTGTTATGGTAAGAAGATTTTTGGCGGTGAGGTGAGGCGCAGCCAGTGGCAAAATGTGCGGGACCTATTGGAGCGCGATCCAGCTTCGCGGCGAGCGGTTCTGGTGGTCGGAGAGCCCATTCGCGAATCATTGGAATTCCGCGACGTCGCATGCATCACGACAATCCAGTTTCTCATTCGCGATAACCAATTGCATTGCTCGACTTCGATGCGAAGCAACGACGTGATGTGGGGCCTCGGTTATGACGTATTTTTTGCCACGATGTTGCAAGAGCGCATGGCATTGGAGCTCAGCGTACCTATGGGCTCGTACCATCACTTCAGCGCGTCAACGCATATCTACGAAAGGCATTTTGCCAAGGCCGAAGTGATCATGGCCGCCGAGTCAGCCGACAAATTCCGAATGCCAATGATGGAACGCCTGGATGCGCTTCCGGATTTCTTGCGTTCAGAATGGGCACTACGAAATAATCAGCCGAATGCGGAAACTCTGGTAAATGAGCTCCCGCGATATTGGAAAGAGCTTGCAACTCCGCTTCAGCGATTTCGGACTGAGCATCGTCGGAACAGTTGACAGAGTTTCGGAAGCCAGCTCCGAGAACTGCCAGGGGCATGAGCTGGTCTTTTAGTCGATAGTACTCTCGAACCGCTGTACGATCGCGCGGAGCCTGCGCAACGTTTCTACTTTGCGTACTCGAAACGCCTACGCACGCGGCGCTAAGCCCAATAAAGCCCGGCGTCTCGGTGGTGAGTGTAGAGCTCAAAGTTCAGCTGATCGCGCCAACTCGCGGGTCTGATTACCCCCGCCAGGCGAAATGGTCCGCACCAGACGAACGCTCTCGGTCGTGTCGGAAGAATTGCGCGCCATTGCGTACGCGTGTGAGAAGAAGAACACGGAAGAGGGAGACGCTTTCTAGCTAATGAGCGGTACGATGTTGACGGTGTGCGGCCACCCGGTCCTCGCAGACTAGAGAGGTTTCGTGGCAACTGGTTCCGGATTTGCGCAGGTAGGTTTTCATGTCGATCGTCGCGATTTTCCATGACTGCCATCAGGCCCTTGGTCGACGCCGACATTCCCGCCATGCAATTCATGGTGGCCGAGAGCGAGACAGAGGGCTTCAGGTTCCTCGCTCGATTTCTACGAGAAGTGCAGTCCGGCGACGTAGCACTCGACGCGCCGACTGAATTCTTCCTGGGCGTCGTCGACGATGCGGCGCTCGTCGCGATTGGCGGTGTCACGCCAGATCCGTATCTCGCGAGCGCGGACATCGCACGGGTGCGCCATGTGTACGTGACGCCCTCGGCACGACGTCGCGGAGTCGGGCGCGCCCTCATGTCCGCGCTCGAAGCGCGCGCATTCTTGCGCGTGTCGACGTTGCGGCTTCGAACCGACACGACAGCTGCGGCTCGCTTCTACGAGGCGCTCGGATACGAACGAACGACGGAGCCGAACGCGACGCACGTCAAACGCCGATAACGCGTCACATGTCCGCGTGCTAAAATTCCTGCGCGATGCGTGCCTTGCATCGCCCGGCGCCCCGTTGCGCCTGCATTCCTCATAGCGAGGCTCAAGGTGCGCACTACGGTCACTGTTGCAATGCTCCTCGGTGCTGTGCTGTCCCCCGCACCGATCGTCGCCCAGATGCCGCAACGAGCGATCCGGCGCGACATTCCGCTCACCAACACGATTCGTCGCGCCATGGCGGCCGGCACGCGCGACTCGAGCGGACGGCCAGCCCGCAATTATTGGCAACTCTGGACCGAGTATACGATCAGCGCGCGGCTCGATCCGTCGACGTCGCGGCTCACCGGGCGCGAATCGATCGTGCTTCACAACAACAGCGACTCGGCGATGCGCACGATCGTGATGCGCCTGGATCAGAACATCTACGCGCCCAACGTGCCGCGCGATCAGCAGATGCCCGACATCACGGGCGGGATGAAGATCACGCGACTCAGCGTGAACGGGCAGAACGCGGAGCTGATCGGAGAGCCGGGGCAGTGCCTCCCGGCCGGCGAGCATGAAGCTGCGCCGAACTCACAGCTCAGCGCACCGCGAGCCACAGGACTCGGCCTCACGTCGGCGTGCATTGGCCTGCCTTCGCCGATCGCGTCGAAGTCGACTGCGCGCATCGAGGTCGAGTGGAGCTTCAAGGTGCCGCACGTCGAGGGCGAACGCGGACTGCGGATGGGGACGTGGGGCGACACGCTGTACGAGATCGCGCAGTGGTATCCGCGCGTCACTGTATTCGACGATCTGCGCGAGGATGGATGGGACACCGAGCAATACCTCGGCAACGCCGAGTTTTACAACAACTACGGACACTTCGACGTGAGCATCGATGTGCCCGCGGGGTGGATCGTTGGTGCGACGGGTGTGCTGCAGAATCCCGAGCAGGTGCTCACGCCGAAGGAGCGTGAGCGGCTGTCGCACGTGCTCGAATCCGATTCCACACGCACCATCGTCGGCCCCGGCGAGCGCGGCGCGGGCGTCGTCACGGCGGCTGGCGATCGACTCGTCTGGCACTTCGTCGCGGACACCGTCTCGGACTTCGCGTGGGGCACGTCGAATCAGTACGTGTGGAACGCGACGCGCGCGACGATTCCCGGGAGAGGGGCGGTTCCGATCAACATGTTGTACCTCGCCGGTGACGCGAGCAAATACGCCAAGGTGGGATCGATCGTGCGTCACGCGCTCGAGTTCTACTCGAAGCTCTGGATGCCGTACGCCTATCCGACCTTCACCGTCATCGACGGCCCCGACACCGGCATGGAGTATCCGCAGCTCATCATGTCCTCCGAGGGCGCCGCTGATCACGAGAGTGGTCATCAGTGGTGGCCCATGATGGTGGGCGTGAACGAGACGTGGTACGGGTTCATGGACGAGGGATTCAATCAGTACATGAACATTCTCTCCGCGCAGGACTCGAAGCACGAGCCGCGCAACGTCGATGGACGCGGGCAATTGTACGGGCAGACGAGCGGGGATGAGCGCGAGGCACCGCTGATGTGGAATGAGAACTTCGCGGGCCCGATGTACGGCTTCGATGCCTACGACAAGACTCCCCAGATGCTCTCGATGCTCGGCGGCGTCGTCGGCGACTCGGCCGTCACGAAGGCGATGAGCGAGTACGCACATGCGTGGCGCTTCAAGCATCCATCGCCGTGGGACTACGCCTTCTTCATGAGTCGCGCGCTCAAGAAGGATCTTGGCTGGTTCTGGTACTACTGGCTCTTCACGACCGAAGAAGTGAACGGCTCGATCGCGAGCGTGACGACCGCGGGCGCCAGGACGACCGTCACCGTGCGTGAGGATGGCGAGATGCCGTCGCCGGTGGTGCTCCAGGTGAAGTTCGCGCCGAAAGGGACGCCGATCAGAAAGATCGCGAACAGCCGCATGACCGACAGCGTCACGGCCGTCGTCACCTATCCGGTTGATGTCTGGTTCACCGGCAACCGCACGTTCAAGGCGACGCTCGACTTCGGCGGTCGCAGAATCGAGAAGATCACACTCGATCCGTTCGGGCGTTTCCCGGACAGGGATACGACCGACAACGTGTGGCCGCGCGAGACCACGTCCGCGCGGCAACAGCCATGATGAGCTTCACACCGCGTCGATCTCGTCGATCCTCCGCTGGTGCCGCCCCCCTTCGAACGGCGTCTCCAGCCACACCTTGAGAATCGGCTCGAGATCCGCCGCCGGCACGAGCCGCTCGCCCATCGACAGCACGTTCGAGTCGTTGTGGAGTCGCGCGTAGCGCGCGGACTCGACGTTCCAGCACAGCGTGCAGCGAATGCCCGGAACGCGATTCGCCACGATCGCCTCTCCATTCCCCGAGCCGCCGAGTACGATGCCGCGCTCGAAGTCGCCGGCGGCCACCGCGAGCGCCACCGGGCGAATGAACTTCGGATAGTCGACGGCTGCGTCGGAGTCGGTGCCGAAGTCCTTCACCTCGTGGCCCCAGCGCGCGAGGATGTCCTTGATGCGCGCCTTGTAATTGAAGCCCGCGTGATCGGAACCGATGGCGATGCGCATGTGTCAGCGTGGTAGGAGAGAGAGCGGCGACAGCGTCGCCAGTGAAGCACGAAAGCTAAGGCCCTCTCTCCGCGCGCGCCGCGCCGCTACGCCCCGAACTGTCGCAGGTGATGATCGAGATGCTTGTAGGCGAGGATCGCCCACTGCTCCGACGTCATCTTCCCGAAAAAGGTGTGCGGATGCGTCGTGCACCCCGCGGGGCCGGCGGCGACGAAGCGGTCGATCGTGGCGAGGAGTCGCGCGCGACCCGCCTCAAAATCCGGCTCATCCTTCACGACGAGCGCCTTCGCCGTCGGCGAATTGCGCCGGAACGGCTTGTCGTCGCTGAGCACGATCGATCCGATCTTCCCACCGATCAGGCGACCGATGAATACCCGCGGAAGGTTGAGCTCACCCGTGGCCATCTCCATCCCACGCACGCAATGCGTCAACATCTGCGTTGGAGTCATCCTGCCCCACTGCCGCTCGCTATCGGGGCGGAGCCGTTCGATGCGCTCCTTGATTTCCGCCACTCTCGCCGCCTCGTAGAGATTTTTCATCGTCAGTCCGGCGCCACCAGGGTGAAGTCCCCGCTACGCGCATCGGGGGCGACCTTCCATCCGGGCTTGAGCGTGAGCGTCCATCCGTCGCCGCTTACGGTGCTCCCCGTCGTCACCGCCGGCGCGCTCACGACGAGTGCCTTCCAATCCGGCTTCATCAGCGCGCCATTCGTTCCCTCGAACACGCCCCATTCATCCGTGACGCGAATCGTCGGATACACCGTTCCGGCGTCGCCGAGCGGCTGGAGATTACTCGGATTGAATTGCACGTTCATCTTCCGGAAGCGGAGCGTGAGCACCGGGCCATCGATGAACTTTCTGCGATTGGCGGCGAGCTGCTCCCGGCGCTTCGCATCGCGATCGGCCTCCGCAGCGTGGAGCGCCGCGCCGTCATAGCTCTGCGCCCGCTTCGCCACAAGCAGCGAGTCGCTCGCCGCCGCAGCAACGTGCAGTGCGCGCCCCAACATCACCTCGAATCCCTCGCCCGACTTCAGCTGCGCGTGCCATCCCGGCGCGTAGCGATCCAGCAAGAGCCCGTACGCCGGTCCCGTCGCATACGCGAACGAGCGCACGAACGTCGCGTCGCGCAGATGCGCAGTCAGATCGTGCAGCGCCATCTGCGTCTGCAACTCCGCCGTCGGATTGCCGAGACGCACGCCCGTATACTCAGCCAGCCCCTCGTTCTGCTCGAGCGCGCGCTCGTCCGACGCCGCCTTCGGATAGATGCGATAGCGCTCCGCACGAAAGCGCAGCGCATCCTTCGCCGCCTCGGCGCGATCCGCATCGCTGCGCGCCTCGAGCGCCCGCGCGAGCGCGCGCCACTCGAGCTGCAGGTAGTAGCGGCCATTCAATTCATCGAGATGCGCGTTCTCGCCTTCCGTCATCTTCGGCAGGTCGAGCTGATCCTGGATCCGGTGAAAGAGCTCGTGCATCTCGATCGTCCCGCGCATCCGCTCGTCGCCCATGATCGGCCAGAGCATTTGCGTCCAACGAACTCCCGACCAGTCGACCGCAGTGTTCGATACGTTCTGATCCGCGGGGAGCGCGCCGACGAACACGCCGTCCTTCGCCGTCAACACGCCCTTCGCATCGGACTCGCTCGCCACGATCTGCCTGCTCGGCGCATCGACGAACATCATCGGCCCGCAGAGCGATACGCCCCACAGCTTGCCGGCATCGGCGGAGCAGAGCACATGTGCCTCCGCGAACACGCGCTTGGCGGAGTCGATCGGAATTGGATTGGGAGCTTGCGCGCGCGTTGCGCAGGGAAGGGCAAGCAGAAAGGACGCGACTGCGACGGACGAAAGTCTCATCGATCTCGATCTCCGCGACGAAGGACGCACCGGTGAATTCACAGCTCGTCTGTTTCTACGCGGCAGCGCGAGGTTGGTTTCAGTACTGCGCGAGCCACCTGTTCGTCGCCGACAGCGTGGCCAGCACCGCCGCGGTCTCGACATCTTCACGCACTTCGCACACGCCGGTGAGCGGCACGATCTCTCGGCCGCGCCGCGCGGCGACCGCCACGACGACGTATCGGCGCTCGAGCGAGTCGACGAGCAGCACGTGCTCGATCGCCGCCGTCTGCGCCGCCGAGTCTGCCGCGCCGAGCGCTGCGAGCGTGGCGCGCGACGCAAGCTCGGCACGCGAGCGCTCGGACGAAGCGCCGGTGACCTCGCCGCTCAGAATGAGCGCGCCCTTTCGCAGCGAGACGCGGCAGGTGATGCCCGACACGCGCGAGCGGCGCACCTCGAGATCCTCGAAGTACACGCGGCGCGCCAGGTGCGGCGTGTCGCCCGCATCCGCCGTGAGAATCGTCCCGCCGCGCGTGCGACGCTGGTCCAGCGACGCCTCGCTGTCGGCGAGACGCGACGCCGGCGCAGAGCCCGTGCGCGCGTTCACGTGAGCGACGAAGATCTGCTCGGGTGCGATCTTGAGATCGAACGCGGTGCGCAGCGTCTCGTCGACGGTGGTGATGAGCGCGCTCGTATCCACACCCGCGGCGACCATGAGATGCACGCCGACGATCTCACCCGTGGGCCGCACCTCGACGCGCGCCAGCGTCACCCCGGGGAGCGAGACGAGATGCTCCTCGAGCGACGTCAACAGAGCACGCGGAATCCCCGCGCCGCCCGACGCACGTCGTGCCGCGCGCCGCGAAGCCGGATCGTCGTTCTCTGAGCTGCTGAGCTCGGTGAATTTGGCCAAAGAATAGGCCGGTCCTCGTCGCTTGACGAGTGCCGGCGGATGCGGGTGATCCAGCCAGGAATAATCGACCCGCAATGTATGGTGAGTTGTATCACAGAGTCTATCACGCCCGGGGCGCACTTCATCACGCCCATCCCGGCAATTAGAGGGGCCTTATGAGATTTATATGGCATTGTGCCACAATGTGTTACGTTTTTCTGGCGCGGCGCGCAAGCCCCCGGCGCGCTCTCGGGAGCGTCACATTTTAGAGCTCGCTTTCAGCGCGTTACGGCAGAATCCGGCACTTGCTCGACGTTGTCGAGTCCCGAGCGCAGCTGGACGAACACCGGCACCGGATATTGAACCGCGCCGTTGAAGGAGCGGATCGCCCCGGAGAGTGAGTCGGCGTCCCACTGGGCCAACGAGATTCGATCCGCGCTCGCGCGAAAGGAGATGAGGTCTCCCACAGAGAGGCCGCGCGTCTTCATCGGCTTCTGCATGCTGTCCGCTCGCCACGGATGCGTATGCCAGCTCCCCACCGCATCATCGGCATCGTCACACTCGCCGGTCACCGCCGCCGCGAACTGCCGCTCGCCGCGCGGCGTCTCCCACGCGGTGATCCACAGCGTATCCGTGGAGATGCGCCCGTGCAGACAGCGCATCGTCTCGCGCCAGATCGGCGTTCCGCGTCCGAAGTTGGCAGGGTTGATGTTGGCTTTCTGCGTCCGCCACCCCGACGTCGAGTGCAGGAAGACCATGTTCATGGAGTCGCGCACATCGTTCGCGATGAAGATGACGCGAAGCGGGATCGATTCCACTGGAAGCGCCGCGCGTCGAGCGGCGATCACGCCGAGCATCAGCGCGGAGAAAAACAGTGTGCGAAGCACGCCGAAGCGATGCGGCGCTCGACGGACGCGATCCCATGAACCAAACGTCATCAGTTACCTCCAGCTTCAACTACCGCACTCGACAAGTAGCCGAGTGCGCGCGGCAACCCTATCATATGTCCGACGATTCAATCGGTTCCACGGTTCGCCGAGGAAACACATGAGAGGATTCTTGCCTCGCCCATCGCGAATTCTCCTTCTCCTGACGGCAACAACGACCGCGTGCGCCAGCCCCGGCACGCTCAGCACCAGCGGCCCGTTCGAGACGGCGCGCGCTCCCGACGAAGGGCTCCGCTACTACCTCACCCGCGACCTGCTGACGGTCGACGCAAAGAGCAGCCAATTCCACGAGCTCGTTCGCGGACGCACGGGCGCGTGCGAGGCGCACGATTCGCTCGCCACGAGCTGGACGCTCACCGTCACCACCGTGCCGGATCGCCGGCAGGTCTATCGGCTCGGCCTCACGCCGTCGGGGGTGATCGACCAAACGCTCGGCGTGAAAGTGAGCGAGACCGGCGTGCTCACGTCGCTCAACTACGCCGGCACCGACCAGCGCGCCGCCATCGTCACCACGATCGCCAAGGGATTCGCCGGCGTGCTCGGCTCCATCACATCCGGCGGGCTCCGCGCCGCGCGAGACACCTCGTGCGGCGCATCGAAGGCGAAACCCGTGCCCGTGAGCACGAGACACGTGATCCGCACCTTCGACCTCACGGAGCTGCCGCCCGCCTCGGACGCGGGCGCGGCATCGCTCGCGTCGATAAAGCAGAACGCGGCGTACGCGCGCGATCTTGAACTCGCGACGCTCGCGAATCTCTTCGTGACGGTGTCGCCGCTCCCCGAGCCCTCGAGCGCGCTCGAGCCGCCGACGACTGCGAAGGGGAGTGCCATCGGATGCACGGGCGGGGATTCAGTCTGCGCGAAGATCTATTTCCGCGAGCCGATCATGCGCGTGATCCGCGTGCATGTGGCCGAGTCGGCCGACGCAGGCAATCCGCGCAGCGCGAGCTATTCGATCGGTGAAGAGCGCATCGCCCCGCTCGTCTCCGCCGCCGACCCGATCTTGCACATCGCGTTCGGCACGCAGGTGCTCGGTGCCGGAAAGATCGCGCTGGCGTTCGGCGCGCACGGCAATGTGATAGGCGAGGAGCAGTCGTCGAGCGCAGCGCTCAACAACGCGGCGGGAGCGGCGACGTCGGGCTACGAGTCCGCGCGCGCGGCGTACGACGCGGCGCTCAAGGCGCGCGTCGACGAGCTCGAGCTCGAGATCAAAGCGGCAAAAGACCGGGACACACTCCGCAGCACCGAAGCACCAGACACTTCACCGAGCTCTCCATGACGCGTACGCGCTTCGCCCTTTCTCTTCTCGTCGCTGCGATCGCCACTCCCATGCACAGCGCCCGCGCGCAGGGCGCCGCCGCGCCCGTGCCGCCCGCCAGGCGCACGGTGCTCAAGGCCGCGCATCTCGTCGAGCCGCGCACGGGGAAGCGCATCGACAACGCAGTGATCGTCGTCGACGGAGAGAAGATCGTCTCGGTGTCGTCCGGCGGCGCAATCCCCGCGGGCGCGACGGTGATCGACTTGGGCGACGCGACGCTGCTGCCGGGGCTCATCGACGTGCACACGCATCTCTCGGGTGAGAGTCACGACTATTACACGGATCTCTTCCGACACAGCCCGATCGATGCAGCCGTGCGCGCGCACGTGTACGCGAAGCGCACGCTCGAGGCGGGCTTCACGACGGTACGCGACGTTGGCGCGCCCGAGCTCATCGATGTCGCACTGCGCAACGCGATCAACGAAGGCGTGGTCGAGGGGCCGAGGATGCTCGTGGCGACGCTGCCGCTGAGCGCGACGGGCGGGCACGGAGATCTGAACGGCTTCTCGCCGTACATCCACTTTCAGGAGCTCAGCAACATCGCCGACGGTGTGGATGAGGTGCGCAAGGCGGTGCGCACGAACGTCAAATACGGCGCCGACTGGATCAAGGTGCTCGCCAGTGCCGGGGTGCTCTCCGAAGAGGAATCCGTCGGCGCGCCGCAGTATTCGCAGGAAGAGCTCAATGCGATCGTGACGGAGGCGGCGCAGTGGGGGCGGAAGGTCGCCGCGCACGCGCACGGCGCGGAGGCGATCAAGCGCGCGACGCGCGCGGGAGTGGCGTCGATCGAGCATGGCGGGCTGGTGGACGAGGAGGGCGTGCGTCTCATGAAGGAGCACGGGACGTATCTCGTGCCGGACATCTATACCGACGCGTACATCCTCGAGCACGGCAAGGAGCTGGGGCTCCCTGACAAGATGATCGAGAAGGAGCGGCAGCTGAGAAAGGCGCAAAACGTGAACTGGCGGCGCGCGATCGCGGCGGGCGTGAAGATGGCGTTCGGCACCGATGCGGGGGTCTACCCGCACGGCACAAACGCGAAGCAGTTCAAGTACCTGCTCGAGCTCGGGCTCACGCCGCTGCAGACCATCCAGATGGCGACGTCGAACGCCGCCGATCTCCTCGGATGGTCAGACAAGGTCGGTACACTCGCGCCCGGTGCATGGGCCGACCTGATCGCCGTGCGCGGCGACCCGTTGAGCGACGTCACGGTGCTCGAACGACCCGCGTTCGTCATGAAGGGTGGAACGATCTATCGCAGTGCGCCTGCCAGCGATACGGCCGCTGCTCGCTGAGCCGCCTACATCTGTCGTCACAGAACGGTTCGGCTGCTGGCAGATTTCGACCCGGTCCCGTATGTTCGCTGCTTAGCGTCTCTTAACGCAGGGCAGGGACATTGGCGACGAACGGTCTCGACCGGCTGAAGTCCGCCCTCGAAGGGCGGTACGAGATCGTGCGCGAGCTGGGACGCGGGGGGATGGCGACCGTCTACCTCGCGAAGGATCTGAAGCACGATCGCGAGGTTGCGATCAAGGTCCTGCTTCCGGATCTCGGGATGGCGCTCGGACCGGAGCGCTTCCGACGCGAAATCCAGCTCGCCACGAAGATCAGTCATCCGCATATCCTGGCGCTCTACGATTCGGGAGAGACGCCGGATCATTTGCTGTACTATGTAATGCCGTTCATTGCCGGCGAATCGCTGCGCGCGCGACTCGATCGCGACCGGCAGCTCTCCGTGGATGATGCGGTGCAGATCACGATCGAGGTGGCGTCTGCGCTCGACTATGCGCATCGCCAGGGGATCGTGCATCGCGACATCAAGCCCGAGAACATCCTCCTCGAGGACGGGCATGCGATCGTCGCCGACTTCGGCATCGCGCACGCCATCAGCGCGATGGGCGAGGAGAAGCTCACGCAAACCGGCATCACGCTCGGCACGCCGACGTACATGAGCCCCGAGCAGGCGATGGGCGAGAAGGACATCGATGGGCGGAGCGACATCTACGCGCTCGGGTGTGTGCTGTACGAGATGATCGCGGGCACGCCGCCGTTCGTGGGGCCGACCGCGGCGTCGATCATCGCGCGGCACACGATGGACCGCGTACCGTCGCTCGCGATCGTGCGTGAGAACGTGCCGGACGAGCTGGAAGACACGGTGCTGCACGCGCTCGCGAAGATTCCGGCGGACCGTTTCAAGACCGCGGGCGCATTCGCGGATGCGTTGCAGCGTCCGAAGGGCGCGACGTATTCGCGTCGTGTGGAGGCGGCGCGCAGCGCGACGTCCTCGATGCGCGCACTCGCGAATCCGGCAGCGCGCCGAAAGAAGATGCTGCTGCGATCGGCGGCGGTGGCGGTGCCGCTCGTGCTGGCCGGCCTGGTTGCGTGGCGCTTCACGCACAACGCGCACATTCGGAATGCGGGGAACAGCACGGGACTCGATCCGCGGCGCATCGCCGTGATGTACTTCGTGGACGACAGCAAAACGCACGAGCTCTCCTATCTCGCCGACGGTCTCACCGAGGCGCTCATCGCGCGACTGACCGCGGTGACGGGGCTCGATGTGGTGTCGGCGAACGGCGCGGCGCTCTATCGGGAAGGGAACGCGGCGCCCGACTCCATCGCGCGCGCTCTCGGCGTCGGCACGCTCGTCGTCGGCTCGATCGAGCCGGACAAGGACAAGCTGCGCGTGAGCGTGCGACTGAAGGACGGCACGGGCACCGACTTCGAGCGCGCGAGCTTCGAGCAGCCCAAGGGAAATCCGCTTGCACTGCGCGATACACTCGCCAATCGCGTCGCCGAGTTTCTGCGGCGCAGGTTGGGCACCGAGGTGCAGCTGCGCGAGCAGCGCGAGGGAACGACGAACGCGGATGCGTGGGCGCTGCTGCAACGAGCAGAGCAGCACTATCGCGGCGAACAGGACGCAATCAAGGCGAGCGACACGGCCGCGGTGCTGCGCGAAGTGCAGAGCGGTGACACGCTGCTCGCGCAGGCGGCGTCGCTCGACCCCGCGTGGGCGGCGGTGCCCGTGCTGCGGGGGACGCTCGCGTATCGCGCCTCACGCTTCTTCGGCGACGATCAGCGGCAGGCATCGAAGTGGGTGAGCATTGGACTCGCGTTCGCCGACAGTGCACTCGCGCTTTCGTCCGCGAATGCCGATGCGCTCGAGTTGCGCGGCACGCTCCGTTATTGGCGCTATCTGCTCGGCCTCGAGCCCGCTGCGGCTGTGGCCAAGCAACTGCTCGCGGATGCCCAGGCGGATCTCGAGGAGGCCGTCAAGATCAATCCGGCACAGGCGGGCGCGTGGGGCGTGCTCAGCTCACTGCTCACGCACACGGACGACGTGACGAGCGCGCGCCTCGCGGCCCGTCGCGCCTACGAGCAGGATGCGTATCTGAGCAACATCGACGTGATCGTGTGGCGGCTGTTCAATCTCGCCTTTGATGATGCGCAGTTCACGGAAGCCGTGCACTGGTGCGACGTGGGCAACAAGCGCTTTCCGGCAGACCCGCGCTTCGTGGAGTGCCGGCTGAGCCTGCTGGCGACGAAAGCGACAGATCCCGATGTCCCGACAGCGTGGAAGCTCGCCGACTCTATTGTAAAGCTCAGCCCCGAATCGTCGCGCAGCTATGCGACGGCGAGCTCGCGGATGGCGGTGGCGGCCGTGCTCGCGCGTGCGGGGCAGGCCGACAGCGCGAAGCACGTGTTGCTCTCGGTGCGAGCGCCCTCGGAAATCGATCCCACACGCGATCTCGAATACGATCGTGCCTACGTCTGGACCGTCATCGGAGACAAGACTGCAGCGATCAAGGCGCTCTCCATCTATCTCGCGGCCAATCCGAACACGGCCGCCGGCTTCAACTCCGACAACAACTGGAGATGGCGGAGCATCGCGGATGATCCGCGATTCCTGCGCCTCGTCGCGACCGGAAAGCAGTGATTCTCACGCTCTAGTAAGTGTGAAGGGCACGCTCAAACAACCTGGGGGATCGACGAATGTGGCGCTCAACGATCGCAGGATGTCTGGCGCTGGCAGCCGGACTCCTCTTCATCTCCGCATGCTCCGATAACGGGCCGACCGAGCCCGTCGCTCCGCCGGTGCAGGCGAGCATCGTACCGGCCGGCTGTCCGACGGTGACGCAGACGGCCAACATGATCACCACGCTCTTTCCGGCACGCAGCAACGAGCGGCTCGTCGCCGCGGCATCGTACGCGGCGATTCTACTGTACATCAACACGAATCGCGTCGCGGATGCACGCACGCTCATGTTCCGTCTGCTCGACTTCACCTTCGCGCAGTTCAACGCGGGCAAGCTCGTAGGCGGCTCGTCTCTCACGACGCGACAGACGCTGCTCGCGTTCGAGACGGGACTCTATTGTACCGTCGGACTGCCGACTACGGGACTCACACTGCCTGGTGATCCGGGGAGCAGCGGCACGGTGAACAAGGTCGTGTTCCCGAGCACCACCACGCAGAACGTGCTGACGCCCGATGGCAACTCCGGCGTGCAGATTCCGCCGAACTCCTTCAACACGTCGGCGATCGTCGTCTCGATCAGCGTGCTCACGGGTGCGACGCGTCCGCTGAACACCACGCTCGATCAGTACGGACCGTTCTACGATGTGAACGTGACGCCGGCATCGGCGATCACCGCGAATCTCACGGTCGGAGTCTGTCTCGCGGATGGCGCGGAGATTCCGTCGGTGTTCCTCGCGCACAACGTGACGCGGACGATAAACAACGTGCTGACGCCGGCGATCGAGGTGCTGCCGCCGGGCGGCTCGATCCCGGGGCTGTGCACGACGCAGTCGGCATCGATGGGCGGCCGAGCGATGCTCGACCTCGCGATGCGCGGTGAGCTCCGTCGCGCGGGCTCCGCGCTCGGCTCTGCGATCGCGAACGCGCTGCTCCCGGAGAATGCGTACGCGGGGAGCGGCGGCAAGACGGGGACCACGAAGGCGTTCAGCCCGTTCGGCGGCGTCGACACGAAAGTGTTCATCGCGACGAACCCGACGCCGTTCCCGGTACAGACCGCGCCGGCCGGATCGGCGGTGGCGACTCCGCCGTCGGCGCTCGTGTCGACGAAGCTCGGCGTCGCGGTGCCGAAGGTGAACGTGCTCTTCTCGGTGACGTCGGGTGGCGGCACCGTTGGTGGCGCGTCGAGCTCCACTGTCGCGACGGGTGCGACTGGGGTGGCGACGGTGAGTGATTGGGTGGTGAACACCGGAGCGAACTCCGTGCAGGCGGTAGGCACCTTCGCAGATCCGACGGTCACCTTTGCGGCGGCGCCGGCGGGCTCGGGCTTCCCGCAGAATGTGTCGATCGATCCGGCGAACGGCGTGAGCTACTCGGCCACTGGCGGCGACGTCGTGCCGTACGGCGCGTCGTATCTCTTCCTCGATGGTCCGCAGGGGCACGACGCGGGATTCCAGGCGCCGGGATTTTCCACCGCCGGTTGGAGCACGGGCAACGGGCCGTTCGGTAGCGGCGATGTGGGCGGCACCGTGTGCGCGATCAACAGCGAGCCGGGATTCACGCTCAACGGGGCGTGGGTGGTCGGAACGGACCTGCTGCTGCGGAAGAACTTCTCGCTTCCGTCGTGGTGGAGCGCGCCGCTCACGGTCACGGCCGCGATCGACAACGACATCGCCGTGTACGTGAATGGCAATCCGTTGACGACGCTCAACGGGGCCCCTCTGTATTCGTTCTCCGGTGCGGACGCGGCGAACTACTCGTTCGATCCGGCGACGGGATTCGTGACGCACGAGAATTGTGCGACGAAGGGATCGCTCACCTTCAGCATCCCGGCCTCGTTCCTGAATCTCGGCGGGCAGAACTCGCTGGCGATTCGGGCGCGCGACCGCGGGAGTGTGAACTACGTGGATGCGAAGATCTCGGCGGGGGCGGCGCCGTCGCAGTGATGGGCGGGTAGGGATGCCAAGTGAAGGGGAGAGCGGGGTGGCGCGAGAGCGTCACCCCGCTTTCGCGCGCAGAATCGCCGCACTCGCCTCCTCAGCCGGGTAGAAGCACTCGAGAGCGAGCTCCGAGAGCGTGATGTCCTCCGCCGTGACGAACATCGTCGACGTGGTGAGGAGCGAGACGATCTCCCCGCCCACCGAGAGCACGAGTGGCGTGAACACATTGTCGTGCACCTGCGTGCTGCGTCCCGCGCGCCTCGCGGACTCGGGCGAGGGATAGCTCTGCAACTCATCGTGCAGCGCCTCGAGCACGGGATCGGAGGTCGCATCCATTCTCGCCTCGAGCCGGCGAAAGAGCTGCACGCGCCACTCGTTGTAGTTCACGATGTGCGGAGCCAGTCCTTCCGGATGCAGCGCGATCCGCATCGCGTTCATTGGCGGCTCGAGGAGCTCGGCTGCGACGCCGTCGAGTAGCGGACGCGTGGCGGTGTTCATGGCGACGACGGTCCAGTGCCGGTCGATCGCGAAGGCGGGAAAGGGCTCGTGTGCGCGGAGCACGAGGTCGATCGTGCGGCGCGCCGTGTCGAGCGCGGGGTCGTCGAGTGCGCGCTCGGGATAGTGCGGCGCAAAGCCGGCTGCCACGAGAAGACGGTTCCGGTCGCGCAGCGGGATGGAGAGCTCCTCCGCGAGGCGCAGCACCATCTCCCGGCTCGGACGCGAGCGCCCCGATTCGACGAAGCTCAGGTGCCGCTGCGAGATCCCCGCGTCGAGCGCGAGTGCGAGCTGGCTCACCTTGCGTCGTGCGCGCCAATGGCGAAGCTCGTCGCCGAATGTTTTGGCCGGGGCGATGACGGTCATGCGAGAAAATTTTCGGAAATAGTGCGTCGCGACAACTACCTCTCAGGTAATTGAGACGCCGCACCGGCATTACGAGACTGCGAGCACAGATGCGCGAGAGGCGCACTCAACCCTCGAAGGAGACTCGGCAATGCAATTCATCGACACGAAAGACGGCGTGCGACTGTTCTATCAGGAGCTTGGGAGCGGCGTCCCGGTGGTGTTCCTGCATGGCGCCCCACTGAATTCTGATTTCTGGGAGCCACAGACGAATCATCTGGCCGAGCGTGGATGTCGTTGCATCGCGTTCGATCGGCGGGGGCATGGCAGGTCGACGCGGGCGTTCTCGGGCTACGACTTCGACACGCTAGCCGATGACCTCGCCGCAGTGATGGACACACTCGACCTGCGCGACGCAATTCTCGTCGGACATTCGGTGGGCACCGGCGAGATCGCGCGATATCTGTCGCGGTACGGCGCCGACCGTGTCTCTGGTGCGGTTCTCGTTGGCGGCATTCTTCCGACCGTTCGGCAGGGACCGAATGCACCCGATCTCTTTCCGCCCGCATTCTTCGAGCAGTCGGAGCAGGGGATGAAGCACGACCGCCCGGCGTACTACGCCTCAATCGCGCCCGGATTCTTTGGCGAGCAGGCGTCGCGCGAAACCTCTGACTGGATCGTCGCGATGGCGCTCGAGACGTCGCTGCGCGCGCATCTCGAGTGCAACCGCTCGCTGGCAACCGAGGACTTCACGGCGGATCTCCCGAACATGACCGTGCCGACGCTCATCGTGCACGGCGATGCCGATCTCGCGCAGCCGCTCTCGCTGACGGCGGCGCGCGCGCATGCGGCGGTCCCGACCAGCCGGCTGCTCGTCTACGAGGGCGCGCCGCACGCGCTTCCGCTCACGCATCGGGAGCGCTTGAACGAGGACCTGGTCGCCTTCGTTCAAAGCGTGATGAGTAACTGCCAACTGCGAACACGAATCAAACCAATAACGACGAATCGAATCATGTACGAGTGAGATTCTCTCGCCGCGTCGGGTTCGATTTGCAGGTACTCTCCGCTGCATTCTCAGGTGTGGCCGGAATCGAACCGTTTGTGCGACGGGCTGACGACGCGCGTGGAAGGCTCGTCGATGTTTTTTCAAAAAAGCTCAACCCTTCGCGTCCATCCGCGCAGTTAACCAATAAATCACTTCTCGAACCAGCGCGACAAAAGTCCGTCTCCACAAGATTCGATTCCGGCCTTTTTTGTATTTTTCGTGCTCGTAGTTGGCAGTTCAAACGCGCGAGATCCTCTCGCCGCGTCGAGTTCGATTCGTCTTTATTGGTTTGATTCGTGATCAGCAGTTGCAGGTACTATCCGCTGCTTTCGCGCCCCTCCCTTCGAACCGTCGCCCCGACAACAGCTTGACGATCGCGCATTCCTCCCTTTAAAATTAGGTAACGAGTTCGTTACCTAATATTCGATGCCTCGAACGCACGCCCTCACCGACCCGTTCTACGCCGTCTCCGACCCGACGCGCCGAGCCTTGCTGGATCGGCTGCGTCTGGGTGCGGCGCCGGTGACGGAGCTCGCCGCTGGCTTCGCGATGAGCCGGCCGGCGGTCTCGCGCCACCTGCGTGTGCTGCGCGAGGCGCGCCTCGTGCGCGAGCGCCGCAGCGAGCACGATGCGCGGCAGCGGGTGTATCAGATCACAGCCATGCCGCTGCGCGACGTCGCGCAGTGGGCGCAGAGCTACGAGCTGTTCTGGCACGGTGGGCTCGCGCGGCTCAAGACCCACGTCGAGAAGGGCGCTCGCAAGCGGGCGCGGGAGAACAAGCTGACATGACTTCCATCACTCGCGCACTCGAAACCGAAGGTGCCGTGCGCTCCGTCGTCGAGATCGCTGCCTCCCCCGAAGACGTGTTCGAAGCGCTTACAAATCCGCGAGAGCTCGCGGCGTGGCTCGGCGGCATGGACGACTACTCGCCTGGCGAATGGAACGACGAACCGACCGCGGGCGTGACCTGGCAATCGCCTGCCATCGGGCCCGATGGCGTCGACGGCACCGTGCGCGGGGAGTTCCTCGTCGTCGACGCGCCGCGCCGGCTCGTCTCCACCTGGCACGCGAGCTGGGATCACTATGCGCGGACCATCGTACGCTACGAGCTCGAGCCGGTGGAGGTGGAAGGCGTCGCCGGTACGCGAGTGACGGTGATCCACAGTGCGCCGGCCGCTCGTGCGCTGCACGTAAGCCAGTTCGGCGCGGCGCGCGATGGCTGGACGCTCATGCTCGCGCGGCTCGCCACACTCATGAACGAACGTTTGACTGTTTAGAGGAGATTCGTAGTGTCTACCATCTTCATGCCCTCGATCATCGAGCGCTCCAGCCGCGGCGAGCGGACGTACGACATCTTCTCGCGGCTGCTCATGGATCGCATCATCTTTCTCGGCACGGCGATCGACGACGATGTGGCCAACGTCGTCATCGCGCAGCTGCTCTTCCTCGAGGCGGACAGCCCGGGCAAGGACATCAGCGTCTATCTCAACTGCCCCGGCGGAAGCGTCTCGGCGGGGCTCGCGATGTACGACACGATGAAGCACATCACGTCGCCCGTCAGCACCATCTGCATGGGGTTTGCGGCGAGCATGGGGTGCTTCATGCTCGCGGCTGCCGGCACGAAGGGAAAGCGATACTCACTGCCGCACTCGCGCATCATGATGCACCAGCCGTCGAGCGGTGCGCAGGGCGTGGCAGCGGACATCGAGATCGCCGCGAAAGAGATTCTCTACCTTCGCTCGCGCATGAATCGCCTCATGGCCGATTGCACGGGACAGCCGCTGGAGCGCATCGAGCGCGACTTCGACCGCGACTACTACATGTCGGCGGAAGAGGCGAAGGCGTACGGCATCATCGACGAGGTGATCGTGCGGCGTGATGCGGTGGATCCGGGCAAGGTGCCGTCAGCGATCGGCTGACGATGCGGCGCTAGTCGACGAGGAACGGGATCACGAGGGGCGTCTTGCGCGCGCGCCCCGACGGCGTGCGCAGCGGAGGCCAGCGGCGCATCGCGTTGTCGAGCGCGGCGCTGCGCGAGGCCGCGCGCAGCGGATCCAGCATGTTCTCAGTACAAAACGCGCGCACTTCCGCGCCACTCTCGATGATCGAGCCGTTCGCGTCCGACGCGATCATCCCGTCGGCGCCCTCGGTCGCGCGATGCTCGCGCACCACGTAACGGCCGTTCTCGAGCAGCAGAATGTCCACGCTCACCCAGCACGCGAGACCATCGGCGTCCATCGAGTCGGCTGACTGCGCGCCGAGCTCCCAGCCCGGAACCGTGAACGACATTCCGTCCGCCGTGATGGCGAGTGGAGTGGCATCGCCGAGGAGCTGCTTCGCGAGCTCGACGGCATCGGGGTCGCCGCCGGGAGTCGCGAGCAGCGTCGCCGCGCTCATCGGCGGCGCGTTGTTCCGCGCGCCCGAGGGCTGAGAGTTCGGCCCCGGATCCTCGAGCAGCGTCGCCGGATCGACGATGATGATGTCGTCCAATTCACGCTTCTGCGCCGAATCAGCGTAACGCGCCACGAAGGACAGAGGAGGAGGGGGTAAGAGTGAAAGTTGCTGGCCTGCCGATCTCTAATGCGATTTTCGGTCCAATGTTGAGCTCGATCTCGAACCAGTTGCAGTGTAAAGATTTGGAAGTAAACGTCTGGTTCTAACGCCGTGGCGAGGACACGGCGTTGTGCGGCTCGTCTCGCACTTTGCTCCCTCCCGGCTCAACGGCCTCGAGCGGCCCGATAGCGGCCGATCAGAGCATTAGTAGACGAGTCATGCGCGAGGGTGGTATCGGCCCCCGGCATCAGGTCGGCCGCGATCCGGGTGGCGAGCGTCTTCCCCAGTTCCACCCCCCACTGATCGAACGAGTCGATGTCCCAGATCACGCCCTGCGTGAACACCATGTGCTCGTAGAGCGCGATCAGCGTCCCGAGCGTCGCCGGCGAGAGCTCGTCCGCGAGGATCACACTCGACGGACGATTCCCTTCGAACACGCGATGCGGCACCAGCGACTCCACCGTCCCCTCCGCGCGCACTTCGGCCGCCGTCTTCCCGAACGCGAGCGCCGCTGCCTGCGCGAAGAGATTCGCCATCAACAGGTCGTGCTGCGCACCGAGTGGATTGAGCGAACGTGCGAAGCCGATGAAGTCGATGGGAACGAGTGGCGTCCCCTGGTGCAGCAGCTGATGAAACGAGTGCTGTCCATTCGTCCCCGGCTCCCCCCAGATCACCGGCGACGTCGCGTAGCGCACGCGCGCGCCCTCGAGCGTCACGGATTTCCCGTTGCTCTCCATGATCAGCTGCTGCAGATACGACGGAAAGCGCGAGAGATATTGATCGTACGGCAACACCGCCGCGGACTGCGTGCCGAAGAAGTCCGTGTACCAGATCCCGAGCAGCGCAAGAATGACGGGGAGACTCTGCTCGAGCGGCGCATCCCTGAAATGCTCGTCCATCGCGCGCATTCCACCGAGCATCGCACCGAAATTGTCCGGGCCGATCGCGATCATCGTGGAGAGCCCGATGGCCGAGTCCATCGAGTAGCGGCCGCCCACCCAGTCCCAGAAGCCGAACATGTTCGCGGGATCGATGCCAAACTTCCGCACCGCTGCCTCGTTCGTCGACACAGCGACGAAATGGCGCGCGACCGCACGCTGATCGCCGAGCGCGCTCACGATCCATTCGCGAGCAGCGGCGGCGTTCGTCATCGTCTCGATCGTCGTGAACGTCTTGGACGACACGATGAACAGCGTCTCTGCCGGATCGAGGTCGCGCGTCGCCTCGGCGAAGTCGGTGCCGTCGACGTTGGAGACGAAGCGCAAGGCGAGCTCGCGCTTCGAGTAGTGCACGAGCGCGCGATACGCCATCGCGGGGCCAAGGTCGGAACCGCCGATGCCGATGTTGACGATGTTGCGGATCCGGCGCCCGGTGAAGCCGTTCCAGCTGCCGTCGCGCACCGCGGTGGCGAAGGCGCGCATGCGATCGAGCACCTCGTGCACGAGCGGCACGACGTTCACGCCGTCGACGGAGATCTTCTCGGTACGCGGAGCGCGCAGCGCAATGTGGAGCACTGCGCGATTTTCGGTGACGTTGATCTTCTCGCCGGCGAACATCGCCTTCATGCGCGCGGGAAGCCCGCACTCGCGCGCGAGCGCCATCAGCAGCGCGATCGTTTCGGGCGAGGCGCGATGCTTCGAGTAGTCGAGAAAGAGTGAAGCGCCGGTCGCGGTCATGCGCGTGCCGCGCTCGGGATCGGCGGCGAAGAGCTCGCGCAGATGCACGTCGCGAATCGCATCATGGTGTGCGGCGAGCGCCTGCCACGCGGGGCGCGCGGTAAGCGTGGTTGCGGAAGCGGGGCTCATGTAAGCAGCGAATCTCCGCCCGGCGGCGCGCTCCCGAGCGTCCAACGTGGAAAGGTGCCGAGCAGCCGGTACGTCGCGCTCGCCTGACGCACGGCCTCGAGTGCCAGGGTGGCATCGGGGTCCCCGGCGTTATGCTCGAACTCGATGTAGTACATGTATTGCCAGGGCTCGCGTGTGGGTCGCGCGACGAAGTGCGAGACGTTGAAGCCGCCCTTGGCGAGCGGCTGTAGCGCGGCGATCAGCCCGCCGGCGACATCGCGCACCGTGCAGAGCGCAGCGCTGCGCGCCGGCGCCCCTTTGGCGAGCGATGCCGGAGTGCGCGCCACGGCGAGAAAGCGCATCTGCGTGTCGGGACGGTCTTCGATGCGGTCGGCGAGAAGCTCGAGCCCGAAACGGTCGGCGGCGCGACGGCTTCCAGCCGCGGCGCGCGAGGGATCGCCCGCCTGCATCACCGCGCGCGCCGCGCCGGCAGTGTCCCACGATGGCACCGGCGTGATGTGCTTGTAGCGCTCCAGAAAGTGTGCGCACTGCGCGAGCATGATCGGATGGCTGTGCAGTTGCGTGACTCCGGCGAGCGTCGAGCCCGGAATGGCGAGCACGCAGAGGCGGATCTGCACCACCGTCTCTGCCGCGATGAGCAGCCCGTCGTGTATCGCGAGCAGATCGTACGCGCTGTCGACGCCGCCCATGAGCGTGCTCTCGATCGGCAGCAGCCCGTAGTCCACTGACCCTGTCTCCGCTGCGTCCATCACATCCGCGAAGGTGCGCATCGGCACCGGCTCGGCCTCCGCGCCCCACAACTGCACGATCGCCTCCTCGCTGAAGGCGCCCGCCTCGCCCTGAAATGCGACGCGCAGCGGCGAGAGCGTCGCCTGCATGACCGGCTCGAGCTCGGGCTCCTCGCCGCCGCGCGTCACCATGTCGAGCTCCCCATCGAGGAGCTCGCCGGGCGTCGGGAGATTGCCGGGATCGATCGGTGAGTCTTCCTTCATCAATCGATGCACTCCGGAATGAGAATCACTTGTCGAGCGCCGTCGCCGCAGACTCCACGAGCGCCGCCTCGGCGTTTACCACCGCCGCCACGCGCGAAATGTTCTCGTCGACTTCGCCGTACTTCCGCTGCTCGATCGCCTCGCGCACGGCCGGCACCGTCTTCACACCGTAGCCCGTGTAGAATCCCGGTGCGTAAAGCAGATGCTGGAACCACGGCCGCATCGGCAGCCCGCGCGGATCGGTGAACAGGTGCTCGCTGTGCGCAAGAATCGCGTTGACCTTCGCGAGCGACGCACTCGCGCGCGCGGCGTCGCCGCTCCCGAGCGCCTTATCGTAGGCCTTGCTGTACTTCGCTGCCGCGCGCGTGAGCGAGTCGGCCGCGTTCTCGAGCGGCGCAAACGAAATGTGCGGCACTACCGGGAGCGCGGCGGGAGCAACCGTGGGATTGCGCGGATCGTTCGTGGCGGCGAAGGATCCCTCCTCGATCTGGAGGTTTCGCTCGCGCGCCGCATCGGCTTCGCTCGAGGCGAGCTTCTGCAGCTGGTCGATGTAGGTGTGAATCGTCTCGGCGAGATTCGTATAGTCGTATGGAAGCACATCGGCATCGGCGAGACGCATCGCCGCCGTGCCCGCCGTCTGCGCGAGCGCGCGGCCGTAAACGAACGACGTGTCGCTGAAGTGCGTGTACCAGTAGAAGTCGTCGTAGATCGAGTGATAGATCCCGCCGTCATCCTCGCCGCCGTAGCCGAGGTTGAGCGAGGGGACGCCGAGGTGCTGCAGGAAGGGCGTGAAGTCGGAGCCTGAGCCCAGCGCGCCGATTCGGAGATCGCCGCGGCTGCGCGCATCCTTTCGCTCGTCGGCGCTTCCGTTCTGGATGACGGCCGCCTGCAGCCGCTTCCACACGCTGAGGTGCGTCTCCGGATCGTCGATGTCGCGCGCGACGCCGTTGACGAACTTCTCCAGCACGTGCGACCCTTCCATGAAGAGATAGCCGCGATCGTTCGTATCGCTGTTCAGGTACGCGACGCCCTTCGTGCGCAGCTCGTCGGCGTGCGCTTCCGCCCATTCGGTGGAGCCGAGGAGTCCCGGCTCTTCGCCATCCCACATGGCGTAGATGAGCGTGCGCTTCGGATGCCATCCCTGCTTGAGGAGCATGCCGAGCGCGCGTGCCTCCTCGAGCTCGGGGACGAGTCCGGCGATCGGATCCTCGGCGCCGTTCACCCACGCATCGTGGTGATTGCCGCGGATCACCCATTGATCCGGCTCCGTGCTTCCGGGAATCGTCGTGATGACGTCGTAGAGCGGCTTCAGCGTCCACGTCGACTTGACCTTGAGGTGGACCTTCGCCGGACCGGCGCCGAAGCGATACGTGATCGGAAGCGCGCCGCGCCAGCTCTCCGGGACGAGGGGGCCGCCGAGCGCTGCGAGCAATGGCTGCGCGTCGCCGTACGAGATCGGGAGCACGGGAATTTTCGTGATCGTCTTCGCCTCGGAGATCGGCAGACGCTTCGCATCCTTCGTGGCGCCGACGCCCGGCGTGAGCGGATCGCCCGGATAGAGCGGCATGTCGGCGACGGAGCCGCGCTGCACGCCGTCGGCGGGGCGCATCGGGCCGTTCGGGAAGACGGTGCCGCCTGCGTAGCCGTCGTCGCGCGGATCGGAGTAGATGAGACAGCCGACCGCGCCATGCTCGGCCGCGACCTTGGGCTTGATGCCTCGCCACGAGCCGCCGTAGCGCGCGATGACGATCGCTCCCTTCACGGAGATGTTGTGGCGCGCGAGCTCGTCGTAGTCGGCGGGGATGCCGTAGTTCACGTAGACGAGCGGCGCGGTGACGTCACCGTCAATCGAGTACGCGTTGTACGTCGGCAGCGCCTCAGCCCTCTGATTCGACGTGGGATCCTGCGGGTACGCGGGCTCCTGCAGCTTGGCGACGAAGCGCCTGGGCGAGACGAGCTCCACGGCGCGGTCGATCGGCGTGGGAAAGAGGACGTCGAAGGTCTCGATGTGCGCGTCGAGCCCGTAGCTCTTGAGCTGGGCGAGGAGCCACTCCGCGTTGTCCTTGTCGTACGGCGAGCCCACGTGGTGCGGACGTGCGGTGAGCCGTTGCATCGCTGCGCGCATGTTCGCGGGCTGCGGGATCGCCTTGAACTTTTCCTCCCACTCGCGCTGGGTCTTGCTCGAGGCGTCGGAGAAGCCGAGGAGCGTCGGCTGGGAGGCCGGCGTGGCGGCGATCAGGAGAGCGGCGGCGGCGAGGCCGAACACGATGCGGGCGGCGGGCACGTGCATGGAGGAGTGAATCCTGTGAAGAGGGAGGGGTCTGTCGAAATTGAACCAGGGGGTGGCCTCGCGCCAGCCAGCGGGTGCTTAAAGGGCGTTCACGATGGCGTCGAGCGATTCGATCGTGGGCACCGTTCCCTGTGCGATGCGGGCGTTGCCGCCGCCGCGGCCGCCATGCTCCGCGAGCAGCTTCTTGAGCGCGGTGCCCGCGTCCAGCGAGTGGGGGCCGGCATCGGCGCTGGCGACGACGATCGTCGGCGGAGTGGTGAGGGTGCCGATGAAGAGCACGTCGCCGAGAGCGAGGAGCGGTTGAGCGAGGGAGCGGAGCTCGTCGACGGTGCCGGCGCTTCGCCGCTCGACGATGCGGCGGCGGCCGAACGCATCGGGAGCCGCCGCCTCGAAGAGCTCGCGAGCGCGATAGCCGTCGAGCGCCGCGGAGGCCTCGCGCCTCGCGGACTGCGCGGCGCGGAGCTCGTCGCTCTGCGCCTTCGACTTCGCGATCATCTCGGCGGGGGCGACGCCCATGGAGAGCGCGAGCGCGGAGATGAGCTCGTGATCCGCGCGAGCGCTGCGCGCGGCGCGCAGTCCGCACACGAACTCCACGCGCGTCGTCTTGCGCACCCGCTCTGTGCCGCGGATGAGGAGCGCGCCGATCTCGGCGGTGGAGCGCACGTGCGTGCCGCCGCACGCGCTCTTGTCGAGCGACTCGATGGTGACGACGCGCAGCTCGCCCTCGCGGGGCGGCGCCTTGCGGAGTCCCGTGATGGTCGCGGCGTTCTCGTAGGAAATGCTCACGTCGTGCGGCACTGCGATCGCTGCGTTCGCGAGCTCCTCGGCCGTGACGAGCGTTTTCTGCGACACCGTCTCGCTGTCGAGATCGAGCGTGGACGATGTCGCGCCGAAGTGGACGCTCACGGTGTTGAGCTTGAAGCGATCGGCGAAGATGGCGGAGAGGAGATGCTGGCCGGTGTGCTGCTGCATGTGATCGAAGCGGCGCGTCCAGTCGACGATGCCGCTCACGGTCACGAGATCGCGCGGCGCGGGCGCGGCGAGGACGTGCGCGATGCGCTCGCCCTCGTCGAAGACGTCGGTGACGGCGATCCCCGCGATCGTGCCGGTGTCGAAGGGTTGTCCGCCCGAGGTCGGATAGAAGGCCGTGCGGTCGAGGTAGATCGTGCGGCCATCTTCGGCGCGATCGACGATGCGCGCGTCGAAGGTGCTGAGGTAGGCGTCGGTGTAGTAGAGTCGCTCGTTCATGAACGCATCATACAAAGGAATCGCAGCTCGCACGACCGCGGCGCGGTGGCGGGGCGCTCGGCGTGCGGGCATGTTATGGCCATGGCTCGCCGAACGCTTTCGTCTGCTCTTCTTTGTATCGGCGTGCTCGCCGCGTGCCACCGCTCTCCTGGCGGTACTGTGGGTGTCGCGCGCGCGCCAGCATCGCTCGCGCCGGCGGAGTCCATGTTCCAGGCGCTGCACGCCGTGAAGGATCGGATGGGCGTGACGAGCGCGCGCGGCGCGAGCGCGGACACCGACGGGACTTCGCTCGCCGAGCTGCGGCGGCGGTATGCGGCAATTCGGGCGCCGCTCGCGAGCGCGCTCGCGCACGTCGACTCGGCGACGCTCGCGCCAGAGGATCGGCGCGCGCTCGCGGCGATGCGCAGTGCACTCGCTGGCGGTCTCGCGTCGGATGCGGATGACACGGAGCCCGGCGACAGCGCCGCGAGCGCCGCGCCCGATTGCGACTACGATCCCGCGCAGTTCGCGCGCGGCGACTCGGCCTACGACCGTCTCGAGAAACGCATCTACGCGTGCTACACGCGCGCGGTGCAGCACGTGCAGTTCGAGGGAAAGACGCTCGACCGTCTCACCGCGCTCGGAATGCTCGCGCAGATGGACGATCGCGAGCGGCGGCACCGGCTCTTTCTCGCCATCGACACGATCTGGCGGAGCATGAACGGCGACGATGCCGCGCGCAGCCCGTATCGCGAGTTCGTCAAGCTCAGCGCCGCGAAGTGGCGCACGGATGGATCGCCGGTGGACGCCGAAGCGCGCGTACTGCGCATCGACCCAGCGCAGATGGAGACGTGGCTCGTCTCGGTGCTCGAAGCGTGGCGCGTGAGCACGCCGAACGAGATGATCGAACCGTGGGACTATCACTACGAGGGTGGTGCGGCGAGTCGCGCACTGAGCGCGCGCATCCCGCTGGACGATCTCGGCACGCTCAACGCGCGCTACTTTCGCGATCTCGGCGCCGATGTGCGCGCGCTGCGCGTGCACTACGATCTCACGCCGAGGGTGGGGAAGACGCCGGTGGCGTTCACGGACTTCGGCGGGCGGCCGCATCTCGTGAACGGCGCGTGGCAGCCGGGCGAGCCGTGGGTGTTCGCGACCTATCGAGTGGGCGGGCTCGACAACCTCGAGGAGCTGCTGCACGAGACGGGACACGCGGTGCACATCTCCGCGATCCATCAACGCCCGGCCTTTCTCGACTGGCCGGACAACGATGCGTTCACGGAGGGGCTGGGCGACGTCGCTGCGCTCGAGGTGTACGAGCCGCGCTGGCAGATGCGCTACCTCGGCGACTCCGTGCCGACGTCGCTCGGACTTCGCGCGCGCTACTCGGGGATCGTGATGGACATCGCGTGGGCACTGTTCGAGGTGCGGATGCACCGCGATCCAAACGCGGATCCGAACCAGGTGTGGGCGGAGCTCACGAGCCGGTACCTGCACATCGTGCCGCACCCCGAGCTCTCGTGGTGGGCGATGCGCGGGCAGCTCGTCGATGCACCGGGGTACATGGCGAACTACGCGATCGGCTCGATCATCATCGCCGACCTTCGCGCGCGCGTGCGCGAGCTGCACGGCGACTTCACCACCGGCGATCCGACCTGGTATGCCTTCATGACCGGGCGCATCTACAAGTACGGGCTCTCACGATCGAGCGCCGACGTGATCACGGACTTTCTCGGACGGCCGATCAGCCCGGGCGCGATCCTCGCCGACATGCGGCGGATGAAGGGCGCGCCCTAGCTCTTTTGCTTGCTGAACCTGTCGAGCGCCGCGCGCTCCGCCGGGGTGAGGCTGTCGATGCCCTTGAGGCTGATCTTGTCGAGCAGGCGGTCGACCTCCGAACGGTTGATCTCATGCAGCTCGTTGCGCGGGATCGTCGACCAGCGCTTCATGTCGTCGCCGCGCGGGGGCGCGGGCTGCCTCACCTGCGGGCGCACGCCGCTCGACTTCACGGCGCGCGAGCGCGTGTGTTCGATGATGTAGAGATAGACCGCGGCTCCGAGGAAGCCGCCGAGGTGCGCGAGGTGCGCGATCCCTGCGCCGCCGATGCCGAAAATCGACATCAGCGTCATGATCACGATGAGCCAGCGCGCCTCGATCGGGATCACTCCGTAGATGTAGATCTTGTCGCGCGGCCAATAACGCGCGTACGCCAGCTCTACGCCGAAGATCGCAGCCGATGCGCCGATTATCGGAACGTACGGGTTCCACGCCGAGAGAAGTGCGCCGGTCAGCCCGCCAATGAAGTAAAGCGACAGAAAGCGATTGCTTCCCAGTCGCGCCTCGACGCGCGGGCCGAAGAAGAACAGCACCAGCATGTTGAAGAAAATGTGCCAGATGCTGCCGTGCACGAACATGTACGTGATCGGCGTCCACGGCGCGGTGAGCACTCCCGACGCAGAGAACGAGAGTATCGTCGTCAGGTCGGGGTACGCCAGCTGAAGCAGATACACCGCGACATTCGCGATGAGCAGTCGTTTGACCCAGGGTGTCATGAGCGTAGCCTAGAGGACAACCAAATGATTTTCCAGAGCGCTCGCGCGCTTATCTTGTGCCATGCCTGAATCCACCGCCGGCCGAGGTGCGCTGCGGGTGCTGCAGGCCGGTGCGATCGCGATCGTGCTGGCAGCAGCCACCTATAAGTTATTCGAGCTGGATCGCTATTTCGTTCCAAAAGAGCTGGTGCTGCATCTTACGGCGCTGGCGGCGATCATCGCCTGCGTTCAGGGCGCGCGCCGCCTCGAGCTCACCCGCATCGACACACTCCTCGGCATCTATCTCCTCCTCGGAGTGGTCTCTGCCGTGGCGGCCGAGAACCATTGGGCGGCGGCGAGGGCGGTCGGCATCACCTTCTCCGGGCTGGTGATCTTCCGCGCCGCGCGTGCGACCACCAACGAAGGGCGCCAATGGCCGCTCCTTTCGGTGCTCGTCGCCGCCATCGTCCTCGCGTCGATTACGTCGTTGCTCCAGGCGTACGGCGTCACGACCGACTATTTCTCGCTCAACCGCTCCCCCGGCGGCACCTTCGGCAATCGCAACTTCGTCGCCCATCTCGCGGCGATCGGCGCGCCCGTGCTGATCGTGCTGCTCGTACTCGCTCCCCGCGCGCGCTCGATGCTCGCCTCGAGCGTCGGCGTCGCGATCCTCGCTGCTGCGCTCGTGCTCTCGCGCAGCCGCGCCGCGATGCTCGCGATCATTGCCGGATCCCTGGTGCTCGCCGTCGGGCTCTGGATCGCGCAGCGGCGCTGGCACGATCCGCGAATCAGGCGCCGCATCCCGCTCTTCGCCGCCTTCGCCGCCGCCGGCGCCGCGGCCGCCATTCTCGTTCCGAACACGCTCAACTGGAAAAGCGATTCGCCCTACCTCGACACCGTCACCGGCGTCGTCAACTACCGCGAGGGGAGCGGGCACGGACGCCTCGTGCAGTATGCCACCTCGCTCAAGCTCACCGCCGGACATCCGCTGCTCGGCGTCGGCCCAGGCAACTGGCCGGTGGACTATCCGAAAGTGGCAGCGAAAGGCGACCCGTCGATCGATCGCGACGACGGCATGACCGCGAACCCGTGGCCGAGCAGCGACTGGATCGCGATGCTGGCGGAGCGCGGAATTCCGGCGACGGCGGCCTTCGCGCTCGCGATGATGGGGCTCGCGGTGCTCGCGATCGGCGCGATGCGCAACGCGCTCGACCTCGACGAGTATCTCGTGCCGCTCGCGCTCATCGCCACACTGGCGGCAACGCTGGTGGTCGGATGCTTCGACGCGTCGCTGCTGCTCGCGCCGCCCACGCTCTTCGTCTGGGCGCTGCTCGGCGCGCTCGCGACTCCGGCCGCGACGCGGATGTCGATTCCGCTCTCCACCGCCACGGCGCGCGGGCTCGCGATGGTCGGCGGCGCGATCGTCATCACGCTCCTGCTCTCGCTGCGCTCCGCGACGCAGCTCGCGTCGATGGCGATGTTCTCATCGGCGAACACCGTCGCCCAGTACGATCACGCATCAATCGCGGATCCGGGGAGCTATCGCATTCAGATGCGCATCGCCGAGATCGGAGCGGAGCGCGGCCGCTGCGATCTCGTGAAGCGGCACGCGATGCGCGCGCACAAACTCTTTCCGGCCGCACCCGAGCCCACGCATCTGCTCGCGGGGTGCGGCGTGCGCTTCAAGCGCCGCTGAGCTCGAGCGCCGCGCGGTCCTCGGCGAGCGATTCGGGGATCCAGCAGTGCATTCCGACGGAACGGAGCCCGGCGCGCTCGAACTCGCGCCGATAGAAAGACGGCGGGCGTTTGAGAAAGGTCTTCATGTCGCCCTCGACGTCGTCGGCGCTCGTGAAGAGCCCGAGGTATGCGACGCCGCGCAACTTGCTCGCGATCGCGCGCATTCCGGAGCGGAGCGCCGGCGTCGCGACGTAGTGCAGGACGTCATTGCAGAGGACGACGTCGAAGGAGCCGCGAATGGCTAGTGCGTCTAGGGAAGCGATGTCGCCCTGGCGAATGTTGCGGCGCGCGCCGAAGCGCCTGGCCGCGTACGCGCTCGAATCGATGCCCGTGTAGGCGAGATGTGGGCGCTCGTGGCGGAGCGCGGCGCGCCAGAGTCCTTCGCCGCACCCGATGTCGAGCGCGTTGCGCACGCGACGCTCGAGCAGCTGCTCGGCGAGCGCGATGATCGTGCGTGCTACGCGCGCGCGCTCCGCGGCAGTGGAGACGCGGTGCTTCGGGTGCCGGTACCAGCGATCGTAGTACGCCTGGTCGAAGCCGTCGATCAGCCGGCGCTCCGTGGAATCTCGACGCGGTCGGGCGTCTGCACCTTGAGCAGATAGCGTTGCGACTCGGAGATGCGCTCGACCTCGATCGATACCGATTCGATTCCCTGCTCGATGCGCTCGAGGCGCGCGCCGAAATCCGCCGGCAAGGCGGGCCTAAGCGCGCGACGCTCGATGACGGTGCCGAGCGCGCGTGCGAGCGGCTTGCCGACCGCGATCACTGCGATCATGAGAAAGAGCCCGTAGCCGAGGTTCTCGACGCGCTGCGGAATGTCGAGCGGCGGATCGAAGGGCACGGAGGAGCCGGTCTCCTGGGTGGCGATCGGAGCAAGCGGCGCGAGCGGCGCGAGGGGAGCGACCGCCGCGCCAGGCGCTGCGGGGGCGATCGTCGTCCGGCCGTCGGGGCTGACGTGGATCACCTTGCCGTTTTTCATGATCGTGACTCCCCCGGCCTCTTGTGCGGCTGCATCGGCGCCACTCTTGGCGGCCTGGTCGCTGAGCCCGGCCTGCTTGAGCTGCTGATTCACCTGCGCCCGGATCTGTGCTGCCAGATCGTTCGCGTTCGGTACGGCAGGTGGAGTCGACGTCTGTTGAAGCGCGTGGGGCATCTTGATCCTCGTTGTTAGCATGTCCAGCACTGCTACTTACGTCCGCCACCGTCGTCCTGTTTCGGAGGCGGGGCAGTTGCTGCTCACCCCGCCACTCCTATATTCGGCCTTGGGAGCGCTTCCCGCACCCCCACCGCAAACTAAAGGGCTTAATGGACTGGACGAACATCGGAGTCAATTATCTCTACGCCGCATTGGGCGTCGCGCTCATGTGGCTGTCGTACCGCCTCTTCGACCGACTCACTCCGCAGGTGGATTTTGCCGAGGAACTGAAGAAGGGAAACGTCGCGGTGGCGATCTTCATTGCCGCGCTTTTCATATCCATCGCGCTCATCGTGGGGCGCGCCCTGAATTGAGCGCCTTCTCGCGTCTCGCGCTATTCGCCGCGATCGCGGCGGCGATCTCCGCCTCGGCCCCATCGCGAGGCGAGGCCCAGCGCGTGCCGACGGACCGCTACGACTCGTGGTTCAAGAAATACTCGAAGCGCTACTTCGGCGTGGGCTTCGACTGGAAGCTGTTCAAGGCGCAGGGAATGGCCGAGAGCGGGCTCTCACCCACGGCGAAGAGCTGGGTGGGTGCGCGCGGGATCATGCAGCTCATACCTTCGACGTATCGCGACATCGCCTCGCACCGTCCGGAGATGACGGCGATCGACGATCCGCAGTGGAACATCGCCGCGGGGATCATGCACGACCGGGATATGTGGAATCTGTGGCGCGACAGCATTCCCGACGACGATCGCTGGCGCTTCATGTTCGGTGGCTACAACGCGGGGGAGGGGACGATTTTCCGGGCACAGGGCGTGGCGCGCGCGTCGAAGCTCAACGAGCGCACGTGGCCCAACATCGAGAGCGTCGCGCCCACCGTGCCGCGATGGCGCTACAAGGAAACGCTCGGCTACGTGCGAACGATAGAGGGGAATCGAAGGAAACTCGCGCCGCGTGGGGCGCCGCGCGACTCGATGGCTCCGTAGCGTGTGGGGGGGCGCGTGGAACGCAAGCGTTAACAGCTTGTGTGAGACGACACGAACGAATAAAAAAACCGGCAAAAACGAAAACCGCGAACTGCTCACTGCGAGCACGAATCAAACCAATAAACGCACGAATCGAATCATGTAAGGCTGACCTCATCTCGGGCGGGCCGACCTCGCCTCGCGCTAGGTTCGATTAGTCTTTTTTGGGTTGATTCGTGCACGCAGTGAGCAGTATCCGTCAGTGTCCGTTCCCTCCGTTTTTTTCGACTCACGTATTCTGATCGCTCGTCCCTACACGCCCCTCCCCACGCACTCCCGACAAATCGTTCGCCCCGTGAGCACGCGCCAGAGCTTCTGCCATCGCGAGCCATGATAATGCCGCTCGCAGAGCAGACGGCTGCACACGTGGCAGTAGCCGCCGGCGCCGGGATCGAATCTCGCTCCGCACTCGTCGCACGCGGCGACGACATCCGACTTGCGAAGCAGTGGAACTCCAAGCATCGCCTCCTCCCGCTCTACCTCAGAGCGATTCGTACGCGCAGCCGTGTTCCTGCGCGAGGCCGATCAACATCGTGTTCGCGGGCACGAGACGCACGCCCGGATTGAGTCCCGCCACCAATTCCGCGTAAACGTTGTCGAACGTGTCATGCGACGCGAGCGCGAAGTCCTTCGCGATGTGCCGCAGCGCGTTGTTGCACTGCGTGAAAATCGTCCCGCGCGCCTGAAGGTTCTTCACCGATGCACGATTCGTGTCACTCGACGGCGCTTCCAGGAAAACGTTATGGCTCGCCGTGCCCTTTCCTTCACCGTCCGGGATCTGCCACTTCTCGCCGATCTTGTACTTCGCCCAGATCGCGTCGCTGACGTTGATGGGGAAGCCGCTCCCCGCGATCCCGACGACGGTGTTGACCTGCGGAAATTCGAGATGATAGACGTCGCGCCACGCGTCGAGATAATTGCCCACCGTGTGCAGCGGACCGGGCACATCCTCGATCTTTTTTCCGACTTCGAACACCTGACGGTGCTTTCCCGCGAGTTGATCGAGCCACGAAAGATCCCACGGAGCAGCAGACACTTCCGCTGCCTCGAGTCGCGCATCACTTCGCGGGAGCAGCGGTGCCAGGGCAGTCGCACCCGCAGCGGTCGCGAGTGCGGCGAGGAACGTTCGCCGCGGCGAAGTACTGTCCGTCATTCGATTCTCCGATGTCAGAAAGAATTGTGATCCAGGTCCGTTTTTTAGGGCTGGCATGCTCAATGCCCTTCTATTACGGAGCGGTCCGCACTTTGCTTCATTTTTCACTACTTAGGCCGAACACCGTAGGCCGCGTCCACAAATCGAATTTCAGGGGGAGCTCATGAAGATGAAACTCATCGCGATCACAGCGATCGCGGCGATCGCCCTCGCGCCGGCCTTGGTTCATGGCCAGACGAGAACACATATCCGTGTTGCGAAAGATGGATCGCACACGCCGACCACGCAGGAGACGGGCGGCGATGTGACCACCACGCCAGCGCCGGCGCCCGCCGCCGAGCCGGCACCGGCTCCGACGCCTGCTCCCGAGCCGACGCCCGCGCCCGCGCCGAGCAGCACCACGACGACCGATTCGTCGTCGAGTCAGTACGGCACCGGCGCCGCTGCTCCGACGCCCACGCACAGCCAGCAGACCGACAGCGCTGCGGTGATGACCACCGATTCATCGAGCATGAAGATGGACTCGACTGCCGCGCCGGTCGACACCCTTCGCGTGCCGCGCTCCAACCTGAACGTGTCGCCGATCGACAGCGTGCGGATGGGAGTGCCGGCCACCAAGGAGATGCAGAAGGCTGACAGCGCGCGTGCTGACACCACGAAGACGCCGTAACTTCTCAGTTTCCGCATGAACGAACGGGGAGAGCGAAAGTGCTCTCCCCGTTTCGTATTCAACGCTGCAGCCGCTCCAGCTGCTGCTTTCGAAACTTCGCCACCTTCGGCGCGATCACCACGCGGCAATATCCCTGGTTCGGATTCTTCGTGTAGTAGTTCTGGTGGTACTCCTCGGCCGCGTAGAACGGCGACTCGTCGGCCACCTGCGTCACGATCGGATCGTCCCAGATCTGGCGTGCGTCGATCTCCTTGATCGTCTGTTCGGCGATCGCGCGCTGCTCCGGCGTGTGCGCGAAGATGACGGAGCGATACTGCGTGCCGACGTCGGCGCCCTGTCGATTGAGCGTCGTGGGATCGTGCACGCTGAAGAAGACCTCGAGCAGATCGTGATAACTGATCTGCTGCGGATCGAAGGTGATCTGCACAACCTCGGCGTGACCGGTGGCGCCCGTGCAGACTTGCTCGTACGACGGATTCGCGCGCGCGCCGCCTGCGTACCCCGACCTGACGCTCGTCACTCCGCGCAGCTCACGGAACAGCGTGTCGACGCACCAGAAGCAGCCTGCGCCGAGCGTGGCGACTTCGGATTGAGGGTTCGTCATGCGTGAAAGCTAGCGAGTTTGGGCGCGATCACTCGCGCGAGCTCAGGCGTGTAGCGACGTCTGCAGCGTCTCCGAAAACTCGTGCAGGCGAATCGGCAGCGCCATTGCGCGCAGCCCGCGCAGTGCCGCGAAATCCGAGACCTCGGCGTGCGTGCGCGAGGGCGTGAAGAGGAGCACCGTGGCACCGGCGCGTGCGGCCATTTCGTAGGCCTCCTCTTCGCATGCGGAATCGTGCTCGCAGTCCAGCAGGAGCACCCGCGGACGCAGCCGCAGGATCGCGGCGCCAACTGTCTCGTCGCTGCGAGGCTGAGCCGCGCGATGCCCGGAGAGCTCGACCAGGGAGCACATGAGCGTCTGGATCAGCGGTTCCTTGGCGATAACGAGAATCGTGCTTGGATTCGTTTCCGACAACTCACGCCTGCGCTGCTGAGAGGGATGCCCAAGATCCCTGACGCAATCGGCGGTCCACTGAGGTTGCGAATCAAGGGATGCCGCCGGCTACGGGCCGGAAGCGCCAGTTGAGGCCCTCGGCGCGGCGGGAACGAACTCGCTCGGGTAGTAAAAGCGAAAGGCGCGCCGGTCGCACTGGATGATCGCGAATTGGTCGCCCCGGGTGAGCAGCTCGACGTAATCCGAGCGACTGGGCTGGCAGCTGTAGGCGAGCGGCCCGTCGGCGCGGCACGAGCCGGCGTCGTCGGTGAGGCAGGTGGCAGGGGTATGCGTATGCAGTTCGGGGGTACCGGGCGCGCACTCGAACTGGACGTGATTCGGGTCCTGTCCCGTGATGACGGCCGGCTTCACCGCGAGCACGCGGAAGATCGAATCGATGCCGCCGCCGAGGGTGGGGCGGGAGGCGATTCGCGCGCGCTGCACGCAGTACGCGCGCTCGCTCTGCGTGGAGTCGTCGCTCCACAAGGCGCGCAGCTGCGCCGTGACCGAGTCGCCCATCACTCCGTAGCGCACCGTCTGTGAGTTCAGCGGCCGCGCTGGCGCAGCGACGAGCATCGCGAGCAGTGCGAACCCTCCAAACCCTGACGACATCTGCGCAGCGTCAACTGGAGGGAAGGAGCTCGACGGTCGACTTGAACGTCTGTTGAATCGGCGCGCCCTCGGACTCGTTCATCTTTTCCTGCAGATCGGTGCGCTGCGTGGACGAGCCGCCGAGCAGCACTCCCGCGTTGGTGAAGAACTGCATGCCGGTGATCGTGCCGCTGCCGCTGATCTCGATCGGCTGTCCCGCTTCCATGCCTTTTCCGAGCTGCGCGATGGTCGTGTAGCGATCGATGCGCCACGCCTTTTGGCCGCGCACGGTCGTGTCGCCCGCAACCTTGTACGTCGTGACGGAGCTCGAGGTGATGCTGATCGTGCCGATCTTCGGATGCTCGACGACGGTGTCCGCCCAGCTCGCGCCGGCCGCGAGCGCACGCGACGGAAGCGGGACGAAAAAGCGCTTGAGCGCGAGCGCTGTCGCGACGAGCTTGCCGTCGGCGACGCCGGCCGTGGGCGTGAGCGTGTAGATGCGACCGCGCGGCGACATCGTGCCCGTGAATTTCGCCCCCTGCAGCACCGCGATGTCCGGCGGCGGCGCATCGAGCGTGGAGGTGACGCGAATCGAGTCCATCGTGATGCCGATTTTGAGTGTGTCGCCCGCGTGGGGCGCCACCTCGAGCACGATCCACTGATTTGTGGTCGTGCTGAAATCAAATGGCGCGCGCCCGCCGCCGAGCGCCTGATCGCGCGTGATCACCGTGGTGACGTGATAGCGAAGCCGTCCCGGTGCATACGCGGCACCGGCCTGCGCAAATGCGATCGAGGTCACAACTCCGGATGCGCAAGCAATCAGTGCGATACGGCGTGCGGTGATGAACGACATGCTAGCTCCCGGTGCTGTATGAAGTCGCGGTCCCTTAAATGGGCTGAATTAGAGCCAGATTGCAACTGAATACCCCGCCAGCAAAAGAATGTCCATTCGCCGGACGATGAAGCACGTCTCTTGCAAAGTCTGCTTGACGAGCCCGGGCATTGCCCGAGCCACAGACTATCCGGAGGAAGACATGAACCGTTCATTCACACGTCTTGCCATCACCTCGACCGTTGTCGCGTGCACGGTCCTGGGCGCCTGCGCCAAGAAGGGTGATGTAGCAGTAAGCGATACCACGGCCGCGCCCGCTACGGACACCACCGCATCGGCTGGCGCTGTGGCGAGTCCGAAGAATGCCTGGACGGATGCGCAAATCCTCGCGTTCGCGTCGGCGGCAAATGAGGGGGAGATCCAGGAAGCACAACTGGCGAAGACGAAGGCCACGAATCCAGCCGTCAAGAAGTTCGCACTGCTGATGATCTCCGATCACACGAAGATGCAGGCGGATGGAAAGGCGCTCGCCGCCAAGCTCGCGATCACGCCGGACACGTCGAAGAGCGACGTCACCGATCTCGCGAAGGACGCGCAGGACAACATCAAGGATCTCACCGACAAGAAGTCGGGGAAGGATTGGGACGCGGATTTCATGGGCAAGCAGGTCGACACGCACCAGAAGGTGCTCGACAAGCTCAATGATGCCTCGCAGTCCGTGAAGTCACCCGACCTCAAGAACGCGCTGAACGAGTCGATCGCCAAGGTGCAGGGTCACCTGACGCAGGCGAAGGCGATCAAGGACAACACCCTGAAGGCCTAATGCTTTAGCAAGGCGCTCGAATCGACAAGAGGCACGCCCCTAGCGGCGTGCCTCTTTTTCGCACGCGGGGACTTTTTCGCATGCATCGTACAAATAGGCTTTGAGCAGGAGCGAGCGCAGTGCTTCGGGCGGCCGCGTGGCGACCGGCGCCATCGCGACCCAGAACCGTCCGGCGGCAAGAGGATCGCCGAGCTTGAGCTTCGCGACCATGCCGCCCTCGCGAATCTCGTCCACTCCAATCCACGCATCGAGCGAAAGTGCCTTCGGCTCGAGCGAGTCCGCGTACGCCGACGCCGCCTTGAAGTCCCACGAGGAGAGCGCACGCCGCAGCCCGATCGACTGCCGCGCCTCCGGCGGCGCATGGAAGCGCGCCATGAACGCATCGAGCGACGCGTAGAAGCGCTCGTCGATCACCCCCGCGCTCCCCGCGTGCGTGTAACGCTCGACGTCGAGCGCCGATTGCGTCCACCGCTTCCAATCGGGCGGCGGCTCGTTCCGCGCGAGCATCGACTCGAGCTCCCACTGGCGCTGCCGCGCATCGCGCACGTCCTTGCCCCCCGCCGTGTCAGCCGCGACGACGATGGACGGATGGCGCAGTGCGGCGCTCACCGTGAGCGCATGCAGCTGCCAGATCTCCGGCACCGAGGTGCGCTCATCGTCGTCGAACGGCCGCTTGTCCCCGAACATCGCGGCCACCGCATCGAAGCGCTCGACCCGAAGCGTCCCGAAACCGAGCGCCGTCTCGCGCTTGAAGCGCGAACGCTCCGCGCCCAGATCGAGCACGGGGAAGTAGTCGGAGTTCGGCATGCCATTCGGCACGCCACGGCGATCGAGCAGCGGCGCGAGCTCGCGGCGATCGAGCAGGTGCGTCGCGTCGAGCGAGCGCGGTGTGAATGGGACGACGCCCGCGAGATCGGCCGCGATCCCCGGCATCATGACGACGCTCCAGTCGGCCGCCGGCATCTCGGGGAGATTCGAGGCGACGATGAGCATATCGTCGTTCGATGTGAGATACACCGAGTACGACGCGAAATTCTTGTGGATCGCCGCAAGCACGCTGAGCACGAGCCCGTCGTTGAGCTCGTAGAGGTGCAGCCACTGCCCGAACACACCGTTGGGCGTGAGATAGCCGCGAACGCGATGATAGAACTCGTAGGTGAACAATCCCGACACACCGCTCACCCACGGATTGCTCGGCTCCGAAATGATCACATCGTACGTGCGCGCGTCGGTGGCGAAGAACGACTTCGCGTCGTCGATGACGAAGCGCGAGCGCTTGTCATCGAACACCCGGTGGTTCGCCGGATAGAACAGGCGCGACCCTGCGATCATGTCGGGCTCGATCTCGATCGTCACCGCCTGCTGCAGCGTTGGGCTGCCAAGCAGGAAGTGCGACGTCATCCCCGAGCCCTGGCCGATCACCGCTGCGAGCTTCGCTCGCGGCATGTGCGCGAGCGTGATGACCGGGATGAGCACCTGCGTCGAGATGTCCCCGTTCAGCTCGCGCAGCTTCGTCGTGTCGCGCGCCGAAAACCACGCGCGATCCACCGATGCATCGGGCTTCCCGTTCGTGGCGATCCACATGAAGCTGTCGGGGAGCTGCCTGCCGACGGCCACCGTCGCCGTGCGTCCATCGCGATAGTAGACGATCTGCCGCCCCGCGGGATCCGGCAGGCTGCCGTAGCGATAGACGCCGCTCGAGAGCGTCACGCGATCGAAGTGGTTGAATCCGAGCGACGCGAGCGCGGCGAGCGTCATCCCGAAGGCGGCGATGTATGCGAGCTGCTGGCGACGCTGCACGCTCGGCCCCGAGAACCGGAGCAGCACGACGCCGAGCGCCATGTCGATCACCGCGCCCTCCACGAGCAGCACCTTCAGGCCCACCAGCGGCATGAGCACGAGCCCCGCGAGCACGACGCCGACGATCGAACCGAGCGTGTTCACCGCGTACACGTTGCCGATTGCGCGCTCGCCGTCGCCGCGGCGCATGAGCATCCGCGTGATGAGCGGAAGCGTCATCCCCGCGCAGAAAGTCGACGGGAGCATCACGACGAGGCACGCGATGTAGCGTGCGATCGTGAACAGGTCGTAGCCGCCATCGTTGAGCTTGAGAGCGGTGATGAACGACGCCGTCCACTTGAAGCCGGCGAGATACACCGGGATCGTCGCGAGCGCGGCCAGCCCCATCACGCACTGCACGATGCCGAGCGCGCGCACGGGATCGGCGAATCGGTCCGCGCGCGACCGCACCCAGCGCGCGCCGAGCGCGAGCCCGAGAATGAACGCCGAGAGCATCAGCTCGAAGGAGTGCGTCGCGCTGCCGAGCAGCAGCGAGAGCATGCGGATCCACGAGATCTCGTAGATGAACGACGCGACCGCGGTGCCGAAGGCGACGAGCAGCAGCAGCCGCGCCATGCCGAGCGGAATCTGCTCCGCTTCGCGCGACGTCTCGCCGCGCACAGGCTCGGAGGCGGGCTCCGGTGCAACGTCCGCGTTCTTCGCGCCGAAGCGCGCCACGCCGATGGCGATGAGAAAGACGACGAGGTTGACGATCGCTGCCGAGTCGAGCGTAAGGGGCAGCCCGCCCACGCCGAGCAACCAGAAGCCGGCGATGAGAACGCCGGCGGCGCCGCCGAGGCTGTTCGCGAAGTAGAGCTGCGCGAGCACGCTCCCCGGCTTCTTCGGCACGATGCGCAGCACGCCCGCGCTCATGAGCGGGAAAGTGGCGCCGAGCAGTATCGACTGCGGGAGGATCAGGAGCGAGGCGATCGTCCACTTGACGATCACCAGCGTGTGGGGCGAGCCGGCGAGCGACGGGAAGAGATGGTCGTACGCGGCGTTCGTCGTGGCGACGAAGATGTCGTGAAAGAGAAGGCCGATGATCCCGATCGCGAGCTCGATGAACGCGTAGATCGCGAGCGGATCGCGGAGCTTCTCGGAAATTCGGCCCACGAAAAACGCGCCGACCGACATGCCACCGAGGAAGATGGTGAGCACGATGATCTGCGCGTACGCTCCGTGTCCGACGAACAGTCCCAGATACCTCGTCCAGATCGACTCGTAGATCAGTCCCGCGGCGCCAGAGAGAATGAAAACGAGCGAGAGGAGAGTCGGCATTGCCTGTCAGGTTCGAGAGTGCAGCGTCATTTGCATGCCATGCTTCGGACGCAACGTGATGAGTGGGTTGAACTCCACCCTGTGTCCCGGCACGAGCCTGAGGCGCCACCGCTGCCCCAGAGTTGCGAGCAACAGCACGCCCTCCATCCACGCGAACTGCTCGCCGATGCACTGGCGTGTCCCGCCGCCGAACGGGAAATACGAGAAGCGGGGGCGATCGGCCTGGTCGTCGAGCCAGCGCTCCGGGCGGAAGCTTTCCGGACTCGGAAAGAAACGCTCGTCGCGCTGCGTGATGAACGGACTTACGACGACGAGCGAGCCCTGTGGGATGTCATATCCGGCGAGGGTGTGTGCCGTGAGCGCACTGCGTCCCATCCCCCACACCGGCGGATAGAGTCGCATCGATTCGGCGAGGACGGCGCGCGTGTAGGGGAGGCGCGCGAGATCCGCAGCGGTGGGCCGGCGGCCGCCGAGCACGGAGTCGAGCTCCGCGTGCATGCGCGATTCGGCGTCCGGATGCTGGGAGAGTGCGTACCAGGCCCACGTGAGCGCGATCGAGGTCGTCTCGTGCCCCGCAACGAAGAGCGTCGTCGCCTCGTCGCGCAGCTGCACGTCGGTCATCGAGCCGCCATCGCCCTCGTCGCCGGTATCCTGCGCGAGCAGCAGCATCGAGAGAAGATCGCCATGGTCTCGGCCACTCTTTCGCCGCTCAGCGATGATCCGATAGATGGTCGCGTCGAGGCGCGCGCGGGCGCGGCGCAGGCGCAGCGTCGTCGGGATCGGGACGCGGTCGAAGAGCTCGGAGAAGGGCATGAGCGCGAAACCGAACATCTCGAACACCGCGGTAAGCGCGGAGCCGATCTCTTCGACCTCGTGATCCACCGTCGCGCCGAAGAGCGTGTTGGCGACGATCACGAGCGTGAGCCCCATCATCTCGTCCGAAAGCTCGATCGTGCTCCCGTCGCGCCAACGATTCGCGAGCTCCTCGGCGCGCAGAGCCATGGTGTCGCCGTAGCTCTCGACGCGCTGGCGATGGAAGGCCGGCTGCACGAGGCGGCGCTGCCGGCGGTGAACCTCGCCATCGGTGGTGAGGAGGCCGTCGCCCAGAAGGAGCTTCATGCGGAGATGCCCGCGCCCGCGTCCGAACAGGCGGTTGTTCGTGACGAGGACGTCCTTCACGAGGTCCGGGTGGGTCGCGATGAAGAGCGTGGTCCGCACGACGTCGATACGGGCGAGGTCGCCGTAGTCGCGGGCAACCTGGTGCAGGAAGCCGAGCCGGTCAGTGTTGAGGCGAAAGAAGAGCTCGCCCGGAAAGCGGCTGCGGGGGCCGGGAGCGCGGCGCGGCGACTGTGCGGTCGGCGGTTCTATGGTGGCGGTCACGGGCAGATTCGGGCGGAACGCAGGCTGAGGAGTGGTCGGTTTGCGGGCTGCAGCCCCGCAAAGCTATCTTGTCCGGTGAGAAAAGGGCGCCGCGAGGGTGCCCGCTGGAACCGGTTGCCGTCCTCGGGGACGGCCGAATGCGAGGAACGTGATGTCGAGGCGAACGCAGGGAGTCGTGCTGGTAAGCGGTTGGGTATTTTCGATCGCGCTGTTCGTGTTCATGTGGGTCACGTACAACGGCACGAAGCTATCGTATTCCGAGAAATTTCCGGGGATGCCGCTCTACGGAGCCATGACCTGGTGGTTCTTCTTCACGATCCCGGTGATCGGCTTCACGTGGGGTTACTTCAACGATCTGAAAAACCGCGGCTGAGGCGACGCTGGTCGCACGCAGGGTACTCGTGAATGGCGCGAAGATGGCTTTCGCGCCATCGTCGTATCTGCAATCTACGGCTGAGCTTACACCATTTAACCATTTGTTTGTCCGCGGTACGCGCCTTGCTCTCCTCATCGCCGAAAACTCATCGCCGCGCATCACGTTCCGTGCGGCTGTCAGTACGAGACCGGCCACGTGAGGCCCGCCGAGGAGATGGTGAAATGGAGATGGAATCGCTGAAGGAGCTCTACGTCGATGAGCTCAAGGATCTGTGGAGCGCGGAAACGCAGATCACCAAAGCGCTGCCCAAAATGATCAAGGCAGCCTCGCATCCGAAACTCAAAAAAGCGTTCAACGCGCACCTCAAACAGACCGATCGCCACATCAAACGCCTCGAGCGCATCTTCAAGGAGCTCGACGAAAGCCCGCGCGGCAAAAAGTGCATCGGCATGGAAGGGCTGCTCAGGGAAGGCGCGGAGCTGATCAAGGAGAAGCCCCAGGCCGACGTGCTCGATGCGGGGCTCATCGCCGCTGCGCAGCATGTCGAGCACTACGAAATGGCAGGCTACGGATGCGTGCGCACATGGGCGCGCCAGTTGGGAGCAAGCAGTCACGCGGATCTGTTGCAGGAAACGCTCGACGAAGAAGAGCAGACCGACAAATTGCTGACCGTACTCGCAGAATCGTCCATTAACCTCGATGCACAATCGGAAAATGAGGCTGATGCAATGATCGGTGCCGGGAGCAATCGCGCGCTCTCGATGTAGCGTTTGAGTGAGTCGCGTCACGATGCAACTTTCACGATCCGCGGTGCGTAAGTCAGCATCGCGGATCGATTGCATCATCTCACTACTACTCAACCCGATTACCTTCCCTCCGTGAACAAAATCCGGAGTGCCACTAATTCGCTTGCGCTGATCGTCATCTCCTCGCTCCTGTTCACATCGGGAGCGAGAGCGCAGCGCGCCGATTCGGCCACGAGCCCGCAGGTACGACAGCTCTCACTCGATGATGCGCTCAAGAGTGCGGAAGCGAAGAGCCCGGACCTCGCGATCGCGCGCGCGGGTGTGACGCGCGCCGAAGGGCAGCGCGACAAGGCGCGCAGCCAGTTTCTTCCGCAGATTTTCGGATCGGCGGGCTACACGCGCACGCTCAAGTCGCAATTCCAGGGGCTGAGCTTCGGCAGCGACAGCGGCGGGCCGCCGGCGTGCAGCACGTTTACACCCGACCCGAGCGCCTCGGTCGACCAGCGATTGAGTCTGCTCGAGGCCGCACTCGGATGCGGCGCGGGAACCAACCCGTTCGGATCGCTGCAAAACCTTGGCTTCGGCGCGGCGAATCAGTGGAATCTCGGATTGTCGCTGCAGCAGAACGTCTTCACCGGCGGGCGCGTGACGGCGCAATATCGCGCGGCGAACGCGGGGAAGCGGAGCGCGGCCATCGGGCTCACGGCCGCGAAGGCGCAGCTCACGCTCGACGTGACGCAGGCGTATTACGACGCGCAGCTCTCGGACCGGCTCGTGACGATCGCCGCGGCGACGCTCGCGCAGGCGGACACCACCCTCGCGCAGACGAAGCTCGGACGACAGGTCGGCAACGCGGCGGAGTTCGATCTGCTGCGCGCGCAGGTGACGCGCGACAATCAGGTGCCGGTGCTCATTCAGCGGCGCTCCGATCGCGAGATCGCGTACGTGCGACTCAAGCAGCTGCTCCATCTGCCGCTCACCGATTCGATCGCGCTGACAACGTCGCTCGACGATTCGACGGCGGCGCCCGCGGGCACAGTGTCGACGCTGCTCGCGCAGCAGCCCGACACCGCGACCGAGGATCGCGCGCCGGTTCGCCAGGCATCGGAGAGCGTGACCGCGCAAAAGAGCGCGCTCACCGTCGCGCACGCGGAGCGGATTCCATCGCTCGCACTCACATCCGCATTTGGGCGCGTGGCGTATCCCTCGGGCGTGTTCCCCTCGTGGTCGGACTTTCGATCGAACTGGACGATCGGCGGCTCGCTCACGCTGCCCATCTTCACTGGCGGCAACATCCACGGTGATGAGCAGATCGCGAGCGCGGGGCTCGCGCAGGCGCGCGCGCAGCTGCAGCAGTCGCGCGAGCTCGCGGAGCTCGATGCACTGAACGCACTCAACAAGCTTCGTGCGGCGCAGTCGCAGATGGAGGCGAGCCGAGGCACGGCGGAGCAGGCCGCGCGCGCGTACCAGATCGCGACGGTGCGATATAAGGAAGGGATCTCGACGCAGACGGAGCTCAACGATTCGCAGATCCAGCTGCAGCAGGCGGAGGCGAATCGTGCGACGGCGGCGCGCGATCTGCAGGTCGCGCGCATGCGGCTCGCGCTGCTGCACGATCTCCCGTTCGCGGGAACCTCCGCCCAGGCGGCGCAGGCGCAGACGCCGAATAGCTCGCAGTCACTGTCAGTGCCGGCGGGCACGCAGTCCACCTCTGGCCAGTCGGGGAGCGGGTCGACGCTTCCGGCGGGTGTGCCGAGTCAGCAACCGGGGAGCACGCCATGACCGTGGCAAGCATGCAGAAGAGCCGCGGCCTGCCACACTGGGTTTGGTGGCTGACGGGCGTCGTGGTCGTGATCGCCGCCGTCGTCGTCTATCAGCAGTACAAGAAAAATCATCCGAAGCTCACGGGCACCGCGACCGACGTCGCCAATGTCGGCAAGGAAGGGATCGTCGTTGCATCGAACGGCGACATTCGCGCGGGACCGCCCATCTCGGGAACGATGACACCGCAGCAGGCCGCAACGCTCCGCGCGGAGATCTCGGGTCCCATCGTGCAGACCTACGTCGAGCAAGGGCAGACGGTGAGGCGCGGACAGGCGCTCGTGCGCATCGACGACACGTCGCTGCGCGAGGCGCTCCTTTCCGCACAATCGGCGGCGCGCTCGGCCAAGCTCACGCTCGACAACGCGACGCGCGACGCGGAGCGCCAGCAGCGGCTCGAGTCGGCGGGCGCGGTGGCGCCGCGCGATGTCGAGGCCGCGCAGCGGTCGCTCGCGAGCGCGCAGGCGGGGATGGCGGATGCGCAATCGCGTCTCACGGCGGCGCAGCAGCAGGAAGACAAGGCATCGTTGCGCGCGCCGTTCGATGGACTGGTGAGCGAGCGTCCCGTGAACGCGGGCGATGTCGTGCAGCCGGGAACGGCAATCGTGTCCGTCGTGAATCCCGCGAGCATGCGCCTCGAGGGATCGGTGCCGGCCGAGCAGCTGTCGTCGCTCAAGATCGGAACGCCGGTGATCTTCACGGTGAACGGCTACGGCGCGCAGACGTTCACGGGACGCATCGATCGCATCAATCCCACGGCCGATCCGGCGACCCGGCAGGTTCGCGTTTACGTCACGATACCGAACGAAAAGAGCACATTGGTCGGCGGGCTGTTCGCGGATGGTCGTGTGTCCACGGAGAGTCGGCAGGGCATTTTGGTTCCGGTCTCGGCGGTCGACGAGCGCGGGATCACGGCCATGGCGCTGCGTATCAAGGGCGGCGTCGTGGAGCGCGTGCCGGTGCAGCTCGGCATTCGCGACAACGCGTCGGAGCGAGTCGAGTTGCGAGCGGGCGTCGCGGTGGGTGACACGCTGCTCGCGAATGCGGCGCAGGGGCTCGCGCCGGGGACGAAGGTTCGGATCACTACCGTTGGCGATCAGCCAGCGGGCACTCGCTAGCGCCGCATAGGCAGGTAGGAGCAGCGCATGTTCATCTCTGATTTTGCGATCAAGCGTCCGATCATCACCGTCACGGCGATGGTGGCGCTCGTGGCCTTCGGTGGTGCATCGCTGATCAATCTGCACACCGATGAATTTCCCGACATTCAGGCGCCGGTCATCGGGCTGACGATCGCCTATCCCGGCGCATCGCCGGCGGAAGTCGAGCGCGAGATCGTGAAGCCGGTCGAGGACGCGATCTGGGGGATCAGCGGGCTCGATGGCGACAAGTCGACGTGCTTCTCGATCGACGGTCTCGCGCAGTGCATGCTCGTGTTCGATTTCGAGAAGCCGGTCGAACAGGCGTCGCAGGATGTGCGCGACGCGATCTCGACGAAGCGCGAAGATCTGCCGCCCGAGATGAAGGAGCCGATTCTCACGCGCTTCGATCCGTCCGAGCAGCCGGTGTTCACCCTCGTGCTCACGTCGCCCACGACGTCGGCGCCGGTGCTCACGCGCATCGCCGATCCCGGACTCGCGAGCGATCTGCGCTCGATCGCCGGCGTGGCGCAGGTGAACGTGGTCGGCGAAGTGAAGCGCAACATGGTCGTCGAGCTTCGCCCCGCCGATCTCCAGTCGTCCGGTGTGAGCGTGGCGCAGGTCGTCGCCGCGCTCGGCCAGCAGAACCTCGCGTCACCCGTAGGTTGGCTCAACGGGCATCTCGAAGAGAAGCTCATCCGCCTGAGCGGACGTCTGCAGAATGCCGCGGACTTCGGCAACCTCGTCGTCGCCGATCGCGGCGGCCAGCTCATTCGGCTCAACCAGATCGCGAACGTCTACGATGGCACGGAGGAGCCGCGCTCGATGGCGCTCTTCAACGGCAAGCAGGCCGTGGGCATCGAGATCCTCAAATCGAAGGGCTACAGCACGACGCAGGTCGCCTCGGCGATTCAGGCAAAGGTGAAGGAGCTGCAGAAGACGCTGCCCCCCGACGTGAAGTTCGCCGAGGTGCAGAACGCGGGCGAGCGCGTGAGCCACGCGGTGCGCAACGTGGAGGAGGCGCTCATCGAGGGCGCGCTGCTCACGGTGCTCGTCGTCTTCCTCTTTCTGAACTCATGGCGCTCGACCGTCATCACCGGACTCGCGCTGCCGGTGTCGGTGCTCGCCTCATTCGTTGCGGTGTGGGCGTTCGGCTTCACGCTCAACACGATGTCGCTGCTCGGCCTCTCGCTCGCGATCGGCATTTTGATCGACGACGCGATCGTAGTGCGCGAAAACATCGTGCGACACATCGAGCTCGGCGAAGACCACGTGAAGGCATCGCACACGGCAACCGATGAGATCGGACTCGCCGTCACGGCGACGACGTTCTCGATCGTTGCGGTGTTCCTGCCGGTGGCATTCATGTACGGGCAGGCGGGGCAGTGGTTCAAGCCGTTCGCGCTCACGATCGCCTGCTCGGTGCTCGTGTCGCTCTTCGTGTCGTTCTCGCTCGACCCGATGCTCTCGGCGTATTGGCCCGATCCGGCGGTGGAGGATCACGAGCATGCGAGGCGCGGGCCGATCAGCCGCGTGTTGGCGCGCTTCAACACCTGGTTCGACGGGCAGGCAGACAACTACAAGAAGATCATCGCGTGGGCACTCGATCATCGGCTGGCGGTGACGGGGCTCGCCGGCGGGACGTTCGTGCTCGCGATCGCGCTTCAGTGGTGGATCGGTGGCGTCGGCTTCGTGCCGGTGAGCGATCGCAGCGAGATCAATCTCATCATCGAGGCGCCGGGCGGGAGCAATCTCGAGTACACGCGCTTGCGCACCGAGGCGATCGCGGAGTTGGCGCGCAAGCATCCCGAGGTGGCGTACACGTATACGTCCATCGGCGGGGCGATTCCGTTCCGCGCACCGGGCGTGGATCAGGCGCTCGTGTACGTGCGATTGATTCCGAAGGCAAAACGAAGCATCAGCCAGGATGCGCTCGGCGCCGAGTTCCGTCGCGAGTTCGCGCACGTGTCGGGCGCGAAGGTGTCGGTGTTCACGAGCGGATTTGGCGGCGCCGTGAAGGAAGTGCAAGTCGAGATGCGGGGGCCGGATCCGGTGGTGCTGCAGCGGCTGGCCGAGCAGGCGCTCGTGTCGGTGGCGAAGGTGCCGGGAGCGGTGGACGTCGGGCTCTCGACGCGCGGAGAGAAGCCGGAGCTCGACGTGCAACTCAATCGTCCCCTCGCCGGCTCGCTGGGCATCACGGTGGGCGCGGTCGCGCAATCGCTGCGGCCTGCGTTCGCTGGCCTCAAGGCTGGCGACTGGACGGACCCGAGCGGCGAGACGCGCGATGTGACGGTGCGACTCACGAAGGAAGCACGCGAAAATTTCGCGGATCTGCAGCAGCTGCCGCTCGTCGTCACCGATGCGCAGGGACATCCGACGACGTTGCCGCTCGGACAGATCGCGACAATCCGACAGACCCTCGGACCGGCGCAGATCAACCACCTCGATCGCGAGCCTGTCGTGGTGGTGGAGACCAACGTGCAGGGGCGCTCCCTCAATGAGGTGACGAACGGCATCAAGAAGCAGCTGGCGACGCTTCATCTTCCGCCCGGCTACCGGATCACGCAGGGCGGTGAGTCGCGCGATCAGGCCGAGGTGTTCACGCGCATCTTCACGGCGCTCGGCATCGCGATTCTGTTGATGTATCTGATTCTCGTGATGCAATTCGGATCGTTCCTCGATCCGCTTGCGATTCTGATCTCGCTGCCGCTGTCGCTCATTGGCGTGGTGCTCGCGTTGCTGATGACGAACGACACCCTCAACATCATGAGCCTCATCGGCGTCATGTTGCTGATGGGAATCGTGGCGAAGAATGCGATCCTGCTCATCGACTTCGCGAAGTGGGCGCGCGAGAAGGGGATGTCGCGACGCGAGGCGCTCATCGAGGCGGGGCGCATCCGCCTGCGTCCGATCATCATGACGACGCTGGCGCTCATCGCGGGCATGCTCCCGGTGGCGATCGGGCACGGCGAGGGCGCCGACTTCCGCGCGCCGCTCGGCCGCGCAGTGATCGGCGGTGTGATCACGTCGACGTTGCTGACGCTCATCGTGATACCGACGGTCTACGAGATTCTCGATGAGTTCAAGGAGTGGGCTACCGCAAAGTTCAGAGGGAAGAAGCCGGCAACGGCGGGAGCGCGGGCGCCAGAACTTACCGCGGGAGATTGAGTCGCCCGAAGGGAATTAGTACGCATTAGCGAATTAAAATCTGTAGCGAGATGCATGGGCGATCGTCGTGCCTGTACATGCGAGTGCCCTGGGTGACAACTGGTCATCGGCTGCGCATCCATCCAGGAGCGCATCCGTGTCCATCACACCGAACGGGACGTCATTCGCAGCTTCCACTCGCGCCGCGCGCTGGGCACGACTGATACCGGCCGCGATCTTCACGGTTGTCGTGCTTGCGGGATGCGGAAAATCCGACAAGGTCACTGGGCCGGCGGCTGCTGCATCGATCGTGATAACGGCGCCGAGCGGACAAACGCCGATCGAGGGAACGCTCCAGTTCACCGCGGTCGTGAAGGATGCGGACGGAAATACGCTCAGCGCCACGCCGACGTGGTCCGTTGCGCACGGTGGCGGAACTATCAACAGTTCAGGACTCTTCACGGCTGGCGATATCGCGGCCATGTTCGCCAACACGGTCGTCGCCACGAGTGGCTCTGCTACTTCGGCGAGCACCGTCACCGTCACCGCGGGTCCGCTCGCGACGATTGCCGTGACGCCGAGTACGGTCAACCTGCTCGCGGGAGCAACGCAGCAGTTCACCGCCGCCGGCAAGGATGCGCATAACAACGCCGTTGCGATCCCCGGTCGCGTGTGGTCGATCGCCGCGGCGGGTGGCACGATCGATACGAGCGGACTATTCACCGCGGGAACGTCGGCGGGAGTGTTCGCGAACACCGTGACGGCGACGAGCGGCGCGGTATCCGGAACAGGCTCCGTCACCATCGGCGGCGGACCAGTGGCGAGCATCGAGATCACGCTCGACACGGCGGCGGTCCCCATCGGCGGGACGCAGCAATACATCGTCACGGGGCGCGACGCGAGCAACAACGTCGTGCCAGTCGTGCCGGCGCCGGTGTGGTCCGTCGTGAATGGCGGCGGCACCATCGACCCGACCACGGGCCTCTTCACCGCTGGCACGGTCTCCGGCGATTTCGTCAACACGATTCACGTCGTGAGCGGGACCGTGTCCGCCTCCACGTCCGTGAAGGTTGCGGCGGGCCCGCTCGCGTCGATTACGCTCGCACCGCTCACGGTCAGCCTCGCGGCCGGCGCGACGCAACAATACACGGCAGTCGGCAAGGACGCGCACGACAACGTCGTTCCGACTACGCCGGTATGGTCAGTGGCCGCAGGCGGTGGCACGATCAACGGCTCCGGACTGTTCACGGCCGGCACCTCCGCAGGCGTCTTCACGAACACTGTCGAAGCGACGGAGGGCAGCATCGTCGGAACAGCCACGGTAACGGTCACCTCTGGCGCACTGGCGTCGATCACGGTGAGCCCGGTGACGGGCACGATGGCGATCGATGGCCAGCAGCAGTTCACTGCGGTCGGTCACGACGCGTCGAACAACGTGGTCGCCTTCACGCCGACGTGGTCGGTCGCTGCTGGTGGCGGTACGATCGACGCGAGCACGGGGTTGTTCACGGCTGGTACGGTCGCCGGAAGCTTCTCGAACACGATCACGGCTACAGGCGGCTCGATCTCCGGTACCGCATCGGTCGTGGTCGAGGCGGGGCCGCTCGCAAATCTCACGATCTCGCCCACCAGCGCGACGCTTGCAGTCGGAGCTACGCAGCAGTTCACGGTGGTCGGAACGGATGCCGGTGGCAACGTCATTCCCATCACCGCGAACTGGTCGGTCTTTGCGGGCGGTGGCACGATCAACAGTTCGGGATTGTTCACTGCCGGCACGACGGCGGGCACATTCACTAATACGGTCGTAGTCACGAGCGGCACGCTCGCGGCCGTCGCCACGGTCACGGTGACCCCAGGCCCGGTGGTTTCAATCACGATCACGCCGGCGAATCCGACCATCGCCAAGAACTCGAATCAGAAATTCACGGCGGTCGGCATGGACGCGTACGGAAACACAATGACGCTCGCAACAGGATGGGTGAACGGCAATGCCATCGCAGGCACCCTGTCGGCGTCGGGGAATTTCCACGCCAGCACCGCCGGTGTCTGGCCGAATCAGATCCAATTCGTCAGTGGTACGATCACCGCGAGCACATCGGTAACGATCACTCCGTAATGGCGTAATCGCCGGTATCGCATGAGCGCCATCGCATCGGAGAGATCCGGTGCGATGGCGTTCGTGCATTCGGTATTCGTGCATTTGCGAGTGCGACTAGGCGTCGACCGCGTCCGCCAACGTCGCGTTAGCAAACACAAAGGTGTCTCGTGGCGCGAGAGCCGCGCGATCGAGTACGAATTAGGAATCACAAACGTGTCGCGCAACAGGCGCGGCTCGTCGTCGCAGAGAGAACGACTGTCTCGCGCACCGTTGCCGGGATCTCAGCTCTCACTCCCGTACAGACGGAGCACCGCGTGCGCATCGCATCGTTCAAGGGAAGACTCGGCACGCTCGCATCGAGCCTCGTCGTGGCGCTCGCGCTCGCGGGGTGCGGGAACAGATCGGATATCGGGCCGCTCATTCCCGCATCGATCGTCATCACGACGCCGAGTGGAACGACATCGGTGACGGGATCGATTCAGTTTTCGGCGACGGTGAAAGATGCCGACGGCGGCACGATCGCCGTCACGCCCACGTGGTCCGTGGTGAACGGAGGTGGCACGATCACCTCGGGCGGGTTGTTCACCGCTGGCGACAGCGTCGGAACCTTCGTCAACACCGTGGTCGCCACCAGTGGCACGGCGACGTCGAGTAGCACGGTCGTCGTCACCGCCGGCGCACTCGCGAGCATCACGGTCACGCCGGATACCGTCAGTCTCGCGATCGGCGCGACACGGCAGTATTTGGCCGTCGGAAAAGATGCCCTCGGCCACGTCATCGATATTCCGAATCGCGTCTGGTCGGTAGCAAGTGGTGGCGGGACGATCGACACCGCCGGACTGTTCACCGCCGGCACGACGGCAGGCACGTTCGCGCAATCAGTGACTGCGACGAGCGGATCGATTAGCGGAACGGCGTCTGTCTCCGTTCTCGCCGGACCGCTCGCGTCGATCACGGTGACGCCTCCGAGCAGCTCACTCGCGATCGGTGCGCAGCAGACGTTCACCGCGACGGGGCAAGACGCCTACGACAACGTCGTGGCGATCTTGCCGACGTGGCTGGTGGTATCCAGCGGTGGAACGATCAACGCCAGCGGCGTCTTCACGGCCGGAACAGTCGCGGGGACGTTCACGAATACGGTGATCGCGCGAGTTGGATCCGGGTGCGCATCAATCTCAGGACGAGCGACGGTCATTGTCCTTCCGGGTGCGCTCGCGACCGTGACCGTTTCGCCCGGCAATCCGAGTGTGCTCGAGGGCGCCACGCAGCAGTATACGGCGGTCGGAACGGATGCGTACGGCAATCTCGTTCCCATCACACCCGCGTGGGACATGATCGGTGCGGCCGGCGGCACGATCGACGCGAGCACGGGCCTCTTCACCGCTGGCTCGACCGCGGCGACATTCTCAAACACCGTTCGCGCGACCGCGTCTTCAATCTCCGGCACCGCGTCGGTGACTGTTACCGCGCCGGCGGCGGTGCTCGCGACGATCGAGGTCACGCCGGGAAATCCGTCACTGTACGGACCGCAGAATCAACAGTTCACAGCGACCGGCTACGATGCATCGCACAATGTGGTTGTCATCCCGGGAACGTTGACCTGGAGCCTGAATACATCGTCGCTGATCGGCTCGATCGATTCTGCAACTGGGCTTTTTCAGTTCAACGGCAGCTACAATGGTGTGATCAGCAACGCGATCGCGGTTACGAACGGTACCGTCACCGGCTTCGCGAACCTAACGCTCGACTGCGGCTGCTAGTGGGGTGAGCTCGCACCAACGCGCGTGCGCCGCAGAAATCCCGGCGCACGCGTGTTTCATCCCTCCGCCTCCTTCCCGCCGATCGTGATCAGCGCCACCGCCCCCACGATGATCGCCGCCGCCGCGAGCATTCGAGCGTTCAACGGCTCGCTCGCCAACGCCCAGCCGAGGAGTACCGCCACCACCGGATTCACGAACGCATACGTCGAGACGAGCGTCGCATTCGCGGCCGTCAACAGCCACACGTACGCCGTGTACGCGATGATCGATCCGAACGTGATGAGATAGAGCAGCGACAGCCACGACTTCGCGCTCGCCTGCGCCAACGAGAAGTGACTCGCCTCGCCCGTCGCCAATCCCACCGCGATCAGCACCACACCGGCGACAATCATCTCCATTCCGGTACTCAGGAACTTCGCCGTGGCCAGCGGCGCGCGCTTCGAGTAGAGCGAGCCGATCGCCCACGACAGCGCCGCGAGCATGAGCATGCCCTCGGCAAACACATTCCCCCGCTGCGTGTCGCCACCGGGATCGACGAGCAGATAGAGTCCCGCGAGCCCAAGCACCACGCCGCCGATCACCCACGCGTTCGGGCGCTTTCCACCAGGGCGCCACCACTGCAGCAGCACCATCCACAGCGGCACGATCGCTACGAGCAGCGCCGCGATGCCACTCGGCACCTTCTGCTCGGACCACACGACCACGCCGGTGCCCAGCACCGGCATCAGCACACCGATGATGGCCGCGCTGCGCCAGTGGATCGCCTTGGGCTTCTCCGCGCCGCGCGCGCGCAGCCACACGTACATGAGCGCACCAGCGACGAAAAATCTGGTGCCCACCATGAGCATTGGCGGCAGCGTCTCGATCGCGAAGCGAATCGCGAGATACGTCGAACCCCAAATGATATAGACTGCGGCGAAGGCGATGAGGATCTGCGATCGCGGCGCATTGACGAGAGGACGGTCAGGCACGAGAGAAAGTTAAGCGATCCAGTAGTGATCGACATCCGATCGCATGGTTGCTCATCGTGCGCACGATCACCATCTTCGCCGCTTCACATTCGGAAGCGGAGAAGCCTATGCGCGTCGCCCGTGTGCTGCCTTGCCTGATCATGCTCGCCGCGTGCGCGCTCAGCGTCGCCGGTCAGGTGCCCACCGCTCCGCCTGCGCCGCCGCCGAACCCGCGGCTCGCCGCGCTCAAGGCCGAAGCCATGCGCGACATCGATTCCCGCGCGCAGTTCACCCAGCAGTTCGTCGATCAGGTGTTCAGCTTCGGGGAGCTCGGCTTCCAGGAATTCGAGACGTCGAAGTACATCGTCAACATCCTGAAGACGAATGGCTTTACGGTGCGCGAAGGCGTCGCCGGGATTCCCACCTCGTGGGTCGCAACGTGGGGATCCGGCAAACCCGTCATCGCGCTCGGCTCCGATCTCGACGGAATTCCGCAGGCGTCACAAATTCCCGGCGTCGCATGTCACCTCCCGCTCGTTCCCGGCGGACCGGGACACGGCGAGGGACACAACTCCGGTCAGGCGGTGAACATCACTGCCGCTCTCGCAATCAAGAAGATCATGGAGCGCGAGCATCTGAGCGGCACGATCAAGATCTGGCCGGGAGTGGCCGAGGAGCAGCTCGGCACCAAGGCGTATCTCGTGCGCGATGGCGTGTTCAAGGATGTCGATGTCGTGCTCTTCTCGCACGTCGGCAGCAATCTGCAAACCGGATGGGGCGCGTCGCAGGGCTCGGGGCTCGTCTCCGTTCTCTACTCGTTCGAGGGACAGGCCGCGCACGCCGCCGGCGCGCCGTGGCGCGGACGCAGCGCGCTCGATGCGGTGGAGCTCATGGACGTGGGGTGGAATTTCCGGCGCGAGCATCTGCGGCTGCAGACGCGCTCGCACTACGTCATCCGCAACGGCGGCGATCAGCCGAACGTCGTGCCGCCCACGGCTGCAGTGTGGTACTACTTCCGCGAGCTCGACTATCCGAAGATCAAGGAGCTCTGGGCGATCGGCGACTCGGTCGCGCAGGGCGCTGCGATGATGACCGGCACCAAGCTCGCAGGCGAGCGCGTGCTCGGTTCCGCGTGGCCCGGCCACTTCAACAGGCCGATCGCCGAGGACATGACGGAGAACATCAAGCTGGTCGGACTGCCGAAGTGGACGGCCGCCGATCAGCAGTTCGCGCGCGCGATTCAGAAGGAGGTGAAGGGCGACTCCACCGGTCTCGATACGGTGGTCGCAAAGCTCGAGGGCGATGTGCCGGATTCGCTGAACATGGGCGGCGGATCGGACGACATCGGCGACGTCTCGTGGAATGCGCCGACGATCGTGCTGCTCTATCCGAGCAACGTTCCGAATTTGCCGGGGCACCACTGGTCGGACGCGATCGCGATGGCGACGCCGATCGCGCACAAGGGAGCGACCGCGGGCGCGAAGGCGCAGGCGCTCACGATGCTCGACATCTTGCTCAGGCCCGCGTTGGTCGACTCCGCGTGGAGCTACTTCAAGAACGTTCAGACGAAGACGGTCAAGTACCAGCCGCTCATTCGCCCTGAGGACCGGCCGGCGACGGAGCTCAACACCGAGATTCTCGCGAAGTACCGTCCGGAGATGAAGAAGTTCTACTTCGATCCGAAGAAGTTCCCGAACTACCTCGCGCAGCTCGGCATCGCGTATCCCACGCTGCGCAAGGCGGACGGAAGTTGCGCAGCCACGCCGAACACGTTGCAGTAAGCAGCCGACCGCTCGGGTCGCGGAAGATTCCGTAGCGCGAGGATGCGAAGGAGATAGCTTTGTGGTCGCCGTTGCGCGTCCACTCTGTCTCCTTCGCATTTCTCGTCTTCGATGAATCGCTATTCGGCCTTCCTCAGCGCCATCGTCACAACCGCAGCATTCGCATTTCCCGTTTGCGCGCAGGGGGGAGCCGCACATCCTGACCAGCCGGCACCCTACGACTCAGCCAAGTGCCCCAGCTGTGCCGAGTGGAATGCGCCGCACGCGCCCGTGCGGATCTTCGGTAACGTCTACTACGTGGGACCGGCAGGCCTCACCTCGCTGCTCATCACCTCGAGCGCCGGACACATTCTGATCGACGCCGGGCTTCCGGAGTCCGCGGCCGAAGTGCTCGCCAACATCCGCAAACTCGGATTTCGGGTGGAGGACGTGCGGCTGATCCTCAACTCGCATGATCACTTCGACCATGCCGGAGGGCTCGCCGCAGTACAGCGCGCCACGGGGGCGCTAGTCGTAGCGAGTGCGCCGAGCGACTCGGTGCTGCTCCGTGGAAGTTCGCTGCCGAGCGATCCGCAGTTCGGTATCGGGCTGCCGTTTCCGCCCGTTGCGGACCTCACCGTGGTAGCGGAGAACGACACGGTGCGCGTGGGCCCGCTCGCGCTCGTGGCGCACCGCACGGCGGGTCATACTCCCGGCGGCACCACGTGGAGTTGGCGCTCGTGCGACGACGCGGGGCGCTGCCTCAACTTCGTGTATGCCGACAGCCAGACTCCGCTGTCGGCCAAGGGCTTTTTCTACACGCACTCCGCGACGTACCCCACCGCCCTCGACGATTTCGCGCACGGGTTCGCCGTGCTCGAGTCGCTTCCGTGCGACGTGCTTCTCACGCCACACCCCGGCGCGTCGCACATGTGGGAGCGCATCGGAACTCCCGCGCTCGTCGATTCGTCAGCCTGCCGGCGCTACGCCGCAGCTGCTCGCGACGCGCTCGCGAAACGCATTGCGAGCGAGCACTGAGCGCTCGGACTCACTGCACGTAACGCAGAACGTCGTAGAGATACTTCAGCCCGAAGCCGATGTTGCTCACGGCGAGATGCTCGTTGTTACCGTGCATTCCGCTGTGCATCTCCTCGTTCTCGACCAGGAACGGGTCGAAACCGTAGGTGACGATGCCGAGCGCGCGGTAGAAGGGACGATCGGTGGCGGCGGTGAACATCGGCGTCGTCACAATCACATCCGGATTTCTCTCGTGCGATGCCTTCTCGATCGCGCGAAAGAGGTCCGTATCGATCGGGCTCTGCAGCGTCCCTTTCGAGCTTTCATCCGACTCCCAGTGCACGGCGGTGTCGTTCACGATCGCCTTGAGCGTGGCGAGGAAGGCGTGCGGGTCGGTGTCGGGGAGAAGCCGAATGTCGATCCCTGCGGTGGCCTCCGCGGGAATCACGTTCGTCTTGTTCGATCCCGAGAGCATCGTCAGCGAGATCGTATTTCGAAGAATCGCGTTCCAGTAAATGTTGTCGGTGATCCACTTTCGGGCGCGCGGAATCTTCACGGCGCTCCGCACATCGCTCAGCCACACCCGCTGTTCGCCCGTGTACTGCGGCGCGATGTCGTGCAGAAACTTCTGCACGTCGGGCAGCACGTGGAGCGGCGTCTCATACTTCGCGATCTTGTCGAGCGCCGCCACCAGTTTGGGCACCGGATTCTGCTTCGTCGGCCGCGAGCCGTGCGAGGGCACGCCCTTCACGACTACCTTCTGCCAGAAGGTCCGCTTCTCGGAGACCCCTACTCCATAGTACTGGAGCTTGCCGTTGGAGACGAGATTCTCGCCGCCCTCGGTCATCAGGAACTCGACATCCTTGAGCAAGTCGGCGTGGTTCTTTACGAACGCCTCGGAGCCGGAGCCGCCTGACTCCTCATCGGCATTCCCGATGAAGACGATGTCGCGATTGAGCACGACGCCGCTGCGCTTGAGCGCGATCATCGCCATGAGCTGGATCATCCCCTGGCCCTTCATGTCGAGCGTGCCGCGCCCCCAGATGTAGCCGTCCTTCACGACGCCGGAGAAGGGATCGACAGACCAGAAGTTCGGCGCCACCGGAACCACGTCCATGTGATTCACGAGCGCGACGGCCTTCTTGGAGCCGTTCCCCTTGAGCCGTGCATAAAAATTTGCGCGATTTCCGCCCAGTGCCGCCGAGTCGAGGATCTGCGACTCGATCCCTTCCTTGTCGAGAAGCTTCTTGTAGAAGCGCGCAGCATCGAGCTCGTTCCCCGGCGGATTGGTCGTGTTGACCTTGATGTAATCCGACAGGTTGTGGAGCGTCTCGTCGTTGAGCGCGGTCCAGTCGGGGGCCTGCGCGCGCGCGCCGACGGTGAGCGTAAGGAGCAGGAGAAGCAGCGAAGCGGCGGTGCGGCGCATGTACGGGGCCTGGAGGAAGGGTCCGCGAATGTGAACGGCGGTCACGCATTGCGCAATCGCCTGCCCCGTGTCGATCGCGATTCGCCGCTATATTTCATCATCCGCCTGGCCGTTCCGGACAGGCATTCTCATGCGATCATACGGAGGCGACGCCAACATGCGCCGCACCATGTGCAAGTCGAAAGTCCATCGCGGCGTGCTCACCGGCGCCGATCTGCATTATGAAGGAAGCCTGACGCTCGATGTCGCGCTCATGGAAGCCGCTGACATGCTGCCGTTCGAGAAGGTGCAGGTAGTGAACGTCAACAATGGTTCGCGGCTCGAGACGTACGTCATCGAAGGCGAGCGCAATAGCGGGACGATTCAGCTCAACGGTGCCGCGGCCCGGCTTGGCGCCGCGGGCGATCACGTGATCGTCATCAGCTACGCGGACTACGAAGCGAGCGAGCTCGAGAACTTCACGCCGAAGCTCGTGTTCGTCGACGAGAAGAACCGCATCGTCCACGAAAAGATCCGGCGCGCGAAGTAGTCGCGCGCAAGTAGTCGCGCGGCAGGAAAGCGCGACTACGAGCTTGAACTGCGCGCGGCCGGGGACAGCAGCTCCTCGAGCCGCGCGCACAGCGCATCCAGATCCACCGGCTTCCGGAAGAATTCCGTAGCCCCCTCGCCGCGCACCGTCGCGGGAAGTGTCAGATCCGCTGATCCGCTCATCACGAGCACCGGAATCGACGACGTGCGCGCCGACGCCTTCAGTCGCTTGAGCGCGACCAGCCCCGTGCCCGCCGGCATGTTGATGTCGAGCAGAATCACGTTTGGCTGCTGCTGCACCGCGAACATGACCGCCTGCATCGCATCCCGCGCAATGGCGACCGAGTAGCCGCGCGACGCGAGCGCGCCATTCAGCGTGGCTACGAGCACCGGATCGTCGTCAGCTATGAGTACTTTCAAGTCGGGCATTAAAAATCGCTCATGCAGGAAGGCGCGCATGTCTACAGCATTGAATGTAACTCGTGCAATACACGCCTTCTGCCTCCTAGTTGTCACATGACGACAAATCCAGCTCCTGACAACGTGGGGGATCTCGACGCGCTCAAGCGGCTCGAGCGCTTCGGAGGGCTCAAGCTTCGCGTCGAGCTCACGACACTATTCCTAGAGGAGGCTCCGTCACGCGTTGCTACTGCGCGCACGGCGGTGGCCGCTGGCAACGTCGAGGCCGTTCGCGCGATGGCGCACATGCTCAAGTCGAGCGCAGGGCAAATGGGCGCGATCCGCGTGCAGCATCTCTGCGAGCAGCTCGAGACTCCGGAACTTCCCACCGATTTGCCGCGCGCGCTGTCCGAGATCGACGCGGAGCTCGCCCGCTACGCCGAATGGCTCAAAACGACCACACTTCCATGAGTGCTGCCATGAGACGGATCATGATCATCGAGGACAACGTCGACAATCGCCTGTTGTTGAGCGCGATCCTCGCCGATGGCTTTTCTGTCACCGAGCACTCGAACGGCCCCGATGGTCTGGCGGCGCTCGCCACGGAGCTGCCGGAGATCATCCTGCTCGACATCTCGCTTCCCGGCATGGATGGCGTCGAAGTGCTGCGCCACATTCGCGCGGATCCCGCGTTTCGCCACCTTCCCGTGATCGCGTTCACCGCGCACGCGATGAGCAACGATCGCAGCAAGTATCTCGCGCACGGCTTCGACGACTACATCACCAAGCCGATCGTCGACGAGACGATCCTGCTCGGGTCGATCGGTCGTTTGCTCGATCGCGTTCCCGTCTGAGGCGCACCCATGAACGTCCTCATCGCCGACGATAGTCTCCTCATCCGCCGCCTCATCGAGGCTGCGGTGACCGACCGAGGGCACGAGACGATCTCCGTCGAGGACGGCGGCGCTGCCTGGAGCGCATTCGAGCGCGAGCATCCCTCGCTCGTCATCCTCGACTGGCAGATGCCCGAGATGGATGGGCTCGAGGTGTGCCGCCGCATTCGCAGCTCGCCGTGGACGCGCGACACCTTCGTGCTCGTTGTCACCGGCCGCGTCGAAGGCGATGACGTCGTCCACGCGCTCGACGCCGGCGCCGACGATTATCTCTTCAAACCCTTCACGCCGTCCTCGATCACCGCGCGCCTCGCGATCGCCGAGCGTCGCATTGCGGCGAACGAGGCGCGCTGGGCCGCGGAGGAAGCGCTCGCGAACGCGCAGTGGATGGCCGGCATCGGCCAGACCGCGCTCGCCATCCAGCACGAAGTCAATAACCCGCTCGCCGCACTCCTCGGCAACGTCCAGCTCATGTTGATGGATGACGCGCTGCCGGCCGATGTGCGCGAGCTGGGCGACGACATGCTCGCGCAGGCGCGCCGCGTCGCCAACGTCGTGAAGCGCCTGTCCGCGCTCGAGACGCCGAAGACCGTCGAGTATCTCTCCGGCGCGACGATGCTCGATCTCTCGGAGCGCACCGGACGCTGAGCCGTTCCGGACTCTTGCACTCCGCCGGATCTTCGCCAATCGCGAGGCTCGGCCCGCGGCACATAGTGCCGTGTAACGCGCACATCTCGTTGTAGGACAAAGGGTTCGATAGCTGGAACGATCTGGCACGGGGCTCGCCATTCCACTTGTCGAGTCAATCACCCTTTGCCGGGCCTTCGTACGTCAATTCCTACCATTGAACAAGCCAACGCCGAAATCCTGCTCTGGCAGAGCAGGGTCCGACTTGGCTTTGCGCTGCTCGTCGCCTCGATCGGCGTCGCGCTCCTCGCGACCGATGCGGTTCCGCACATCTCATCGTCGAGCGTGGCGGCCGTCGTCGCCTACGTTCTCGTCACCGTGCTGCTCACGATGCTCGTGCGTCGCACGGGCGAGGCGACGCAGGGCGTCGTCCTCGCGATCGTTGCCGCCGACATTCTGTTCGTGTTCGCGATCGCAGGAGTGGCGACGCCGCCCGCGTACTACGGCCGCTCACTGCTCTTCGCCTTCGCGATCCTGCACATGAGCGAGTTCTACTTCGGCCGCAAGATCACGTGGGGCGCGCTCGCAGCGGTCGTCGCCGGCTACATCGGCATGATCTGGAACGTCACTGGCGTCGGACGCGCGCTCGGGTGGCCGCAGGAGATCGCGTCGCTCGCGGTGTTCGTGCTCGCCGCGTCGTCGTTCCTCATCCACTACGGATCGTTCAAGGAGCGCCTCCAGGGCATCGTCACGCTCTTCGAGCGCGCGCAGGAAGGGGACTTCAGCGAGGAGTTCGATCTCGCGCACGAGAAGCGCCCGGACGGCGTCACGATGGTCGGTCGCGCATACAACCGCGTGCGCGCGCAGCTCGCGAATCTGGTGCTCACCGACCCGCTCAGCGGCTGCCTCAATCGCCGCGGGCTCGAACAGCAGCTCAAGCGCGAGCTCGCGCGCGCGGCGCGCACCGGAAAGGATGTCGCGCTGCTCGCGCTCGATGTCGACTACTTCAAGGACATCAACGACAGCTGGGGACACCAGGCCGGCGACACGGTCATCCAGGAAGTGGGCGAGCTCCTGCGCTCGATCGCGCGGGGCGGCGACTGCGTCGCGCGCACCGGCGGCGATGAGTTCATGCTGCTCCTCCCCGAGACGTCCTCCGCGGGCGCCTTCCGCCTCGCCACGCGCGTGCGCGAAGCGGTGAGCCTGCACCACTTCCAGGGGGTGTCCAAGCTGGCGGTGTCGGTGAGCATCGGGCTCGTCGCCGATCGCGTGCTCGACGAGAACATCCTGCACGACCTGCACTCGCGCGCCGACGAAGCGCTCTACGCGGCCAAGGATGCGGGGCGCGACCGCGTCAGCATCTGGACGCCGAATCTCCGCGCCCTCGCCGTCACACGCGCGTCACAGCAGATCGCGCGCGCGGGGTAGCTGGAGGGGAGTAGGGAACTGCTAATGTGAGACCACACTGACGGACAAAGCAGACACAAACGGAAGCACACTGGCTCGCAGCTTCCGCTGGTGTCAATCTTTGTCCGTCTCTGTGGTCTCACAAAGTGGTTGCCGATCCCTGCCTGGCGCGGTCGCCACCAGCCACGCTCCCCGCTACCGCGCCCCTCGCCGCCACGGCCGCCTGACCTCGTAGGTCGCGATGTCGGTCGTGCTTTCGCGGGAGATCGCCACCAACCGCTTGCGCGAGAGCACGCGCAGCGCCTCCTGCACCGTCCGTTTCGACAGCCCCGTCAGCTCGGCCAGCTCTCGCAAGGTGAGCGGCGCGTCATCCACGCGCGCCGACGAGCGCGCCGCAAGCGCCAGGTAGACGAGAAATGCCGACGGCCGCCGCTGGCCGACGAGATCGGGGAGCAGCGTGTCGATGACGTAGGAATCAATGGTGAGCGTGCGCATGCGGAGAACTTACGCATTCTCGGGCCGTTCGCTATGGCAACGGCTGCCATAGTATCGCACGCGCGGCCTCTCGCCGATCTGCGCCTCACTCGGGAGGGAGCGGAACCTCCATCATCCCCTCGCTCACCATCACCGCCGAGCCGCCCACGCGCACCGCGGTGACCTCGCCGTCCGCCTTGTCCACCTCGAGCTCGAGGAAGCTCGGCCGCTTGATCTCGAAGCCCTGTTCCACGATGTAAGTAAAGTTTCCGCTCGCCGCGGTCTCGCGCGCCGCGAGATAGCCGCCGAGCGCCGCGACCGCCGAGCCGGTGGCGGGATCTTCGATGATCCCCTGGCCCGGCACGAAGACGCGCGCGCGAATGACCCCGTCGCGCTCCGCATCGCGCGCGAACACCATCACATCGGGTGCCCAGTACGACTTGAGCGCCGAGTCCCACTGATCCATGCGCACCCGCGCGCGCTTCACGGCGTCGAGATCGCGAAGCGGAACCATGAGGAACGGGAATCCGCACGAGATCGCCTGCGGCGCCGTCATGCCGCCGAGGATGTCCGACGGGTCGAGCGAGAGCATCTCGGCGAGATGCGTGCGTCCCGGCGGCGGCGGTCCCGTTTCGGGAAGCTTCGCCACCGAGAGCTGCGCGAACGTCGGCCGCTTGAACTCGCCTCGAATGAGCACCGGCACCGGTCCAACGCCCTCCTCGAGCACGATGCGCGTTTCACCCGCCAGCGGGATCTCGCCGAGTGCCGCGAGCGCGAACGCGCAGCCGACGGTCGGATGCCCGGCGAACGGCATCTCGTACACCGGCGTGAAGATGCGAACACGGCGCGTGTGCTGCGGATCCACGGGCGGGTAGACGAACACCGTCTCCGAGAGATTCAGCTCGAGCGCGATACTCTGCAGCGCCGATTCCGGAATCTTCGTCGCGTCGGGAAAGAACGCGAGTGGATTGCCGCCGAACGTCTTGTCCGTGAATACGTCGAGCGTATAAAAGCGCGCTCGCATCGAGCGCGGCGTGGGGGTCGCCACGAGCTATTCGGCTCCCATGAACGGGTAGCGGAAATCGCGCGGCGGCGCGAACGTCTCCTTCACCGAGCGCGCGCTCACCCACCGCGCGAGGTTGAGCATCGAGCCCGCCTTGTCGTTCGTCCCCGACGCGCGCGCGCCGCCGAACGGCTGCTGCCCCACGACCGCGCCCGTACACTTGTCGTTGATGTAGAAGTTGCCGGCCGCATCGCGCAGCGTCAGCATCGCCTTCTGCACCGCCGCGCGATCGCGCGCGAAAATCGATCCCGTGAGCGCATACGGCGACGTCTCGTTCACTGTGTCGAGAGTCTCGGCGAACTTCGCATCGGGATACACATACGCGGTGACGATGGGGCCGAAGATCTCCTCGCACATGAGCCGGTAGTCCGCGTCCTTCGCTTCGACGAGCGTGGGATCGACGAACCACCCCGTCTCGCCGCGCGCGGTGCCGCCAGCGATGACCTTAGCGTTCTTCTTCGCGTCGTCGAGATAGCTGCTGATCTTGTCGAAGGCGCGCTTGTCGATCACCGCTCCCATGAAGTTCCGGAAGTCGCGCACATCGCCGACGCTGATCTCCTTCATCATCGCGACCATGCGATCACGCACCTCACCCCAGAGCGACTTCGGAATGTAGACGCGGCTCGCGGCCGAGCACTTCTGCCCCTGGTACTCGAATCCACCGCGGATGATCGCGACCGCGAGCGCCTCGACATCGGCACTCGGATGCGCGACGATGAAGTCCTTGCCCCCAGTCTCGCCGACGATGCGCGGATAGGTGCGGTAGTTGGACATGTTCGAGCCGATCTGCTTCCACATCATGTTGAACACCGTCGTGCTCCCCGTGAAGTGCAGCCCCGCGAAGTGCGGGTGCGAGAGCGCGGCGTTCGAGATCGCGACTGGATCGCCCGGCAGGAAGTTGATGACTCCCGGCGGCAGCCCGGCCTCGGTGAGGATCTGCATGACGTAGTGGGCGCTCAGCATCGCCGTCGATGACGGCTTCCAGAGCACGGTGTTCCCCATGAGCGCGGGCGCCGTGGGGAGATTGCCGCCGATCGCCGTGAAGTTGAACGGCGTCACTGCGTAGACGAATCCCTCGAGCGGGCGATAGTCGGTCTGATTCCAAACGCCTTTGTCGTTGACCGGCTGATCGGCGTAGAGATTTTCGGCGAAGTGGACGTTGAAGCGCCAGAAGTCGGCGAGCTCGCAGGCGGCGTCGACCTCGGACTGGAACGCGGTTTTCGATTGGCCGAGCATCGTCGCGGCATTGATCGTCGCGCGATAGCGAGTGGAAAGGAGCTCGGCGGCGCGAAGGAAGACGCCGGCGCGCTCTTCGAACGACCAATTCCCCCAGTCGGCGCGCGCGCGCTCGGCCGCGCTGATCGCCTGCGCCACGTGCGCGACCGTCGCTCCGTGCGAGATGCCGAGCACGTGCTCGTGCGCGTGCGGCATCACGACGGTGTGGGTATCGCCGGTGCGGATCTCCTTGCCGTCGACGACGACGGGGATGTCGACGTGCTCCTTCGCCATCGAGGCGAGCCGTGCCTTGAGCTCGGCGCGCTCGGGGGTGCCGGGCGCATAGCTGCGGACGGGCTCGTTGACGGGCGGCGGCGTTCGGCGCAGGCCATTAAACCCTACTATGGTACCGCTGCCGCCGGTGCCGCCGGCGACAGCGGCCCCCGTGGTGAGATCTTCAGCCGCGGGAGTGGTGGACGGCGCCGCGGTGCTCGGAGAGTTCTTGGTGGCGACAGGCATGACGACGAATCGCTATTCTAGAGGGGCGCGCGCATCGCCCGGGGAGGGTGGGCGCGCGGCAAAGCCGAGACCTGAAAAGGTGCAAGGCGCACGCCGTCACACGCAAGCTCTTTACCCAGGGACAAATGCCATTACTGCTTGGCGCACACACGATCGACAATGGCGGAATCGACATGGCGGCCCTTCGCGCGGGCAATGCCGGCATGACCGCACTGCAGATCTTCACCACGATTCCCAAATACTACGGCGACAAGCAGTCGATTCGCCCCGAGCGCGTGGAGCGGTTCAAGGCCGCGCTTGCGAAGGCCGGGATCAAGCCCGAGCACGTGGTCGTGCACTCGGCGTACGTGCTGAACACGGCATCGAATGACGAGGAGAAGTGGGTGCGTGCGCGCGATGGGCTGACGAAGGAGCTCGAGCGCTCGACGGCACTCGGCATTGGCCAGATCTGCTTTCATCCGGGCGCGGCGACGGGGGGCGATCGCGAGTCGGCGGCGAAGCGCGTGGCGAAGGCGATCACGCACGCGCTCGAGACCGTGGAGAGCGACACGCGCGTGCTGATCGAGAACACGGCGGGGGCGGGGCTCACGATGGGGCGCACGCCGGAGGAGATCGGGATGATGCTCGCCGACGTGCCGAAGTCGCTGCGCGCGCGCACGGGCTTCGGGCTCGACACCTGCCATCTCTTTGCGGCGGGGCACGACATCAGCGAGTCGAAGGCGGCGCTCACGAAGATCATCGATGCGTTCGAGGAGGCGGCGGGCGCGCCGCCGTCGTTTTTTCACCTCAACGACAGCGAGGGCGCGCTGGGCTCGAACAAGGATCGCCACATGCTCATCGGCGACGGCAAGATCGGGAAGGACGCGTTCGGCTGGCTGCTCGCGGACAAGCGCGCGAAGAAGGTGCCGCTGATTCTCGAGACGCCGCAGGAGAACTTCGAGATCGCGGACGATGATGCCAAGCCGGATCCGTATGACGTGAAGATGATGAAGTTGTTGCGGGGGATGGAGGGGAAGTAGAAGTCGTTAGCGAGGAGTGGCGCGCGGAGCGAAGCGCGAACAGCAACTGCCAACTGCGGGCACGAATCAACCCAAAAAAGACGAATCTAACCTAGCGCGGGGCGAGGTCGGCCCGCCTAGATGAGCTGAGCCTTACATGATTCGATTCGTCTTTTTTGGGTTGATTCGTGCACGCCGTGAGCAGTTCGCAGTAGCCGTTCTCGTCCGCACCTAGCTCCCCTCTATCCCCCACTCCCTCTCACATCCACAGTGATCACCGGCGTCGCGCGCCCGTTCCATCGAAACCGGTACGTCTTCGCGCGCCGCACGTTCATCACGAGCGACGGACGAAAGCACGCGACGCAGGTGCCGCCCGCGCGGCGCACGCTCGGGTAGATGACGCCGAGTGATCCCGCGTCCATGAGCTGCGCCGCGAGCGTCTGCGACGCGACGTAGCTCGCCGGGTCGAGGCACGCGGTGAAGCCCTTGTCTCCGCGCAGGTCGTGGAGCTCGCCGCTCACGTCGGCGAGGTAGTCGTCGAAGGTCACGTCATCCTCGTAGCGGCCGATCTCCGCGAGGTGCAGCGTCTTGTGGAAGGCGACCTCCGCCTGCGCGGTGCGGATCTCGAATGCCGCGTACCACGCGCCGCGATCGGGGCCGTTGAAGCGGCTGCCGAGCGGATGCGCGTGCGCGAAGGATGCGTTGACGATGCGGTAGTACGGGACGCCGAACAGCAGCTCGTGCACGCGAATGCCAGGGAGCAGATCGTTCTCGGCGAGGAGGCGATCGTTCGTCGCGTTGTCGAGATCGTAGAGATCCGCGAGCTCGGCCTCGGTGGTCGCGAGTCGCGCGAGCACCGTCTGTCCGTCGTCGCGATGCTGCGAAGGGATCAGGCGGTGCGTGTCGTTGCGGCGGACGAGCGAACGGTGGGGAAGCCGGCTCACATCCCGCCGCGGCGCGCGTCGAGCAGTCGTCGCACCGTCTGCATCGCGGTGACGCCGCCCTTGAGCATGTAGGCGAGCGGAGTGATGCCGCCGAAGATGCGATTCGCATTGGGCAAATGCACCCACTCGTCCGCGAGCGCGCGTCCGTGGAGGATGTTGAGCGCCTTGAAGATTCCGATGAGATAGGAAACGCGGAGCAGCGTATCGGCGTCGAGCACGCGCTCGGCCGGCTGCTTCTTCATGGCGTAGAAGGGTCCGTTGGTGATGCCGCCGAGGAGGGCGCGTGCGTCTTCGTCGCGCACGTGCCAGTGGTCCATGATGTTGAAGAACGCCTTGAGGGCGGATGGGCTGAGCCGTGTGCGCGCATCGGGCGACACGAGGTCGACCAAGGGGGAAGGCTCGTAGCGACTGGCGGGATAGCCTCGGGCAGTCATGGGGCACTCTCCTGTTCAGGAGTAATTTAACTCCGTTTCAGGAGAGCGCAAGAAATCGTTGTGGATCGATTCCGTGTGCATGATTTTCGCACGCAGCCCCTCCGTTTCGGAACTGCAATGCTCGGCAGGCGCCGCGTATCCTCGCGTGGCGCACGCTCGCATGCACCTAAATGGAGTGTACGTGTGAATACACAACTCGTCGTTTCGAGCGCGGCGCTTGTGCTCGTGCTTGCCGCGTGCGGGGATGACAAGGGAGTGAATGAGCCTCCCGCGTCTCCCGTCGTCTCCGGCTTTTCCGTGGCCGCGAATACGAACAACGTGCTGTCGGCCATTGCTTCGCTCACCGCGACGAATACCGATTCTGCACGCGTCGTGTACTGGACGAATGGCGGTGCGCAGGAGCACACGCCGTTCACGACGAGCGTCAGCGGACAAGGCTCGGGCACAGCCGGGCACATCACTGTGCTCGGGCTGCGCCCAGCGACGGACTACAGCTTCGCGGTGGAAGCGGTGAACACGCACGGCACTGTGACGTCGGACACGACGACGTTCACGACCGGTGCGCTCCCGGCGTTTCTCCAGAGCGCGTCGATCACGAGTGCGGCGCCATCGAGTGGCGGCTACATCCTCACGTCGCTGTACGACGGCTCGACCGCGTACGCCACCGCCTTTGATTCCGCCGGGCGCGTCGCCTGGTATCGCGCGTTCCCGGGAGGGAAGCCGATTGGCGAACTGAAGCAGCAGACGAATGGAAACATCACGGCCGCGATCAGCACGTCGCATGGTGGCGAACAGGTGGAGGGCAATGCGGTTTCGATTTCGCCCGACGGGACCGTCGTGCGAACGTACAGCGCGCCAGCTGGGTCCTACTTCGATGTGCACGAGTTCTGGGAGCTCTCGGACATCGAGGGCGCCTATGCGGGCGCCGTGTTCTTCGCGTACACCGCGCGTCATCTCGATCTCTCATCCACCGGCGGGCCCTCTGATTCGCTCGTCACGGGGCATCAGGTCGTCAAACAGGATGCGTCCGGCAGTCAGACGGTGCTCTTCGATGCGTGGGATCACTTCGCGATCACGAACAACGTCGAGCCAGTTCTCGGACAGCTCGACTTCGATCATCCCAATGCGCTCACCTTTGCGCCCGATGGCAACTACATCGTGTCGTGGCGCAATCTCGATGCGATCACGAAGATCGATGCGAACACCGGTGCACTCATCTGGACCCTCGCGAGCCCGCTCGGGAATCTCGCGAGCGACTTCACGATCGCGAGCGATCCACTCAACGGCTTCAGCGCGCAGCACAGCGTACGCAGTCTCGCCAACGGCGATCTGCTCATCTTCGACAACGGCACGAGGCACGCCACTCAGCGTAGCCGCGCGGTCGAGTACAGCCTCGACACCAGCGCGCACACCGCCACGTTGATGTGGAGCTACACGCACGCGCCGGCGTATTGGACGGCGTTCACCGGCTCGGTGGAGCGATATCAGAACGGGAACACGCTCATCGGCTGGACTTTCGGCACTCCTCTCGTCGCCACCGAGGTGACCTCGGCGGGAGCGACCGTGTGGGAGGGCACGCTGCAGGTCACCGGCGCCCAGGTGCCCTACCGGTTCATTAAGATCGTGTCGCTGTACGGCTATCAGCAGCCGTAGGTTACTTTCGTTTCGAAGATAAGCCCTTGATTGCCAAGGGCTTATCTTATCGGTCTTGCTTTCGGTATTTGTTCGGTTTATCGTGCGCTCCCTGGATGCATCCGTCGAACGCACGTACCAAGGATCCGCGCCATGCCGAAAGCAGAAAATGGATACGACCTGGAGCGCTATGCTCCCGTAGCCCGCCGCATCACCCTCTTCTACGAACGCTATCCCGCCGGCCGCATCATCACCACGCTCGTCGAGCGCGATGCACGCGCCGTGATTTTCCGCGCGCGCATCTATCGCACGGCGGAGGAAGCGAGCCCCGCGGCCACCGGCTGGGCGCTCGAGCGCGAAGGCGACGGCGACGTGAACGCCGTCGCCTGCCTCGAGAATACCGAGACCTCGGCCATCGGCCGCGCGCTCGCGAACCTCGGCTTCACGGCGAGCGCCGAGCGTCCGAGTCGGGAGGAGATGGTGCGCGTGGCGCGCGCGCGGCAGGCGCCGCTCCGCGTGGCGTCGAGTCGTCCGCGCGCAAGCGCGTCGGCGCCAGAGCTCGCGGCACCGCTGCAGTCGCACGCCGACACGCTCGGCGATGCGCTTTCGCTGCTCGCGCTCGCGCGCCAGGCGGGGATGCGCCCCGCGCGCGCGGCGCGCATGAGCGCGCGCCTGCGCGCGGAGCCCCCTGCGCAGCACGACCTCGCGCGCATCGCGAGCCGGCTGCGCGCGTGGATCCGCAGGCAGCGCCACGATCGAAGTGGGGCCCGGTAACCGTCCGGCGTCTTCACTGAAAGAGACGATGCCGGGAGGCGACGCGTGAGCGAGCGGGAACGGGCGGACGATGCACGGGGAACACGGCTCGCGGAGCGCATGCGCTGGCGCGCGACGAACGATGCCGCGCTCGTGGCGGCGATGCGGAAGGGAAGCTACGAGGCGCTCCGCGAATTTTATGCGCGCTTCGAGCCGCTGCTCGCGCGATTCGCTGCACGCGCCGGCGTCTCGACCGATTCGTGGGAAGAAGACGCGCACGATGTGCTCGGCGACGTCGTGCTCGCGCTGCTGGAGAACCATCGGCCGGGGCGCGCGCGCAACGAGGTGCGCGACATCCATGGATACATCCAGCGTGCCTTTCGCAACCGGCTGCTCAGCGCGACGCGGGCCGCGGCGCGCCGCGAGCAGCGCGATGCGAGCGCGGTGTCGAGCGCCGCGGAAACCGGCGAGCGAATGGTGCTCTCGACGTGCTCGGAGAGCTCCGTGCGAACGAGCGCGGCGGAGCGTAACGATCCGCCGGCGGATCTCTCTCCCGCGATCGCACGCCTCGCGCACGTCATCGACGCCGAGCTTTCGGCGAGCGAGCGGCAGATGCTCACGTGGGTGAGTCACCACGTGCCGATGCGCGAGATCGCACAATGGCTCGAGATCAGCTACGCCGCCGCCAAAGTGCGGCTCTCGCGGACGCGCAGCCGGATGCGACAGCGCGCGCTGCGGCACGTGAACGAATGCACGGGCGACGAGCGGGACGAGCTGCTCGCCTTTTTCCGCCGGAGCGCAGGCGACGAACGACGTGCGGCCGTCCGGCAGACACGCGCGGCCGAACCAGGAGGAGCACATGCAGACGTCTGAGAATGCGAGCGACCGGCAGGAGCGCCGCGAGCGCGAGATGGATGCGCTGGCGCGGCTTGTCGTGCATGCGGGCGAGCAGGCGCTCGATCCCGCGAGCACAGCGCACCGGGAGTTTCACGAGTGGCTTGCGTGCGACGCGCGCGCAGGACAGCGAAGCGGCGAGCGTCGCGCGACGGAGGCGCGAGCGGAGCGGTTCGCGCGGCGCATGCAGGCGCTCGTGCTCTCCCGCCAGCTCGGCGTCGCCGCCGCCGCGAGCGATCCGGTGGTGCGCGAGACGCGCGCCGACGGCGCCGTGCACGAGCGGCTCGTGCCGTGGCCCGAGATCGGCGTCGCCGCCGGCGTCGGGCGCGAGCTGTGGGACGAGCCGTGCGAGCGGTGGATCGAGCTGCCACAGACGCTCGCCGCGGGACACAAGTACGTCGCGCTCACGGTGAGCGGCAGCAGCATGGAGCCCGCGCTCCACGCAGGCGATGTCGTGCTCGTGAGCGTCGGGACGGCCGTGCGGCGCGATTCGATCGTCGTCGCGCGGCGGCCCGAGGAGGGCTATGTCGTGAAGGCGGTGGGGCAGCTGTCGCGGCGGGCGATCGAGCTCCGCTCACTCAACCCGGAGTTCGCGGCGTTCTCCATTCCGCGCGACGATGCGCTGATCGTCGGGACGGTGGTGATGCGATGGTGCTCGCACCAATAGCTACCTAACTACCGCGGGCGCACGCGCGGCCCCCGGTGCCGGTTCGCGATCGAGCGAATCCCCGCGAGCGAGAACTCGAAGATGTGCTCCGCCGTTTCGCGGATCTCTTCATCCGTGCGCGGCTGCCAGTCGCCGAAGGCCGCGGTCTTGAATGGGTCGGGGTAATAGAAGAGACACTGCGCCTGGATGCTCAACACGCAACGATGCGCGCGTTCCTCTGTCGCAGCCTCGCCCAGCAAGTCGCTCACCACCGCCTTCAGAAAGTCGAGGCGCGGCATGATCGCCTGCTTCATGTACCACATCGCAGCGGGCGTCGGGTTGGTCATCTCGTGCCGCATCAGCTTGTGGAACCACTGCTTGCCGTCCGCGCGGATGATGCGCGGCAGATACTGGTGCACGTAATGCCGCAGGCACTCCTCGGGCGTGTGCCCCTCGCGCGGGAGCATGACCTCGGCGTTCCACTGCTGCGCGACCCGAACACCCTCCTCGAGCACCGCCTGATACAACCCGAGCTTGTCGCGAAAATGGTAGCTCACCGCGGCGAGATTCGCGTGCGCTTCGCTCGTGATGTCGCGAACGGTGACCTTCGCGAACCCGAGCTCGGAGATGAGATGCCGCGCGGCGTCGAGCAGCCGCTGCCGCGTGTCCGCCCCGTGCACCGATCCGCCCGTCATAGCGTGCGCCGGAAGAGCTTCGTCGCCGCGGTCATGGCCACGAGCGAGAACAGGGCGAGGTAAAGCAGGTCGTAGCCGATGGCGCCGAATCCCGTGTTCTTGAGCACGAGACTCTTGAGCGCGTGCACCGCGTACGTGAACGGATCGACCTTGGTGATCACGCGCATCCAGGCGGGAAAGGCCTGCGTCGGATAGACCGCGCCGCTCGGGAAGTATAGAAAGGTGTTCAGCACGCCGAAGGTCGCGCGCGGAATGAGCGGATCGTTCACGCGCACCATGAGCAGGAACATCATGCTCACGAGCGCGATCGCAGTGAACACGATGACGACGAACAGCCGCAGCAGCCGCATCGGGTCGAACGGATTCGGCACGCCGGCGATGAGCGAGCCCACCGTCATCAGCACGAGTCCCGCGATCACGGCCTTGATCGCACCCGAGAGATTGAAGCCGAGGATGAGCTCGAGCCGCGTGATCGGCGTGACGAGATAGCCCTCGTGCAGCCCGCGCGCCTTGTCGTCGACGAAGATGATGCCGCCGCCAATCATCACCATCATGAAGATCGACATCACGATCGAGCCCGGCAGCAGATACTGGATGTACGGCACGTACGGATACATCTCGACGACGTCGAGCGAAGTCTGAGTACTCGTCCGCTGCGGCGAAGCAACCGGTTGATTGTACGCCGTGATGAGCCCCGCGTACGCGCCGGCGAGACTCGCGCTCACGAAGTTGTCGGTGTTGTCCTCGATGAGCGCCACGCGCGGATCGTCCCCCGCGAGCGAGCGCCGCGAGAAATCGGGCGGGATCGCCAGCACGCCGTTGAGATGACCGTTCCGCAGATCGCCGAGCGCGGCGCCGAGGTCGTTGTACATGAGCGGCGTGAAGGTCTGCGCATTTGCCGACACGGCGTTCGAGAGCTCGTGCAGGCGAACCGCGGGGACCCCGTGGTCCTGATCGACGAGCCCCACCTTGAGATGCTTCACCTGCCCGCCAAAGGCGTAGCCGAGGACGATGAGTTGGACGATCGGCATGACGAGCGACATGACGATGAGCATCGGGCTGCGACGAAACCGCCGAAGCTCGCGCTCGATGATGGCCCAGGTACGATGCATGTCGCGCTCCTATCGGCCGCGGTTGATCATGACGGATCGGTCCGCCGCCGACGGCTCCTGCAGCGCATCGCGCAGCTGCCGCCCGGTGTAGTGCACGAATACGTCGTCGAGCGTGGTGCTCTCGACGGCGAGCGACAGCACGCTCACGCGCGCCTCCGAAGCGGCCAGGAGCATCGCGGTCGTGGTCTCGGGCCCGTTGTCCGTCGCGATGCGTGCGATGTGCCCGTCGCCCGTCACGCGCTCGACGCCCGCGAGCGACTCGAGCACGTGCGTCCAGTCCGGCGGCGCGTCGCCAAAGCTCGCTTCGATCGTGTTCGTGCCGGGGATCGACGCCTTGAGCCGGATCGGCGAGTCGAGCGCCATGAGATGCCCGTGATCGACGATCGCGATGCGGTCGCACGAGCTGTCCGCCTCGTCCATGTAGTGCGTCGTCAGCAGCACGGTGAGCTCCTGCTGCTCCTTCACCTTCTTCACCATCTCCCACACCGCCGCGCGCGACACGGGATCGAGCCCGGTGGTGGGCTCGTCGAGGAAGAGCACGCGCGGGTTGTGCACGAGTCCGCGCGCGATCTCGACGCGCCGGCGCATGCCGCCCGAAAGCTTCTTCACCGGCTCCTTCGCCCACTGCGTGAGCTCAACCGCCTCGAGCAGCTCAGCGATCAGCTTGCTGCGCCTCTCGCGCGGCACACCGTAGAGCTTCGCGAAGATGAGGAGATTCTCGTAGACGCTGAGCTCGAGGTCGCTCGTGAGCGCCTGCGGAATCACGCCGATCACTTTCCGCACGCCGGTGGGATCCTTCACGACATCGATGCCATCGACCTCCGCCGTTCCCGATGTCGGAGGAATGAGTGTCGTGAGCATGCGGATGAGCGTCGATTTTCCGGCGCCATTGGGGCCGAGCAGGCCGAAGATCTCGCCGCGCTCGACGGTGAAGTTGATGTCGTCGACGGCGGTGAAGTCGCCGAACTTCTTGACGATGTGCCTTACATCGATCGCTGCCGGCATCACGACACCGGGAGAAGCACGTACGCCGTCATGCCGGTGGCGAGGCGGCGATCCTTGTTGTCGACACGCAGGCGGATCTCGAAGGTCTTGATGTCGCGCTTGCTGCGGCTCACGTCGCGCTGCGTCGCGAAGCCGGCGTCGACGCCGCGAAAGAAGACGGTGCCATCGCGCATGTCGCCGGAGGGGAGGCGCACCTTGAGATGGTCGCCGAGCTTGATGCGGCCGATGTAGCTCTCCTCGACGTCGGCGCGAACCCAGAGGTCGTTGGGGTTGATGAGCGTGAGGATCGGCGCGCCGGCGGCGACGACCTCGCCCGCGCGCACGGCGCGCACGTCGACGATGCCGGCGAGCGGCGCGTGGATCTCCGTGTAGCCGAGCCGGACGTCGGCCTTGGCGGTTTGCGCGGTGGCGGCGGCGCGCTGCTGCTGCGCGGCTGCGAGGGCGCTGCGCTTCATCGAGACTTGGTCGGCCTGGCCGCGCGCGAGCTCGAGGGCAGCGCGCTGCGCATCCGCCTGGCGGTCGGCCGCCTCGGACTTCGCCTTGGCGACGAGGAGCTCGGTGCGCTGCTGGTCGACGTTCTGCTGGGAGATGGCGCCGCTCTTGAGGAGAGCGGCGTATCGATCATAGTTGGCCTGGGCGTTGGCGAGGTCCGCCTTCGCCTGCTCTCGCTGCGCGTCCGCGCTCGCGACCGTCGCCTCGGCCTGACGCACCTGCTGCGTCATCTGCTGCTCCTGATAGCGCACGGCGGTCTCGCCCTCGCGTACTTCGGTGGCGAGTCCGGCGGCGCTGTGGGAATAGTAGGCCTGGTCGGCGGCGAGCTCACCGGAGGAGATGACGGCGAGGAGCTGGCCTGCGGAGACGGAGTCGCCTTCGTTGACAAGCAGCTTGTCCACCTGGCCTCCGACCTGCGGACTCACGATGACGTCGTTCGTGGTGACGATGCCGGTGAGGACGAGCGGCTTGGCCGGTGCAAGGACGGCATATGCGAGGATCGCGACGGCCACGACGGCGGCGGCGATGATGATCTGGCGTTTGCGAGTCATGGAGCTCGAGTTCGGAGTTCTGCGGGGCGTCGTTGCAATTCAAACAATTGTATTAATTGGACGTTTGAATAGCAAGTCGAGGCGCAAAATTTCTGCCATTGTCTCTCCTTCACGCGATTGACAGTAGCGTCAGCATCGAGGAGACTGGAGCATGTCGAGCGACGACGGAAAACAAGGCGAGCGCCTCGCCCCAGCGAAATTCTCGTACACCACACTGCTGAGAGCGCTACTGCCCGCGCTCGCTGCAACCGGGGTCGTGGCCTACCTCTTTGCCCGCTCTCCCGCCACGTCAACGAAGATTCCTCGCTCCGACGGCAAGATGAGCGTCACGCTCTCTCAGAAGGATTCGAGATATCGGCCGATTCCGCCGTCCAAGGGTGGTGCAAGCGGCGAAGTGGTGTACGAGCCTGCCGGGGCGGGGTTTCATTTTGTTTTTCGTGCTTCAGCCCTTCCACTTGGCCACCAGTACGTCCTCGAGCTCGAGGCTGACTCGACGATCTATTCGGTGACGAGCCGAGCTCCCGACGCGCGCGGTGGCCTCGTCATCGACACCACGCTCGCCCGGTTCGAGGAAGGTGAGTGCGTGGGAACGAACTTCAACGCACCTCGGCCAGTGATGGGTTCCCACTCGATCAAATTCCGCCTCAAGCGCGATGGCGGTCCAACATCCGGACAAATGCCCGGTGTCGCGAGCTCGGCGCCCGGCGCGCAGCTTGCCTGTCACGGCAACGGCGACGGCAATTACGACTACGCGCTGATGGAAAACGAGGTCGCCAATTTCACGGGCACCGGCACGGCTGCGCACGACAGCTCACACTAACGAGTAACTCCTCACTACCTCGAGCCCGTTGAACGACCGACTGCTGTCATTCCTGACCTGGCAGCACTCCGGCGACGCGGCGCTCTTGCTCTACGCGATCGTGCCGCTGACGATCGCCGTCGTGTTGCTCCTGCTCATGCGAATGCCGTTGCCGAGCGTGCGGAGGGCCGAAGCGCTGCTCGCGTCGCGATGGCTCCCCGCCGTCATCGCCGTGATCTCCGCCATCACCTTCGCATACGAGTGGGGCTCCCTGCGCGAGCTGCCACTCGTGCACGACGAGGCGGCCTACATTCTTCAGGCCCGCCTGTTCGCGGCGGGACAATGGACGGACTCGGTGCCGATTCCCGAGTTCTTCGAGCAGCCGCACGTGCTCGTCTCGCCGCGTTTCGCCGAGAAGTACGGGCCGGGCAATGCAGTTCTGCTCGCGCCCGGCATCTGGCTCGGCATGCCCGGGCTCATGCCGGTGCTCATGCTCGGCCTCGCCGGCGCGCTGATCTTCGTGCTGGGCAGACGCATTGCGAACGCGTGGGTGGGCGTGCTCGCGTGGATGATCTGGCTCGGCCTCGCGACGCCGACGACGACGTTCCGTCCGTCGTACTTCTCCCAGATGCTCACGCAGACGCTCTGGCTCGCCGGATGGTGGGCGCTGCTTCGCTGGCGAGATAATCGAAAAGTGGGGCACCTGCTGCTGCTCGCCGCGTGCATTGGCTGGATGGCCATCACGCGACCGCTCACCGCTGTCGCGTTCGCGATTCCAGTCGGCATCGTGGTGCTCCTGCTCACGACGAGACGGGCGGCGTGGGCACAACTCGCCGCCGCGATCGGCGTGGGGCTCGCCTTTCTTGCGGTGATTCCCATTTGGAGTGCGCGCACGACGGGCAATTGGCGAGTCACACCGCTCATGCTCTACACGTATCAGTATATGCCGTATGACGTGCCCGGCTTCGGGCTCCGCGCGCGCCCGTTGCTGCGCGAGGCGTCGCCGGAGATCGCGTGCTTCGAGAAGGACTTTGGCAGGGCGCACCAATGGCACGTGCCCGCGGCAATCCCTCGAAATATCTACGAGCGTACGCGCGAGGCGATGCGCGCCTTCTTCGCCGATCGACGGCGCGGACTCATCGTGTTTGCGATTATCGGAGTTTTGGCGAGTCCGGCCGAGCTGGGCTTCATGGTCGCGACGTCCGTCGTGCTCCTGCTCGCGTATTTGACGTACGCACACAGTCCGGAATGGACCGTCTACTATCTCGAGACGCAGCCCGTGTGCGCGCTCCTCGCGGCCGCGGGCGTGTGGGTTATCGTGACGGCCATTGCACGCAGATGGAGGCGCCTGCCAGACTCCGGCGTGCCGGATGCGCCCGGCGAGCGCGTGGCTGCGTGGTGCATGATTGCGCTCGCAGTGCTAGCGCTACTGCCGACGTTGAGGGGAGTGGAGATGGTGCGTCATTTCAAGTCGATCGGCGACTTGCCGCACAGGCAATTCCGCCAGGCGGTGGACTCGCTGCCGGGAGCTCGCAAGATCGTGTTCGTGCGCTACGCACCCGGCGAGGGATGTCAGCAGAATCTGATTCAGAACTATCCGCCGATGTCGACCGCGCAAACGTGGATCGTCAACGACCGGGGCGCTGATGACGTCCGGCTGCTTCGCGAGGCGCCAGACCGTACGCCATATCTCTTCGATGCCAGGACCCGAACGATGGAACCACTCTCAAGTCTGCGGTGAGCCAGGCGGCTTGTAATACAGCATCATCTCTTGTGTTCTCGTCCACGGCTGTGAAAACCAGAGGCGCCGCTCGAAAAAAGGGCCGAGCTCGTACTTGCGATCGAACAGGCGCGTAAAGCCGGCCAGCTCGAAGTCCGCTCCCTTGAGTCCATACCAGGCCGGTCCCGTTTCTCCGTCCCAGAAAACGAGCGTGCCGTGCGGAGTCGCGCGAAGTGCCGCGAGATTGCGCGCGCGGTCTCCGGACAGGGTGAGACGATTCCGCGTGTCGCAGCGCTGGATGATGCACATATAGGCCTGACTCCAGATGAGCTGCCGCACCTCCACGGGATTCTCGCGCAGCCAGCTCTGCGCGTCGATGATCGCTCGCGCGTCGCGCGCCGTGGCATGATCATCCACGAAGTAAAGATCGCTTCGCAGGACGCCGAGAAAGAGCACGATTGCGAGAGCAGATGCCGCCGCGCGCGCGAGCGTGCGTGCACGTGCAGGCACGAGCTCCAGCATCCTCGAGAGCGCGTCGACGACGACGTTCCATCCCGCCAGGGTGATGATCGCGATCGCCGGGGCAACACACACGAAGTAGCGCGGATAGCCCGCCGAGCCGAAGAGTCCGAAGTGGCGCAAGACACTGTGCAGGACAAAGAGCATCAGCACGAGCGAGGTGGCAACTCCGAGACTACGGCGGATGAGCAGCGCTGCAAAGCCGATCGCGAAGAAGAGCGCGAACCATTTGGCTACCACCTCGTAGCGCAGTTGCCAGTATTCGAACCATGGCGCGCTGCCGTACAACGCCCCCGTCGGCGCCCACTGCCTGGGCCAGTTGTGAAGAATGAACAGCGGGTCGCGCGTGATGATGAGCGCGGCAATCCACCACGCTGCGACGCCGGTCGCCAGCAGCGGAAGCGCGCGCACGCGCCGCCACCAGGCATCGCCGAGCCGATCGTCCGCGAGCGACCAGATGCCCCAGAGCGCGCACACGAAGAAGCCCTCGGGGCGTGCCAATGGCAGAAGCGAAGCGATCACCATCGCCGTCCGGGCGCGGCCGGCGCGGCGAAGCCTGAGCGCGATCACGAGCACGAGCGCGAACAGCGGCTCCGTCATCGTGTCGGAGGCGAGCAGCAGCAGCGATGGCTGAAGCGCGAAGAAGGGGATCGCGAGCTCCGCGCGTGCCATCCCCTCGTCTTCCGCCCAGCGCCAGCACTGCCATGCCGTCGCAACGCACACGACCACAGTGAGCAGCTTCGCCGGCAGATATCCAGCCAGCGCGGGCAGCGCGTACAGCGTGGTGAAGAGCGGGCGTCCCCACACATCCACGAGCAGCGGGTGATTCCACCAGGCGTCGCGCGCAAACAGGAAGTGCGTGCCGCCGTCCTGCTGATAGCTGTCCGGGAATAGAATCGCGAGCGAGATGCCCACGATGGCGAGCGCGACGAGCCATCCGATCGCGCGCCAGCTCGCTCGCGATTCGTCCCGCGTGATCTCGTGCACCGAAGTCATGGCGAAGAATGCACGCCGCTCACGGGGACGTACAGACTGCTACTGCTGGAGCGATATCGAATCCGCCGAGCGCAGCACGTACTCGAAGTTGCCGTCGCCATTCCCGCCGCACGGGAGCGCGCTGCGCGAGCCGAGCATGTCGTTGCCACTCGCGCCGCCCGCGGAGCCATCATTCTTGAGGGCGACGCGCAGCGAGCCGACGCTCTCGAGCGCCCGTCGCGACGGATCTTCAGAGCCGACGCACTGGCGATTCATGAGCATCGTCTCCACGCCGTGCGCGCCGAACGAGCCATCGTTGCTCGACTGATGACTCGACACGGCGTACTCCTTGCCATCGCCGGCAGTGAGCACGACGCGATACGCGCGCGCCGGCGAGAGATGCGTCGCGAACGCATACCAGCTGATGGCACCGTCCACCATGAGGTAGCTGAAGGTGCCCTCCGGTCCACCGCTCGCACCGTCGGCGGCGCCGAGGCGAATCGTGTTGTAGCCGGTGAGGTCGGGAGTGATCGTCACCGTCTGCGGGCGCTGCACGCTGTCGCCGCCGCTGCACGCGGCAGCGGCGAGCGACAACACTACGAGATACGCAGCACGCCGTACCACGCCTAACCCTCCGACGCCGCCGACATCGCGCGTGCGGAGATCGGCTCGCTCGACATCGCCTCCGACAGCTCATCCACGTGCGCGACGTGCGGAGCGCCGGAGAGCACTTTCCACGACACGCGCGCGAGCCCGTGGTGAATCGAGTAGCCCGCGACCAGCCAGTAGCCCGAGGCAAACAGGATCAGGAAGGGCGTGGCGCCGTACTCCTGCGTGACGATCGCGTAGACGACGCCGGCGGTCGTGTACAGCGCCATCGCGAGCTCCATGTAGACCGTCGCGCTGAAGCGGCTTCGGTACTGCAGCTGATGCCAGCGCTGGCCGCGGCGCGTGAGGTCGTACTTCGGCGTGCGCACGAAGCCGGACTTGATGCCGAGCCACGCCTCGAGCGCCGCCTTGGCGTTGTTCACGCTCAACCCGATCGACTGCGCGAGGAAGGCGGGGAAGAGGAGCATGCGCTTGAGCCAATCCTTGTGCAGCGCGCGTTCTGCTTCGGCGTGATAAGAGTAGGTGCCGAAGAGCGAGAAGATGAAGTACGCGGAGATGGGCCAGGCGATGCGAATGTGATTGTGGTGTGCGATGACGACGACGAGCGGATTGATGATTCCGACGAGCAGCAGAATCGGATACGTGCTGTTCGAGAGCAGATGAAGCGCGCCCTGCAGCTTGAGCCAGGGCGTGAGACTCGAGCGCATCAGGCGCGGGAGCAGCTTCTTCGCGGTTTCCTGCGTGCCCTTCGTCCAGCGGAACTGCTGCGCCTTGAGGCCGTGCACATCCGCGGGAAGCTCCGAAGGGCAGACGACGCTCGGCACGTACGCGATGCGCCACCCCGCGAGCTGCGCGCGGTAGCTCAGGTCGAGATCCTCGGTGATCGTGTCGTGCTCCCAGCCGCCCGCCTCACGAATGCACGAGGCGCGCAGCAGCGTGCCGGTGCCGTTGAAGCCGAGGAGGAGGCCGCCGAAGTAGCGTCCCGTCTGCTCGATCGCGAACTGCGCATCGAGCCCCATGACCGTCGCGCGCGTGAGCGTCGAGTAGTTCTCGTTGAGATAGCCCCAGCGCGCCTGCGCGATGCCGACCTTCGGATCGCGCATGTGCGGAAGCATGCGGCGCAGAAAATCGGGCGGGATGACGAAGTCCGCATCGAAGAGCGCGATGTACTCGGCGTCCGTCTGATCGAGGCCATTGGCGAGCGCACCACTCTTGAATCCCTCGCGGTCCTTGCGATGGATGTGCTTGATATCGAAGCCCTGGGCGCGGTAGCGATTCACGAGGCTGCGCGCGAGCTCAACCGTGTCATCCGTGGAATCGTCGAGGACCTGGATGGAAAGGAGCTTGCGCGGGTAGTCCAGCTCGGTCGCCGAGCGGAGCAGTCGGCCGAGTACATAGCGTTCGTTGTAAATGGGCAGCTGCACGACGACGCGCGGGAGCTCATTGCGCGTGAGCGAGGGTGGATGATCGAGCCAGCGCGCCCGGCTCCGGCGATAGAACGTGACGAGTACGTAGCGATTCAGACTGACGAGAGAGAGCAGCAGAAGCGCAATACCGTAAATCACTAGGGCAGTACGAGGAATCATGAGCTCGACGGCGGAAGGAAGACCGAACGCGACTGAAAACGCGGTCGGAAAGATTCGCACGACAATGAGGACGCAATGCACATGGCGAGCCCAAAAATTGGGATCGACTACTCTCGCTCACGCTTGAAGAAAAAAATTTCTTGATCTACACCGAGTGTGACGGAAATCGCAAAAGTCGTTGGACGAGTTCGTCAGAAAGGTGTTAACTCCGGGCATATTCCCGAGAGAAACCCCGCCTCCACCGGTTGCGTCACCGCTCGCGCGAAAAAATTGTGCGCTGGCATCGCGGGCGACGGCTTTGGCTACTACGCCGCTTTGCCGTCGCCGTTCCGGCTGCGCTCGTGCGGGGCGTAACGTGGGCCACGTTCTCGAATCCTCTCGTCATCATCCGCAGGAGCTTCGTGCAAATCGCTCGCCGCGTCTCGTGTTGATTGCAGTCATTCGTCGCTCTGTACGCCAGAGGTGCAGCTGTTTCTCCGGCGCGCGTGGCACTGCGCGATGAAGACAGTGCGCGCGATGTCCGAGCATCCGCGGATCAACACGACGAATCCGCCCGGCAACGCGCTCGTGACTGCAACGTGCATCTCGAGCGCGACATCGTGTTCATCGCAAACTCCGCGAGGCAGGTAGAGGGAAAGGGTGCGGTGGTGTTTACGCACAAGCACGCCGATTTGCTTAGGGACGCGGAGTTCCTGATCACCGAGGGTTGAGGGACCGGCGACGAAAATGGCCGCGGCGCCGATTCATTTCTTGCCGGCGGTCGAACACTTTTTGTCGGCTCCGCGCAGCTGGATGTCCGGCTGATGCCCCACCGGGCCGCGACGAAATTCAACCACGAGCTCGCGCGCGTGATCACCGACACGAGCGTCCACGTCGAGACGATGCCGGGCGTCACGCCCGGCTATTTCGCTGATCTCGACACCCGTTCGCGCGCGCCGTAGAAGCGCGGATTCACGGAAATCTCCCCGGTGATCCCGTCACGGCGACGCTCGCCGCACGTGCGCCGTGACCGCGAGGGCCGCCGTTCGTCAGGCGCGCACAGGGGGAAAAAGTTGTCCGTAACGGGCGTCAGAGTCGCCTCTCCCTATTGCATCCTTCGCGGCTCACTATACCTTCCGCCTTCGATGGACCCGTTCTCGCGAATGAACGAGCTCCTTTCACCACTCCGGAGAAAACTCGATGGCCACAAAAAAGAAAGCCGCTAAGAAGTCGGGCGCGAAGAAGGCGACCAAGAAGAAGGTTGTGAAGAAGGCAGCGAAGAAGCCGGCGAAGAAGAAGCGCACCCCGAACGCGGCGTTCATGAAGCCCATGCAGCCGGATGACGCGCTCGCGGCGGTCGTCGGCTCGGGTCCGCTCCCGCGCACGGAGATCACCAAGAAGCTGTGGCAGTACATCAAGCGGAACGGCCTGCAGGACGCGAAGGTGCGTCGCAACATCAACGCCGATGAGAAGCTCGGAAAGGTGTTCGGCGGCAAGAAGCAGGTCTCGATGTTCGAGATGACGAAGCTCGTCAACAAGCACATCAAGTAACACTCGCGTTTCGCGAGCATAGGTGGAGGGGGCGCTCTGGATCCGGGGCGCCCCCTCGCTGCATCCGCCGGGAGGGCTTGTGCACGACCCTTTCTCCCGGGAAATATCGAAGGTCCTGCAGCACGCGTCCCTTTCAGCTCAGAGTGCAGTGGCAGCCAAGAAACGCAGCTCAACCGGAAACAAGAAGTCCGTCGTCGGCGCGGCGCGCAAAGGCAAAGGCCCGAGCGAGCCGCTCCTGTCGCGCGAGTCGCTCGTCTCGCTCGCGAGCGCCGTCGCGATCTTCCTCTTCATTCGCATCTTCCTCATCGCAGCGTTCCACATCCCGTCCGAGAGCATGGAGCCGACGCTGCTCGTCGGCGACTTCCTCTTCGTCGACGAGGTGTCGTACGGCGCGCACATCCCGTTCACGAATCTCCGCGTCCCCGGCTTCACGACGCCCAAGCGCGGCAGCATCGTTGTCTATGAATCGCCACCGCAGATCTGCATTCCCAACACCGCCTGTCCGTACGTCCCCGACGATCCCACGCCGACGGTCGTCAAGCGCGTCGTCGCCGTCGCCGGCGACACGGTCTTCATGCGGAAGGGAATGCTCTACGTGAACGGGATCGCGCAGCGGCAGGGCTTTGGCGCGATCACCGATCCGCTCGCAGAGAACGAAACCTCGCCGTACTTTGGCTGGCAGCACGCCTTCGAGGTGAAGGGGTCGCGCTTCGGTGCACCACCGCAAACTCCGTCGCACGACGACTGGGGCCCGCTCCTCGTGCCGCCGCAGCACCTCATGGGAATGGGCGACAATCGCTACCAGTCGCTCGACGGGCGATACTACGGCTTCGCGCCACTCGCGAACGTGCGCGGCCGGCCGCTCTTCATCTACTTCTCGTTCGATTTGCAGGACTGGCAGTTCCGCTGGAGCCGATTCTTCTCGCTCATCCGCTAGCTCCTCTTCTCCCCGGCACCGATGACAGCAGCCGCGCCACCGAAACGCACACTGCTGCGCGACCTCACGCTCTTCAGCACGGTCGCACTCGTCGCCGGGAACATGCTCGGCACCTCGCTCTACACACTTCCCGCATCGGTGGCCGCGGTGGCCGGCCCGATCGGGATTGTGTCGTGGGTCATCACCGCCGCAGGCTTTCTCCTCCTCGCGCTCCTCTACGCGGAGCTCGGCCCGCGCTACCCGCGCACCGGCGGCCCCTACGTCTTCGCACGCGAGGCGTTCGGCGAGTTCGCCGGCTTTCAGACGGTGTGGATGTACTGGCTCAGCGCCGTCGTCGGCAACGCGGCCATCGTCACCGGCGCGATCGGCTACGCGGTCAGCTTCTCACCCCACCTCGCCGACAGCCGGCTGCTGCAGTTCGTGCTCGCGCAGAGTGTGGTCTGGCTCCTCTGCCTCATCAACATCCTCGGCGTGAAGCAGAGTGCGCGCGTGCAGAAGTCGATTCTGCTCATCAACATCGTGCCGCTCGTGCTTCTCTCGCTCGCGCTGTTCAAGTTCAACCCCGCGAACTTCCACCCCTTCCACCCAAAGGGCACCTGGACGCCCGTCGCCGCCGGCTCCGCGCTCATGGTGTGGGCCTACGCCGGGATCGAGTCGGCGACGGTGCCGGCCGAGGAGATGCAGGCGCCGCAGCGAACGATTCGGCTGGGGACGTTGCTGGGCTACGCACTGGCGACGATGATCTTTCTGCTCGCCGCGGTGGCCGTGATCGGCGCGCTGCCGAATGATGTCGTGGCTTCCTCGGCGCGCCCGCTCGAGCTCGCGGTTCGCGACACGCTCGGCGCCTGGCCGGCGGTTGCGGTGAGCATGGCGGCGATCGGGGCGTCGATCGGTGTGCTCAATGGCTGGATTCTGATGGCGGGGCGCATTCCCTTCAGCGCCGCGCAGGATGGGCTCTTCTTCTCGGCCTTCTCGCGCGTGCATCCGCGCTTCGGCACGCCGTACGTCGCATTGATCGGCGGCTGCGTGATCACGAGCGTGATGCTGACGCTGTATTTCATTCCGGGGAGCACACTGCTCGAGGTGTTCAACTTCACGGTGCTGCTCGCCAACCTCGGCACGCTCTTCCCCTATCTCTACAACTCGGCGGCGGCGCTCATGCTGGCGCGGCGCGACCGCGAGCGGTTCACGATTCCGGAGCAGCGCAAGACGTCGTTGCTGGCGCTGGTGTGCTTCTTCTTCCTGACCTGGACGACGTGGGGAGTGGGGGCCCAGGTCGTTTTCTGGGGGTTCCTGGTTCTCCTGCTGGGCACGCCACTCTACATTTGGTTCAAGACGCGCGCACCGGCGTTGGGGTGAGCTAGTGGAGTGAATCTGAGATGGTGATAGCATTCGGGGGCCGCTGCATCCCCGATGGGAAGGCGCGCGTCGTCGCCATAGCGCTGCTATGCCTCCTCCGCGCGCCTTCCCATCGTGGCGCATCGACCCCCTCGGTGCTTACCACATCTCAGATTCACTCCACTAGCCGGCCCAAAAATCGATTCTGTAATCGTGTTGACAGGTAGGGAGCGGCGTTGTAAATCCAATCCCGAGTGATTTACTCGGAATTAACCACTGCCCTCTGGAACACGATTAATGAAAGGAACGAACATCCCTCGCGGCCGTTTCGACGGACGACGAGTGCTTCTTTTGGTTCTCTCGCTTGGCGCAGGCACACCCGCGATGGCGCGGGGGCAGGGTGACTACCGCGCTGCGCCCATCGCCTCCTCGGCGCCCACCACGCCCACAGCCTCATCGACCGATCGAGTTGGCTCGGTGTCGGGACGGGTGCACGCGGCGGCGGGACAGCCGCTCCCAGGAGTCCTGGTGCGGCTCGATCAGCTGGAGCGCGCCGGACAGACGAAGGCGGCGACGGTTCAGCGCAGCGACACGACCGATGGGAACGGCCGCTACGCCTTCGCCGACGTCCCCGCCGGCTCATACGTGCTCACCTTCGAGCGCGACTCGCTCGTGACGCGACGCTTGAGTGTGAGCGTGCAGGATCTCCCCGCCACGCTCGATGTCGTGATGGCCGCGCCCAACGCGGCGCCGACGGCGGAGGAGCTGCAGCCGATCGTCGTCACGGCCAAGGCGCCAGCGCCGCCGCCGGCGATGAGCAGCCTCCCCGACATTCGCGGCGCCGAGATCTTCGCCGGCAAGAAGACGGAGTCGATTCAGGTCGACAGTCTCCCCATGAACGCGTCGCAGGATGTGTCGCGCCAGCTCTTCGCGCGCACACCGGGCGCCAACATCACCGAAACCGCGAGTAGCGGCTTTCCCTCCAACGGCGTCGGCTTTCGCGGGCTCAACCCGGTGCAGTCGGTGGAGATGAACGTGCGGCAGGACGGCGTGAACATCGTCGCCGATCTGTACGGCTATCCCGAGACGTACTACACGCCGCCGGCGGAGGCGCTCGACCGCGTCGATCTGGTGCGTGGGAGCTCATCGCTGCAGTTCGGCCCGCAATTCGGAGGCGTCATCGACTACGTGCTCCACGATGGCTCACTCGCTTCCCCCCTCCAGGTGAAGGTGCGCGAAACGGGCGGCAGCTTCGGCATGTTCGACTCGTATCTCTCGCTCGAGGGCGGGACGAACAAGTGGACGTACTTCGCCTACGGGCAGTATCGCCACCAGAATGGCTGGCGCCCGAACTCCGACGTGTCGCAGGTCTCGGCCGCCGGGAAGCTGACCTACCACGCCAACGAGAAGTTCTCGCTCGGGCTCACGTACTCGCTGCTGCGCAACCAGATCCACATGCCCGGTGGGCTCGACGACGCGGACTTCAACGATGACGCGCGCGCGAGCTTCCGCGCGCGCAACTGGCTTGCCAGCCCGTGGAATATTCTCGCGCTCAACGGCGTTTACGACTTCTCGGAGAGCACGCACCTCACGTCGACGCTCTCGTTCATGAGCAGCCAGCGCTATCTCGTCTGGCGCAATGAGGACGGCGGCCCCGAGGCGCGAGACGACATCGATCCCGAGACGAACGAGTTCGTGCCGCGCGAGGTGGAGTGGGAGTATTTCACCAACGTCACGAGCGAAACGCGCCTGCTGCACACGTACAAGGCGTTCGGCTGGATGAATTCGATCGCCACGGGCGTTCGCCTCTTCGGCGGCGACCTCCACCGGCAGGAAGGTGGCCCCGGGAGCACCGGCTCCGACTTCGACATGAATCTCGTTGGCGGTCCGTACGCGACCGACATGAAGTTCGGCAACTTCAACGCCGCCGCCTTCGCGGAAAACGAGTTCCGCATCAGCCCGCGTCTCACCTTCACGCCGGGCGCGCGCGTGGAGTTCCTGCACTCCACCGTTCGCGGCTACACGGAAGACACCACCGCCACGCCGGCCTCGAAGAACCGCACCTTCGTTCTCTTCGGCGCGGGCGCCGCCTACCGCACCACGGAAACGACCAGTCTCTACGCCAACGCGACGCAGGCGTATCGCCCCATCGAGTACTCGTTCCTCACGCCGTTCGCGAGCCTCACGCGCATCGATCCGAATCTCAAGGATCCCAAGGGCTACAACATCGACCTCGGATGGCGCGGCACGCTGGGCGACGTCCTGCAGTTCGACGTGGGCGTGTTCGATCTCGTCTACAACGACCGCATCGGGCTCATCTCCGGCGTCGACTCCACCGGCACGCCGTTCACCGAGCGCACCAACGTCGCCACGAGCAAGCATCGCGGCGTGGAGTCGTATCTCAACCTGTCGCTCACATCGCTGCTCCACAGCGATCCGTCGTTTGGCGCGCTCAACATCTACGACGCGCTCGGTTACACGCACGCGCGCTACACCGACGGCGAGTTCTCCGGCAACACTGTCGAATTCGCGCCGTCGATCGTGAATCGCGCGGGCGTCACGTACGGGCGCGGACGCGGGCAGGTCGGCGTGCAGTGGAGCTACGTGTCGAAGCAGTTCTCCGACGCGAACAACACCGTCGCGAGCCTCGACGCCGACGTCGGGATCATTCCCGCGTACCAGCTCATCGATCTCTCGGCGAAGTGGCAGCTCAATCGCACGATCGGACTCGACTTCGGCGTGAACAACCTCGCCAACCTGTACTACTTCACGATGCGCACGACCGAGTATCCGGGACCTGGAATCATTCCCGGCATCGGCCGCAGCATCTACATCGGCGCACGGGCGGGATTCTGAACGTGACGCACGACACTGAAATCGTGCTGCCCGTGACGGAGGACTCGAGGCAGCGTAAACGTCCGTACGCAGCTCTGTTCCTCCACCAGATGGCCCCACGGACCGCCTTTCTGAATTCATTGTAATCTCCCGGGCGTCGCCGTCAGCAACGGGTGGGAGGCTGGCGCGTCTATAGCTGGATGACGCGCCGCCTTCCGCGCTGGCTGCCCACATCCCTCGCGGGTCCGACGATAGGGCTGTGTGCTGCCACGCTCCTGTTTCTCCTGTTCGCGCAGCCGTGGAGCTACCGCGCTGCGCTGACGGCTGACATCCTGCTCGTGCTGCAGCTTGCCGGCGTCGTGGCGGTTGCAGCACTGGTCGCGCGCAAGGCCACGGGCACGCGCCGCACGATCTGCCTCACCATCGCGATCGCCACCTCGTTCGCGTTCCTCGGCCGTCTCTCGTGGACGGTCTACGTCATCCAGAATGGCGCCGCGCCGGTTCGTCCGCTGCTCGAGGCGACGACCGGCGCGATCATGCAGATCGCGATGCTCATTGGCCTCACCGCCGTGCTCGCGCGCCATCGCCATCGCAACTGGATGCGCTTTGAGGGGCTCATCGACGCGCTGCTGCTCTCGGTCGCCATCTCGATGCTGGTGGTGCAGGCCGATCTCGGGATGGGCGACAGCGCTGCCGCTTCGCCGCTGCTCCGCACCTTCGCGTTCGTGTGGAACATCCTCGCCGCCGCGAACATGGTGCTCGTCACGCTCGTGCTCATCTGGCGCGGGGAAGCGCTCGGCCGGCAGGTCGCCTCCGGGCTCTCGCTCGGCCTCGTCGGCCTCGCGCTGGCGAATTTTCTCTACAGCCGCGCGGTGCTGCTCGACGGGTTGCCGGTGCCGCGCTCCGTTCTCGCCCTCTGGACGCTCACCGAGCTCTGCTTCGTGTGGGCAATCGCGCCGCGACCGATGCAGCCGCTCGGCGAGTCGCGCGAGTCGCCGATGTTCGCGAGCGAGTCCGCGCGCGTGCGCGCCATTTCCATCGTCGCCGCGATTCTGATCGCGTCGTGGAGCAGCGCATATATCGCCTTCGGCGGCACGCCGAGTCCGGTGCTCGGCGTCACGCTGCTCATCTTCGGCGCGCTCCTCGCTCTGCGCGCAGGGCACGCGCTCTTCACGCAGCATCGCACGACTGTCGTGCTCGAGCACGTCGCGCTGGCCGAGCGCGAGCTCTCCGGAATCCTCGAGCAGCGCGTGGCGCTTCGCACGGAGGAGCTGGCCGAGGCGCACCGGGTGTTGCAGCGGATGTGGGCGCTGGGGCAGCAGATCGCGCTCGAGCTGAATCCGAGTAAGGTGTTGCAGCGGTTCATCGAGGCGTCGGTGGACGTGCTGCGCGCGGATGGCGCGGCCATCGGCCTCGTGACGGACGAGCGCATCTCGATCACGACGACGCACGGCTACGGCAGCGCGCTTGCCGGCGCGACGTTCGCGGTGCAGGAGAGCACGCTCGGCCGTGTCGCGCGCAGTGGGAATCCGTGGACCACGTGCGATGCGCGCGCTGAGCAGGCGACCGACGATGTGACGGTGTGTATCGAGGCGCGCGGGATGGTGGTGATTCCGCTGCACCGGCGCGCGGAGCGCATCGGCGCGATGATGCTGTTCGTGCGGGAGCCGCGGTTGATCACCGATCGCGAGCTGGCGCACGTGGAGGCGATGGCGGATCTGCTGTCGGTCGCGCTCGCGAACGCGGAGCTCGTGGAGACGCTGCGCAAGGCGGAGTGGCGCTTCCGCACACTCTTCCGCGCGGCGCCGGATGCGGTGCTGACGGTGCTGCAGAGCGGACGGATTCGCGAGGCGAACGACGCGGTGCAGGATCTGGTGGGGCTGCAGCCCGTTCAGCTCGTGGGGCGCCTCCTCGAGGATCTCGTGCTTCCCGAGGATCGCTCGCACCTGGCCGATCAGGTGGCGCGCGTGATGGAAGGCGACGAGGCGCGCTTCGAGGTGCGGATGTGGCGCGGGCACACCGTGCGGATCGCGTCGCTCGCGGCGCGCCTGCTCCCCGAAGCGGATCCGCCGCAGATGCTCGTGGTGGGGCGCGACATGACGGCGGACCGGGAGATGCGAGCGCGACTGGCGGAGAGCGAGCGTCTCGCGAGCGCGGGTGAGCTGCTCGCCGGTGTGGCGCACGAGGTGAACAATCCGCTCAGCACGATCAGTGCGTTCGCGCAGATTCTCGAGCGCGAGGAGCTCAGCGAGTCGCAGCGCGAGTCGGTCGAGGTGATTCGAAGCGAGACGATGCGCGCGAGCCAGGTGGTGCGCGATCTCCTGACGTTCGCGCGGCGCAGCGAGAACGAGGTCGGGTCGATCTGCATGAACGAGCTCGTGGAGCGCACGATGCGGCTGCGCACGCACGATCTCAAGGCGCGCGGCCTCGAGTGCGAGACCGTGCTCGCGCAGGATCTGCCCTACGTGACGGCGGATGCGCGGCAGATCCAGCAGGTGCTCCTCAATCTGCTGACGAATGCATCGCAGGCGATGGCGCCGACTGGTGGCGGTTCGCTCAGGATCGAGACGAGGCAGGAGGGTGAGCGCGTGCTGCTCGAGGTGACGGACTCGGGTCCGGGAATTCCTCAGGAAGCGCGTGCGCACATCTTCGAGCCATTTTTTACGACGAAGGCGGAGGGGACGGGGCTCGGGCTCAGCGTGAGCTATGGGATCATCGCGGCGCATGGCGGGACGATCTCGATACCGCGGAGCAGCGCGGAGGGAACGACGTTCCGCATCGCGCTGCCGGCGTTCGATCCCGCCGGGCAGGGGAGTGGCGGTGTCGCGACCGTGCTGGCTTTGCCATCGCCGCTCGCCGGAACGCGAATGCTCTTCGTGACCTCGGACTCGACGGTCCGCGGCAGCGTGCAGGCGTTCGCTCGGCTGCGCGGTTTCCGCGTGACGTCGGCGTCCGACGGCGCGGCAGCGTTGGCGTGTATCCGGAGCGAGTCGTTCGATCTCGCCGTCTGCGATCTGGACGCGCCCGGACTGCGCGGCTCGGCGTTCCTCGCCTGCCTCCGAAGCGAGGCACCGCCGCTCGCGAGGAAGCTCCTTTTTCTCAACGCGTCACCGGCCGACGAGGCCGAGTTCTACGGCACTTCGCTCGCGCATCCCTTCGAGCTCGACCGCATGGAAGAGGCGGCGGCGTCGGTTCTCAACTCGAGCAAGCGAGCGTCGGGTGCCGCCGCTCTGCAGTCATAATGGCCGGAAACTCCTGTTGCGCCTGCTTTGCACGGTCGTATAAAGCCAGGAGGGATTGCCTGTGACGAGCAACACCGCGCTATACGTCGGAATGCTGGGCGCAGTGGTGATCATTTGCGTGGTCAGCATCGTGTACCGGCTGCAAAAGCTCGCGGCCCAGCGTGTGGACGCGGAGCAGCGCGCGTCGATCGCGTTCGCGGAAATGAATCGAACGACGAAGGAGCTGCGCGCGCGCAAAGGCAACGATCCGACAGATGATCCCACGCTCTCGCCCGGTGAGCGGCTTCGCCGCATGTATCCCGGCGTGCGCTCCCGAGCGGTGACCGAGGGAGAACACAGCTAGCGCACCAGTCCGGCGCTAGATTGGGGGCATGTCTCCCTTCTTTCCGGAGAGCCCGTTTTCGGGGACGCGCGTCGACTCGCTGCTGGCGAGGATTCCGCGCTCGCTGATCCCGATGGGAATCCTCACCGGAATCGTGGTGCACTCGTACATCTGGTTCGTGCTCGCGCGCGCGAGCGTGAACTTCGGCTGGATCGCGCTGCTCCTCGCGTTCTCGGGGCGCTTCGTCCTACTGCTCGCCCTCGCCACCGTCTATCTCGGCAACCACCCCGTGCGCCAGTGGATCTGGCGCGCCCCGGCATTCGCGGCGCTCGAAATCGCGGTCGAGGCCATAATGGTGGCGGCGCTCATTCGCATTCGCGTCGAGCGCATCGGCACCGAGCACGCGCATCGCGCCGACTGGTGGGGAATTACCTCCGACATCCTGGTCTATCACGGCATCGCGATTCTCCTCTTCAGCGCGATCCTCGCGGTGGTCGTGCAGACCGTGCGGTACGCGCTGCTCAAGCACGAGCATCGCGACACGACGGCGATCAAGATTCACGAGGAGCGGGAGATGGAGAAGGCGGAGGAGCGGTTCGAGGCGCGAGAGGAGCGGGGAGGTCGTTAGCTTTCCCGGAGTCTCTCACCCCAGTATCTCCATGCCATACGATGAACGCTTTGTCGCTCCGATGCGCGAGGAGCTCACCCGCCTCGGCGTTCGCGAGCTCCGCACCGTCGACGATGTCGACGCGCAGCTGAAGGATGCGTCCGGGACGACGCTGGTCGTCGTCAATTCGATCTGCGGATGTGCCGCGCGAAATGCGCGCCCCGCGGTCGCGATGGCTTTGCAGCACGCGACGAAGCCCGATGCTGTCACGACCGTCTTCGCCGGGCAGGATCTCGAGGCGACCGAGCGCGCGCGCGGCTACTTCACCGGCTACCGCCCGTCCTCGCCGCAGATCGCGCTGATGAAGGATGGCAAGGTCGTCTTCATGCTCGAGCGCAACCGCATCGAAGGACGGACGAGCACGGAGATCGCGCAGGATCTCGTCGGCGCCTTCGATTCGTATTGCGCTAGCTAGTGGAAGGTGGCATAGCCCCTGCTACTTTTGATTTCGAGTCTCACGGCAGGGAGTGATCATGGAAGAAGAGCGCAACGAGCAGCCTCGTGCCAGCATCGAGGTGCATGACAAGGTCGAGGAATCGGCCGAGACGATCCGCGAGCGGGCTGTGCAGTTGAAGACGCAATTGGCCGACAAGCTCGAGACGAGCGCCGGCCGTCTTCGCCGGCGCGCGTCCGACACGGCGAAGGTCGACGACGCGATCGCGAAAACGAAGGAGAAGGTCGCGGACGCGGGCGATCGCGTGGCGAGCGGCATGGAGAGCAGCGCGCAGTGGCTGCGCAACGCGAACCTGTCGTCCGTGCAACAGAAGATCGAACGGCAGGTGCGGGAGAATCCGGGGCGCACGCTGCTCATCGCGGGCGCGATCGGATACGTGCTCGGCCGCGCCTTCAGGGGGAAAGACGCCTGACGAATGAGCAGATCGTGCCGCTCGCGAGCGGCGCGCAATGGATCGTCGGTACGACGTTGGCGCTCGTGATCGCGCGCCGGAGCCGCCTCTATGGCGGCGCCGGTAGTGCGCCGCGCCGTCTCGCCTGGCTCGCGCTCCTCGTTTTCCTGATCGCGGGCGTGTCCGTGCTCGTGTCGCTCATCGCCGAGCAGCGCAGCGGCTCCGCGCTGCGACTTCCGGATTATGCGACGATGGCGTGGCGCCTCCGCACCGTCTGGATACTCTCGGCGTTCGGATGGGTGCTCGCCACCGTCGCCGCGCTCTGGAACGGCGTGCTCGGCGTCGCGCTGCGCAGGCGCACGGCCATTCAGGAGCTCAAGCGCCGAACGGATCGCGTGCGCGACTATCGCACGCCGCCCACGTCGTCGTAAGCCACGCACTCGCGCGCGGTCAGGCCGCGCGCCGTACCCAGCGCGCGAGCTCGCGGAACGACGGACGCTTGCCGTACATCAGCATTCCCACACGATAGACGCGCGCCGCGAACCAGGTGGCGAGCGCGCACCCCGCGATGAGTCCCACGAGCGTGCCGGCGAGCTCCAGCCAGGATACCTGGATGAGCGTCATGCGCAGCGGCATGAGGATCGGCGCGGAGAAGGGCAGCCAGGACATCACCTTGGAGAAGCTGCTCGTGGGGTCCAGCAGAATGGGCTGGATGAACACGATCGACGCGACGAGCATCAGCATCACCGGCAGCGATGCCTGCTGCACATCCTGCTCGTTGGAGACCGTCGAGCCCATGGCGGCGAAGAGCGCCGCGTAGAAGATGAAGCCGAGCACGAAGAAGGCGAGGAGCAGGAGCGCGACGCCGAAGCCGATGTGCGGGATCGGGATCTGCATGTTCGGCACGTGGAAGTACTCGAGGATGACGCCGCGTCCTCGAAAGACGAGCGCCGTCGTGATGACCCAGACGACGATCTGCGTGAGCGACGCGCCGCCCACGCCGATGACTTTCCCCGCGAGCAGCGTATCCGTCGACACGCTCGAGATCACGACCTCGGCCACGCGCGACGTCTTTTCCTCCATCACGCCGCGGAGAATCTGCTGGCCGTATAAGACCAGCATCGTGTAGAGCATGAACGCGATGAGATAGGAGAAGAGCGCGTTCGCCAATCCGCCCACTTCGCGCCCGCGGTCGGAGAGGCGCTCGGCCGTCATGTCCAGGTCGACCCTGGTGAGATCCTTGATGCGCGACGGCTGCAGCCCTTCGTTCTCGAGCCGCTGCGCGAGCAGCGCGCGGCGCACCGACTCCTCGATCGTCTTCACATCGACGAGCGCGCTGGCGTTTCGTCCGGCGTAGCGCTCGGACTTGCCGGCGATCGTGGAACTGTCGAGGACGAGGTAGCCGAGGAGCGGATCGACTTTGCGCATGACCTCGTGCGTCGCGATGCTCTCGGCGGCCGCGAGCTCCGACGGGGCGATCGCGCGAACTATGGCGCGCGATGGCGCGGCGTAGATGCCACCCGCGAGCTCGCCCGAGACGCGTACGCCGAGTTGGGTGCCGGTGGCGTCGAGGATGACGACGTGCGAGAGATCGGGCGACGGCTTGGTGCGGGCCGCGATGATCATCGGGACGATGGCGATCAGCCCGAAGAAGACTGGCGCGAGCACGGTGCTCAGCAGATACCACTTCGAGCGCACGCGCTCGAGGTATTCGCGCTTGATGACTGCCCAGAGCTTACCCATGTCCGCTCATCCCCGGCTCGACGCCCGTCGCGCCGACTGTGTCGATGAAGATGCGGTGCAGCGACGGCTGCACCAGCTCGAAGCGCTCGACGATGGCGCCGGCGTCGATGAGCCTGCGAAGAAGGAGCTGCGCGTTGGCATTCGGCGCGAGCTCGATCTCGACAGTGCGATTGGAGTCATCGATGCGCGTGATGAGCGAACGGTCGGCGAAGATGTCGGTGACGGCGGAGGAGCGTGTGTCGCCCAGCGCGATGGCGACGTAGTGTCCGCCGTGCTCGAGTTTGACGGCGGCGACGGAGCCGTCGAGCACCTTGTCGCCGTGCGCGATGATGCAGACCGCGTCGCAGAGTCGCTCGGCGTTGTCCATCAGGTGGGTGCTGAAGATGACGGTGCGTCCCTCGCGGCGGAGATCGACCACCGTGTCCTTGAGCGCCTGGGCGTTGATCGGATCGAGGCCGCTGAACGGCTCGTCGAGGATGACGAGATCGGGCTCGTGGAGGAGCGCGCCGATGAACTGAACCTTTTGCTGCATCCCGCGCGAGAGCTCTTCGACTTTCGAGCTCCCCCAATCCCTGTCGGCGCTGGTGAGGGCGAGGCGGTTGAGCCACATCTCGATGCGCTTGTCGGCCTCGCGCGCACTCACGCCTTTGAGCTCGGCGAGGAATTTGAGGACGCGTCGCACCTGCATCTTCTTGTAGAGCCCTCGCTCCTCGGGGAGGTAGCCGATGCGATTGCCATCGCGCCCGCGGATGCTCGGCTGGCCGAAGACGCTGATCGTGCCTGAATCCGGCTCGATGATGTCGAGGATCATGCGGATCGTCGTCGTCTTGCCGGCGCCGTTGGGGCCGAGAAGTCCGTAGACGGAACCGCGCGGTACCTGGAGCGTGAGATTCTTGACGGCGACGTGCCCATCGAACGACTTGCGAACCTGCTGGATGTCGATTGCTGGCTCTGCCAAGGAACAGGGCTCCGGTGGAGTGGTGACGGTGCGATGATCTTACGATGGCATGCGCGCGGGGTTTCGGCGAGGCGCTTGCGGGGGGCTCGATCGCGGCTAGCTTGGCTCCATGCGAAAGGCGCACCGCGCGGCAAGCGTGATCGCCGCGTTTTGCGGCTCGATATTTCTCCTGTTTTTGGTGGCGCCCATCGCCAGGCTGATCGGCGCCGGTGGCGCGGATGGCATGCGCCATCTCTTCACGGACGGAGAGCTGCGATCGGCGCTGGCGTTGACGGCGCTCACGGCGACGAGTGCGACGGCGCTCGCGATTCTGGGAGGGACGCCGCTCGCGTACGTGCTCGAGCGGCGGCAGTTCCGCGGGCGCTCGCTGTTGGCGGCGCTTATCGATCTTCCGTTGTTGATTCCGCATCCAGTGGCGGGCATCGCGCTGCTGTTGGTGCTCGGACGGCGCTCGCTCGTGGGCGGAACGCTGCTCGATCTCGGCATTCGCGTGGTGGGATCGCCGATCGGGATCGTGTGTGCGATGCTGTTCGTCGCCGCTCCGTTGTACGTGAGCGCGACGCGCGAGGCGTTCGCGCGCGTGGACGTGCGCTACGAGGCCGTCGCGCGCTCGCTCGGCGATCCGGCGTGGCGCGCATTCCGTCGTGTGACGCTGCCGTTGTCGGCGCGCGGATTGATCGCGGCGGGGGTGGTGGTGTGGGCGCGCGCGGTGAGCGAGTTCGGCGCCATCGTGATTCTGACCTACAATCCAAAGGTCGCGAGCGTGTTGAGCTACGACCGCTTCACGAGTTACGGATTGGACGAGGCGCTCCCGGTGGCGGCGGTGCTGGCGCTGCTCGCGTTCGTGCCGCTGTTCGCGCTGCGCGCGCTGAAGGCGTCGCGCGGGGTGTATGCGGGGATGATGCAGTGATCGAGGCGCAGGGGCTGGGCGCGCGCGTGGGTCAGTTCGAGTTGCGCGATGTGAGCTTCGTGGTGCCCGAGGGAAAGTACGGGGTGGTGATTGGCGCGGCGGGATCGGGGAAGACGACGCTGCTGGAGACGATCGCGGGGATCATTCCGCTCACGGGTGGAGTGCTGAAGTTGAGCGGGCTCGATATGAGCGGCGTGCCACCCGAGCGGCGCGATGCGGGAATCGTGTATCAGCATGGTTACCTGTTTCCGCATCTCTCGGTAGAGGAGAACGTGCGCTACGGCGCTCGAGACGCGGGGTTCGCCGATGCGATGGCGAAGCGCATCGGGGCGGCGGAGCTGTACGCGCGCGAGGTGCGCGGGCTCTCGGGCGGCGAGCGGCAGCTCGTCGCGATCGCGCGAGCGCTGGCGCCCAAGCCCCGCGTGCTCTTACTCGACGAGCCGTTCAGCGCGCTGGATCCGCGCCGGCGCACGCTGGTGCGGCGCGAGGTGCGCGCGATCGCGCGCGAGCTCGGGATCACTGTCTTGCAGGTGACGCACGACTTCACGGAGGCGGGGCTGCTCGGTGACGTCGCGATCCTGCTCGATCAGGGACGCGTGCTGCAGAGTGGACCGCCGGAGCGACTCTTTCGCGAGCCGGCGTCGCCGTACATCGCGGAGTTCCTAGGCGCGGAGAACGTGTTCGCGGGCGAGGTGCGCTATCTCGACGATGCGGCGCCGGAGCTGGTGGATGGCGCAATGGAGTTGCTCGCGCGCGGGCAACGCGCGATCGAGTTCAGGGCGGGGGCGCTGACGCTGTACACGGTGGGCGATGCGCCGGCGGGGGAGGGGCACGCGGTGATTCGCGCGGAGGAGGTGCTCATCTCGGCTGCGCCGCAATCGAGCTCGGCGAGGAATCAGTTCAGGGGCGTGGTGAGCGAGGTGGCGACGACGGGGGCGCTCACGCGCGTGACGGTGGAGATTTCTGATGCGGGGAGCGCGGGAGGCGCGAGAGGGAAGAGCGCGCCGATCGTCGCTGCGTTGACGACGCGCTCCGCGCAGGAGCTAGTGTTGCGCGAGGGGAGTGAGGTGTGGGCGTCGTTTAAGGCGATGGCGGTGCATCTGTGTTGACGAGCATCGCCATCGTGGGAGCTACATCTTGTCCAGCCCGTCCTTCCCGATTGTGGGCGCCCACGGAATGAGCTCGTACTGACGGCCGCGAGGACTTCATCGAGCGGCCGGCGGTAGCGGAGAATGGCGATAGCGTACATGGGGGAAATCTAGCGGCGCGCTTGGGAGGCGCGGGCTTTTGCGTCGGAGCGTGGTAACACGCGTCCAACTCTTACGAGATAGCCGCCGGCCATTTCTGAGCTTCGCTAACACCAAGCTCTGAAAGGACAACATCAATCCAGGCCCCAGATTCTCGACGCGCTGAGAGACGATTTCGCGGCGAGGATGCTGGTCGCCTTGCCGTCACTCCGAGGTCAAAATCTCAGTTCCGTCTTGAAAGATGGACAACTGAGCATCGACAGATGCGAAGGAGTAAACAATTACGCGTTCACTGCTTAGCTCGATTTCCAGCCGGGAAGTCGGATCTCCTTCAGCAACAATGTCGAATGCCTTACCAGGCCTAAGCGTATACTCTCCCGACCACGGCTCAAGCACCACTGTACGATCGGAATCGAGACCGTTCGTCAGGCGCAGGGTAATCTTGACGTTTTTTCTCATTGTTCCCTCCGTAAGAGCTACTCGGACGAACGGCCGAACAGCTCCAGGCAAAGTGCAATCATGGGCGAGTGCACAGCTGCAGTAAATCTACGCGAAAGTGCCGCATGAGGCCGCGGTGACCTGCATCGCGCAGATGCTCGGATTCGAATACGGTACCGAATCGAGCCGCGCTCCAGACGACTGATGTCGCGAGGAGGGCGATGAACGCGAGGCTGGCGACGCCATAGTGAATGTTGCCGGCGGTTGGCAGCCCGTGTCACTTCCTCACTCGGAAAATGTCTCACCTACGACAAGTCCTTGAGCTCGAATACGGACTCGTCGATTGCCGCGCGTCGTGTTGAATCGAATTTCGCGCTATTCACGGGGATTTTCCTGCTGCCATCGAGTTGTACTCGCCAGTCGTTCCAGTTGGCCGGCAGCAGTGCGAGGTCGACGATCGTGTCGGTCCTGGATACACGGGTCAGAGTGCGGATAGTCATCGATCCATCGTCGAATCGGCAGTCAAAAAAATATGAGCAACCCTGCCAGTCGAGAATGACGGCTCGAGGTAATGAGTCCTGCCGCGTAGCCGCTGCTCGTAAACCGATCTTCTTTGGCCGTGTCGCTGATGCCGCCCGAGAGCCGCGTGAACGGAGGCGTGTGGATCTCCGGCGACTGGTAGTCCTTGCTTATGTAGCCGTAACAGACCGTATCCCAGAAGAGGCCGCACGTTCTACACGGTGGGCGATGCGCCGACGGGAGAGGGCACGCGGTGATTCGCGCGGAGGAGGTGCTCATCTGGGAACGAGCCGCAGGCGAGCTCAGAGCGGAGTCAGTCCAAGGGAGTCGTGAGCGAGGTGGCGACGATTGGGGCGCTCACGCGGGTGACGGTGGAGATATCGGACGTGGGGGGAGCGAGGGGGGGTGAGAGGGGCGCGCGGGCCGATCATCGATGCGCTAAAGACGCGCTCCGCGCAGGAGCTAGTGCTGCGCGAGGGGAGCGAGGTGTGGGCGTCGTTCAAGCCGATGGCGCACGCGGGGGCAATTCATTTCGATGCTCAAACACTCTGTCTTGCGGCAAGCATGTGGCTGCAGCAGGTCACACCTCAAATGCCAGCTCGTCACATTGAACTTTAGTCAATAGGCCAAGTAGGATACTCTCTACTTGGCCTATTGACGTGCTCTTCTCAGTGCGAGTCTGCCCTAAGCCGAAACTTGCAGTCGCGTGAAAGGAAATCGTGAGTTCTTCGCTATGCGTGATGATTCAGCCTCTGACGTCTAACAACTGCGAGAATTCCTTTGCCTTAAGAAGATATCCCCTATCTCCATCTCGAAGATTTAGGGGTCTAGACGGAGCAAATGACCTGAGAGAAGCCTCGCCATACATTTTATCACTTATCCAGACATCTGCCGCATCGTTCAAGTTAATTGCGGCGAGTATCTCCCAAGAAAGACCAACCGCCTCGGGTGTTAGAAGACCGACGCTTATGGAGATGCAGTTACTGCTTTTAGATAGCCCCGCTGCCAGAATTCCAGTTTGCTCGGAGGCTGACAGTTCTTCAAGGACGAGATTGACTCGCGAATCCTCACGACACAGCGTCGCGCGAGTCTCGCCCTCCGCGTCCACGGATACGTCAGCGAGCGAATTTGTCTTCGCCATTTCCTGAATTCCATTCAACAGGCGACGCCCGATCAGCGGGCTACTCACCAAGCAGCGAAAATAAATCATTGCGTGGGGGGTGGAGTTACTCGTTCAATTCCTGTCACTGGCACTCTTTGAGGGTCAAGAATCATGCGCCAATCCTCACGGCCTGCCGACTGCAGGGAGTTTGTCGGCACATTGAAGTCTACTCGAACAGGACCGGTACCGCCTGGTTGAACGCTACCGGGCATTGTTACATAAGTTCTGCCTTGAGCACCAGTTTGCAAAGTGCCACTCGACTTCATCTGCCCGTATTCACTTTCACTCATCCAACGCGAGACTCGAGTTTCATTGGCGCCGACTAGCGGAGTAGCTGCGTCCTGGCCTTTGAAGGCAGCGGTAGCTAACATTTCCGCGAATCCGCGAACCGCCATTCCCGTACCTGGAACGACGCTCTTCACCCCTTGCACGAACGGTGTCATGATGTTGCGCGCGGTACGATCACTGACACCAAACAGACTCATTATTTGATATCCCAAACTCTGACAAACCGCGTCGTAGTCCTTGCAACCGCTAAGTCCGAATGGGTCACTGTAAGAAGTCGGATCGCCGTTTGCGAAGCCATAGACGTTCAGCCCACCCGCCAACCCAATCGGATCCTCCTGATTGAACCGCCCCGTACTCGGGTTGTAGTACCGATTCCGCTTGTACTCGTAGCCCGACGCGTCGATCTGCCCCTTGATCAGTGTCCCGAACCACGTTCCCTGTGCGGCCCCGCCCGGAATGTCATCGTACGCTGACGCGTCGGACAGCGGAAACGCGACTCCCGAACACCCGGCGAGCGGACACGTGCCTGCCACGAACTGTCCGTGCCAATTCACATACGGTACCACGATGTTGCTACTCGACTTGTAGACCTCGAGCGGTTGATCGACCGTGCCTCCGTGAACGTAGGTAATGCTGCCGCCTTCGAGCGTCGGATTCCACGCTCCAGTGTCTGCCGCGACCTGCGTCTCGTGCAGAATCTGATTGCCGTCCCAGTTCACGCGGCGCACATAATTGCTGCAGTCGGAGCCCGTATCGTGAGTTGTGCAGTTCGTATCGCGCACCAGCTCCACCCACACGCGACGGCCCAGCGCATCGTACCGGTAGGATTCCTTCCGCTGATATATCTGGTAGTGCGGAGGAACGCCGGGAATCGTATCGAGGGTGTACTGGCTCGAGGTCATGAGCCCGGCCGTGTAGCTGCTGCTCGTGATGCGATTCTCTTTCGCCGTGTCGGTGACCTCGCCCGTGAAAGTCGTAAACGCGTGCGTGTGAATCTCCGATGACTGCTCGCCCCTGCTGGTGTAGCCGTAGGAGACGGTATCCCAGAAGGGAGGCCCCGAGTAGCGGAGCGTGGTTCGCAGCAGATCCTGGTGCTGGTCATAGGCAAAATTCTGAAGCGGGACCGAGGTGCTCGCCACCTTGTTGCCCGCTGCATCGTAGGTGTATGCCTCGACTCCCGTCGCGTTGGCATAACGGCCGTACCTAAGCTGCCCGAGCGCCGTGTATGCGAGCGAGTCGCCATTGAGAACATTGCGTACGACCTTTCCTCGCTGATCGTATTTCAGACTGTCAGCGAGAATCGTCGTCGCCCCACGCATGATGCTGCGATACCTGAGTCGACTATCCGCATCGTACCTGGTGAGCTCGACGATGGTCGTGTCCGTCCGCTCGGCGTAGCGCGTGAGTTGGGTCACGCGGCCATCCGAATCGTACTGCCACGCGAAGCGATGGCCGAAGGGATCGGTTAGGATGTCGAGCGCGCCCCACTGGGAGTCGTACTGATACTGAATGGAGTCCGTGCCCATCACGAGCGCGATGCGGCGAAGATCGAGGTCGTATCGCGGCGTAAAGGATGAGACGTACGTGCTGTAGTTCTGGTCCGCGAGGTTGTTCGTGGCGAGCTGCGTGGTGTCGACCACCAGCGTGCCATTCCGCGCATAACGCCGGTGAATTCGCGCCGGAGCATTCACTGCATGTAGCACCTGTCCCATCTCGTCATACATGAATTGCGCTGTGTCGATGCCCACGCGGATCGCCGGGCGCCCGAGTGCGTCGTACGTGGTCGAGACGTTCGTGCGTCCATCAACCAGCACGTTCCCAGCGGGATCGTAGGTCCATGTGAACGTGTACACGCCGCCGGGGAACTCCGTGAGCTTGCGATTGGCGCGATCGTACGTGTACGTGCGGATCACGGTGTCGATGGCGTTCGGATCGGGTACCGCGATCCGCCGCACCCACAGCGGATTCCCAACCGCGTCGTAACCTGTGCGCACGCGCAGCGCCGTCTGGCTGGTGGTTGTTCCGCCGGACGTGATGGTGAGTGTATCGCGATCGAGGAAGTCGAACGCGTGTGTTGCGATCACCGCCGTGTCGCCAGCAGCGTTCGTCGGCGTCGAGTCACTTACCACTCGGCCCAGGCTGTCGGTGCGGAAGGTCTCCCGAAGGCCGAGCGGCGTTTGGGTAAAGGCCAGATTCCCCAGTGCTCCATCGTACGCGACCGTGTCGCGCTCCCCGGTCGCCGCCTGCGTCGCGCGTACCAGTCCGGCGGTGAGCCCACTGGTATAGTAGGAGAAGCTCACGCGGCTCGAGGACCCACGACCATCCTGTTGCCAGAGGCGATTTCCAGTCGAGGGGTCATAGTTCGTGCTATCGTTGTCCCCTTCCGGTCGCACCGTCTTGCTCACGAAATCCCAGGCGGGATCCCAGGTGTACGTCGTCACGGCGTAGAGAGAGCGCGACGGGTCGAATGTGCTGGAGTCGACGCTCGTCGCGATGTTTCCGCGCACGTCGTAGCTCGCGCTGACGACTCGCCCATTCGGCGACTGCATGCGCGTCACCAGCGCAGGATAGGTCGTATTGCCTCTAGCGAGCACGGTCTCATCGCCATACGCGTTGCGAATCTTCCTGGGCGCGCCGAAGCGATCCGTCCACACGCGCAAAGTGTCACCGACATCCGTGCGCGGACCGTCAAAGAGCGTGGAAGTCTGCGAAGGCGTCGCGGCAGCCGTACCCGCGATTCCTCGACTTTCGGATGGCTGAAAGCTCTGCGCGATTACGTGCGTCGCGTCGAGCGACAGCGAGGAGCCGGTAAGCATCCCGCCCGCCCCGAAGGTAAAGCTGAGCGTATCCTGCTTTTGGCTGATGCGCGCCACGATGCGATTCGAGATGCTTCCATCCAGTAGGAACCCGACCACAGTCGCGTCGGGATCGCGGATGGCGGTGATCTGGTTCGATCCGTTGACCACGAGCGAATCGAAGCGCCGCGTGCCCGGAAGGGCTGGCGCATCGATGCTCCGCAGATGACTGCTCGCGTCGTAGTGGAACACGTACGCGCGTCGCACGGCTGCAGGCACGATGATCGAATCCAGTCGTTGCGTCGCGGCGTCCGTGTAGAATTTTGTGATCTGTCCGAGACGATTCACGGTCTGCACGTGCAGGAGACTCGTCGTGTCGAAGCGAACGACGAGTTTGTGCGGCAGATAGCGCTCGTAATAGGAGGCCGGACTGGTAACGATCTTGATCGTATCTGGCCGGTCAACGCCTCCGGCTGCCCACGTCGTGCCGCCCGCCTGACGGACATAGCGCCGTGTGCTTCCGTCGCCGCCAACCCACAAGAGGTCGGTGCCCACCTTGTAGAGTCGCTCGAAGCCGGCGAGCCACCAACCGGGTCCGAAGGTGCTCGACGAACGGTTCACGACCGGGAACTCTCCCGTCAGGCTGTCAGTCGAGATGGTGCCGCCGTACTTACGACGTGCCACGAAGGAATACGAATAGAGACCCGTGGCATACCCCTTCGCGAGCGCATCGAAAGACAGCGCAATCCTTCGTGTGCTATTCGCCGCCCAGGCGCTGCCACCCCATCTGCCACCCGCGAGCGAGTCTCCAGTGGGTCCGCGAAGAATCGCGAACACCGAATCGGGTGCAGTGACTCCGGTTGTGACGTCGGCGCCGATGACGGTGATCGGGTGAGCCTGTCGGCTGGAGTAAAGCAGAACCGGCGTGCGTGCGGCATTGAGGGTGCGCACCGTCGGAAGCGCATGCGCGATGCGGAGGTCGCCACATTCATACGCAGTGCCGACGCCGAGTGCGATCGAAAGACAGAGATCACGCTCGACACTGGCACCGGAATTCATAGCACTGATGTCGGTACCTGCGGCGGCACCCCCGACGGTGACTGCGATAGTGCCACTGTCTCCTACGGTGGCGTCACTCGCCCGTGTCGCGAGGAAGTTGAGCACGCCCGCCGCTCCCGTGGTTGCACCCGACGTGACGGCGATTGAGACGACGGAATCCGCGCCGGCTGCAACGATCTTGCTACCGCTGGCGGGAGTGCAGCTACCACTGATACCGCTACCAGTACACGTCGTCGTGAAGTTAAAAGTGTCCAGCGCGAAACCGTGATTCGCGATGTGGAATTGCGACGTCGTCGCGCCCGAGGGATCGGCATCCCACGTCTGGTAGTGCGGGAAGACACTGAGCAGGTGAAGGGTCGGTGTCGGCGGAGGTGGCGGCGTTGTGACCGTGATGGTGACCGTCGCGACCACGGGTGAGAGCCCGTCGTCCACGGTGACGGTGACGGTTCCAGAGCCGGCCGTCGCGCCAGCGCTATAGGTGAGCGTAAGCGGCTTGGTCGAGTTGGCCGGAACAGTCATACTCGCTGGCACCGAGCACGAAGCAACTGCCCCGGTGTGCGCGCAGCTGAGGAAGTAAGAGCCAGGTTCCGTAGTGATCTTGTTCTGGACCTGAAACGATTGCGGGTTGCCAGTGGTGCTCGTGAAAGCGGACCCTGAAGGCGTACACGGAGTGATTGCCGTGAACGACGTTGAACAGGTCATGCGATGTGCGACATGACCGTGCTCCACCTTCGGAGTGTCATGTCCAAGAGTCGCCCAAGACATGACTACGGCTTTGGCGAGTGCGGAGAGCGAGTTGTACCAGGACATAGTGATTTCTTCCACGCCGATGCCGCAGCGGATCGGCTAGAATGTGAACAGTCGTTGAATGAGAGCGAGAATCAGAGCGATGGCCGTCAGGACGCGAGCCTTTCGACTGACGGGCGGCGGGGGTGACACGGACAGCGCGGACGCCTCGATCGTGACCGTCTCTCGCAAGTCGGTGCAGATGCCGCGCGACGAACAGATGCGCGCCGTGAGCTGATGGACGCCGAGCGCGAGTGCCTGACCCGCGGACGCGCCGCTGGCGAGTGGATCAATCGAGCCCCACGCTTCGGTGCTGTCCGCATGGAATTGCGCGCTGCGATCTTCGCCGTCCACGAGAACGACGAGCGATGTGAGATCGAGTGGATCATCGGGCTCGCCGCGCGCGTAACGAAGCACTATTGAAGGCTTGTCCTGCGGCAGTTCCTCGCCGCGGACGGGCGAAGCAAGAGCGAGTTGTGGTGATTGATATGAGGCGCCGCTTGGTATCGTGTCATTCGCCTGACTTTGCGCGACAAGCGGCACGGCCTGCACGAGCGTCGGCAACAGCATGACGAGGGCTGTAGCTCCGCCACGTACGCGCGTCATCGTGTTTCGCATTGCAATCTCCGGGGGATCGTTGATGTGTGCTTGCCCCCTGAAGACGCCGAGCGGATACATCACGCGATTCACGATGCAAAGAAAAAGTGCAGCCGTCGTTGCGACGGCTGCACGCGAGTTGGAATGTGAGCTTCAGCGCATCAGGAGACGCGCGCGGAAAGGCAAGCTCCGGTTTGACACTAGTGGCAAGTGATTGTTTTGCTAAAACCCAACTGTTAGGTTAAGATTCTCCAGCACCGCGTACTGCTTGCGCTTCGCGAACGTCCACCGCCGGAGAAAGACCATGGCTAAACGGCGAACTCCACTCTCCGAGATTCTCGCACAAATTCCCGCTGCGCGCGCACGCAGCGCTCGCGAATGGAAGGAAGGAAAGCGCGCGACCTCAGCCCGGTACGATCGGAAGACTGGCCGCATCGTGATGGAGTTGAGCAACGGATGCCTATTTGGATTCCCCATTGCCTCGATTCCGGAGTTAGCAATGGCGAGCGCAAGACAACTCGCCGCCGTCGAGGTGTGTCCGGGAGGCAGCGGGCTTCACTGGGAGGAGCTGGATGCCGATCTCAGCGTGCCAGGTCTCCTTCTTTCCGCGCTCGGACGGTCGCAAAAGCTCACGGAGCTCGCGCGGATTGCGGGAAGCACGAAGAGTCCAGCGAAGGCCGCTGCGTCGCGCGCAAATGGCGCGAAGGGCGGCCGACCGCGGAAGGTCGCGCGCCGAAAATAGAAAATGCGTGGCCTGCACGCGTGTCATTGAGTTGTTCATGGCGGCTCCTCTAATAAGTGAGTTCGACCCTCACCCCTGAAGACGCCGCACGGTTACACCCTCAGGCATCGCTCGCTAGAACGCCACCCGCGCCCCCAACTGCATCCGCCATCGCGACGCATCCACGTTCACCACGTTCGTCCCCGGCAGCGTCACATCGTACGCGTTGCGCCCATTCGCCGCGTCGGTGCCGCGCAGCCGCAGCAGCGCGACATCCTCCGTTCCCGCACCGCTCAGCGTCCCCGTCTCGCGAATGAGTCCCCAGTTGCTGTTCAGCAGATTCAGCACGTTGAACACATCGGCGATCAGCTCCACGTCTCGACCGTTTGGGCCAATGTGCAGCGTCTTCGCGACGCGCGCGTTGAAGATGTTCTGCCACGGATTCCGGCACGCGTTGCGCGGCAGGATCTTGCCGCGGTTGTCGCGCAGGCACGACTGGCTGTTGATGTACGCCTCGAGACTGTCGTACGCGCTCGCCTTCGCGGGGACGAGGACGTTCACCGTCGGACTCGCCGCGCTGTCGCGCACGAGCGTGATGTCGCTCGGCCCCTTCGGCACGTATACCGCGTCATCTGCTTGCCTGTCGAACGCGCCCACCTTGTTGCCCACGCCGTCGCCATTCGCATCGCCATTCACGATGTACGTGTACGGCGTTCCCGATCGGCCGAGGTAGATCACCGACGCCGCGAAGCCCCACGGCAAGTTCTTCGTCGCCGTGATCGTGATTTTGTCCGGGATGTTGTACGTCGAGATCGCGAGGTTGCGCGATGCGAGCGAGCCGTCAACCGTCGAGAAGCCGTAGTTCGACACGGACTGCGCGTCGCGCAGCGAGAAATAGTCCATCGCGTTCATGTGCGAGTACGCGACGCCGAGCTCCACCCCGCTCGACCACGACTTCTGCACCTGCGCCGTCGCGATGTACGTGCGGTCGCCGCCGTGATTGTCGTTGCGCAGGATCGGACCGTACGCAGTGGACACGACATCGGGCGTCACCGTCGGCACCGATCCCTTCTTCGACGTCGCCGCGATCGTACCGTACATCACGCGCCCGCCCTCTCCGCTCAACGTTCCGACGGGTCCCACGAGATTGTCGTCGGTGATGTAGAGCGAGTTCATGCCATGGATGAAGGTAAAGTCGAGCGAGCCGACCATCCCCCACGGCAGTTGCTGGTCGGCGCCGAGCGCGTACTTCACGCTCTGCGGGAGCTTGAAGTTGCTCACGAAATACGAGAGCGACGCGGCCGACGGCGGTGTCCCGGTGGTGCACGAGGTCGGCTGCGCCTTCGGATCGGCGACGAAAGTCGGCACGCCCGCACCCGAGCAGTTGAGCAGCAGCGCGCCCGTGCCGGTGTTCGAGTACGCGAACGACATCCAGCTGTACGGATCGCGCCCCGTGAAAACGCCGACGCCACCGCGCACCGCCGTCCCGTCGCGCACGTCCCAGTGAAAGCCGACCCGCGGCGAAAACTGCGTGACGGGTGAGATGAACTCGCTCGTGTTGATGCCGAACGCGCTCGCAGCGAGCGAATCGTTCGGGCGTGGCGCGTCCGGGAACGACGAGCGATCGACACGCGCGCCGAGCGTCACCACGAGCCTGGACGTCACGTTCCACGCGTCCTGCGCGTAGGCCGAGTATTGGTGCACGCCGAAGTCCGACGTCGCGGCGCCCGGGTCGAGCGCGAGGTTGCGCATGAAGCGCGACGGGCGCCCGGCCTCGAGTGAGTCGAGATCGAAAAAGACGTACTGTCCCGTCGCATTCGAGAAATTCCCGAAGGTGAAGTGCATCAGCTCCGCCGCCGCGCCCACGGTGATCGTGTGATTGCCGAAGGTGCGCGTGAGGTTGTCGGTGAGCTCCGCGTCGCGCTGGCGAAGGGTGAGGAGCTGGCTCGACGGATCGGCGCCTGCGATCAAGCGCGTGCCCGCGGCGCCGATGTTCTGCACGAAGATCGCGGGCGCATCGCTCGCAGTGGTGCGTGGCTCGTTCGTCACCGCGTATCCGGCGAGCAGCTCATTCGACCAGTCGCCGAAGAGCGTCGTCCACTTGCCGTGCCCCGCCCACGTCGTCGCCTCCGGCGCGAACGCGGCCGACGTCAGCCGATAATCGCCGTTGATCGCGCGCGCCGGTGAGATCGAGTCCTGCGTGATCCCGTGCGCGTAGTTGATGCTCAGCTCCGCCGTCCCGCTCTTTCCGGTGACCGCCGTGAGCTTCGCGAACACGTTCTGCGCATCGCTCGTCGTGTTGTACGCGCCGAAGGTGCCCGGCGAAATGCCGTAGCCGTTCAGGATCGACGCGAACCGCTGCGCGCTGTCCGCGGTAATGCCGACGTTTGTCGCGGAGCCGATCGTCGGTCCGGAGAAAGGCGTCACACGATGGCGGAAGTCGCCTGCCGCGAAGAAGTGCAGCTTGTCCCTGATGATCGGGCCGCCGATCGAGCCGCCGTACTGCTCCACGTTGAAATTCGGACTGGCATTTCCCGCGGTGTCGCTCCCCGCGATCCACTGCCCCTGATAGAATCCGAAGAGCGAGCCGTGAAAATCGTTCGTCCCCGACTTCGTGATCGCGTTGATCTGTCCGCCCGTGAAATTCCCCTGCCGCACATCGAATGGCGCCGTCTGGATCTGAAATTCCTGCACGGCCTCGAGCGGCAGCGAGCGCGCGCCCTCCTGGCCGCCCGGTGTGCCGCTGCCGCGACTCAGTCCGAAGTAGTCATTGTTGCTCGCGCCATCGACCTGGATGTCGTTCATGCGATTGTTCGCGCCCGACACCGACGTCCCCGTCACCTCGGGCGCGGTCTGCAACAGCTCCGTAAAATCGCGGCTGAGTAGCGGCAGCTTGCGAATCGCGCTGTCTGTTACGGTGTGAGCGGGGCCCACGTGCGATTGCGCCAGCACCGGGCTCTGCGCCTTCACCACCACCTCGGCCAATCGCGTCGTGTCTGCCGAGAGCACGAGCGCAAGCGACAAGCGCTGTCCGAGCGCGAGCATGATCCCGTCGCGCGTGGCGCTGAGTCCCGTCGCGTGCGCCTCGACGCGATAGGGACCGCCCGGGGTGAGATGCTCCACCTCGAACCGGCCGGCTGCGTCGCTGCGCAGCTCGAGTCGCGCGCCTGTCGCGCGATTGAGAATCACGACCTGCGCAGCGACGGGCGCGCGCGAGCTGTCCGACGTGCGAGTGGCGCCTTCGATGGCGGCGTCGGTCACGCCCTGCGCAGCGGCCGCGGATGCGAGTATCGAGGCGAGCGCGGCTGCGAGCAGCAGTGAGCGAGAGAGCACGGTCGTGTCGAGTTCGAGGGCGAGGGATGCGACGAAGAGTCATCCTACGCCCATCAATCCCGATATGCAACACGCTGCCTATCGGGAGCTCACCTCATCGAATAGCTTGCGCGCGAGGGGTCACGCGCGCAGCAACTTCTTCGCGGCGGCGTCGCTCGCCACCACGATCGCGCGATGCCAGTCGCGATACACGCGTATCAAACGTCGCGCGAGCGGCGTGAGCTTCGCACTCCCATGCTCGGCGCCGCCACGCGAGATCTCGAGAATCGGCGCGCCAAGCGTGCGCTCCATCTGGCGGATGCGATTGATCCACGTGCGGTAGCTCAAGTCGGATTGCGCGCACGCGCCGCGAATGGTCCCGGCAACCTCGACGGCCTCGAGCAGGCGAATGCCCCGAGGGCCGACGAAGAATTCGCCGTCGCAGGTGAGCCACCCCTTGAGGCGCGTCTGCACGCGGCCATCGAGGAGCTTCGGCCCCAGGGTGCGCGCGGAGGTACGCTTCGATTTCGCCGCGCGCGTGGACGATTTGCGTTTCGCTGGCGTTTTTCGTGCGAGCGTTGTGGGCATATCTTGAAGGTGCATTCCGTTCGCACCGAACGGAAGCGCGAAATACTCACCGGGAAGAAATCACATGATCTTCGAGCGCCGGCTTCTCTCGCTTACGATCGTTCTCACCGCCGCCATGCTCACCGCCTGCGGCGGGAAGGACGCCGCTGAGACTAGCGACGCCATCGTGGTGTTCAACGCCGGGAGCCTCGCGCGTCCATTGCGCGCCGCACTCGACTCGTTCACGGCGGGGACGAAGATCAAAGTCGAACAGGAGAACGCCGGAAGCGTAGAGACCGCGCGCAAGCTCAGCGAGCTCCATCGCATTCCCGATCTCGTCGGCTCGGCCGACTATCAGGTCTTTCCGAAATATCTCATGCCGGCGCACACGACCTGGTACGCGCGCTTCGCGCGCAATCGCATGGTGCTGATGTATACGCCGAAGTCGAAGTCCGCATCGGCCATCGACTCGACCAATTGGTACAAGGTGCTCGAGACAAAGGGCGTGCAGACCGGCCGATCCGATCCCGCGCTCGATCCGAACGGCTATCGCTCGATCATCGTGATGAAGCTCGCGGAGCTCTACTACAAGCAGCCGGGGCTCGCCGATCGTCTCGTCGCCAACTCATCGGCGCACGTCGTGCGCCCGAAGGAAGTCGACCTCATGGGGTTGCTGCAGGCGGGCGAGATCGACTACGCGTGGTCGTACGAGTCGGTGGCGCAGGCGATGAATCTTCCGTATGTGACGCTCCCGCGCGCGATAGATCTGAGCGATCCCGCGGGCGCGGCGCAGTACGAGCTCGCGAGCGTGCGCATTCCGGGGAACACGCCAAAGGACACGATCGAGATCAAGGGCGAGCCGATTCTCTACGGCTTCACGGTGCCACGCGATGCGCCACACAAGGCGCTGGGCGAGAAGTTCGCCGCCTTTCTCGTCTCAGATGCTGGGAAGCGAATACTTCGCCGCGAGCATCTCGATGCGCTGCCGGTGCCGATTTATGTGGGGGATTCGATTCCGACAATCTTGACGGGGCCGAGCGGCGAGAAAGCGAAGCCGTATAGTACGTTCGCGATCGTCGCGCCGGCGGGCACTAACGATTGGGATACGGACAAAAACGGATCTCAGCGGACACCAACGGAAGAAAATAGATTCGCAGTCTCCGTTTTTTGTCCGTGCCATTCATCAGTTTTTGTCCGTATCCAATTGTTAGTGCGTGTGTTCCGCGAGTCTACGCCCCTCTACGCTATCGCGAACACCCTCTTCGCACTCTCCAGCGCACTCACGAGCATCTCCACGTCGTTCTCATCATTGTAGATGTAGAACGACGCCCGCGCCGTCGCCGCCACGCCGAGCCTCCGCATCAGCGGCTGGGCGCAGTGGTGCCCGGCACGAATACAGATGTGGCGCTCGTCGAGCAGCGTCGCGAGATCGTGCGGATGGATATCGCCCACGGTGAAGCTCAACACACCACTCCGCTCCGTGCCCGCGGGCCCGTGCACGCGCACGTCCTCGATCGCCGACACGCGCTCGTACGCGAGCCGCACCAGCGCGCGCTCGTGCTCCGCCACCGCGTCCATTCCGATCGCCATGAGATAGTCGCATGCCGCCGCGAGCCCCACAGCGCCCGCCACGTTCGGCGTCCCCGCCTCGAGCCGGTGCGGCAGCACGTTCCACGTCGTGCGCTCGTCGCCGACGAAGGCGATCATGTCGCCGCCGGTCTGGTATGGCGGCATCGCCTCGAGCACCTCGCGGCGGCCGATGAGCACACCGGTGCCCATCGGGCCCAGCATCTTGTGCGCGCTCGCCGCGTAGAAGTCGACGCCGAGCGCATCGAAGCCGACGGCCATGTGCGGTGCGCCCTGCGCTCCGTCGCACACCGTGAGCGCACCAACGCTCCGCGCGATCGCCACGATCTCGGCCATCGGATTGATGGCGCCGAGCACGTTCGACACGTGGTTGAAGGCGATGACCTTCGTCCTGCGGCTCACGAGCCTCGCGAGCGCCTCCACGTCCGCGCGGCCATCCGCCGCGAGCGGGCAGATCGTGAACGTCGCGCCGCGCTCGATCGCGATCTGCTGCCAGGGGACGAAGTTCGCGTGATGCTCGGCGCCCGTGACGATCACCTCATCGCCCGCGCCGAGATTTGCGCGTCCCCACGCCGATGACACCATGTTGAGGCTGTCCGTGGTACCACGCGTGAAGATCACGCACGCCTCGTCGCTCGTGCCGAAGAATCGCGCGACCGCGCCACGCGCGCGCGCATAGCGCTCGGTCGCGCGGGCGGAGAGCGCGTACGCGCCCCGGTGCGGATTGGCGTAGTCCGTCTCGTAGAAATCGTTCATCGCATCGAGCACCGCGCGCGGCTTCTGCGCGGTGGCCGCCGAGTCGAGATAGACGAGCGAGGGGTTGGCCGAGAGGAGTGAGAAGTCGCTGCGGGGCACGATGGCGATCATGGCTCGTCTGCTCCAGCGCCGGTCCCCAGCGCCGCATGCAACGTGTGCCACGCGAGCACCGCGCACTTCACGCGCTGCGGCAGCCGCGCCACTCCCGCGAACGCGCGCAGCGACGACGGCAGATCGTCCATCACCGCCTGTCCCGTCGCCAGCCCGCGAAACTGCTCGACGAGCGCATCCGCCTCCGCGCGCGTCTTCCCCTTCACGAGCGTCGTCATCATCGACGCGGATGCCCGCGAGATCGCGCAGCCGCTCCCCTGGAACGACGCATCGGCGATGCGATCGCCGTCCATGCGCAGATACAGCGTGAGCTCATCGCCGCAAAGCGGATTGATGCCGCGCTCCTCGATCGTCGCATCGGCAAGCACGCTGTAATTGCGCGGCCTGCGGTTGTGATCGAGAATGACTTCCTGATAGAGCGCGGATGTGTCGGTCATGCCGGAGCCTGCCTTCGAGAGAAGCTACAGCGCGACGGTTGCCCCAGTGAATCGCTCCAGCGTCGCGCGCTCGAGCTCTGTGCGCACGGCCTCGACCTCGATCGTCTCCAGCACGTCCGCAGCGAAGGCGTACGTCAGAAGCCGCGTCGCCTTGTCGGCCGACACACCGCGGCTCTTCATGTAGAAGAGCGCCAGCTCGTCGAGCCGCCCCACCGTCGCGCCGTGCGTGCAGCGCACGTCGTCGGCGAAGATCTCGAGCTGCGGCTTCGTGTCGATGCGCGCGCCCTCGCTCAGCAGCAGATTGTTGTTCGTCTGCTTGCCGTCCGTCTTCTGCGCAATCGGGTAGACGTACACCTTGCCGTTGAACACGCCGTGCGCCGAGCCGCTCAGAATGCCCTTGTAGATCTCCCGGCTAAAGCAGTTCGGCTGCGAGTGCACGATGTTCGTCTGGTGATCCACGTGCTGCTCATCGTCGGCCATGTAGAGGCCGTTGAGCGTCGCGCCGCATCCCTCGCCGTCGAGATTCGTGTAGATGTTCGTCCGCGAGAGCGCGCCGCCCGTGGCGAACGAGAACGACACGTAGTGGCTGTCGCGCGCCTGCTGCGTATCCACCGTGTGCACGTGGAAGGCGCGCTGGCTCTCGCGCTGAATCTTGTAGTGCGTGAGCGTCGCGCCCGCCTCTACCTGCACCTCGGTCACCGCGTTCGTGAAGTAGCCGCTGTCGCCGAGGGAGACGTAGCTCTCGATCACCGTCGCCTTCGAGTTGCGCCCAGCGACGATGAGGTTGCGCAGATGCGCGACGCCCTTCGCCGCATTCGCATCCGACACGAAGATCACGTGCAGCGGAATCGGCGCCTCGGTGTTTGGCGCGATGTGGATCACCGCACCATCCGACATGAACGCGGCGTTGAGCGCGCTGAACGAGCGATCCTCGACGGGCGAGAGCTTGCCGAGCCAGGGTTCAACCAACGCGGGCTCGTTGCGCATCGCGCTCGAGAGATCGATCGCGCGCACGCCCTTCGCGAGCGCGCCCGGCGTCGACAGCGATGCGTCGTAGCGCCCGTTCACGAACACGAGCAGCGGCCACGCGTGCTGTCCGAAGAGAAATGGATCGAGCGCGCCCTTGGCGATCTGCCCCGACGCGCCGCGCAGCTGGCTGAACGTCGCCTCCGCGATCGGCGCGACGCTCGTGAAGTGCCAGTCCTCGTTGCGCGGCGTCGGGAAGCCGAGCTCCGCAAACTTCTCGATCCCCACGCGCCGCGTCTCGCGCAGCCACGCCGGCTCGGCGCTCGCTCCGTTCCCCGAGAACTTCGTGAACTCCGCTACATACGGAGCGGTCACGCCAGTGCTCCCTGCGGCTCGACCAGCCAATCATAGCCCTTGGCCTCGAGCTCGAGCGCCAGGCTCTTGTCGCCCGACTTCACGATGCGCCCGTGCGCGAGCACGTGCACGTAGTCGGGAACGATGTAATTGAGCAGCCGCTGATAGTGCGTGACGACGATCGTCGCGTTGTCGGGACGCTTGAGCGCATTCACGCCGTTGGCGACGATGCGCAGCGCGTCGATGTCGAGCCCTGAATCGGTCTCATCGAGCAACGCGAGCCTGGGCTCGAGCACCGCCATCTGCAGAATCTCATTGCGCTTCTTCTCGCCACCCGAGAAGCCCATGTTCACCGAGCGGCTCAGCATCTCGGCGTCCATGTCCACGAGCTCGAGCTTCTTCTCCATGTAATCGAGAAACTCGATCGGGTCGACCTCCTCCTGTCCGCGCGCCGCGCGAATGGAGTTGAACGCCGAGCGCAGGAAATACGCGTTCGACACGCCCGGGATCTCGACCGGGTACTGGAAGGCGAGGAAGACTCCCTTCTGCGCGCGCTCCTCCGGCTGCAGCGCGAGGAGATCGTTTCCTTCGAAGGTGGCTGTGCCGCCCGTGACCTCGTACGCCGGATTTCCCGCGAGCACCTGCGCGAGCGTGCTCTTGCCGGAGCCATTGGGGCCCATGATCGCGTGCACTTCACCTGGCGCGACCGTGAGCGAGATCCCGCGGAGGATGTCACGATCGCCGGCCTTGGCGTACAGATCCTTTATTTCGAGCACGAAACGATAGTCCTGTTGTAGTCGAGGCGCGATCGGATCAACCGACGCTGCCCTCGAGCGTGATGCCGAGGAGCTGCTGCGCCTCGAGTGCGAACTCCATCGGGAGCTCCTTGAACACGTCCTTGCAGAAGCCGGCGACGATCATCGACACCGCGTTCTCCTTCGAGATGCCGCGCTGCGTGAGATAGAAGATCTGATCCTCGCCGATCTTGGAGGTGGACGCCTCGTGCTCCAGCGTCGCCGTCCGATTCTGCACTTCGATGTACGGAAAGGTGTGCGCGCCGCAGCGATTCCCGATGAGCATCGAGTCGCACTGCGTGTAGTTGCGCGCGAAGGCGGCCTTGGGCATCACCTTCACCTGTCCGCGATAGCTGTTGTTCCCCTGGCCGGCCGAGATTCCCTTCGACACGATCGTGCTGCGCGTGTTGCGCCCGATGTGCGTCATCTTCGTGCCCGTGTCGGCCTGCTGGTGGTTGTTCACCACCGCCACCGAGTAGAACTCGCCCACCGAGTTGTCGCCGAGCAGGATCACGCTCGGATACTTCCACGTGATCGCCGAGCCAGTCTCGACCTGCGTCCACGAGATCTTCGCGTTCTCGCCCGCGCACTTGCCGCGCTTGGTGACGAAGTTGAAGATGCCGCCCTCGCCATTCTCGTCGCCGGCGAACCAGTTCTGCACCGTCGAATACTTGATCGTCGCATCCTTGAGCGCGATCAGCTCCACCACCGCCGCGTGCAGCTGATTCGTGTCGCGCTTGGGCGCCGTGCACCCCTCGAGGTAGCTCACGTACGAGCCCTCGTCCGCGATGATCAGCGTGCGCTCGAACTGCCCCGTGCCCTCCGCATTGATGCGGAAGTACGTGGACAGCTCCATCGGGCAGCGCACGCCCTTCGGCACGTACACGAAGGAGCCATCGCTGAACACCGCGGAGTTGAGTGCCGCGAAGAAGTTGTCCGAGTGCGGAACGACCGAGCCGAGATATTTCTGTACGAGCTCGGGATGCTCGCGCACCGCCTCGCCGAAGGAGCAGAAGATGATTCCGAGCTTGCTGAGCTCCGCCTTGAAGCTCGTGCCGACGGACACCGAATCCATGACGACGTCGACGGCGACGTTGTTCATCCGCTTCTGCTCATCGAGCGAGATGCCGAGCTTGCCGTACATCTCGCGGAGCTTGGGATCGACCTCGTCGAGGCTGCCAAGCACCTTCTTGGGCTTGGGCGCCGAGTAGTAGATGACGTCCTGGTAATCGATGGGCGGGTACTTCACGTTGGACCAATGCGGCTCGGGCATTGTGGTCCAGCGAGCGAAGGCCTTGAGACGCCAGTCGAGCAGCCACTTGGGCTCGCCCTTCTTGGCCGAGATCAGCTTTATGGTGTTTTCGTCCAGCCCACGCGGGATGGTCTCCGCCTCGATATCCGTGACGAAGCCGTACTGGTACTCCCTGTTGACCAGGGTCTCGATACTACCGCCCATGCAACGCTCCTCTCCCCCTCATCACGCACGCTATTGTACGTGATCAATCCTAATGGATTTTGTCGGGATTGGCAATTGAAGCGGGCGGGCAGGGACAGTGGTGTAAGGTTGTACGAATCAACGAGTTGGACGCGTATCGCGCGTGCATCCTACCGCGCCTTGGGCGTCCGCCGCGGACTCGAATCGTCTCCTTACGTTCTCGTTCCAATGCGGCTCGACAATCATATCGGAGAGATATCCCGACCTCCGGATGCCATGAGCCCCGGTGACACCTCATGTGAATTGAGTCCACACGCTACCGGTGTCCAGGTATTGCCTCATCAAACGTATTTTGCCGTTCGCGTTCAGCCGCCACACGAAGCACTGCGCGACTTTGTATCTCTGGCCGATCAGGCTGTTCGGGTCTTTCGGCCATGGCCAGTCGTGCTGGTTGCCAAATGCAACCAATTCCTCGGTCACAAAACCGATATTCCAATATTCAAAAACGCCCCAATCCTTGGCAGCAAGGTCGCTTGTCGTGGCAGGTTGCTTGTGGGAAGCAGCTCCTGCTTTGAGCCAAGGCATCACCTCCGCCTTTCCTACAAGGCGTTGGCCGGTAGGCATCATGTCCCACTCGATATTCTCTGCGAGCATCGCTTCGGCGGAGGTGAGATCGCCTGAGGCGACTGCTGAAATGAAGACAGAAAACACTGTCGGCTCTGAAGCCGGGTGCGGCGCCCGATTTTCGAAGTCGGTTTCTGACATGGCTTTCCTCCGGTAATGCGGTCCGGCGACCTAGGAACGTCTACTTGTACCTGTGAGCCGGGTCGACAAGTTCTGGCTTATATGATACATACATGTATCGTATCGTATTATGATGCGATTTCCAGTGGCAGTCGGAAAAAATTTTGACGAGGGGCGAAACGAGAATGGGCCAAAGCACGAGTAAAAACTCTAGCGCCCCGGGGCGCCCCCGGAATCCTGTGATCGATGAAACGATACTCAAGATCGCGTTGAAGCTGTTCCTCGAGCGAGGCGCTGACGGCGTGAACTTCGAACAAATATCGAAGCGCACGGGGATCTCCCGGGCCGCGATTTATCGTCGCTGGAAGACGCGCGGCGAACTCTTGAACGCGACGCTGCAGTCAGCCAGGACATCGACCGTGCGCGATCCTGGCGCTGTCATGCGCATGGCGCCGAATGAGTTCCTCAGCTTTCTCGAGGACACAATTGTCGCGGGGCTGATGAGCCCGATGCTGCCGAAGTTGTTGACGCAGCTCATAGGAGCGCGCGCATCTCACCCGGGGTTACTTGCAACCTATTGCCGCCGCACCATTGAACCGGGATGGCAAACACTGCATCAAGCGATCGAAAAGGCGCGCCAAGCAGGCGTCATCCAGACGTCGCACGATCAGGAGATTTTGCGCGACCTGCTAGCCGGCTCGATCGTGCATCGGCTCATTTCCCGAACAGGACGGCCGAGAGAAGAGGTCGAACGCGCTTGGGTCAAGCGATTGATGCGGCAAATTGAGCTCGCTGGCAGACCGCATTGATATGCGTACGAAGCCACCGCCGCTCTGGCCAGACGGCGCGCCGCGAAAGAGATGGCGGGCGTCATCACGAGAGGAGCGTTCATCGATCGTTTGAGGGCCGGCGGCGGTGCCGGCCGGGCGCAGCTAGCTGTGCCGCATCAGCATGAACACCATCACCATGATGATGAGGGCGGCGGCTCCGGCGAGGATCGGGATGAGCGGGAGCTGTTTCTTCTGCCCGCGCGTGTACTTCCCCCGCTCCATTGTCACGGCGCGCTGCGCGAGCTGCGTGTTCTTGCGGCTGAAGGCGTCGTCTTCGTGATCCTCGAACTGCACCGAGCGAATTCCCGCCGGCATGGCGAGCGACGAGAAGGTGAAGGTCGTGTCGCCCATCGTGATCTGGTCGCCTTCGCGTAGGAGGCGCGGCGCCACGGCGGGCTCGCCATTCACTTTCGTTCCCGACGATCCCATCGCGTACAGCACGAACTGCCCGCCCTCGGCGCGCACGTCCGCGTGGAAGCGCGACACCGTCGGATCCTTGAGCACGATTGAGCATCCGATCTCGCGACCGATCTGCACGACGCGGCGGCGCAGCGTGTACCCCTTCTTGTTCGTGATGTCGATGAGATGCGCCTCGGGCATCTCGGTGACGGGCGCCGGGCGCTTGGACGCGAGGTCGGTGAGGAAAACGAAGCGCGCCTGTCCGGCCGCGAGGACGTCGCCGCTGGTGAGCGGCAGGCCGTCCGTCGGCACCTGGTCGCCATTGAGGACGACGACGTTCTGCGGCGACGCCGGAGTTACCTGGGCGGAGCCGTTCGTGAGAGAGATTCGAAAATGTCGGGCTGCCAGGTCGTTCCCCGAGAGGCGCCAGGTAGCTTGGGATCCGCTTCCGACGATCACATCGCCGACGAGCTCACGCGGATTGTTTTCGAGGTCCGGCTTTCCTTCCAACTCGAGAAAAGGCATCAATCGTTCTCCAACGTCATTCGGCGCGCCCGGGGACGAGCGGCAGCGTATTAGTCAATCGTTCTACTGATAAAACGCGTTGTTGGCGACCCCCGCAACATCACGTCATCGCAGGTTACCACGGTCGCACGCAAGATGTGGACGCGCTTGAGGATAACCCGTTAGACAGCGAATATGCAGGGCGAGCAGGCCACCATTCTTCTGCCCTTCCGGGATGTCTGTGACACAACGCACGCTACCGCGTCACCTCGGCGCCGTCACGTTATCGGCATTTTGGCTGACACTGTCCGTAGCCGCTTGTTCCGGCAAGGCGGACAGAACGGTGGCCGGAAAAGGCTCGACCGGCGACAGCGTGGCGAAGGCGGCGGCGCCGACGGGAAGCTCCGCGAGTGTGGATTCAGCGCGCAGCAGCGACACGACGGGCGACAATGACTTGGCGACGCTCGACACCTCGTCAGTCACGCACATCGATGCAGCGGCTGCGATCAACTCGCACGCGCCGGCGATCGCGCGCGTGGCTCGGCTCTCGCCGCTCGCCGATTCGATCGCGGCGACGCTCGTGTTCGAGATGAAGACGCAGCGCAACTTTCTCGCGGCTTCGCGCGCGAAGCGTATTCTCGTGGACATCGGACGCGTCGATGCGCCGCTCAAGACGCCGCAGCGTCAGCACGCCTTCCAGGAAGCGGTGAAGGTGCTGTCGCCCGTGCACATCGGCGATCGCTTTCGCCTCCATGGTGCGTGGGGGCAGGACGACGCGACGGTGCAGTCGTACGACCAGTGGAACGGGCGCATCGTCGGCGTGCTCGCGGTCCCACCGCACGTCGACTCGCTCGCGAAGGGGAAGGCGCCGGTCGTCGCGCTCGCGGTGCGCGCCGACAGCGCGACGCCAGCGATGGCGGACAGCTGCGTGCGCGACAGCATCAGTGCACCGCTGAACGACCGGCTGTCGTTCCTGCGCGACTCGCTGCTCACCGTGCTGCAGAACGACACTGTGAAGATGCCTGCGCGATGGATGAAGACGCTGCACGCGCAGAAGACGCAGGCGATCGGGTGCTTCGGGAAGGCGCGCGTGCTTCTGTTCGTGGCGCAGTGGGCGGGGGACTACGACTACTATCATCAGGTCGCGCTGCTCGTGGACACCGCGGGGAAAACGACGCCGATCCGCGTGAGCGATCTGCGCTTCAAAGTTCACGAACTGCTCGGCGCGCTCGACGCGGATGGCGACGGGATCGATGACATCGCGGTGCGGGGGCGCGCGCCGAGGATTGGCGGGACGGTGATCCTGAGGCTGGATCCGGTGAAGAAGCGACTCGACTTCGTGGCGGGGGGATTTGCGTGGGAGAGTTTTTGAGGGATGGGCGTTTAGGGCTGAGTTGACGGCTTGTGTGAGACCACACGGACGGACGAAGGCGGACGCACACGGAAACCTCGATTCAGGCCGTTTTTTTGGCTGTTACGTGTTAGCAGTTCGCTAGCCGTTTGCGTCCGTCTCTTGTCCGTCGGTGTGGTCTCACACAATAGCTGGGCTCGCTTTTCGCGCGCGCGCTCGCGCGGTTCGCGGAGACGCTCCGGAAGAGCTAGGATGGGGGTGCCCGATGTATCGAACGTCTCTTTTCGAGCGATGACGATATGGGGAGCGCCGAAGAAGAGATCGCGATCGACGAGCAGGCGGCGCGTGTGGCGCTCGCCGCGCTGTTCGGGACGATCCCCGAGTATCAGCCGCTGGACGAAGCGCACGTGCGCATCGCGCCGGATCTGGCGCTCCTTCCACTCGACTCTGCGGCGCGGCTGCTCGCCTCGATGCCCAAGCCGCTGCTCTGTTACGCCGAGAATGTGAATGGCACGGTCGCGGTGACGTGCGAGCTGCTCTGCGAGGCGAGCGACGAGGATCGCGAGCAGTTCGATCTTCGATCGGCGATCGAGGACGAGCACGGCGAGATCATGAATCATCTGAAAGAGCGCCATGGCGACGGAGACCATCGCATCGCCGTCTTCGGACACGCGACGACTACCTGCGTGCCGCTGAGCGCCGTCCGGCGGTGGTCGCGCGACTACGAGATCGACTACAGCGGAATGGTGACGGGCGACGTGGAAGAACCCCACGACGAGGGCTCGCCACTGCATGCAACGGCGCGGAAGCTCGGGGCGAAGGGGATTCTGCGATTTACGTCGCCCGCTGCCACTTTCATGACGTCGGATGGAACGCTGATGGCCTTTCCGCCCGCATCAGATGCACCGCCACGCGATCGCGAACGGCTCGAGCGCGCGATGCTCGCGCTCGCGAAGGCGCGCCTGCTCGCCTTCGAGGACGAAGAGGAGATCGCCACCGTGGAGCGCGTGATGGTGGCGCGGGGAGAAATTCCCGCCGATTCGATCGAGAACGGAGGGCACGACCGCGAGCGATGGTGGAACCACATCTTCGCATCGCAGCTGGAGTATCTGTTCAAGGATCGAGCAATGCCGCCGGAGGCAGCGGCCTTCATCGACGCGTGCCGAACGGACTGACGCGTCGCAATGACAGCACTTTCGGAGCCGGCTCTTTCTCTCGCGGGATTCGTGCTCGCGCACGCGGCGTGGAGCATCTCGGATCTCGAGGACGGGGATCTCCTGTGCCCACTCGCCATCGTCGAACAGCACGACGGCGCTCGTCGCATGACGCGCTTCGAAGCGGACACGCAGGAGCAGGCCATTATCCTGGGCAAGTCGGCGATGCGCAGCGCGACGAGCGTCGCCAGAGCGTGGGCCTTCGCGCGCGAGGGTGCGTGGGGGAAGCTCGGCGGCGATGCATCCGGTGATGTGCTTGCGCTCGACTTCTGGGGGAGCGGCATGCCGGCTGCCGCCACCCTCATTCAGCCGTTCTATCGCGCCGCGAACGGCGGACGCTTCCGAATTGGCCGCGTGCCGTCGCTCGTCGTCGATGGAAAACAACTTTCGGCCCACTCGGGAGCCCCGTCGATCGAGATGATCATGGCCGGCGTGCACTCGCACGCGATGGTCACCACGCTCTGGCAGAGTTGGCAATAGCGCGCAGCTCAGCTCTCGATCTTGTAGATCTCGCGCTTTCCGTGGTCGACGAGATCATGGTACCCCTTCATGATCTCCTCCATCTCCTTCATCGCGTCATCGCCTTTCGGCATCGATGACATCATGTCCTCGAATGCCTTGAGATCGGCAACCTCCATCTCAGACACGACGGTCCAGTAGCGCTCCGCGCAGAAGTCGGTCATGATCCGCATGCGCGGCATCCCCGCCTTCTCGGACAGCTTCGACATGGCGATGAACTTCTCCGTCATTGCGCGCACCTTACCCGGTTTGCAATACATCGTGTCTCGAATGAGATACATGGTGGCTCCCGCGTTGGATGTGGTGCGGACTGCCCATGCCTTGAATGTTTTCCAAACCGGTGTGCGCATCAAGAGCTGTGGCCGCTGACCGAGACGAGCTGAGCGCGAGCACGCTTCTTCGCACGATGACGGCGCGTGCGACGAACGTGCTCGTGCCGCGCTGGATCTTCCTGCGCGCGCTCGGTCTGATCTTCTTCTCCGCGTTCTATTCGCTCGCGCGCCAGGTGAACGGACTGATCGGCGAGCGCGGAATACTCCCGGTCGATCCGTACCTGCAGCAGGTGCGCGAAGCGCTCCCCGGCTTCACTCGGTTCTGGTACGCACCGAGCGTTTTCTGGCTGGGCTCGAGCGACGGGGCGCTGACGGCGGCGGTCGCGATCGGCATGGTGTGCTCGCTCTTGCTCGTGGCGAACGTGTGGCCGCGAGCGATGACGGCGATTTGCACGCTGCTCTTCATGTCGTTCATCTCGATGCTGCAGGTCTTTTCGTCGTACCAGTCCGACGGGATGCTACTCGAGGCGGGATTCATCTCGATTTGGTTTGCGCCAGGTGGATTTCGGCCGGGGCTGGGTGCGCTCGATCCGCCGTCGCGATTCAGCACCTTCATGCTTCGTTGGGAGTGGTTCCGGATCTATTTCGAATCAGGGCTCGTGAAGCTGATGAGCGGCGACGTGCACTGGCGCAACTTCACCGCGATGGACGACTACTATCAGAATGGTCCACTGCCTGCGTGGCCGGGATGGTACGTGCAACAGTTGCCGCACTGGTTTCACGCGGGAACGGTGGCGGTCACGCTCGTCGTGGAGCTCGTGATCGTGTGGGCGCTCTTTCTGCCGCGTCGCTTTCGCATTGCGTGCTTCGTGATCGTGACTGGGCTGCAGATCGGGATCATCGCGACGGCGAACTACGCGTTTTTGAACTACATCGTGCTCTTGCTCGGCGTTCTCCTGCTCGACGATCAAGCGGTGGCGTGGATCGTCGCGCGCGTGCGGCGGGTCTTCGCGCGAGTGCCGGTGCTCGCTACGACGATCGAGCAGGTCGCCGCTCCGCGCTCGTGGGTGCGCACGGTGTCGGAGACGTTCGTGCTCGCGTGGATCTTCTATGGAACGATGTGGGCGTTTCTGGGGCGAGGCGGCGGAGGGGTTCTCGCACTGCCCGAGCGCGCGCTCGAGCCGTTCCGCATCGCCAACGCGTACGGCTTGTTTGCGGTGATGACCCCGGCGCGCTACGAGATCGAATTTCAGGGGAGCACCGACGGCGGGCGCACGTGGATCGCGTACCCGTTCCGCTACAAGCCGCAGGATGTGATGGATCGCCCGGGGATCTACGCACCGTATCAACCGCGCTTCGAGTGGAATCTCTGGTTCGCGTCGCTCGACTCCTGGCGGTACTCGCCGTGGGTGATCTCGACGCAGGAGCGTCTCGTCGAAGGGAGCGACGAGGTGCTCTCGCTCTTCCGGAGAGATCCGTTCGCCGGACATCCGCCGCCGATGGTGCGGACGGTGCTGTGGCAATATTGGTTCACGGATCTGGCCACCAAGCGCGCGACGGGCGCGTGGTGGAGGCGGAATGATCTCGGGGTGTTCACGGGAGTCGTCTCGAGGGATGCGAACGGGCGGGTGGTGTTTGCGCCGGTGGCGGGGGAGTAGCGCGGGGCGCGTATCTCGCGCGCGGTCGCGTGCGTATATCTCGGTATGGACTCCAACTCCGACCTCGCACCCAGCGGTCAGTTCGAGGCGCGCTACCTCGCGTTTCTCGAGACGATCTCGAATCTGCGCCCGAGCCTGCATCGCTACTGCTCGCGCATGACGGGCTCGGTGCTCGATGGCGAGGATGTGGTGCAGGACGCGCTCTTTCAGGCGTACCGCCGGCTCGACACCTTCGACGACACGCGCCCACTCGGCCCGTGGCTCTTTCGCATCGCGCACAACCGCTGCATCGACTTCCTGCGCCGTCGCGAGGTGCGCGAGGAGGCGGAGGACGAGGCGCGCGAGCCCGACGTCGTTGCCCCGAGCGAACCGCTCGGACCCGAGGTCGGGCGCGCGATCGAGTATCTCGTGCTCGCGCTTCCGCCAAAGGAGCGCGCGTGCGTGCTGCTCAAGGACGTGCTCGACTATTCGCTCGTTGAGACCGCGGAGCTCGTCGGCTCGACAGTTGGGGGCGTGAAGGCTGCGCTCAATCGCGGGCGCGCGAAGTTGGCTGCGCTGCCGGAGCGCTCGACGACCGAGCGAGCGAAGCCGGACCCGGCGATGACGCGACTGCTCGATGAGTACGTCGACCGCTTCAACCGTCGCGACTGGAGCGCCGTGCGCGAGTTGATCAGCGCGGACGCCGGCGTGCGCATTGCCGACCGCTTCGCTGGGCGCCTGTCCGAGTCGCCATACCTCGGCCGCTACGATCGCTTGACTACTCCGTGGCACATGACGGCGGGCACCGTCGATGGCGAGCCGGCGATTCTCGTGTTCGACTCCGCCTCCGACATGCGCACTCCGCGCTCGGTCATTCGCGTAGCGGTGGTCAGCGGCAAAGTCGTGCGTATCGCGGATTACGGGCACTGTCCGTGGGTGCTGCGCGCGGCGCGGATGGTGAGTGTAACGAACGTTTGAGTCGCAGCGCGTATCCCGGGTGGATCGTGAGCCGTATCAAGGTATGTACGCTCACTTCACACGGGAGATATCGCAGTCATGAAACCGCTCGCACTCTCATTGATCTCGCTGTTCGCAGTCCCCGCAATTCTGCACGCGCAAGCGCCGCACTACCCGCCGCTCCGCGACTACCTCATGCCACGCGACAGCGAGATCGCGTTGGCGAAGACTGCCGCGCCCGAGAACGTCTCGAGCCATGCGACGATCAAGGTACTCACGGCGTCGGGATTTCAATCGGTACACGAGGGAGACAACGGGTTCGTGTGCGCCGTGATGCGCGGGTGGGCCGCGCCGACGTTCACCCCCGCACAGTTCCGCAACTTTGTGTACGACGCGGCCATTCGCGCGCCCATCTGCTTCGATGCAGTCGCAGCGAAGACCGTGCTTCCCTACTATGAAATGCGCAGCGCGCTCGGCATGGAGGGAAAGAATCCCGAGCAGATGGCAGAGGCCCTGCAGGCCGCATACAAGACGGGCAAGCTTCCGAAGCGCAAAGCGGTGAGCTTCGCCTACATGTTCTCACCGATGCAGATGCTGGGGCAGGGCATCGGCAGCTGGCATCCACACATGATGGTCTTCGCGCCGTACTACGATAACGCGATGCTTGGCAACAACCCATTCGGGACGAGCGCGCCGCAAGTGACAGACGATGCCGGAACGCCGTTCACTGTCGCCGTGATTCCCGTGGACATCGGTTGGCACAAATGAGATCGGTCATTGTGCAGTATCGCGTGAAGCCCGATCGCGCGTCCGAGAATGAGCGGTTGGTCGGGGGCGTGTTCGAGCAACTCGCGCGTGAGAGGCCAGACGGCCTGCGCTACTTCTCCTTCAAGCAGCCCGATGGCGTGAGCTTCGTGCACGTCGCAATGGATGAGCGAGCGGACGGCACGAGCGCGCTCGGGAAGCTCCCGGCCTTCAAGGAGTTTGTTGCGGGCGTGGGGGAGCGGTGTGAGGAGCAGCCGGCGACGACGGAGTTGACGATGGTGGGGGCGTACGTGGCTGGGGAGTACGCTGGCCGATAGAGGTAATCGCGCGTCGGGATTGACAGCGAAGGTGATATACTCATATATATCACTTAATGCACATTCTGATCAATCCCGGCGACGACCTCCCGATCTACCGTCAGGTCATGCGTCAGATCATGGACGCGATCGCTGGCGGGCGGCTCACGAGTGGCGAGCGGCTGCCCTCGCACCGTGACCTGAGCGAGCAGCTCGTCATTGCGCCGCTCACCGTGAAAAAGGCGTACGACGAGCTCGAGATGCTCGGCTACATCGAGTCGCAGCGCGGACGCGGAACGTTCGTGTGCGCGCGACTCCCCAAGGTGTCGAAGTCCGCGCGCCACACGCAGCTGCTCGATGCCGCGCGCTCGCTCCTCTCACAGGCGTATCTCTCCGGCCTTCGCTACGCGGACGTGCTGAAGCTACTGGCCGACGCGGATCGCGATCTCACCGACGAACCGGCGCCCGCGCGCCGAAGGGAAAACTGATGCCCACGACGCCCGTACTCGAGTTTCGAGACATCGCGCGCTCCTACAAGCGTGGCGTGCCGGTGCTCTCCGACGTCTCCTTCTCGCTTGGCCGCGAGGAAGTCGTCGCGCTGCTCGGCCGCAACGGAGCGGGGAAGACGACGCTCATACAGATCGCGATGGGTATGCTCTTTCCCCACGCGGGTATCGTGCGAGCGTTCGGCATGTCGCCGACCGAGGAGCCGGTCGCGGTGAAGCGAAGGATCGGATACGTGGCGGAGCAGCAGATTCTGCCGTCGCGCTCGAGCATCCCTGATCTGATGGCTTTCCATCGCCATCTCTTTCCGACGTGGGACGTCGATCTCGAGCGCTCGCTCCTCGCGCGTTTCGGACTCGGCGGCAATACATCGAGGATTGGGACGCTGAGCAAAGGGCAGGCGCGGCAGGTCGCGCTCATTTGCGCGGTGGCGCATCGACCTGAGCTACTGATCCTCGACGAGCCAGCGGGCGGGCTTGACCCCGCGGCTCGTCGCGAATTTCTCGAGACGTCCATTCAGCTGCTCAACCGCGAGGGGACCACAATTCTCTTCTCGTCGCATCACATGAGCGACGTTGAGCGACTCGGCGGACGCGTCGTGCTGCTCGACGCGGGACAGGTATGCGTCGACGATGATCTCGACACGCTGCGCGAATCGTATTGTGTGGCGGTCATCCCGATGTACGCCGCACACGGCATCAAGGACATCGAGCGCATGCCCGCGTGCCTCAAGGTGCACCGCAAGTTCACGGAATGGCACGCGGTCTTTCGCGGAACGCCGGAGCAAGTGCGGGCGTTACTGCGCGACAATCTCGGCCTGACCGACATTCAGTGTGCGACCGTGCCGCTCGAAGAGTTGTTCATCGAGCTGGTTGGTGGCGAGCGCACGGTGGGGGCGTTGTGATCTGGTCTCTCATGCGGCGCGACATCCCCGAGCCTAAGGCGATGTTATTCGCGGCGATCGGGGCGTACACCATGTACGAGGTGCCGAGCATCGCACCTGTCTCGGGCTTTGTCTACTTCCTCTTGCTTTGGACGGCATTGCCGCGGCGAGGGAGCACCTTCGAGGCGACGCTACCGATTCGCGGGCGCGACATTTTCGCGGCGCGACTGCTCACGCATTTCGCCCTCATGGCATTGCCACTCGCCGCGTGGATGTACGCATCGATCGTAACATTGACGCCGGCACTGTCGCTGAGTCGAGTCGTCGACGCGCCCCTTGTGGTTCTGCTCGCGCTCATGCTGCCCTATGCGGTACGGCCTCGCGAGCTGTACGAGATTCCGTTCCTGATCACGGCCGCATTGTGGATCGGGCTGGCTGCAGTCACGGGCGCGGTCCTTTGGCTGCTGCCGCCCGACGTGGCGTTCGAGGCGCTGTTGATCGCGTTGGTGGTGGTGGGCCGGTCGATCTGGATGCGAATTCCTGATTCGCTCGAGATGGCACCGAGAAACGTGGGGAAGGCGAAGGCGGCGACGATGGTGAGTCGCGAGTCCAGGCCGAGGAGTGCGTGGGAGCCGCGGGCGTGGCGGCCGTACTTCCACTCACTCTTCGGGCACAGCCTCGCGACCACTTTGTCCTACTTCTCATTGCACTTTGTCGCGTTCATCTATGGCTCCCTCGGAGCGGGACGCATTCCACCGTCCTTTCTCATTTTTGTCCCTTTGTCGATCACGCGCACACGCAGGAGCACGCGGTGGCTTGCAGCGTTCCCCCTCTCAAATCGTGCACGCCTCTGGTGTGTGTTGGGACCATCAGCGGTGTTCATGCTAGCCCTGTTCGCACTGGGGCGTCTCGCGTCTCCGCTCTTCCTTCGACCGCAAGATCCGATGACCTATCACGCTCCCGATGCGGCGGTCGGCTACGGGAGTACGCGCGTACCTCTCGAGTTCTGGCGAAGCATCGCTCCCAAAGTTGATCCCATCGTGACGGCCCCGTGGGGAGAAAGCATCGCTGCGGACACGTTTTCGATCCTCGGCCACGCGCTCTACAATCCGTACTCCAAGGATTCCTCGAACAGTCCGCGATTTGTGGAGTGGCAGTTTCAGCGCGCGACGACAGCAGTGTTCGGCGCACCCATCAGCAGTGATGCCTATCGTCAACTCAAACAGCGCGGCGAGCTGCCGACGGACGCACTCTCCACTGCTCGCATGGAGGTCCTGAACGCAGCGACCGTGCTGACGCTGATCCTGCTGATTTCCTTTGCGAGTGAGCGATCATACTCGTATTACAACGGCCTTCGCGGAAGGCTCACATCCGTAGTCCGCTGGACAATCTGGTGCTCCCTTTTCGCAGTTATGCTCCTCCCCGCATTCTTTATCACGGGGCGAGCGACGGACGTGTTCGCTCCGCTCGTAGAGGTGCTGCTACTTCGCCTCTCGACGATTCTTCCTTCGAATCTCGTTGTCGTGATTCTCGTCGCGGCGGTTCCTGTGGTCGCGGTCTACGCTCTGCTGGAGCGTCAATTCGGCAAAGGCGACTTCATGAAGCCGGGCGAGCAGGGATCGACGGCGGAAGGCTTTCTCTCTCAACCAGCGCCGTACTACCACACTTCATGATTGATCGAGGCGACTCTAGCGACTGCTGACACCATGTGGTGATGAGAATCCAGCAGTTGCATCCGCGCAGGATGCGCAGGTGACGTGGCCGTGCTCAGAAATCGTCTTCGGCATGCTCGGCGAGCACCACCCGATGCCCCGCGCCCTCGAGCGCGGCGATTGCCCGCGAAAGTGTATCCCCGTGCACGAGCACGTAATCCGTGTCGTACGTCCCGATCGGGATGATCGGCACCTTCGCCGCCGCCAGCGCGCCCGCAATCGCGGCGGCGATCCCCACCAGCTCCAGCGCGAGCGGCCCCTCGACGCGCAGCGCGCGATAGCCGCGATGCGCATCGACGCTCGCCGGCACCACCGCCTCGTCGGCGACGATCGACAGCTCCGTGGGCGTGCGCGAGATCGTCAGAAATGCGCGCGCCGCTTTTGTCCACGAGGGTATCGAATCGCTCGCCGCGAAACGGCAGAGCGCCAGCGGTGCGGTGAGCACCGTCAGCGAGAGATTGCCTGGCTTCGTGCTCACGCCAAGGCGAGCACCTCTCGGTGCTCCGCCTCGCGCTTCAGGTCGTTCGCGTAGGCCTCGAAGATCGGACCAAAATCCGGCATCGCACCCTTCACGAACAACAGCATCAGCCCCGCGAAGCGCTCTGACATGATGAAGTCGGTCGAGCCGTCCGGGCGCGAGCGCAGCTCGAAGGTGCGCACGCCCTTGAACAGAGGAGCGAATCCTCCGGTCCAGGTCATCCGCTCGTTGGGCACGACGCCCGTGACCAGCGGCGCGAACGTGCGCTCGGTGCCGGGAACGTGGATGCGAAGCCGCGCTCCCTCCTCGATTTCACCTTCGATCTCCGTGACCGTGGAGTTCCAGCGCCCGAATCCTTTCGCGTCGGTCAGCACGCTCCACACGCGCGCAGTATTCGCTCGAATGTTCGCGTCCACCGTGCACGACATCGAGAATAGGTCGCGGGTCTGTCTGCTCTGAACATCTCTCATCTGCATCTGCTCCGTCTCTTCGCTTGTCCATTATCCACCGCGGCTCTCCGCCGCGCCCGCAATCCACTACGGACGACTGCGTGATCGGTGTCAGCCTGGACGGACGCCGAGTGTGTGCCGGAACACATCGCGCGGGTCCCACTGCGCTTTGACCTTCTGGAGGCGCGGATAATTCCCTTGATAGTAGAAGGTGTGCCACGGCACGCCCGACGTGTTGAGCGTCGGATCCACGAAATCGACGTCGGGATGATTGATCATCGCACCATCGTACGCGTCGCCAGGGACGGGAGCGCCGCCCGCATCCGCGAAGAGCTCACGATAAAACGCGCGTACCCACTTCAAATTCTTCTCCTCGTCCTTCGGATCGAGCCATCCCGAGACGCACGCGATGTCGAGGATCGCGTTGCGCTGCGGGGCGGCCGTCGCATCTGGCGCCACAGTGTTGATGCGCCCGCCATACGTTGCGAGGCCGAACATGCCGCCCATGATGTCGTAATCGGTGCGCGTGAGGTAGTCGTGCACGACGCCGATCTGACGGTCGGTGAGCCGCTTCTTCAGCAGCGCGTCCGTCCCCTTGGTGCTCACACCGCCCGGCGGCATCGTGAACAGGTCAGGCATGGGATTGAGCGCAAAGTCGAGCCAGGTCATCCGCTCGCGCACCTGCACACTCGGAGCGTTGATCCCGTCGCTCAGCGCCGCGAGATGCTCGTGCCATTGATGGTCGGCGGCGTCGCCGCCCGTGCTCACGCCGCGAGCGATGATCTTGCCGAACTGCACGCGATGAATCTCGAGGAAGGCGAAGAGTGAAGCATTCGGCGAATTTGCGTCGCTGTTTTTCTCGCACCAGCTACCGTGGTTCTGGAGCAATCGGCGAAAGGATGCTTCATCGAAGTCGCTCCAGTTCCACTCCTTCTTGTACAGGGCTACGGACTCCGGTGCGCGAGGCATCGTCGTCTCGGGATCGACGCCCGACGCGTCGGGTGAGCGAAACCAGAAGCGCGTGACGACGCCGAAATTGCCTGCGCCTCCGCCGGTGTGCGCCCACCACAGCTCGCGATGCGGGTCAGACTCCTCGCGCGTCGCTACCACAGTGTTTGCGCGCCCCTCTCGACTCACCGTCACCACCTCGACGGCGTACAGATAGTCGACTGCGAGGCCGAGCTGGCGATGGATAAAACCGAAGCCGCCGCCGGCCACGTGGCCGCCCATGCCGATCCCCGGATACTGTCCGAGTGGGATCACGGTGCCCCAGGCATCGTAGAGCGCGCGATGCGTCTCGCCGACAGTGGCTCCCGCCTCGACCGCGATGGCGCGCATCTCGGTGTCGTGATACACGCGCTTCATCGGCGAGACATCGATGATCACGCGCACGTCGGGATCGGAGACGAAACCCTCGAGGCAATGCCCGCCGCTCGTGACGACAAAGCGAAGGTTCTCGCGCACCGCGTCCTGGACTGCCGCCTTCACCTCGTCGGTCGAGGACACGAGGCGGACGTAGTCGGGCTTCGCGCGGTAGCGCTTGTTGAACTGCTTCTCGAGCACTGCTCGATATCGTGAATCGTCGGGGCCGAACTTCGCGGAGCCGCCCTGTTGACCGTCGGTTGATTGTTGCATCGACACTGATCCTCTGTAAGCGGCTGTGTTTGGCTGGAAGTCGTTCTCGGAATCTTTCGGGACGAGCAGTGCTTCTGACAAGCGGAGCGAGCTGAAACCCTCACGCAATTTGCTGGACTAGCCACTTTCGCAATTCTGGCGCTTATCGGAGATCCTGCGCGATATCAGCATTGACGAGTAACCCTTACTCGCTCCCGCGGAGATCTCAAATGCTCGTAGTGCTGCACGCCCTGGTGGTGCTCTTCGCAATCGCCGCGCCGAGCACGCGCACGACCTCGAACCCCACGTCGGACGCCCTGCGCAAAGTCGCCGCGCATCACGGCGTCGCGATCCTCGCAGCGGCGAAGCTCATGCCTGCCGAGCGATACGGCTACAGGCCGACGCCAGCGCAGCGATCGTTCGGCGAGCTCGCCGTGCACATCGTGAGCGATGCGCGGGTCACGTGCAGCGCGATTGCGGGCACGAGGGTGGAGCCGCAGCAAAAGCTCGCGGCTACCGATCCCAAGGAGAAGCTCGTCGCTGCGCTGCAAACGGCAATCGAGCGCTGTGACAGCGCGATGGCGCAGGTGACCGATGCGAGGCTCGCCGACACCGTCACCTACTATGATGAGCCGGCGCTGCGCGTGCAGGCGCTCGTCGGCATTGCGGACGACTGGGCAGATCACTACGCGCAGCAGGCGATCTATCTTCGCCTCAACGGTATCCTGCCGCCCACCGCAAAACCCAAATCGTAGCGCTCTAGCGAGGGAGCGCCGCGACCATGCGGCGCACTCCCTCCTGAAGCTCCTTCCCATTCAGCGACGCGAAGCCGAGCCGCGCAAACGGCTGCGGGCGCCCGTCGAGAGTGTATGCCGCCGCGGTGATGATGATCGCGCCGTGCCCCTTCGCCGATCTCGCCCACGCTTCGACGTCGAGCCCCTTTCGCATCTTCACCCACAGCGCGATGCCGCCTGCCGGCACGTCGAAGGTGACGTGATCTGCGAGCTGGGCGCGCAGCGTGGCAACGAGCGTGTCGCGGCGATCGCGATACTCCCGTCGCACCCGGCGAATGTATCGTTGAATCGCGCCCTCCTCGAACAGCTCGGCGAGCGCGTACTCGAGCACCTGATCGCCCTGCGTGTCGACGTACGAGCGATGCGCCGCGAGGCGCTCGATGAGCGGCGTGGGCGCGACGATGTATCCCACGCGCAGCGCCGGCGCGAGCACCTTCGACAGCGTTCCCACGTAGATGACGTTACCCGCCGGGTCGACGCTCGCGATCGGAAGCACGGGGCGTCCATCGTAGTGGAAGTCGTAATCGTAGTCGTCCTCGATGATCGCGATGCGATGCGCGCGCGCGAGCTCGAGGAGCTTCAGGCGGCGGCCGGCCGAGAGCGTGACCGTCGTCGGGAATTGATGGTGCGGAGTGACGTACACGGCACGCACATCGTGCTCGGCGATCACGCGCTCGAGCGCATCGATGCTGAGGCCATCGCCGTCGACGGGCACGCCGATGACTTTTGCGCCCGCCAGTCGAAACGCCTCCCATGCGGGGCCGTAGCCGAGCTGCTCGACGACGATCACGTCGCCGGGGCGGATGAGCGCGCGCGCCAGCAGCGATAGTGCCATCTGACTTCCGCGCGTCACGCAGACGTTGGCCGCGGTCGCGGCGAGGCCGCGCGTGCTCGCGAGCATCGTCGCGAGCGCGTCGCGAAGGCGGGGATGTCCCTCGGGATTCGCGTACTGCAGCAACGCGCCGCCGCGCCTTCCGATCGCGCGGCGATACGCGCGTCCGATCAGATCGCCCGGCGCGAGGCGTACGTCGGAGCGCGCAGGGGAGAAGAGCAGACTTCCGCGCGGCACTTCCTGCGGAAGTTCGGGCTTCGGTGCAGCGAGCAGATCGTAGGCGACGCGATTCGCCATCTCGGCGGGCGTCTTCTGCGCCGCGAATCTGCGCGGCTTGGGATCGGGAAGATCCGCCGACACGAACGTCCCGCGCGCCGGATGTGTGACGAGCCACCCCTCGGCCACGAGATCATCGAAGGCGGAGACGACGGTGAGGCGCTGCACGCCGAGCGCGCGCGCGAGGGTGCGGGTGCCGGGAAGGGGATCGCCGGGGCGGAGCCGGCCGCGGCGGATGTCGGACTCGATCGCGCGCGCGATCTGCTGAAAGAGTGGAACGCCGCGTTGGCGCTCGAGTGCGAAGGCGAATTCCCAGCGGGCCATGTGTCTGGGTTACCGATTTGTGCAGACGACTGGACTATCGCCTTCCCCTATCCTGACGATTCGCGGCGGTCCTGTGAAAGAGGAATATATCGGATTACGGAGCGCGGGAAGCCATTCGCGTCTCCTGTGCGTGAACGGCCTGCCAGCGCCCATTCCGAAAGGCGAATACGTCGGTGAACACCGTTCGTGAGGCGCGAGCAGCGCCCTCGCTGCTCGCGACGATCCCCGTCGCGATACCGACGTTGCCGAAGAGGTGCACCTGCAGCTTCTCGAAGTGCGCCCGGTGATTCGCGGGGAGCGGGTTCGCCTCGCACCACGCGATGTGCTGCGCCTTGGTGAGAAAGGAGCCGCTCTCGATCACGTGCAGGAAATCGGGGGCGAGGATGCGCTCGAGCGTTGCGGGCGTGCGCGAGTTGGCAAGCCATTCATCTTCGAGGGCCATGAGCGCGCGACGATCGTTCTCCGATGAGCGCGGTTTGGCGTGCGATTGTGCGGGTGAGGATGACGAGAACAGCGCGAACGCCGCGAGCGCCGCACAGAGAGCAGTAGTGCGCGATCGCATCATCCGTCGTTTCGCTTTCCAGTTGGAGGAGAGGTGAAGCGGTAGCCATGCTCCGCGCTGATCGCGCTCAGCTGCGCGAAGTTCGGCGGTCCCGGCACCGCGAAGACTTCGGCGCACCGCGCATAGAACCGATCGAAGCCGCCCGGTGTGGTAAGCGTCCAGTGCTTTCCCGGTGCGGAGCCGACGACCTTGAAAGTGTGTTCCGTTCCCCGCGGCAGGAACACCACGCTGCCTGCGCTGGCGTCGCTCCACTCACCGTCGACGTAGATACTGTACTCGCCCTCGAGAATCAGGAACAGCTCGTCGTCGGAGTCGTGCACGTGCGGAGGCGGGCCGTGCCCCGCGGGTACCTCCGCCAGGCCGAGCGAGAGAACGCCCCCGGTCTGCTCGGTGCTCAGCGCAAAAAGAAGCTCGCTGCCGAATGCGCGAACGCGCGTGCCCTGGCCGGCGTGCGCGATGGTCGCACGAGATTTCTTCGACGTAGTGGTCATGTTCGATTCGCGTGTGAAGTGAGAAGCGCGCCCGCTTAGTGAGCCCGAATCACCGCGCGTCGCGTCGTCGTCGAGTCGCCCGGCTGGCCGACGTATCGCAGGATCATCGTCCCCGCATTGGCTGGCGCAATTTCGAAGTCGTTGATCTCGCCCGGCCCGCTGGTCAACAGCGCGGGTCGCGCGAGTCTCTGATGCGCTGGGAGGTCAGCGCCATCCTTGGCTATCGGCCGCCATTGCACGGGCGTTCCATTCTGCTCCAGTGCGAAGTTGGTGAGATTCTCGGTGCGAATGTTGATCAATCGCAAACGTGTCGGTTTCCCAACGGGCACATCGATAGTATCTGCGACGAGCTTTCCATTCAATAGTACGGGCGGCCCGGGGGCGAAGAAGCTGACGATGGGTCCACCGTCGCTGAAGAGCAACGTTCGCTCGTCGGAGTCCGGCTTCGCACCCGGTTCGCGCACGATGATCGCCCCGTATAACCCCGACGAGATCTGCTGCATCTCGTTCGAGTGCGAGTGGTACATGAATGTGCCCGCTCGCGGCGTAGTGAATCGAACGGTGAGCGAGTCGCCCGGCATGATGTGCGGGAGTGTCGTCGCTCCGGATCCGCTCCATCCAGGCACGCCATCGGGGAAGCTCTCGAGCTCGATCCCGTGCCAGTGCACCGCGACCGGCTGGTGCGCCTGATTCACGATCGTCACCGCGACGCGCTCTCCACGCGTGAGCACGAGTGTCGGACCGGGAACGGAAAAGCTGTCACGCGTCGCCGCTGCGGGCGAGTCGCCGCGCACGAAGCCAAAGCCGGCGTATTCCCCATAGACGTTCGCCTTCGAGCGCACGAGGAGTCGCAGTTGCTGCGACACCGGCCGCACCGCCTCCTGCGGTCCGCGCGGCTTCACACGGATGCCGATCACGAGCGCCGCCATGTGCTTCATGTGCTGATCGTCGTGCGGCATCGCCGACATCGCGGTGCTCGCTGGCATTCGCCGATCGGACTCGAACAGCTCGCTCCTGGTCATGTGGCTCGCGAAGTGGCAATGAAGAATCCAGTTGCCGCTGTGCAGAGGAGCCCAGGTCATGTCCATCGTGCGTCCAGCGGGCAGCAACTCCGTCACCGCCAGGCGCCGATCTTCGGATGCGTATGTCGAGTCGACTTTCCCATCACCCTTGCCGTCGACGCGAAAGTACGCGCCGTGCAAATGAATCGGATGATCGAGGCCACTCACGTTCACGAATCGCCAGTGAACGGTGTCGCCCTGCGTGAGGTCGATGCGTGGCGTGTGTGGCCAGCCGAGTCCGTTGAACGTAAGGATGGCGTTCGGACCCAGGCCGCTGACCGTCGTCGAATCGATAGTGTACCACTCCGAGATGACGAAGATGCGGTCGCTCGGCGTCGCGCCCGGCGGGTCGATCACGATCGCGCCAGCAAGCTGAGAATCGTGGGTGTGTCGATCGATCACCGTATTTGATGACGTGCGCGCCGCGTAGTACGAGATACCAGGCGTCGTAGCGCGAAAGTGAAACTCGTGCGTCGCACCAGCCGCGAGCTGCACGCTGTCCACATAGCCGCGGCGTTCGCCGAGTCCGTACACCCACATCGGCACCGTGAGTGAATTGCGCATCCTCACGCGGATCTCGGTGCCCACAGGCGCGCGCAGCAGCGGCCCCGGCGTTTGGAGCGGACCTCCAGCGACCGCAAATGCCGCGACCTTGTGTGTCGGCCCGTCCTCCGCTTCCGGGCGCCACTCGCCGTTGCGCGCCTCGATCGCGACGGTGAGCACTCCCTTCGCGAGATGCCCCGCGCGATGCATGTTGTCGTTCGGCGCGATCTGCTCGGCTGGAGAGGTGAGCGGAGCACGGCCGGCCGCACCGAGCGCGAGGGTCGCCACGCCGAGGACCGCGATGAAGCTGCGACGTTTGCTTTGCATCCGAGACCGCCTTGAGATGCGTACGCCGTACAACGCCATACATCACGCGCACGGCGACAAGTTGCGCGTCGCCATGCGAAGTGAGGGTGCACATATTGTGAATATTGGCGGTTACGTCAAGGGTGACGTCCGCCTCGTTCGCGTTTGCTCAGACGAGAATCAGACTCTTGAGCTCGCGGTAGCGGGGATGCGCGATGAGTGGCTCGATGCCGCTAAATCGTAGAAACCAGGGACCAAAAGTATCGACTTCGGTCACGGAGCGGAACGCGTAATTCATCGCTTCATCGATGCGGCCGAGCGCGATGGCAGAGTACGCGAGCCAGGTACACTGGACATAGCCGGTGAGCGCGCGCGACTCGAGCTCAGCGTGGATTGCCTCGGCCTTCGCGCGATCGCCACTCCGCGCGTAGATGTGCGTCATCATCGCGAGCACCCATGGATGCCGGCCGGACATCTGAAGTACCGGCAACGCCGCGGCGAGCGCGCCGACGAGATCACCACCCCACGTTTTGGCCATTACGACGGCGAGCTGCGCCGAGAATGCGCCCGGATCGATGGACATGAATCGATAGGCGGCCGCGAGCGATTCCTCGTGACGCCCAATCATTGAACAGGCGATGCTGGCGTGCGCGCAACAGATGCCGCTGAGCGGGTCCTCGCGTTGTGCGCGCTCGAGCTCTGCCATGCCGCGCTCATCCTCACGGCGCATCACTACGAGTCCCCACGCACCGTACAGGCACCTGGTCTCTGAGAGCGTAGGATCTGCGGCGAGCGCCTTCTCGAACAGCTCCATCGCTTTCTTCCCGTTACCGTCCGTGGTCAGGGTGATGACCGCGAGAACGCCGAGCGCTTCGCCGAGCTCCGGCTCGATCTCGAGCGCGCGCGCGAGCGCCGCCTTCGCGCGCGGAATAGCTTCGGGCGCGCGTACGAATCCGTACTGCGCAAGCACTCGCAGCGCTTCGGCCAGTCCGACATGGGCGCGAGCGGAGTGCGGATCGAGCTCGAGCGCGCGTTCGAAACACTCTATGGCTTGAGCGATTCCGGCACCGCGCTGGCGAGTCAACGCTCGGCCGCGCGCGACGAGCTCGTACGCCGCGACCTGCGTGGTCGTCGGACGCTCGGCGGCCGCATCGGATTTTACCAACGTCACCTGCAGCTTCGCCGCGATCGCAGCGGCGATCTCGTCCTGCACCACGAACACATCCGTGAGATCGCGGTCGTAGCGCTCCGACCACAAGTGATAGCCGTCGGAGACGGAGACGAGCTGCGTGGTGATGCGCAGACGATTCCCCGATTTGCGCACGCTCCCCTGCAACACCGTCGAGACGATCAGCTTCTCACCGATTTCCGCGAGCGGCGCGTTCTTCTTTTTGAAGGAGAATGCCGAGGTGCGTGCCGCGACATGCAGTCCGTCAATTCTCGTCAACGCATTGATGATGTCCTCGGCGATGCCATCGCCGAAGTATTCGTTCTCGGGATTGCCGCTCAGATCCTCGAACGCGAGCACGGCGATCGATCGTTCGGGTGCCGGAGCCGGTTGCGCAAACGAGCCGGAGTGCACTTCGCCAAGCGCGGAGATGAGGCCGCCCGCAGTCTCGTAGCGATCCACGGGCGCCCGCGCCAACGATCGCTGTACCGCGACGCCGAGGGGACGCGGCACTCCTTCGCGCAGCGCGCACACGTCGGCCGGTGCCTGAACGAAGCGCTTCGCGATCACCGCCTGCACATTCGGTCCCGTGAACGGCGGCTCGCCCACGAGCATTTCGTAGAGCACGCAGCCGAGCGAGTAAAGATCGCTGCGCCCATCGACAGCCTCTCCCACTGCTTGTTCGGGACTCATGTATGCCGGCGTCCCGACGTTCATGCCGACCTGCGTAAAGCCCGCGCCCTCGACATCGCTCAGCGCCTTGCCGATGCCGAAATCGGCGACGAGCGCGTGGCCATCGTGGAGAAGAATGTTCTCCGGTTTGATGTCACGGTGAACGACGCCATTGCGATGCGCGTGCTGGAGCGCGCTCGCCACCTCGGTGACGATTCGTACGGCGTCGGCGATCGGCAGCTGCGATGTGGAGCTCAGCAGCTCCCGGAGCGACTGGCCGTCGACTGCGGGCATCACATAGAAGAGAACACCATCAATGTCGCCAGAATCGAACAGCGCGATGATGTTCGGATGATTGAGTCTCGCGGCCAGCTGAATCTCGCGCAGGAAGCGGTCGGCACCCACGGAGTTCGCGACGTCCTCGCGGAGCACCTTGAGCGCGACGTTGCGGCCGTGCTTCAGATCATGCGCGAGATAGACGGTCGCCATTCCGCCCTGCCCGAGCTCGCGCTCGATGCGATAGCGGCCGGAGAGGGCGGCGTCATAGCGAGAAAAGGGCTCAGTCATTGGTGGAGTGTGTGCGCGCGCTGAGCGAGAAGCGCGGGGTCGAGATTGTATCGCCGCCACACAGCGTCGGTGCGACTGTTGCGCGCTATCTCACTGGCCAGGGGAGCGGTGTAGAGCACCATCAAGTCTCCATCGCCTGCTGCGGCCCGCTCCATGAACGTGATCGCGCGCGCGGTATCGCCAATCCCGAGGTACGCCATCGCGAGTGCGGTCGATCGCGTCCAGGTATTTTCCGGCAGCGCTTCCAGTCGACGAATGATGGCTTTCGCCTCCTTGCCTTCCCCGACGCGCCCGAGCGTAAAGGCAGCCATTCCGCTTCGTGCCGCGATTCCCTTGATCAACAGCAATCGACGCGCGATGGCCTTCGCGGAGTCCGGCATGTTCGCCGACACGTAGCCTCGCGAAATCATCGCGAGTGCGGCAACATTATCCGGCTCGAGCTCGACTGCCCGATGCTCCTCAGTTAAGCCTTCCGCGATCTGGCCGACGTGGATCTGCGCCGTGCCCAGGTATGAGTAGATGAGGAAATACATGGGATCTCGCGCCTTGGCCTGCTGCAACACGGGGATCGCCTCGGATCCGCGAAGCATGTTGAGCATCAGGTAGCCCAATCGAAAGCGAGGCTCGGCGGCGCCGGGGTCGAGCGCGATCGCGCGCCGCAGCTCGGCTTCCGCTGGAGCCCACTCGAACGACTCGGCAAACGCATATCCGCGCGCCAGATGCGCCTCTGAGAGTGTCGAATCGAGCCGCACCGCACGTTCGGCTGCTTCGCGCGCGCGTGGCAGCACGTCACTGATACGGTTGTCGAGATAACTGGGCGAGACGGTGAGGGCCGAGCTCAGCCCCGCCCATGCGCGCGCGAAGTTGCTGTCGCGCACGGTCGCCTGCTCCAGGTCGGATATGGCTTCCGCGATCCCAAGTCCCCGGCGACGAAACAAGTACATCCCCTTGAGATAGAGATCGTACGCCGCGGCATCCCGTGTTCCTCCCGCGGCACTCGCACCAGCGCCCGAGAGCGTCACCTGTAGCCGACCTGCGATCGCGCGCGCGATTTCCTCCTGCACCGCGAATATATCGGAGGCTGCCCGCTCGTAGCTTTCGCGCCAGATCACTACTCCATCCGTACCATTCGTGAGCTCGGCCGCTACGCGAATGCGATTGCCCACGCGCTGCACCGTGCCGTCCAGTACGACACTCACGCCGAGACTCTTCGCGACTTCCTGCGGCGACGCACCGGTGCGCGCAAAGTGTGCAGCAGAGCTTCGCCCGGAGATACGCAGCCCCGGAACCTGTGCCAGCGCCTGGCTCACCTCGTCGGCGATTCCTTCGCCGAGATAGCTGTTTGCCGTGTCTCCGCCAGCGGCGATGAAGGGCAGCACGGCGAGCGACTTGTCCGACACCGCTGTCGCGGCGGGAGGCCTGCGACGCATCACAATGCCCGCCGCGAGTGCGGCAAGGACCAAGGCTCCTGCCGCGACATACGCAATGCTGCGCCGCGGTGCTCGCGCCTGCAGCACCGGCTTCTCCCCAGACGCGTTCACCGACTCGAGCGACGCAAGCAGCTCGTTCGCCGAAGCCGGCCGGTTTGCGGGATTCTTGTCGAGGCATTGCATCACTAGTCGAGCGAGCGACACCGGCACCTCCGGTCGCTTCGCGGCGAGCGAGGGTGGCGACTCAGCCACGTGCGCCGCGATCAGAGCCTGCATGGTGGTCTTGTCCGCGAACGGATGCGCGCCGCCAAGCAGCTCCCAGGCAACGACGCCCCAGGAATAGATGTCCGCGCGCGCATCGGTGGACGGATCGCCAAGTGCCTGCTCGGGCGCCATGTAGGCAGGCGTGCCGAGCGACGTACCCGCGCGCGTGATCCCTGTGGTGTCGCCGCCGTCGCGCGTGCGTGAGGCGTCGATCGCCTTTGCGATGCCAAAGTCCGTGACGACTGCCGCGCCGCCCGAGAGGAGAATGTTTTCCGGCTTGATGTCGCGATGCACCACGCCTTCCGCGTGCGCGTACGCGAGCGCACGTGCGACGTCGCGCAGAATACTCACCACCTCGGTGATCAGAGGCGGCGCTCCGCCGGCTAGCCGCGCGCGCAGCGACTCGCCGCGCACATACGGCATCGTATAGTAGGGGAGATTCCCCGAGGTCCCCGCCGAGAGCACAGGGACGATGTTCGCTTGCTGCAGGCGCGCAGCGAGCTTCACCTCGCGCGCGAACCGCTCGGCGCTCAACCCCTCGGCGCTCTCGGGAGCGATGATCTTCACCACGACATCGCGGCCGAGCGCCTCGTCGCGCGCGACGAAGACGCGAGACATCCCGCCGCCCGCGAGCTCGCGCTCGATGGAGAAGTTGCCGCCGAGGGTCGATTGAAGCTGTTCGCGAAGATCGGTCAACGGAGGCTCATGACTTGTTGGCGCTGGAGTGGGCCGCGCAGCCCTTCGCGATCAGGGGCACGCGCGTCACCCGCGTGATGCCAAAAAGCGAGGTGACCTCGAGAGCGTAGCTGCCCGAATGTGCTGGCGCGAACGCAAAATCCATTGTCTCACCGGCGCCGACGCGCGCGGCGGCAGTTTTTGTGATTTGCTGCGCCGATGGAAGCTCCTGTCCGTCCTTCGCCAGCAATTTCCATTGCACGAGCGTGGTGTCGTCGAGCAGGCGCAGTCGCCGTCCCGACACCGCCTGAATCCCGATGAATCGAAGGCGGTGCGTGACGCCGGTGCAGAGTGCGATCGGAGCCGGTGCGCTCGAGCCGTTGATGAGCGATGGCGGAGTGTCGATCATGTTCGGTGCGGCCGAGTCGGAGAGGATGACGAGGCGATCGGTCGCGTCGAGCGTGGAACGTGCGGGGAGGACGAGCAGCGCGCCATAGAGTCCGCCGGTGAGCTGCAGGAGGTCGTCGGCATGCGTGTGATACATGAACGTGCCGGCTCGAGGCGGTGTCATTCTCGCGACAAACGAATCGCCGGGCGCGATGATCGGGGCGGTGAGCGCGTCCGCACCGCTCCACCCCGCAACACCGTCGTAGTAGCTCTCGAGCTCCATTCCGTGCCAGTGCACGGCCGTCGGATGCTTCGAATGATTGATCACGGTGATCTGTGCGGGCTCGCCCTGGTGCAGCACCAGCGTGGATCCGGGCAATCGAATCGAGTCGGACGCCGGCGCACGCGTGCCGTTCTGCAGCACGAATGCGTACTGCGGCTGAGCGTCCTGCGGCGACGCTCGCTCGGTGACGAAGAGACGCAGGCGACGGAGCGGAGGCGCCGGCCGCTTCGCTCGTCTTGTCGGGACGGTGTCGCGCACGGATATCGCCATCACGAGCCCCGACATCCCGTTCGCGACATCAGTGTGACCGGTACTCATCGTTATGGCATGTGGAGAATCTGTCAGGCGACTATCCGTATCGACGTGATTCATGAAGTGACAGTGATAAAGCCAGTTGCCGCTGCGGGAAGCCACCCACTGCAGCGACATCGTCGTCCCGAACGTCATCAACTCGGTGACTGCGTTGCGACGCGCGGCAAGGTCGTACAACGTGTCACCGATCGCCGTGCCGCGACTCAACACGGAGAAGTAGAAGCCATGCAGGTGCATGGGGTGCCCATGCTGGCTGGCGTTGATCACGCGCCAGTGAATGCTGTCTCCCAGTGAATAAGAGAGCTGTTCAGTGTGCGGCCACGACCGACCGTTGATCGCGAACAGCTGGCGCCTTCCGTACCGCAGGAGCGAGTCGCGCAGGGTGTCTTCCCATGCCGTGATCACGAAGACGCGGTCGCGCGGGTCGTTCAGAGCCGGGCTCGACTCGGGCGGATCGACGATGAACGCACCCGCGAGCTGCGAGTCTTTGTTGTGCGAGATGAGTGTCGCCTCGGACGTCGTGCGCGCGAAGTAAAAGTGCGTGCCGATCGCGCGCGCGGTGAAGCGTACGTCTCGCGCCTCGCCCGGCGCGAGCACCAATGAATCCACTGTTCCGTCGTGATCGCGCAGCCCGCGCACCACCGCACGTACGTCGAGAAGGTTCCGCACCGATATGCGCAGCTCAGTGCCGGCAACCACACGAAGCAGCGGACCCGGAATGGACACAGGCTTCCCGGCCTCTGCGAACGCCGCGATGGGGATCGCGATTCCCGAATCTCCGTTCGGCATCCAGATCGAGGGACGCAGCTCGAGTGCGACGGAGAGTACGCCGTTGGCGAGTATTCCGGCGGGCGCCCGGTTGTCATTGGCGACCGCGCGCCCGGCAGGGCTCGCGGCGCGCGTGATCAACGGGCGTGCTGCAATGCCGGCGATGAGTAGAATGCCGGTGAACGCTAGAGTGAGCTTGCGTCGCACGCTTTTGAGGGTGAAGAGAATCGCAGATGATGCAGATCGTTCTCGAAATCTGCAACCCAACGCCTGGCAGCGCGGACGACGTGCTATTTCAGCTTCTCAGCCACCGCGTCGAAGAACCTCCAGTCGTCGATGATCGCTCCGCCGGTCGGCAACGTCTGCGCGCCCCACACGACGATCACCAGCTTCTTCGCCGGATTGATGTAGATGTGCTGGCCGAAGATACCGTTCGCCTCGAACGCCTCGTCGCGCCGCTCGGCGGGCGTAGTCCCGGGCCACCAGAAGTAGCCGTACGGCAGCTCGATCCCACTGCGAAGCCTCTTCGGAGTGGATGCTTCGTGAACCCACCCCTTGGGTAAAATGTGCTCGCCGCCGGCGATGGCGCCATCGAGAAAAAATTGTCCGAAGCGGCCGTAGTCGCGGAGCGTTGCGCTGAAACCACTTCCGCTGATCTCGTGGCCATCCGGCGAGTCGAGCCACCATCTCGCGTCCGCCTCCATCGCGTAACGGCTCCAGATGCGATCGGCGAGATAGTCGGCGAGCGAGCGCCCGACCGCGCTGCGCACGATCTCTCCCGCGACCTGCGTCTCGCCCGTGCTGTAGTTGTTGACGTATCCCGGCCTTGCCGCGCGCGCGAGCGTGCGCATGAGCTGCATTGCGGAGCCGGACCGCTGCGAGATCTGCGCTTCGAGGAGGTGCCGGCGATCCGACGACGAATCGGTGTACGTCTCGTTCCAGCGAACGCCCGAGGACATCATGAGGATGTCGCGCACGGAGACTCCATCGTACGCGCTGCCGGCGAGTGACGACACGTATCTCGTGACGGGATCCTCGAGCGACGAGATGCGATGTTGCGCGAGCGCGGCGCCAACCAGCGTCGATGTGATCGACTTCGCGACAGACATCGACATCCAGCGCGTGCGCTCGGAATTGCCGTAGCGATAACGCTCGAGCGCGATGCGGCCGTGGGTGAGAACGAGAATGCCGGCGACACGATTGAGGTCGAGGTACTGGTCGAGCGTGTACGTGGCGTTGCCATCGCGGAAGCGCACGTCGTCGAGCGGGGTGCTGGAGAGGGGAAGGGGCTTGGTATGCGCACTGTGCGCGACGACGCGCGTGGGGAAGAGGCGATCGATGTTGCGGAAAGTGTTGACCGCCAACTCGGGGGTGAGCGTGCCGTCGTACATCTGGCGCACGGTGCCGATCGGCTCGGTCGCGTGCGGATACGATGCGCGGTCGGCTGCCGCGCGCGAGGTACGCTGCGCCATGAGTGCGTTACCGGGTGTCAGGATGCAGGCGGCCACGATCGCCACGCACCACGAGTGGCGCGGAGAAGTCGTGCGGGCGATGATGCTACCTCTTGCGCGTGAGCGAGCCGAGTACACCGCGCAGGATGCTGCGTGTGATCGCGGAGCCCGCACTGCGCGCGGCGCTCTTCGCCATGAGATCGACGAGCCCGTCGTGCTTTCCGCCGCGTGGGCCCGTGGTGCCGAAGATCAATCCGCCCAGGCTGCCGAGGGCGCCGCCCGACGTGCTCGGCGCGGTGGGAGCCTGGAATGGACCAGCGTTCGCAGTTGGCGCGGCGCTCGCGGTGGCGCTCGCGGCGCGCGCCTTCAGCATCTCGAGCGCCGACTCGCGATCGACTGCCTTTTCATAGACTCCCGCCACCACCGACTTCGCCATGAGCGCCTGTCGCTCGGCCGGCGCGATGGGCCCGATCTGCGACGCCGGCGCGAGAATCCACGCGCGCTCGGTGACCGACGGCGATCCCTTTGCATCGAGCAACGACACGAGTGCCTCGCCGGTGTTCAGCTCGAGGATGATCTTCTCGATGTCGAGCTTAGGATTCGCCCGCATCGTTTCGGCGGTCGTCTTCACCGCCTTCTGATCGCGTGGCGTGAACGCACGCAGCGCGTGCTGGACGCGGTTGCCGAGCTGGCCGAGTACCTTGTCGGGGACGTCGATGGGATTCTGCGTGATGAAGAAGACGCCGACCCCCTTCGAGCGAATGAGGCGCACCACCTGTTCGACCTTCTCGAGCAGCGGCGCCGGTGCATCGGTAAAGAGCAGATGCGCCTCGTCGAAGAAGAAGACGAGCTTCGGCTTCTCGGGATCGCCGACTTCCGGCAGCTGTTCGAACAATTCGGAGAGCAGCCACAGAAGGAAGCTCGCGTACAGGCGCGGGTTGTTCATCAACTTGTCGGCGGCGAGGATGTTGATGACGCCCTTGCCGTCGACGGTCTGCAGCAAATCGTCGATGTTGAGCATCGGCTCGCCGAAGAACTTGTCCCCGCCCTGTTCCTCGATCTGGAGCAGTCCGCGCTGGATGGCACCGATGCTCGCAGCGGAGACATTGCCGTACTGCGTCTTGAACTGCGCGGCGTTGTCGCCGACGAACTGCAGCATCGCTCGCAAGTCCGCCATGTTAAGCAACAGCAGGCCGTTGTCGTCGGCGATCTTGAAGACCATCGCCAGCACGCCTTCCTGCGTGTCGTTGAGCGCGAGCAGTCGCGCGAGCAGCAGCGGTCCCATGTCGGAGATCGTGGCACGCACGGGATGCCCCTGCTCGCCAAACAGATCCCAGAAGGTGGCGGGACAGGCGCCGAAGTCGGGCGTGGGGAGCGCGAGCTTCTTGAGTCGCTCGCCGAGCTTGTCGCTCATCGCACCGGCTTTCGCGATCCCGCTCAGATCGCCCTTCACATCCGCGCAAAACACCGGCACGCCGATGCGCGAGAACTGCTCGGCCAACACCTGTAGCGTGACTGTCTTGCCGGTGCCAGTCGCGCCGGTGATGAGGCCGTGGCGATTGGCCATGGCGGGGAGTACGACCAGCTCGGTGTCGCCGGCTTTGGCGATGAGCAGAGGGTTCGCCATGCCGGAACTATGGATGCGCCTGGGGAAGGGCGCTAGGTGGCCCCGGGTTCGCGTGGATTAACGCGCGCGAGCGGCCTCCAGCAGCGCGAGGCGCCGCGTGCCTGGGTACGGGGCGGTCCCCTTGAGCGCGCGCCACAAGATGTGGTTGAACAGCGCGTCGTCGACGCGATCCTCGTGAGCGAGATCGATGTGCGCCGACGCGCGCGCACCGGGCGCCGACGCGAGATTCAGCTCGGCGAGCGGCTGAGTGGGCGCGAGCGCGGTGTACGGCCGAGTGTCGGGCGAGGAACGCCAGATCTCGCGGAGCGGGCGGCCGAAGTGATCGAACTGCGAGAACGCATCGAGGCCGAGCATCTCCTCGATCGTCGCGAGGACGTCGGTGGTGTTCACGAATCGATGCGCCACGCCGCTGCGTGCCCACGGCGAGATGGTGAGCAGCACCGAGCGATGCGAGTCGACATGGTCGGGCCCCGCCTGCGCGTCATCTTCGAGCACGAACACCGCCGTCGTGCCCCAGAACTTCGAATGCGACAGCGCCTCGATGATTCGGCCGAGCGCGAGATCGTTGTCAGACACGCACGCACGTGGTGTGCACAACCCGGCGCGCAGCCCCGCCGTGTGATCCCTCGGCAGATGCATTATCTCGAGCGTCGGCAACTTCCCCGCGCGCTCGTACTCGTGGAACTCGGAGATCCAGACGTCGGCGCGCCGCTGGTCCGAGATCGTCATGTCGAACGGCGGGTACGTCGGATTCGTGTACGGTTGCAGCGAGGGAAGAAGCGCGCGCACGTTCCCTTCATCGGATTTCTTCTCATCCGCGGCGTCTTGCGCGTGCGGCAACTCCTCGGAGGCCTCGCCATAGTTACGCAGCGAGACGTGCTTGCGAGTGGCCGCGTCCCACAGATATCCGGCGACGGGATCGTCGACATCGCCCGGCTCGTCAGGCTCCGGCCGCCGATTCCGATAAATGTCGTGCGTGGTCTTCTCGATGTAATCCGTAACGTATCCCGCCGTACTCCACGGATGTCCCTGCTGGCTCACCTCGGCGTTCACGAAAAATCGATCGTAAATGCCGAAGCGCTCGGCCAGCGCGTGATGGTTCGGCGTGATCGCTCGCGGAAAGAAGGTGAACGCCGTGTCGCCATCGCCCTGGGGGAGATCGCCGAGCATTTGATCGTAGGTGCGGTTCTCCTTGATGATGTAGATGATGTGCTCGAAGGGCGGATACTTGAACGGCGTGCGCTTCGTCGTCCATCCGTTTGCTTCGGCAACGCGGCGCGACAGGAGTGCGAGCGCCTCGCCGCTCGCGGCGGGGAGAACGTTGAGCGTGCCGTTGAGCTGGCCGAGAGTGTAGGCGTGCGGATCGTCCTGGGACGATTTCTGATCGGGACGCGGTCCGGTGGGATTCGGACCGGTGCCGCGCCCCTTTCCATTGATGACGAGTATTG
>Ga0207712_10000045_pt1 | contig 168093 bp, 166 predicted proteins | sample KBSS44metaG_FD_184402 | JGI IMG/M metagenome (GOLD analysis project Ga0207712, IMG submission 184402) | Switchgrass rhizosphere microbial communities from Kellogg Biological Station, Michigan, USA - KBS S4-4 metaG (SPAdes) (version 2) | ecosystem: Host-associated > Plants > Roots >... | reverse complement strand
AGAGCCGCCGCTCCGCCAAGCCGATCCACAATTTCCTGCCAGTCATGGCTAACAAGCGATCTCTGAGTCATCGAAGCCTAGAATCATAAACGATTCCAACGCGCAAGCCCCTATGTTAGCGCATATGCGCGAAGGCGGGGGTTCCGACACGATCCTTTTGTACGTGATGGGGTCTTCGACCACGGCAGAGCGTCGGCGCCATCGCATAGCGGCACCGCACATGTTGCCTTCGGCGCCCTCAAAGGCCTCGGCCTCTGCAAGTTTTCGGCTTTCGCGGCTCTATAACCCACCCCACACAATCGCTGTGTACGCTTCACCCCAGCCGTCGCCGGCTGACATGCAACACTCGCTAACGGGCGCCCGCTACGGCCTACCCGCACCGGTCTTCCACCGGCTGGATCGCGCCAGCTTGCCTGGCGCACTGAGGGCCCGAAGGGCGAGACCCGCTCAGGCCCTCACCCTGACCTGCTGCGCAGGTCTGTCCCTCTCCCGCAAGCGGTAGAGGGCAGAAGTGGCCCTCAATCCAGGTTCGGCCGCAGCCAGCGCTGGGCGGTGTCCATGTCGATCTCGCGGCGCGCGGCATAGTCGGTGACCTGGTCCGGCCCTACGCGCGCGACACCGAAATATTCGCTTTCGGGATGGCCGAAATAGAAGCCGGAGACCGCAGCGGTCGGCCACATCGCGAAGCTCTCGGTCAAGGTGATGCCGGTGTTGGCGGTGCCGTCGATCAGGTCGAACAGGATCGGCTTCAGCGAATGGTCCGGGCAGGCCGGATAGCCCGGCGCGGGGCGGATGCCGCGATATTGCTCGCGGATCAGCGCCTCGTTGGTCAGCTGCTCGCCCTCGGCATAGCCCCACAAGCTGGTGCGGACATGCTGGTGCAGGCGTTCGGCGAACGCCTCGGCGAGACGATCGGCCAGCGCCTTGAGAAGGATGTCGCGATAATCGTCATGCTCGGCCTTGAAGCGCGCGAGATGCGGCTCGATGCCGTGGCCCGCGGTCACCGCGAAACCGCCGATCCAGTCGCCGGCGGGATCGATGAAGTCGGCGAGGCACATATTGGCGCGGCCCTCGCGCTTCTTCACCTGCTGGCGCAGGAACGGCATCCGCACATCGCCCGATTCGGTCGCGATCAGCACGTCGTCACCGTCGCGGCGGCACGGCCACAGCGCCGCGACGCCGGTCGCGGTCAGCCATTTCTCGGCGACGATCTGGTCGAGCATCGCCTGCGCGTCGGCGAACAGGCTGCGCGCGCTCTCGCCGACCACCGCATCTTCCAGGATCGCCGGATAATTGCCCGCCAGTTCCCAGGCGCGGAAGAACGGCGTCCAGTCGATACAGTCGCGCAGGTCGGCCAGATCCCACTCTGGAAACACGTGCACGCCGGGCTGCCGGGGCGCACCGGGCTTGAGCGACAGATCGGCGACGAACCCATTGGCGCGCGCCTCGGCCAAAGTCGCCAGCTCGCTCTGGCCCTTGTTGGCGCGGGCGACGCGGACGGCCTCGTAATCGGCGGCGGTCTTGTCGACGAACGCGTCGCGCTGGGTATCGCTCATCAGGGTCGAGGCGACGCCGACCGCGCGGCTGGCGTCGAGCACATGGATCACCGGCCCGTCATAAGCGGGGGCGATGCGCAAGGCGGTGTGGACCTTCGACGTCGTCGCGCCGCCGATCAGCAAAGGCATTCCCATGCCGGCGCGCTGCATTTCGGCGGCGACCGTGACCATCTCGTCGAGCGACGGCGTGATCAGCCCGCTGAGGCCGATGATGTCGGCATCATTCTCGTTGGCGGCCTTGAGGATGTTCATCCACGACACCATCACGCCGAGATCGATCACCTCATAACCGTTGCACTGGAGCACGACCCCGACGATGTTCTTGCCGATATCGTGGACGTCGCCCTTGACCGTCGCCATCACGATCCGGCCCTTCGAGCGGTCTCCGGCGACCTTGCTCGCCTCGATATAAGGCAGCAGATGCGCGACCGCCTTCTTCATCACCCGCGCCGACTTGACGACCTGCGGCAGGAACATCTTGCCCGATCCGAACAGGTCGCCGACCACGTTCATGCCGTCCATCAGCGGGCCTTCGATCACTTCGATCGGCCGCGCGAACAGCTGGCGCGCTTCCTCGGTATCGTCGACGACGAACGCGTCGATGCCCTTGACCAACGCATGTTCGAGCCGCTTGACCACCGGCCAGGAGCGCCATTCCTCGGCGGCCTTCTCGGCGACGGCATCGGTGCCGCGGAATTTCTCGGCGATCGCGATCAGCACCTCGGTGGAATCAGCGGTGCGATCCCAGATCACGTCCTCGCACGCCTCGCGCAGCACCGGATCGATCGCGTCATAGACGTCGAGCTGGCCGGCATTGACGATGCCCATGTCCATCCCCGCCTGGATCGCGTGATAGAGGAACACCGAATGCATCGCGCGGCGGACGGGTTCGTTGCCGCGGAACGAGAAACTGAGGTTCGAGACGCCGCCGGAGATATGGCAGCCGGGGCAGAGCCGGCGGATCTCGCGCGTCGCCTCGATGAAGTCGATCGCATAGCGGCGATGCTCGTCGATGCCGGTCGCGACCGCGAAGATGTTGGGATCGAAGATGATGTCCTCGGGCGGGAAGCCGTCCTCGGTCAGCAATTTGTAGGCGCGCTGGCAGATCTCGATCTTGCGCTCCTTGGTGTCGGCCTGGCCGACCTCGTCGAACGCCATCACGACCACGGCGGCGCCATAGGCGCGGACCTTGCGCGCATGGAACAGGAAGGCTTCCTCGCCCTCCTTCATGCTGATCGAATTGACGATCGGTTTGCCCGACACGCATTTCAGCCCGGCCTCGATCACGCTCCACTTCGAACTGTCGATCATCAGCGGCACGCGCGCGATATCGGGCTCGGCCGCGATCAGCTTGAGGAAGGTGGTCATCGCATATTCGGCGTCGAGCAGGCCCTCGTCCATGTTGACGTCGACGATCTGCGCGCCGTTCTCGACCTGCTGGCGCGCGACCTCGACCGCCTTCGTATAGTCGCCGGCCATGATCAGCTTCTTGAACGCGGCCGATCCGGTGACGTTGGTGCGCTCGCCGATATTGACGAAGGTGGCGCGTGCGGGGGCCGGCGTCGGGTCGGTCAGGTCGGGTGCGGTTGCCACAATCGTCTTTCTCTGGGGAGGTCAGGCAGCCGGGATCAGGCAGCCAAAATCATCGGTTCGAGCCCGGCGAGCATCGCCAGTCGCGGCGGCGCGGGGATGCGGCGGGGTTGGCGGCCATGGACGGCGTGGCGCATCGCCGCGATATGCGCCGGAGTCGTGCCGCAGCAGCCGCCGACGATGTTGATCAGACTGGTCTCCGCCCATTCGCGGATGAAGCCGCCGGTGGTGTCGGGCTGCTCGTCATATTGGCCGAGTTCGTTGGGCAGCCCGGCATTCGGATAGACCATCACCAAAGTGTCGGCGATGCCCGAAATGCTGGCGACGTGCGGGCGCAGTTCGGGCGCGCCGAACGAGCAGTTGAGGCCGATCGTCAGCGGCCGCGCATGGCGCACGCTCGCCCAGAACGCCTCGATCGAATGGCCCGACAGGTTGCGCCCCGACATGTCGGTGACGGTGAAGGACAGCATCACCGGCACTTCTTCCCCGCGCGCTTCGGCGGCCTCGTACACCGCCATGATCCCGGCCTTGGCGTTGAGCGTGTCGAACACCGTCTCGATCAGGATGAAATCGGCGCCGCCATCGAGCAGCGCGTCGGTCTGGTCGCGATAGACGTCCTTGAGCTCGTCGAAGGTGATCGCGCGATAGCCCGGATCGTTGACGTCGGGCGACAGCGACAAGGTCTTGTTGGTCGGCCCGATCGCGCCGGCGACGAAGCGCGGGCGGCCGTCCCTGGCCTCGGCCGCGTCCGCCGCGTCGCGCGCGATCTGGGCGGCGGCGTGGTTGATGTCGCGCACCAGATGCTCGGCGCCATAATCGGCCTGGCTGATCGTGTTGGCGTTGAACGTGTTGGTCGACACGATGTCCGAACCGGCATCGAGATAGGCCTCGGTGATCTCGGCGATCACGTGCGGGCGGCTGATCACCAGCAGGTCGTTATTGCCCTTCTGGTCGAGATCGAGATGAAGCCCGCCGCGATATTCGGCCTCGGTCAGGCGATAATTCTGGATCATCGTGCCGAACGCGCCATCGGTCAGCAGGATGCGCTTCGCCGCTTCCGCACGCAGACGCGCGGCGGCGGCCGAGGGAATCAATGTCGTCATGCTGCCTTCTCCGTCAGCGTGCCGCCGACCGGCCGAAGCCCGAGCAGATGGCAGATCGCATAGCTCAGCTCGGCGCGGTTGAGCGTGTAGAAGTGGAAGTCGCGCACGCCGCCGGCATAGAGCTTGCGGCACAGCTCGCCGGCGATCGTCGCGGCGATCAGCTGGCGGGCGGCGGGGTGATCGTCGAGGCCCTCGAACAGCCGGCCCATCCATTCGGGGATGGCGGCACCGCACATCGCCGCGAACTTGCGGGTCTGCGCGACGTTCGAGACCGGCAAGATGCCCGGCACGATCTCGGCAGCGATGCCCGCCGCGGCGGCGCGATCGCGGAAGCGGAAAAAGGCCTCGGGCGAGAAGAAGAACTGGCTGATCGCGCGGTGGGCGCCGGCGTCGAGCTTGGCCTTGAGATTGTCGAGGTCGGACGCGGTCGACAGCGCTTCGGGATGCGTTTCGGGATAGGCGGCGACCGAGATCTCGAACGGCCGCACCGCCTTCAGTCCGGCGACCAGATCGGCGGCGCCGGTGAAACCGTCCGGGTGCGGCGCGAACCGCTCGCCCTCACGCGGCGGATCGCCGCGCAGCGCGACGATGTGGCGCACGCCGGCCTGCCAGTAATTCTCGGCGACCTCGGCGATCTCGGCCTTGCTGGCGTCGACGCAGGTCAGATGCGCGGCGGCCGGGATATTGGTCTCGCTGGCGATGCGCGCGACGGTGGCGTGCGTGCGCTCGCGGGTCGAGCCGCCGGCGCCGTAGGTGACCGAGACGAAGCGCGGGTTGAGCGGGGCGAGCGTCTTGATCGCCTCCCACAGGCTCTGCTCCATCTTGTCCGACTTCGGCGGAAAGAATTCGAACGAGACGCGGGCGTCGCCCGCGAGATCGGCGAAGAGCGGCGCGTCGAGCGCGCGGCGGGCCTCTTCCAGCTGTCCAAGTGAAAGGTTCATGCGGCCTGCTCCGTTGCCTCTATCGTTTCTCGATGGTGGGCCGCGGGCTTGCGCCCGAGCCAGAGATTGACGGTCAATTCGCCACCGCCCAGCCGTTCGACCCGTTCGACCGACAGGCCGGACTCGTCGAACCAGCGCGCGATCTGGTCGTCGTCGAAGCCCAGGCGGGCATGTGCGTCCTGCATGCGCAATTCCTCGCGCTCGTGCGGCGCGAAGTCGGCGATCAGGATGCGGCCGCCATCGTCGAGCAGCCGTGTAGCCTCGGCAATCGCCGCCGCCGGCTGATGCGCGAAATGCAGCACCTGATGCAGGATCACGACGTCGGCCGAACCGGCGCGCAGCGGCAGCGCATACATATCGCCCTGGCGCAGCTCGACATTGCCGAGCGCGCGGTCGGCGAGCTTGGCGCGGGCGAGGCGCAGCATTTCGGGGCTGCGATCGACGCCGAACGCGGTCGCGGCGCGGCCGGCGAACAATTCGATCATCCGGCCGGTGCCGGTGCCGATATCGACCAGCCGGCCGAGCGGCCCCGCGCCGAGGACATCGGCCATCGCCGCCTCGACCTCGCTCTCGGCGACATGGAGCGAGCGGATCGCGTCCCACTGATCGGCATGCTGCGCGAAATAGCGCTCCGCCGAGGCCGCGCGCTCGGCGCGCACCGCGGCCAGCCGGGCGGCGTCGCTGAGCGTCCAGTGATCGCCGCCGTCGAGCCGCGCCCAGGCGTCGATCGCTTCGAGCAAGGGCTGGACGCGCGGCGGATCGCCGAGTCCCAGGAATACCCAGCTCCCCTCCTTGCGGCGAATGGTGAGGCCGGCATCGGCGAGGATCTTGACATGACGCGAGACGCGCGGCTGGCTTTGTCCCAGCACCTGCGCCAGTTCGCCGACCGAAAGCTCCATCGCGCGCAACAGCACGAGGATGCGCAGCCGCGTGGGATCGGCGGCGGCGCGGAAAACATCGAGGGCGGTCGACGACATGATTTCAAGACATAAGGATATCTTTATATCGATGTCAAGGCTGGCGCGGAATGCGACGGCGGATGCGTCCGGGCTTGCCTGCCCGCGCTGCGGACGGTAATTCCCGCGCAGACCGGACCGAAGCCGTTCCGGATTCTATGGCCCGGATCCTATGGCCTGAAACACAGGGGAAGATGTTTATGAAGACGATTTTCGCGCTCTCGCTCGCCGCCGCAGCTTCGCTGGGCCTCGCCGCCTGCACCGACAAGGCCCAGAACGAGACGGCTGAGGCCGCCAATGTCATGGCCACCGACACGATCAACGCCACCGACCAGGCCGGCGACGATCTCGAGGCCGCGACCAATGGCGCGATGGACAGCGTCGAGAACGGCATGGACGCGATGGGTTCGGCGGCGAGCAACGCCGCCGACAAGACCGGCGACGCGATGAAGGATGCCGGCGACGCGATCAAGAACGAAGCCAAATAGGCCATAGACGCCAGATTAGGTTGAGTGGATCGACCGCAACGGGGCCGCCTCTCTCACCGGAGCGCGGCCCTTTGCATTGGAGACCGAGCGATGAGCCTGCGCATGTTCCTGCTGGCCCCGGTGATCCTGCTCGCCGCCTGCGGTGCCGACGACAATGATCCGGGCGTCGGCGGCGTCACCGTGGGCGAGGCGCGCGCGCTCAACGAAGCGGCGGCGATGCTCGACAACCAGACCGCGGCGCAGGGCGTGGTCAGCGACCCGACCGTGCCGGCGGCGGAGAATGCGAGCCGGTGAGCGCCGGTCGGTCAGGAAGGTCCCCAGTGTCCCTGAAAATTGGCGAGCGGATCCGGCACGGCACCGGTTTGTCGGTGCGCTAAGTACAACTCCCTATATCGGCACTGCGTCAAATTCCCGAAAACCGCCTGGAAACGGGCCCTACTGCGCCCGCCAGGCAAAGCGGGGTCATGACCAATGTTTCTGGAGCTTTCGGGTCGCAGCGCAGCACCGCATCGGGACTCCGGGCCGAATGGCTGCGAGACCTGTGGCGTCCGCAGCGAGGCGATCTGCGCTTCGCTGCCGCCGGTCGACCTGCGCGCGCTCGGCCGCCTCGGCCGTCGCGTGCATCTGCGGCGCGGCCAGACCCTGATGTGGGAGCGTGACGAGTCGGTGCTGGTCGGCAATGTCATCGAAGGCATGCTCAAGCTCTCGACGATGACGGGCGACGGCCGCGAGCAGATCGTCGGCATCGTCTATCCGTCCGACTTCATCGGCAGGCCGTTCGGCCGGAACAGCAAGCAGAGCGTCACCGCGCTGACCGACGCCCAGGTCTGCATCTTCCGGCGCGACGCCTTCGACAGCTTCGCCGAAACGCATGCCGGCATCGAACAGGCGCTGTTGCGCCGGACGCTCGACGACCTCGACCGTGCCCGCCACTGGATGCTGCTGCTCGCGCGCAATTCCGCCCCGCAGCGCGTCGCCAGCCTGCTGGTCGAAATGAGCGACCGGCTGGGCGGAGCGGACGGCGCGGAGATCGTCCTGCCGCTCAGCCGGCAGCAGATGGCCGATGTGCTGGGGATGGCGATCGAAACCGTGAGCCGGACGATGACGCGGTTCCGCAAGGCCGGCCTGATCGCACTTCCGGGCGGACGGCGGCTGATCGTTCGCCAGCGTGCCTTGCTGGAAGACATGACCAACAGCTGAGTCCGCGCGCTTTTTTGACCTGGAACAATGTTCCAGCCGCCTGGCCCGACCAAGACCGGGTCCCGAACTTTGGGGCAGAAGATGGAAAATACGGTGATCAAGGCCGGCGGCTGGCTGGGCCTGGGCTTCGTGGCGGTCGCCGCCGCCGCGCTGGCACGGGACTGGGGCTTCGCGGTGCAGATGTGGACCGTCGCCGGCGCGGCGCTGGTCGCGCTGCTGGTGACGATGCGCAATCTCGATCTAACGGTGCCGGCGGGACCAGGCGCCGCCGTCCGGCCATCCGGCTATTATGACGACGTGATCCGGTGGGGCACGATCGCCACGCTGTTCTGGGGCATCGCCGGCTTCCTGGTCGGGCTCTACATCGCGTTGCAGCTCGCCTTTCCGATGCTCAACCTCGGGCTCGAATATACGACGTTCGGGCGGCTGCGGCCGCTCCACACCTCGGCGGTGATCTTCGCGTTCGGCGGCAACGCGCTGATCTGCACGAGCTTCTGGGTCGTCCAGCGCACCTGCCGCGCGCGCCTCGCCTTTCCCGCCCTCGCCCGCTTCGTGTTCTGGGGCTACCAGCTGTTCATCGTCCTGGCCGCCACCGGCTATCTGCTGGGCATCACCGAGGGCCGTGAATATGCCGAGCCCGAATGGTATGTCGACATCTGGCTGACGATCGTCTGGGTCAGCTATCTGATCGTGTTTCTCGGCACGATCGTGAAGCGGCACGAACCGCACATCTACGTCGCCAACTGGTTCTATCTGGCCTTCATCGTCACCGTGGCGATGCTCCACCTCGTCAACAATCTGTCGATGCCGGTCAGCCTGTTCGGGTCCAAATCCTATTCGGCCTTCGCCGGCGTGCAGGATGCGCTGACGCAATGGTGGTATGGCCATAATGCGGTCGGCTTCTTCCTGACCGCCGGCTTCCTCGGCATGATGTATTATTTCGTGCCCAAGCAGGCCGAGCGTCCGGTGTTCAGCTACCGGCTGTCGATCGTCCATTTCTGGTCGCTGATCTTCCTCTACATCTGGGCGGGTCCGCACCATCTTCACTACACGGCGCTGCCCGACTGGGCGCAGACGCTGGGCATGGTGTTCTCGGTGATGCTGTGGATGCCGAGCTGGGGCGGCATGATCAACGGCCTGATGACGCTGTCCGGCGCGTGGGACAAGATCCGCACCGATCCGATCATCCGCATGCAGGTCCTGGCGCTCGCCTTCTACGGCATGAGCACGTTCGAAGGGCCGCTGATGTCGATCAAGAGCGTCAACTCGCTGTCGCATTACACCGACTGGACGATTGGCCATGTCCATAGCGGCGCGCTCGGCTGGGTCGGCATGATCAGCTTCGCGGCGATCTATTTCCTCGTGCCCCGCCTGTGGCGGCGCGAGCGGCTCTACTCGCTGCGGATGATCAACTGGCACTTCTGGTGCGCGACGCTGGGCATCGTCCTCTACGCCTCGTCGATGTGGGTGGCGGGCATCATGCAGGGCCTGATGTGGCGCGCTTATGGGGCCGACGGCTACCTCGTCTATGCCTTCGCCGATGTCGTCGCCGCGATGCAGCCCTATTATCTGATCCGCGCCGCGGGCGGCGGACTCTATCTGCTGGGCGCGCTCTTTATGGCCTGGAACATCGCCCAGACCATCCGCGGCAAGCTGCGCGACGAGGCGCCGATGGCCGACCCACCCTATGATCCGGTCAAGGATCGGCCGTTGCCGGCACGCGCCCCCACCCCCGCCGACGGGACCGTGCCCAAACCCGCACCCGCGCCCGAGCCCGAGCCCGTACTCGTCACTGCCGCGTGAGAGGACAGTCCATGACCACCAAATTCTTCGATCACGGCAGGATCGAGCGCAACATCACACTGCTGCTGGTGCTCTCGCTGATCACCGTCGCGATCGGCGGCATCGTCGAAATCGCGCCGCTGTTCTGGATCGATTCGACGGTCGAGAAGGTGAAGGGGATGCGCCCCTACACGCCGCTCGAACTGGCCGGACGCAACGTCTACATCCGCGAGGGCTGCTATAATTGCCACAGCCAGATGATCCGCCCGTTCCGCGACGAGGTCGAGCGCTACGGCCATTACAGCCTGGCGGCCGAGAGCATGTACGACCATCCGTTCCAGTGGGGGTCGAAGCGCACGGGCCCCGATCTCGCCCGCGTCGGCGGGCGCTATTCGGACGAGTGGCACGTCCAGCATCTGGTCGATCCCCGCGCGGTCGTGCCGGAGTCGATCATGCCGCCCTATGCGTTCCTGCGCGAACGCGACCTTCCGACCGCCGATATCCGCGATCACCTCGTCGCGCAGCGCCGGGTGGGCGTGCCCTATAGCGACGCCGATCTCGACAAGGCGCTCGACGACCTGACCGCGCAGGCCGATCCCGCGGCCGATCCGACCGAGCTGCAGAAACGCTACCCGAAGGCGCAGGCGCGCGATTTCGACGGCGACCCCGCGCGGCTGACCGAGATGGATGCGCTCGTCGCCTATTTGCAGATGCTCGGCACGCTGGTCGACACCCGCGCCGCCGAACCGATGGAGCAGCCGCGATGACCTACGATGCGTTGCGCCATGCCGCCGACAGCTGGGGGCTGTTGTTCCTCACGCTCGTCTTCCTGCTCGCGCTCTGGCGGGCGTGGCGGCCATCGGCGCGCGTTCATCATGACGACGCCAGCCAGATCCCCTTTCGCGATGAAAGACCCGGCGATGAAAGACCCCGCTAAAGATCCCGCCCAGCCGGACACCACCGGCCATGAATGGGACGGCATCCGGGAACTCGACAATCCGCTGCCCCGCTGGTGGCTGTGGATCTTCTACGCCTGCATCGTCTTCGCGATCGGCTATGCGATCGCCTATCCCGCGATCCCGCTGATCGATCGCGCGACGACCGGGACGCTCGGCTGGAGCAGCCGCGGCCAGCTGTCCGAGGATATGGCGAGCGCCAATGCGCCGCGCGTCGCGATGGAGCGCCGGCTGGCGACGATCGCGATCGACCGGCTGCCGACCGATTCACCGCTGATGCACGCCGCCATCGAGGGCGGCCGGGCGGCGTTCAAGGTCCATTGCGTGCAATGCCATGGTTCGGGCGCCGCCGGCAGCAGGGGCTATCCCAATCTCAACGACGACGACTGGCTGTGGGGTGGCGATCGCGCCACGATCCGCCAGACCTTGCTCCACGGCATTCGCCAGCCCGGCGACGACGACACGCGCCTGTCGCAGATGCCGGCGTTCGGACGCGACGGCATATTGAAGCCCGGCGAGATCCAGGATGTCGTCTCGCACGTCCGCCTCGCGGCGCGGATCGAGGCGCCGAGCCCCTCGGCGATCCGCGGCCGGGCGCTGTTCGCGGCGAACTGCGCCGCCTGCCATGGCGCCGATGCCAAGGGCAATCGCAGCCTCGGCGCGCCGGACCTGACCGACGCGATCTGGCTCTATGGCGGTGACCGCGAGACGCTGACCGCAACGATTACGAACGCCCGCGCGGGCGTGATGCCGGCGTGGGGCCGGCGGCTCGATCCCGCGACGGTCAACATGCTGACGGCCTATGTCCACTCGCTGGGCGGGGGCGAGTAGAATGGCAGCGTATGACGACCGTACGGGCAGGCGCGGCGGGCTCTACGCCCGTCGCGCCGACATCTTTCCGCGCGCCGTCGACGGCCACTACCGGCGGCTGAAATGGGCGATCATGGCGATCACCCTGACGATCTATTATGTCACGCCCTGGCTGCGCTGGGATCGCGGCCCCTATGCGCCGGACCAGGCGGTGCTGGTCGATATGGCGCACCAGCGCTTCTACATGTTCGCGATCGAGATCTGGCCGCACGAATTCTATTATCTCGCCGGCCTGCTGGTGATGGCCGGTGTCGGCCTGTTCCTCGTCACCTCCACCGTCGGCCGCGCCTGGTGCGGCTATGCCTGTCCGCAGACGGTGTGGACCGACCTGTTCATCCACATCGAGCGCGCGATCGACGGCGATCGCAACGCGCAATTGCGTCTGAAACAGGCGCCTTGGACGCCTGCCAAGATCGCGCGCCGCGCCGCCAAGCATGGCGCCTGGCTGGCGGTGGCGCTGCTGACCGGCGGCGCGTGGGTGTTCTACTTCGCCGACGCGCCGTCGCTGGCCCACGACCTGTTCGACGGCTCCGCCGCGACGATCGCCTATGCGACGATCGGCGTGCTGACCTTCACCACCTATGCGCTGGGCGGGCTGATGCGCGAACAGGTCTGCATCTACATGTGCCCGTGGCCGCGCATCCAGGGGGCGATGCTCGACGAGCGTTCGCTGATCGTCACCTACAAGCACTGGCGCGGAGAACCGCGCAGCCACGGCGTCAAACGCAGCGAAGCCGGCGGCGATTGCATCGACTGCTCAGCCTGCGTCCAGGTCTGCCCGACCGGGATCGATATCCGCGAAGGGCCGCAGCTGGCCTGCATCACCTGCGCGCTGTGCATCGATGCGTGCGACGCGATGATGGCCAAGGTCGGGCGCCCGCGCGGGCTGATCGACTATGCCACGCTCGAGGATTGCAGCGCTGAGGCGGCGGGCGCCGAGCCGGTGCCGATCCGCCGCACGCTGATGCGTGCCCGCACCTTCGCCTATGGCGGGCTGTGGGGCGCGGTGGGCCTGGCGATGCTGTTCGCGGTCGGCACCCGCCCGCGCCTCGATCTCGCCGTGGCGCACGATCGCAATCCGCAGTGGGTGCGGCTGTCCGACGGTTCGGTGCGCAACGCCTACACCGTCAGGTTGCGCAACATGCAATCGCGTCCGCGCACCGTGCGGCTCGCGATCGCGGGCCTCGGCGGCGGCGCGATGTGGAGCGGGCCTGCGAGCGAGGCCGCCGCCGCGCGGGCGCTTTCGTTCACGCTGGGACCGGACCGGGTGGAGGAACGCCGCATCTATGTGCGCGCGCCCGGCGCCGGGCCGCAAAGCGCATCGTTCCGGTTTTCCCTGGCGGCCACCGACGGCGATCCAGCCGGCGACAGCGACCAGGCCAGTTTCGAGCGACCGGAGGATATGCCATGACCAAGCCATTCACCGGACGGCACATGGCGTTGTGGATGCTGGGCTTCTTCGCGGTCGTGATCGCGGTGAACCTGACGATGGCGACGCTGGCCAGTCGCAGCTTCGGCGGCACGGTCGTCGACAACAGCTATGTGGCGAGCCAGCACTTCAACCGCTGGCTCGACGCGGCCGAACGCCAGAAGGCGAAGGATTTCGTTCTCGCGACGAGCCGGTCGGGCGGACGGGTCACGATCGCGATCGGCCGGCACGGCGCGCCGCTGGCGGGTGCGACGCTGTCGGCCACGGCCACCCATCCGCTCGGCGCCCTGCCCGAACGGGCGCTCGCGTTTCACGATCTCGGCGGCGGCAAATATCGCTCGGCCGATCCGCTGCCGGCGGGACGCTGGCGGCTCCAGATCGAGGTCCGGTCCGGCGGCGCACGGACATTTTTCGTCGAGGAGTTGGCCGCATGACCGTCATCGCCGGACATAGCGAGTTCGTCATCCCCAACATGCGCTGCGCGGGCTGCATCGCCAAGATCGAGGATGGGCTGGCGCGGACCCCCGGCGTCCTCGGCGCGCGCGTCAACTTCACCGCGAAGCGCGTCGGCATCGATCATGACGCGGAGGTGGAAGCGATCGCCTTGTGCGCCGCGATTCGCGCGCTCGGTTTCGATGCCGAGCCCATCGCCGTGGCGCGATCCGATGCCGAAAGCCGTCAATTGCTCAAGGCGCTGGGCGTCGCCGGCTTCGCGGCGATGAACATCATGCTGCTGTCGGTCTCGATCTGGTCGGGCGCGGACGGCGCGACGCGGCAGATGTTCCACTGGCTTTCGGCGCTGATCGCGATGCCGACCGTCGCTTATGCCGGCCGGCCATTCTTCCGGTCGGCCTGGACGGCGCTACGCCACGGGCGGACCAACATGGACGTGCCGATTTCGATCGGCGTCACGCTCGCGACCGCGCTCAGCCTGTTCGAAACCATCACCGGCGGGCGCCATGCCTATTTCGACGGCGCGGTCTCGCTGCTGTTCTTCCTGCTCGCCGGCCGCTTCCTCGACAGCGCGATGCGCGACCGCGCCCGTGACGGCGCCGCGGCGCTGCTGCGCCAGACGGCGCCGGGCGGCACCATCCTCCGCCCCGACGGCACGACCGCGTGGCTGGCCGCGACCGCGATCGAGCCCGGCATGCGGCTGCTGGCCGGCGCCGGCGAGCGGCTGGCCGCCGACGGCGTCGTCGAGGCGGGAGATAGCAGCGTCGATCGATCGCTGATCACCGGAGAGAGCGCGCCCGAGGCCGTCGCCAGCGGAGACAAGGTGATCGCCGGAACCTTGAACCTCGACGGCCCGCTGACGATCCGGGTGACAGCGTCCGGCCCCGACACCGCGATCGCCGGCATGGCGCGGCTGATGGAGGCCGCAGGCCAGGGCCGGTCGCGCTATGTGCGCATCGCCGACCGCGCCGCGCGTTATTACGCGCCCGCCGTGCATCTGCTCGCGCTGACCAGCTTCATCGGCTGGATGGCGATCGGCGCGGGCTGGCACCAGGCGCTGATGGTGGCGGTGGCGGTGCTGATCATCACCTGCCCCTGCGCGCTGGGACTGGCGGTCCCCGTGGCGCAGGTCGTCGCCTCCGGCGCGCTGATGCGGCGCGGGATCCTCGTCAAGGACGGCTCCGCACTCGAGCGGCTCGCCGAAGCCGACTGCGCCCGGTTCGACAAGACCGGGACGCTGACGCAGGGGCGCCCCGACCTGATCGGCCCGATGCCACTCGCGGGCGACGAGGCTTCGGTGGCGCTGACCCTCGCGCGCTCGAGCGGCCATCCGCTGGCACGGGCGCTCGCCCGCGCGCTCGAAACCGCGGGCACCCTCCCCGCCGAACTGGATGCGATCGTCGAGACATCGGGCCTTGGCATCGAAGGACAGTGGCGCGGGCAGGATGCGCGGCTTGGCCATCCCGACTGGGTCGGCGCGGGCAATCCGGGCAGCCTGCTGGCCACGGCCTTCCGCCTCGGCGCCAATCCGCCGAGGACGATCCTGTTCGCCGACCGGCTGCGGCCCGAGGCCGCGGCAGCGATCGGCCAGCTCGACGCGCTCGGCCTCGAGAGCGTGATCATCTCGGGCGACCGGGCCGAAGCGGTGCGGCCGATCGCCGGGGCGCTGGCGATCTCGGCGATGGTGGCGATGTCGCCGGCCGCGAAGCTGGCCGCGATCGAGCGGCTGCAGCGCGGCGGGCGGCGGGTGCTGGTGGTCGGCGACGGTCTCAACGACGGACCCGCGCTCGCCGCCGGCCATGTCTCGATGGCGCCGGCATCGGCGAGCGACGTCGGGCAGAATGCGGCCGACCTCGTCTTCCTCGGCGACAGCCTGCTGCCCGTGCCCATAGCGATCCGCGCCGCGCGGCGGACGCAGCGCGTGGTGAAGCAGAATTTCGCGCTGGCGATCGGCTACAACATCCTCGCCGTGCCGCTGGCGATCGCCGGACAGGCGACGCCACTGATCGCCGCGATCGCGATGTCGACCTCGTCGATCCTGGTCGTCGCCAATGCCCTGCGCCTGAGGGGTTGCGCGCAATGAGCGGCCTTGCACTGACCATTCCGATCGCGCTGCTGCTGGGGCTGACGGGACTCGCCGCCTTCTTCTGGTCGATGAAGTCGGGCCAGTTCGAGGATCCGGAAGGCGCGGCGCTGCGGATTCTCAACGACGACGACGAAACCGGGATCTGAGCCGCATGGCGCCGATCTGGTGGGTTGGTGGCGCGGATCGCAAGCCCCTCCCCTTCAGGGGAGGGGTTGGGGTGGGGGAGTCAGACAATTCACTCGACATCGACGGCAACGTGCCAGGAATGGCGTGAAAGCTCGCTTCGCTCGCCCCCACCCCAACCCCTCCCCTGAAGGGGAGGGGCTAAATCCGGCGCACTCCATGCCAACGGCGACTCATCAGAACCGGAATCCCACGCCGACGCCGACGACAAGCGGGTCGAGATGGACGCGAACGCGTTGCGTGCCGGCAGCGGTGGTGGCCAGCCGCGTATTGGTGTCCATGTCGATATATTTGACATCGAGATTGACGAAGGCCTTCTCGCTCAGCGGGATGTCGAGGCCGGCCTGCAGCGCATAGCCGAAGCTGTCGCTCATGCGGACTTTGGTGGGGCCGACCGCCGCCTCGAATCCATTCGACGCCTTCTCCGCATAGAAGATCGTATAATTGACGCCGGCGCCCAGATAGGGACGGATCCTGCCTTCGGGCGCGAAATGATATTGCAGCGTCAGCGTCGGCGGCAGCACCCAGGTGGAGGCGAGCTTGCCGATCGCGCCGGTGGTGCCGGTGCGGCCCGAAGCCTTGTGCTTCGTCGTCGCCAGAATCAGTTCGGCGCCGATGTTGTCGGTCAGCATGTAGGTGAAGTCGACCTCGGGCATCACGCTGTCGCTGACCTTGACCTTCTCGGCCGGAAAGGCGGGGGTGATGCCGCTCGACCGTTCCTGCGGCGTGACGAGGATGGCACGGCCCCTTACCAGCACGTCGCCCTGTTTCGCGTGCGCCGGCGCGGCGAGTGCGGTGCCGGCGAGCGCGGCCAGCATGATCTTCCTGAACATCGATAGTCCCTTTTCGTCTTGATTCGACGGGCGGGGTCTATGGCCGGGCGGGAACCGGTGCGTTGACGCAGGCCAATGAACGGGTTGACGCCGGTCAAGGCGTTCGCGTCGCGCCGGCGCCATCGATCGGTGCATGTGGACCTATCATGCAGAGCTAATCGAGCGCGCGGTGCCGCGCTACACGAGCTATCCGACCGCGGCCGAGTTCGCCGGCGACGTCGGCGAACGCGATGCCGCCGGCGCCCTCGCCCGCGTCGGTGGCGCGGAGCCGGTCTCGCTTTATGTCCACATCCCGTTCTGCCGCGAGATCTGCTGGTATTGCGGCTGCAACACCGCCGCCGCGAACCGATCGGGCAGGCTGGCCGCCTATGTCGAGGCGCTGGAGGCCGAGATCGACCTCGTCGCCGACCGGCTCGGCGGCCGCGGCCGGATCGTCCGCATCGCGTTCGGCGGGGGCAGCCCCAATGCCTTGTCGCCGCTGCAGTTCGTCCGGTTGCTCGACCGGCTGACGACGCGTTTCAACGCGGGGGCCGCCAGCCTGTCGATCGAGCTCGATCCGCGCACGCTGGATGCGAGCTGGTCCCGGCTGGCCGGCGAGGCCGGCGTGGGCGCGGCGAGCCTGGGCGTCCAGACCTTCGCGCCGCATGTCCAGCAGGCGATCGGACGGGTCCAGCCGGAAGCGATGATCGCACGGGCGGTGACGGCGCTGCGCGACGCCGGAGTCGGATCGATCAACTTCGACCTGATGTATGGCCTGCCGGGCCAGTCCGAGGCCGATCTTGCCGACACGCTCGACCGCAGCATCGCGCTGCGGCCGGATCGGCTGGCCGTATTCGGCTATGCGCATCTGCCGCAGATGCTGGTCCGCCAGCGCAGGATCGACGGCGCCACGCTGCCCGGCCCCCGCGCGCGCTTCGCGCAGGCGGCGCTGGCGCATCAGCGGCTGATCGCGGTGGGCTATCGGCCGGTCGGGTTCGACCATTTCGCGCTCCCGGACGATCCGCTCGCGCAGACCGCGCAGTCGGGCAGGCTGCGGCGCAATTTCCAGGGCTTCACCGAAGACGGCTGCGAGACGCTGATCGGTCTCGGATCGAGCGCGATCAGCCGCTTTCCCGACCTGCTGGTGCAGAACGAGAAAATCGCCGGCCGCTATCGGATGCTGGTGACCGCGGGCCACCTGCCGGCGCAGCGCGGGGTGCGGCGATCGGCGGATGACGTCGCGCGCGGCGCCGTGATCGAGCGGCTGCTGTGCGACGGCAGCGCGCTGCCATCGGCCGCGCTGCTCAGGCAGGCCCGCACGGCACTCGCCCCCTTCGTCGATCGCGGACTGGTCCGTGTCGCGGGACGCCGCGTCGGAATCACCCCGGGCGGCCTGCCCTATGCGCGGATGATCGCGAGCTGCTTCGACGGCTATCGGCCGACGAGCCAGGGTATGTTCAGCCATGCGGTCTAGCGCCGCCGCGCTCGCACTGGTCGCTGCGTTCGGCATGATCCAGCCAGCCGCCGCGCGGACGGTCGGACCGGTTCATGTGGCGATGTGCGGGTCCGGGGCCGCGGTCGACAGTCCGGTCGCTCCGGCGGCGCCCGGCGACAGGCATGACGGCAGCTGTGCCAAGGCTTGCCACGCGGCATGCGAACGCCGGAGCCGGGGCGATCGCCGGCCCTGACCGCGACTATGAGCGACCAGGACCGGACCGGCCGCTCACGCCGGGCCGGGCTCGACCAGCAGGCCCGCCATGGCGTCTGCCAGGGCGTTCTGGCGGAAGGGCTTCTCGATGACCGCGTCATAGCCGAGCGCCTTCGCGCGCGCGTCCAGGTCTGCGGACGGAAAGGCGGTGATCAGCAGCGCGCGGCCCGGCCAGCCGATCGCGCGAAGCCGGGCGAGGACATCGAGACCGTCGAGGCCGTTCATCCGATAATCGGCAACGAGGGCGGTCGCTTCCCGCGCCGTCGGGTCGAGCAGCAGGGCATCGCCGGTCGCATAGGCCCGGACATCGAGACCGCGCCCCTGCAGGAGCAGCTGGAGCGAGCGCCTGACGCCGGCGTCGTCCTCCACAAGCAGGATTCTCTGGCGCGGGGTCTGCTCCCTCACGGACTGATTGTTCATTGGACCCACATACCCACAGCAACGAATGTCATGCTGTCGCAGCGATGGCCGGTCCGGTCGTTACGTAATGATCCCGATGCCGCACGTCGGCCGCGGCCTGCCGCTAGGGATCGGGTGTGGCGGCGAATGCGATGCGCAACGCTTCCGAAAGGCTGCGCACGTCGAGCTTGGTCATCAGGTTCGCGCGATGCACCTCGACGGTGCGCGGCGAGATGCCGAGATCAAAAGCGATCGTCTTGTTGGGAAGGCCCTGGGCCAGCCCATCGAGCACGTCGCGCTCGCGTGCGGTCAGGCCCGCGAGCCGCACCGACGCTTCTTCGGCCCGCGCCAGGCGCGTGCTCGCATTCGCCATCCGGTCGAACGCGGTCTCGATCGCGGCGAGCAGCACGGCTTTCTCGAACGGCTTCTCGATGAAGTCGATCGCACCGGCCTTCATCGCGCGCACGGCGATCGTGACGTCGCCATGGCCGGTCAGGACGATGACGGGCATGGCGATGCCGCGCTCGGTCAATTGCTGCTGGACCGCGAGTCCGTCCATCTCGGGCATGCGGACATCGAGCAGGATGCACCCCGGCTCGGCGTGGCGGACCTCCTTCAGGAAGGCGACGCCGGACGCCCAGGTTTCGACGGCGAAACCCGACGTCTTCAGCATGAAGCCCGCCGACCGGCGAATGGCGTCTTCATCGTCGACGATGTGAACGAGCCGCTTAGTCGTCATGATCATCCTCTTGTGCGCGTATGAGGGTGAAATGGAATTCCGATCCGCCGTCGGGCCGCGGCTCCATCCAGATACGCCCGCCATTGGCTTCCACGATCGTCCGGCAGATCGAAAGGCCCAATCCCATACCTTCGCTCTTGGTGCTGACGAAGGCGGTGAACAATTGCTCGGCGACATGCGGCGCGACGCCGGGGCCGGTGTCGGCGACGGTGACGCGGACGCAGCCGGGCTGGTCATTCCGGCTGGCGACGGTCAGCCGGCGCTCGGGCGAGGCCGCCATCGCCTCGACCGCGTTGCGGATCAGGTTAATCAGGACCTGCTGAATCTGGATCTTGTCGACGAGCACGGGCGAGGCATAGGGATCGAGGTCGAACCGCGGCTCGACGCCCTTCTCGCGCGCGCCGATCAGCCCGAGGATCGCCGCCTCGTTGATCAGGGCGGGCAAATTTTCGACGGTCTTCTCGACCTCGCCGCGCGAGACGAAGTCGCGCAGGCGGCGCACGATGTGGCCGGCACGTAGCGCTTCCCGGGCGGTATCGTCGAGCGCCTCGCGGATCATCGCCATCTCGTCGGGATCGGGATCTGCCAGCATGTCGCGCACCGCCTCGACATAATTGGCGACCGCGGTGAGCGGCTGGTTGAGTTCGTGCGCCAAAGTCGATGCCATCGTGCCCATCGCGCTGATCCGCGAGATGTGGATCAGCTCCGATTGCAGCGATTCCAGCTGCGCCTCGGTCCGCCGGCGTTCGGTGATGTCGCGGATGAAGCCGGTGAACAGCCGCTGCTCGTCGCCGGTCGCCTCGCCGATCGACAGCTCCATCGGAAAGGTCGAACCATCCTTGCGCGCGGCGAAGACGACCCGGCCGATGCCGATGATCCGCCGCTCGCCGGTCGCCAGATAGCGCGCAATATAGCCATCATGGCGGCTGCGATCGGGCTCCGGCATCAGGCAGCACACATTGGCGCCGACCAATTCGCTTTCCGCATAGCCGAACAGCCGCTGGGCGGCCGCGCTGAACGACAGGATCGCGCCGCGTTCGTCGATGACGATCATGGCGTCAGGCACGGTCCTGAGAATCGAGCGGAGATGGCTCTCGCTCGATCGCAATGCGCGTTCGGTGGCGCGTTGATCGGTGACGTCGGAGACGATCTTGGCGAAGCCGCGCAAGGCGCCGCTGTCGTCATGGAGAGCGGTGATCGCGACGCTGGCGAGGAATTCCGATCCATCCTTGCGAACCCGCCAATCTTCCTTGTCGAGCCGGCCCTCGGCGCTGGCGATCGCCAGATCGGCGTCGGGCGTTCCCGCAGCGATGGCGTCGGCGGGGTAGAAGAGCGCCGTATGGCGCCCGACCACCTCCCCTTCGGTCCAGCCCTTCAATCGCTCCGCGCCCTTGTTCCAGATCGTCACCCGCCCGGCAGGATCGAGCATGTAGATGGCATGGCCGCGTGCGCCGTCGATCAGCAGGACGAGTTCTTCAGCGATGTCGCGATTGCGACTCGCCCGTTCGCGGTCGGCCGCGTCGCCTTCGGCTGCCGCCGTCGGCGACGGCGCGAACAGCTTGACGACGACGATGATGCCGATCGACGTCGCCAGGAACAGCAACGGCTCGACGACGGTCGCCGCAGCGATGCCTGGGGCATCGGAAAAATACCAGCCGAGGCCGAGCGCGAGGATCGTCGCACAGACAGCGGGCCACACGCCGCTCCAGACCGCCGCGCCGACGACCGCGACGGTGAACAGCGCATAGGCCGCGCGGTCGCCGATCCACGGATCGAGCGCCAGCCTGACGAGGCCGGCGAGCAGCACCATGACGATGGCCGCGGCAAGGCGAAGGCCGAAATGTCGCTTGGCCATGCCCACGCCGCTCGCCACCTTTCGCAGATCGTTCGCGCATCGGGCCTGACATTGCTGTCCGCTCGACGCAAGGATGAACCGGGATGATGGGGGAGCAGGGACGGCGCGATGCCAGTCGATAGGCTTCCACAGACCGTCCGCACAATTGCGCTATCAAACCTTGTATGATAGCCATTGACTTGTCGATGGAGACGGCGGCGCGTGCGAGTCTATAAGAACGCCTGGTTCGCAAAATTCGCGCACAAGGAAAAGATCGCCGACAACGCACTGTGCGATGCCGTGGATCGCGCCGAACTGGGATTGGTCGATGCCGTTCTTGGCAACGGCCTGCTGAAACAGCGCGTGGCGCGCGAGGGTGAAGGCAAATCCGGTGGCTACAGGACGCTGATCATCTTCCGTTCGGGCGAGCGCGCCATTTTTGCGTTCGGTTTTGCCAAGAGCGACAAGGCGAATTTGAATGCCAGGGAGCTTGCAGAGTTCAGGACTGCAGCGAAGGCCTACCTGGCATTCCCCCAGCATCAAATGGATGCGCTGGTGAAGATTGGACAACTGACGGAGGTACGTCGTGGCGACGAAGACCTATAAGAGCGAGGCGATGTCCGCCATTCATCAGATGATGGAGGGGGCCTTTGAGGTCGGCGCCATCGACAAAAAGACGATGCGCGGATTCGACGAAGCCTGCCTGATGCCGGCGCCCGTCCTCAAGCCCGAGGAGATCAAGGCGATCCGCGAAAACGAGGCCGTCTCCCAGCCCGTCTTCGCGCGCTATCTCAACGTATCGAAGAACCTCGTGTCCGAATGGGAGCGCGGGACCAAGCGGCCCGGGGGTCCGGCGCTGCGGCTGTTGTCGATCGTCAGCCGCAAGGGGCTGGACGCAATCGTCTGAACGCCTCGGGGGATTTCCGCCGGTTCCGGGACAAACGCGGAACGGCGATGGTGGACAGGGCTGGATTCGAACCAGCGTACGCTCTCGCGGGCAGATTTACAGTCTGCTGCCATTAACCACTCGGCCACCTGTCCATGGGTCCGCCGTTCGGAGCAGGCGCACATGGCGAAAGAGTGCGGCGCTGTCAACGACGCTGAATTCGTTGACGGCAAACTGGTTTTCATTCGTGCGGCCTCGCCCGACATGACGCTGGCCAGCCGTTTTCCCCGCGCGGTCGCGGGTTGTGCCGGGGCGGGGCTCGCGCCTAAGAGGCGCCCATGCGCAGAGGCCACCGACCATCGCAGCCGCAAGGCAATCGCCCCCGTTTCTGGGGACGCCATGCCGTGCTGGCCGCGCTCGCCAATCCCGACCGCAATGCGCGCAAGCTGTGGGGCACGCGCGAGGCGCTGCAGAAGCTCGATCTGCCGCCGGTGCTGCCGGTGACCTATGCCGACGTCGCCGATCTCGGCCGGCTGGTGCCCGCCGACGCGCCGCACCAGGGCCTCGTGCTCGAGGTCGATCCGCTCGACGACGTCTGGCTGGGCGACCTGCTCGAATCCGGCGCCGACGACCGGCGGCCGCTGGTGCTGCTCGACCAGGTCACCGATCCGCACAATGTCGGCGCGGTGCTGCGCTCGGCGGCCGCGTTCGACGCGCTGGGCATCGTCACCCAGGACCGCCACGCGCCCCCCGAATCGGGGGCGCTGGCGCGCGCCGCCTCGGGCGCGCTGGAGTTCGTGCCGTGGGTGCGCGTGGTCAATCTGTCGCGCGCGCTCGACGAGATCGCCGAGGCCGGCTTCTGGCGGATCGGCCTGACCGGCGCCGCGACCCAGACGCTGGCCGAGGCGATGGGCGAGGCGCGGATCGCGCTGGTGCTGGGCGCCGAGGGCGAAGGCATGCGCCAGAACACCGAGGCGCATTGCGACCAGCTCGCGCGGCTGCCGATCAGCCCCAAGGTGGAGAGCCTCAACATCTCCAACGCCGCCGCGATCGGGCTCTATGCGGTGACGACGCGCTGAGCGTGCGGCCGGCGCAATCATCGCTTCAAAGCCGGCACGTCACGAGCTAGCATCGCGCCGGCCGCCTCGTACCCGCGGCGCGCGTGACCGGGGGACTCGACGATGATGCACCATCTTGGCAGGCTGGCCTTCCTGGCCGCGGCGCCCTTGATCCTGTCGAGCTGTTTCCTGACGCCCGGCAAATTCACCTCGAAGCTGGTGATCAACGCCGATCGCAGCTTCAGCTTCAGCTATCAGGGCGAGGTGATCGCGCTCGATGTCGGTGACGATTTCACCAAGGGCCTGGGCGGCGACGACAGCAAGGACAAGGGTCCGGAGGACGACCAGAGCTTCGATCCGCCCGCCGATGACGGCGCCGAGGAGACCGAGGCCGGCTTCATCCAGATCGGCTGGCAGGACGACGATAAGGCCGACAAGGGCGGCATGGTCGACGACGACGCCGCGAAGAAGGCCGAGGAAAAGGATCGCAAGCTGCGCGCGGTGGCCGACGCGCTGCGCAAGGAGCGCGGCTACAAATCGGTCGCCTATGTCGGCCAGGGCAAGTTCGTCATCGACTATGCGATCAGCGGCACGCTGACCCACAACTTCATCTATCCGTTCAACATCGATGCCGAAGCGGTGTTCCCGTTCATCGCGGTCGAGTTGCGCGGCGCCGATATCGTGCGGGTGAAGGCGCCGGGCTTCGGCAAGGAATCGTCGGGCAGCGAGGCGATGCCCGGCGGCGGCGGCGCCGATTCGCGCAAGGCGATCGACGGCGTGTTCACGCTGGAAACCGATGCCGAGATCGTCAGCCAGAACAATGAGGACGGCGCGACGACGGGCGCAGGCGGGCGCAGGACGATCAGCTGGAAGATCACGCCGCTGACCAAGGATGCCCCGACGGCCGTGCTGAAGCTGGGGAAATAGGGGCGCGCGGGTGGCGCGGTCTCAAGCCCCTCCCCTTCAGGGGAGGGGTTGGGGTGGGGGAGTCAGATCTCCGGCCCCCTGCCCACCAATGTGTTTGATCGTCAGGGGAAATGCTCGCTTCGCTCGCCCCCACCCCAACCCCTCCCCTGAAGGGGAGGGGCTAAAGCACCGACTCAGTCTTCGTTGGCAATCGTGACGCGCATGCCGTCCATCGCTTCGCCGAACGGCAGCTGGCACGACAGCCGCGACGTCTCGTTGCGGTGATCGGAGCTGTCGAGCAGGTCGTCTTCGTCTTCGCTCATCGCGGGCAGCAGGTCGGCGAATTCGGGATCGACGTGAACATGGCAGGTCGCGCAGGAGCAGCAGCCGCCGCACAGCGCCATCAGTTCGTCGAATCCATTGTCGCGGATCACTTCCATCACGCTGAGGCCGACTTCGCCTTCGACGGTCTTCTCGGTCCCGTCGCGTGTGACGACGATCAGCTTCGGCATTGCGTTCCCCTTCCGTTCAGGTCATCAGACATCAACGCGCGCTATGTCGTGCGCGGGCCGTGAAATCAAGGCAATGACGATGGGACTGAGCCGCGAGCGGCTGAAGGCGTCGCTTGACATTCTCTGCGGGATCGAACCGCGGTTCGCGGCGGCGGTGGCGCGCGCCGGCTATCCCGAACCGCGGATCAACCCGCGCGGCTATGCCACTCTGCTGCGCACGATCATCGGCCAGCAGGTCAGCTACAAGGCGGCCGCCGCGGTGTGGTCCAAGCTGGACGCCTCGATCGGCGGCGCCGAGGATCCCGCCAATATCGGCCGGGCGAGCGACGAGACGCTGCGCGCCGCCGGCCTGTCGCGGCAGAAGAGCGGCTATGCCCGCAGCCTGGCCGACGAGGTGATCAGCGGGCGGCTCGACCTGGCGACGCTGCCGGCCGACGACGAAGCGGCGATCGCCCAGCTGGTGCGGGTGAAGGGCATCGGCCGCTGGTCGGCCGAAGTCTATCTGCTGTTCGCCGAAGGCCGCGGCGACATCTGGCCGGCGGGGGATCTGGCGGTGCAGATCGAGACCGGCCGGATCATGGGCCTCGACGAACGCCCCGACGAGGCCACGACCCGCGCGATCGCAGAAGCCTGGCGCCCGCATCGCGGCGCGGCGGCGATCTTCACCTGGCATCATTACAAGACGCCGGTGATCTAGGCGTCCATGCCTGCACAGCTAACGTAATTGCGGTATGGCTGACCCGTTTCGCTTTGCTATTACGCCTTAGGGATATGGGGAAGAAGCGGCGCATATTTGGCGATTGCCTGCAAACCGGACCTGTGGTCTGGCGCGCAGGGTTCGTTTTGTATCCGTTTGCGTTCCCGATCGAGACCAGAAAGATGCGCGCGCCAGCATGACCGAGAGCGACGGCGACCTGCAGGATTCCCGCGTCCGGCTGGACTATGCCAGGCCCTGCGATGCGCTCGCGCCGTTCGTGTTCGGCTATCATCTCTACGCGGTCGAGGCCGCGCCGGGCGCCGTCCATGAGGATATCGGCTATCCGAGCTGGGCCAGTATCGGCTTCCAGACCCGCGGCGCGCCGTTCGGCGTCCGGATCGGCCGTCGCCAGATCGATCCGGTGCCGCGCGCCACGCTGTTGGGTCCCACCAGCCGCGCCATCTTTCCGCGCAGCGGCACCGGCACGGTGGTGGGCATCGGCCTGTCGCCGCTGGGCTGGACGCGGCTGTTCGGCGGCGATGCCGACCGCCATGCCGATCGCGTCACGCCGCTGGAGGCGATGCTGGGCGACGATGCCGCGATGCTGAGCCTGGCGCTGGACGGCGTCGAGGAGATCGACGTGGCGAAAGGGATCTTCGATCATTTCCTGCTCCAGCGCCTGCACACGCCGCATCGCGCCGAGACCATGGTTGCCGGTATCCAGGTGGCATTGGCGAAGGGGACCGACTGTTCGGTCAGCGGACTTGCCGGACGTTTGAACCTCGAACCGCGCCGGCTCGCCCGCCTGGCGCATGCGCATTTCGGCTTCTCGCCCAAGCTGCTGCTGCGCCGCGCGCGCTTCATGCGCACCTTACTGAAGCTGATCGACGACGATGGCCGGCCCTATGTCGACAAGATCGACCGCAGCTATCACGACCAGTCGCATTTCGTGCGCGACTGCAAATTCTTCCTGTCGATGTCGCCACGGCGATTCATCAAGATGAAGAAGCCGGTCCACACCGCATCGATGGTCGAACTCATGGTCGCCGCCGGGGCCGCCGCGCAGGCACCGCACCACCACGCGCTGGAACTGCTGGATGGCTGAGGCCGGAGCGGGTCTCGCCCTTCAGGCCCTCACCCTGGCTCGCTGCGCGAGCCTGTCCCTCTCCCGCAAGCGGTAGAGGGGAATTTTCCGCAACGGCGCTTGAGACTCGCCGCCGATCGCCTATCGTTTCGCTCCCGGCGTTACAGGGGAGTCGGCCATGGGCATGCAATTCAATGCGATCCAGGAGCGGATCCTGCTCGCCTTCACCGAGGCGCTGTTCCACGGGACCGCAATGGCGATTCCGCCGCGACAGGTGGTCGACAACATCCAGACCCAGTTCGGGCTGATGAACGGCAATGCCCGCGACGAGGTGGGGCTGTCGCTGTATCTGCTGTGCCTCGTGATGGGCGGGCCGCTGTTCCTGCTGATGGGTCCGGCATGGCGGATGCGGCGGATCGAGAAGCGCCTGGCGCGGTCGCGCAACGACCTGATGCAGGATCTCGCCCGCACGCGCGGCGTGATCTATGCCGGCTATTACGGCCATTGGGAGGGCGTGGACGAGGACGATAATCACTGCAATCCGGTGCTGAACCAGATCGGCTTCACTTTGCCGAAGCATCGCGTGCGCAACCCCGATCCGAAGATCGACGTGCCGATCATATTCGTCCCCGGCCGCGAGCTCGACCATCGCGACTTCGTCGGCCACGACGCGGTGCCCGCCAGCGCCGGCGTGATCGTGATCGGATCGGGCGCGGGCGGCGGCACCGCGGCGGCGGCGCTGCGCAGACATGGCCATGACGTGCTGGTGATCGAAGCCGGGCCGCATTATCCGAGCACGCGGATCACCCATGAAGAGCGGCGGATGACCGCGAAACTGTTCGTCAACGGCGCGCTGCAGACCAGCCGCGACCATGACCTGATCATCTTCCAGGGGCGCTGCGTCGGCGGATCGACGGTGATCAACAACGGCATCGCGCTACGGCTCAAGCAGGACGGGCGCACGCATCCGCAGGCGCGCGACGTGCTGGCGCACTGGCGTTCGATCGGCGCGCCGATCGACGAGGCCGCGTTCGACCGCTCCTACGCCGCGGTCGAGCAGCGACTGGAGATCGAACGGATCGAGGAGCGCAGCGGACGCCGCAACGGCCCGCATTTGATCGACGGCTGGAAGGCGCATGCGGCGGCGACCGGCGACGCGATGGACGCCGCATCGATCGCGACCTGGTTCAGCAAGAATTACGGGCCGCGGTCGCAGAACGCGCTGTGTGCCTATTGCGGCTATTGCAACACCGGCTGCCGCTATGGCCGCAAGCACGGCATGGCCCAGTCCTGCCTGATCGACGCGCGTGTAGCGGGCAAGCCGCACATCCTGGCCGATGCGACGGTGAAGCGCATCCTGTGGAAGCCCGCGTCCGTCGACGGCAAGCGCGTGGCCGACGGCGTCGAGGTGGAGCTGGAAGATGGCAGCCTCCACCGGATCCGGGCGACCAAAGGCGTGGTGGTGGCGGCGGGCACGATGGCCTCCAGCCGGATCCTCGACAAGAGCGGCATCGCCGGCACCGGCGAGGGCATCTCGCTCAACATCGCCTGCCCGGTCGCGGCGCTGATGCCCGAAGGCAAGAGGATCGACGCGTGGGACGAGGACCAGATGGCGACCTATGTCGACCGCGGCGACTTTCTGATCGAATCGCATTTCCAGCCGCCGCTGAGCATGTCGACGCTGATGCCCGGCTGGGGCGCCGAGCACCACCGGCGCATGCTCAACTACAACCGGCTGACCTCGGCCGGCGCCTTGTTCCCCGCCGACCGCTGCGGCCGGCTGGTCGACGGCAAACTGAGCTTCAAGCTGCGGCCCGACGTGGAACTGCCTTTGCTGCGCCGCGCGCTGGCGGCGCTGATCGACGTCCATTTCCGCAATGACGCGATCGAGGTCTATCCGGCACTGGCGCGCGGCGACACGCTGAAGCCGGGCATGAATGTCGAAGCGTTCCTGGAAGCCCGCATCCGCGAGGCCGACGACGTCACCTTGTCGAGCTCGCACCCGCAGGGCGGCAATGCGATGAACGCGGACCGGATGCTGGGCGTGGTCGACACCGACTGCCGCGTGCACGGCACCACCAACGTGCTGGTGACCGACGCCAGCGTGTTCCCGAGCTGCATCCGCGTGAACGCGCAGCTGACGACTATGGCGATGGCGCATTATGCGACGGCGCGGGTGGATCCGTTCGGGTAGGGCGCGGGGACGATGATCGCCCGGATTGCGGGGCCTGAAAACGGCATAACAGGTCGATTTTCGCGATTTTGGCCGTTTATCAGGGGAATGAAGGCGATTCCAACGGCGTAGATTCGGAGACATTCATCTGATTTCAAGGAGTTGAGTGGCGAAAGAGCGCGTCACCTGTTAACGTGCAGAACAGGGGATGATTTTTTGCATAACAGGTCGATTTCGATGTCGTAACAGGTCGAATTGCTTGCAGAACAGGTGAGGGGACATTCGGCGGTTTGACGGGTGTTCGGCCGCCCATCGGCGCCAACATGAATGCCGCGCGACCACAAGGGGTGAAGTTTGCTCCGTTACACCTCACCGTTGGCGGGTAACGGGGCAAAGGTCCGAGCGAGATTGCCAGCCTATCTTGTTCCCCGGCGAACGCCGGGGCCCAGGAGTCGCCCACTCCAAGCGTGTGACTCCTGGGCCCCGGCGTTCGCCGGGGAACTGCATCTTTCTTGCCCCCAGTGTTGCGCTTGTTACCGGTTGAGGGCGTGCGTGTCCGGAAACCCGCAAATTCCGCGCGCCCTCGACAGCTCAAGCCTTGCCGTCGAATCCGCTGACCACGAATGCACCGCCGAGCTTCAGCCCGACGGGGTCCACGCTATGCCCCAGGCCATGCGAGACATGGGTCGTCACCGCGACGCCCACCTGCCGCAGCGCCGCCTCGGCCGCATGCAGCGCGGCGACGGGAACGACCGGGTCCGCCGACCCGTGGACGAGCAGCACGGGCGGCTTGCTCTGCACCTCGTGCGCGAGGCCGGCAGCGCCGGTCAGCGCGCCCGAATAGCCGACGATCGCCGCGATCTGCCGCTGGCGTCGCAAGCCGACATGGAGCGCCATCATCGTGCCCTGGCTGAAGCCGACGATCGCCAGATCGGCCTCGGTCAGCCCATATTGATCGAGCTTCCGGTCGATGAACGTGTCGACCGCGGGGGCGGCCGACGCCGCTCCGGTGGCGAGCGCCTGCGGGCTGAACGTCGTGAGCGGCCACCATTGAAAGCCTGCACCCATCGCGCAGCGCTGCGGCGCATTGGGCGCGAGGAACAGCGCGTCGGGCAATAACTGTCGCCAATGCGGCGCGAGCGAGATCAGATCGGCCCCGTTCGAGCCATAGCCGTGGAGAAGCAGAACGATCTTCCCGGGCTTGGCGCCGGACAGCGGCTGAAGGCTGGAGCCATTGACGATTTTGGACATTGGTGATCCCATGGAAGTCAGCCCGCCAAGATGGCGCTCATGAGCGCGTGCGCAAGTGCCGGGCGGGCCGGGCCGCGTGAAGCCGGGCGCGCCCGGCTCATCATTTCGCGGCGGGCGCAATCACGGCGCGCGCCGCCTCGAGCGGTCGATCGAGATCGAGCGATTTGACCACCGCCAGCGCATCGTCGAACCCGGCGCCGCAAAACGTCGGCACGCCGCGCGCTTCGATCCCGGCGAGCAAGGCGCCCTCGGGTCCCGAACGACAGGAGCCATCGACGTCGCGGATGAACACGCCGGCCACGCGCTGGCCGTAATCCTCGACGGCCTTGGCATAGATGGCGACGTCGCGCTGGCCGTTATCGCCGATGAGCAGGAAGCGGAACCCGGGATAGAAGGCGAGAATGGTTTCGATGGCCGCAAGCTTGTGCGCGTCGTGGCCGCTGTCGATCAGATTGGTGGCATCGATGCCATAATCCTTGAGGAACATCGGGCCATGCGGGATCGCGTTCAGTTCGAGGAATTCGGTGATGAACCCGTAGAGGTTCCAGGGCGAGGACGAGACGTAGAAAAAGGGGCGGGCCGGCGCGATGCGATCGCCGGCGATCATCTTGAAGAGCGACCCGGCGCCCGGCACCGCCAGCCGGTCCTGCGGGCGCTCGACGAGCACGCGCCGCCAGTTCCTGACGAAGTTGGTCGCGCCGGTTTCGACGACGGTGTCATCGATATCCGATATGATGCCCCAATGCTGATCGGTCCCGGGCGCGATGATCGGGACTTTCACGGCCGCCTGCTCCATCTCGCGGCCTGGCACCGAGATCATGACCTGCTCCCACCGGGTGGTTTCAGGCAAAGGCTGATCGATCACCATCTCCAGATCGAAATAGCCTTCTTCGTCGGTGACCACATCGTGCGACTGACCATAGCCCGCGATGTGGACGGTCACGCCTGGCAGTTCCTGACTGTTGTAGATGGCCAGCATGGCGCGCATCCGCGCGAACAGGCCTTCGCCCGCGTCGAGCGGTTTGGCATAGCGCACGATCCGGCCCTTCAGGCGCACCGCCCGGGCGTTGCGGTAGCCGGCGTAGGCGAGCAGGCGGACTTTGTGGTCGCGACCGTCGACGGGTTCGAACAGATCGCCGATTGAGTCGATGTCGCGCTCGAGGTCGGCGATCGTGGAGCGAAGGAGCTTGTTGAGGGATGAGTCGGTCATTTTTGAGCGAACGGCGGGATGGCGTGCGGGTTCCTTAACAGGCGGGTGGACTGCGGCGGTGGGCGGAGGTGACCATGAGTCGCGGCTCTTACGCGATGGAATGGCTTGGGTAACGGATCGCCCGGAGCCTCTTTGGGATGGCAGCTATGCGCCCTTTGTCGCCGTTCAGTGGCAAGGCGGCCGATCCCGGTAGCTGCAGTTCCGTTCAGGTTTGGCAGCTTACGCGCACGAACGGCCGAGACTGGGACATTCCTGCCGTTCCCTCACGACTTGTCGAACAGCAGGTCTGGCCAGCAGCGGACATCCGGCGTCTGGCCGAATGGTACAATAGAACGCTAGAGATTGGGCCGAAGAACGAACCCGCTGCGCGGGAGGGGCGCGGGTGGTGAGGTACAGATAAAAAACCGGCTGTAGCGTCTCGGATGAGCGTCGCGCGGCACGGACGATGCATTTCGACTCCTCTCAACCAAGAGGAGTCGAACGATGAACGAGATCAATTTGGCCGGCCCTGTCAGCCCACTACGCCGGCGGCTGATCGACGACATGAACATGCGCCGGTTCGCGCGCGAGACGCAGCGCAACTACATTCGAGACGTCGGGCGTTTCGCCACCTTTCTTGGACGTCCGCCTGATACGGCGACAGCCGAGGATCTGCGCCGGTTCCAGATCCAGCAACGTGAAGCCGGTGTTCCCGTGCCAACCATGAACAGTATCGTGTCGGCGCTGCGGTTCTTTTTCACCCAGACGATCGACCGACCCGATCTGGCGCGTAAGCTGGTCCGCGTGGCGCACCCGCGCAGGCTGCCCGTGGTGCTCAGCCGCGACGAGGTCGCCCGCCTGCTGAACGCCACCACATGCCTGAAGCATCAGGCGGCATTGTCGGTCGCGTACGGCGCTGGCCTGCGTGTCGCCGAAGTCTCGTCGCTCAAGGTCAGCGATGTCGACAGCGAGCGCATGTTGCTACGGGTCGAGCGCGGTAAGGGCGGGCAGTATCGCAATGCCATGCTCTCGGCGGATCTGCTGACCCTGCTGCGCCAATGGTGGAAAGTCGGGCGGCAACAGGGCGTGATGCATCGCGAGGGGTGGCTGTTCCCGGGTCAGCATGCGATGAAGCCGATCAGCACGAGGCAACTGTACCGCATTGTCGTCGAGGCGGCGCAGGCGGCTGAGATCACCAAGCGGGTCGGCCCACACACGTTGCGCCACAGCTTCGCAACTCACCTGCTTGAGGATGGTACCGATATCCGGATTATCCAGGTTCTGCTCGGGCACAGCAAGCTTGAGAACACCGCCTTTTACACCAAGGTGGCGACCCGCACGGTGCGCACCGTGACCAGTCCGCTCGACAAGCTCGGTATGTTCAAGGCCGGAGAGATCGCCCCCGACGGTTGAGCCGGTGGGCGCCTCGCTCGAGGTCGCCGATATCTTCCGCAATGCAGGGCCGGCGTATCGGGCCAACCATGCCGGGCACCTGAGCTTGCACCAGCTCAAGGTCATGTCGGCGATCGAACGGTGTCGCACCGCCGCACTGGGCGGTCACGTCGAGGCCTGCGAGGACTGCGGTCATTGGCGGATCGCCTACAACAGCTGTCGTAACCGGCACTGCCCCAAGTGCCAGGGCGCCGCCGCACGCACATGGCTCGCCGAGCGCGAGGCGGACCTGCTGCCGGTGGGATACTTCCACGTCGTCTTCACGCTGCCGGCCGAAGTCGCCGACGTCGCCTTTCAGAACAAGGCACTGGTCTACGGCCTGTTGTTCCGCACCGCCTCGGAGACGATGCTGACCATCGCGGCCGACCCGAAGCATCTGGGTGCCCGGATCGGCATCACCGCCGTGCTCCACACCTGGGGCTCGGCGTTGACCCACCATCCGCACGTACACATGATCGTGCCGGGCGGCGGCATCTCTGGCGAGGGGCGCTGGATATCGTCGCGCCGGGCCTTCCTTCTTCCGGTCAGGGTCTTGGGCAAGCTGTTCCGCCGCCTGTTCCTCGCCCGGCTGATCGCGCTCCACGAGGCCGGACAGCTCGCCTTCTTCGGCAGCATGGCTCACCTCGCCGACCGGCGCACCTTCCTGCGGCACCTGTCACCCGTTCGGAAGAAGCGCTGGGTGGTCTACGCCAAGCCCCCGTTCGCCGGACCCGAGGCGGTACTCGCCTATCTCTCGCGCTACACTCATCGCGTCGCGATCTCGAACCGGCGGCTCCTCGGGTTCGACGAGGCCGGCGTCACCTTCCGCTACAAGGATTATCGCCGCGACGGAGCCGACCGCCAGCGCGTCATGACGCTCACGGCGGACGAGTTCATCCGTCGCTTTCTCCTCCATGTCCTGCCACGCGGGTTCCACCGTATCCGCCATTACGGGCTACTCGCCAGTTCCACCCGCAAGGCCAGCCTGGCGCTCGCTCGCGAACTGCTGGAGGTAGCCCAGCCGCCCGACGATGCCACACCCGAACAGCCGGCCGATCCGCGTCCGCCATGCCCATGCTGCGGCGGGCACATGATCGTCATCGAAACCTTCGAGCGATGGCGCCAGCCGCGTCCACCGCCATCCGGCGTGTCGCCGAACCGGGAGATCACGCCGTGACCCGGCACGGCTCGGCCCCACCATCCGCCCGAGGACCTGCGCTTCGAGCAACGATCCCCCGCGCGCCAGCAGCCATCACCAACGTCAGCCATCGTGCGTCCGGGGGCTCGTCGCACCGCCGACACCGCCCGGTCGAGCAACAATGCGGTCCACCCGCAGCACGCTCGTCGCTTCAAAGCGATGGTCGCGCTACCCGCAGGATCAGCTGCAAAACGCAATCCCCATAGACCGTCGCCTGCGGTTCGCGGGTTCGTTCCTCGGAGACTTTCGTACGCCTGTCGGCGCCCGAAACTCTTCACGATAGCTGACCGGTAGCTTGAAAACTTAGATGATGACTAGAGCTCACGTTCGGACCGCCGGCCGTCTTGGTGTAAACGAAACGTGCTGCCTATAGACGTGAAAGGACTACCAAGGAATTGCCGCAATTAAGTTCGCGCCAAAAATGAAAGCGAACATCATGAACGACCTTGACGAAGCCACGACGCGGTACGTTCGGCAACCAGGATCATGGCGATTCGGACCCGGTCGAGCCCGCTGTTCGCCAAAATACCGCACCATGACCACCCAGTGAGCAGGGCCTTCGAGATCGCAATATTCAGCGTCAAAATCTTTGGGACAAGAAAGCCAACGACGATGACAACGGAGCAAATGAACGAAAGATCGAAAGCTTCTAGTACCGGACCGGGGAGGTTTCGCCATCCCGCGCCTTTAGCAATCTCACCCGCAACCACCATGTAATGCACGGTGCCATAGACTGCCGCGACGACAGCAGTTCCGATCTGCCGACCTGCCATGTTCACTCCCTGCGCGAGCGACTCTCCATCGAAGGCAACTGCGGTGCGCGTCACATCGTGCCTTCAACCGTTTATATATCCCATCGAGCTTGCTTTTGTATCCTCTCAAGGACACACCGGTGGTACACATGGGCCAATAACGCGGAAATGATCACGGACTGTGGCCTGAGGAGACATTTGCACCGACCGTAGGCGCCGTCGTGCCCTCGACTCTCGTCAACATACGGCAACAATAAATTTGGACGCAGTTGCCCCTATTGTGGCACCTAGGGGCCGCAACTCGACCAAGCTTATCGGTATCGCGCCGACCTCTGCTCAGAAGCGTCTAACTGGAGACACCTAATGAAGGCGCCGAATCAAGCCCCAAACACTAGGCGCGGAAAAGCGTCGGAACGGATTCTCCACGCATTGGCAGCTGAATTTCCCAAAATGCACAGCCGGCAGAGTTTTCTAGAATCCCCGTCGTTGCTGGAAAGATTTGGCAAAGGACCGGGAGAGAAGCTAACCGATTACGAAATGCGCGCAGTCTCCAAAACACTGGGTCGCCTTGTCGGTGACAAAGGCGATCGATCGACGCGCGCTATATCAGAAATCCTTTGGCTTCGCGGTCGTGATGATCGCGTAGGTCTGCCGGAGTCTGGGCTTATTGCTGTGTCTGTCGACATCGCAAGCCTTCGCAGCGAGGAATGGCTTCGCTCGAAGCTAAGCAAGGAGGAATTGCGAGATCCTCCCGTGTCGGTGGCAGGGCCTCTCCTGCCACCAGAACGCGCACCCACTCAAGAAGGATTGGTTGAGGAGGTCATCGCGCGTTCGCGGAACTGGTCCCGCAGCAACACCGAAGATGGGCATCTGCCGATCCTGCTTACCAATGTGAGCATCGTGCACGGATCAAACTCCTTTGATATCCTTATCAACGTATCGATGAAGGACGAGGAAAGCCTGTTGCGATACGCCCGAGAAGTCGTTCAGCGAATTCCACATGTGAAGGGAACACAAACCATGCTGATTTCGGAGGGCTACGGATTTTCAGATATTTCAGACTCTGTTCAACGCGCGCAGCCTCGATAATTGACATTCCAAAGGCGATAATCGGGGCGGACGTCATGTGATTGAGATCGAACATTCTACGCGTTACGCTATATTTGCCCGGTCGTGCTGGTTCGCACTGGCCAGCCGCTCTGCCGCGCGCAGCGGCGATCTTAAGTTGCTACGACATTCACCGATGCGCTGACGGTAAAACGCGCTCGATCGCAGAGCCAGCTCAACCCAGACATGGTGATCGTGACTACTCGAAATCGCGTCCGCTTTCGGGTCCGGCTTGCAAGCGGCTGAATGTCTCAAGTTAAGCGCATCGCCGATCGTCCGCTTCGATCAGCCCGATCGGCAGCTACCGCTAGGACCGGACGTTCGTCGGAGCTAATATGAACGGCCGGCCCTGGTCGACAGCGGCCAATCAATCCGGCTGTGCCCAATTCGCCGGCGGCCCAAACCATTGCGTTGCAACCGGGGGGATCTCGTAAAGATCAGGCGTCGTGTCGCAGGCCCAAGTGACGACGCCATTTGGCCGCACCAGCGCGCTGCCCACACCCAGCTGCACCTGGGCTTCCGCCGCGAGATAGGTGATCCGATCCATTCACCTTTCGGCAAGTGCCGCGAGCGAAGGATCGGCGCCCAAATCTAGCAGGGCGCCGCGCCCCCCGTGCAGATGCTCGGTCGTGCGACTTCCATCGCGCAGTTCGACATTCGGGAGGTTGCGTCCGACCAACGCATACCCATTGCTCAGGTCGTAGCGGAGCCCGACCCCGATTCTCGTTCGGCGAAATAGGTGGCGCTATCTCGGGTGTCGATCATATAACGGATGATCGCCTCCAACGCGCGCGAACTCGCACTCAGTCCGATGATCGCCAGGTCGCGCGACCAGTCGAGGATTTGCACCCCCACCGAGCAGCGCTCGCTGGCAAATACGATCTAGCACCCCTTGACATTCGTCCAAATGTGATTCACGTTTTGTTCACACCTTGGTCCACATGATGGCGAGGAGCAAATGAGCCGGAAGTCACCCAATCTGACCCTGAGTCTGCCTCGGTGCCGCAACTGCGGTCGTCACTGGCGACCGGCGGAGGGCGTGACTGCGAAGTCGGGCTACTGCAAGCGCTGTGCGCAGGAACGGCGGGCAGCCGCCACAACCGTACTAGGCCTGCGGCCGTTGACCGCCGCTGACGCGTTTGGGCCCTATCTGCCGCCGGGTCCCCTTCGGTCGAGCTAAGCCTCGAAGAAATCTTCCAGTTCCGCGATGGCTTGGCGACTACCGACCACGCCGCCTGAACCGGCCAAAGTCTTCTTCCGACCGGCCCCGAGCGGCTCGCTCCACGCTCGCCATTCGTGCTTGCGAGCAGAGTGTCGGTCCCACTCTACGATGATTCGTCTATTCTTGGTTGTCTGTTGCCAGCGGACCTGTGCCGACGTCACCGTACACTCCCACACCGGGCTGATCGGTAGCGACGAGAACGCGGCTAGGACTTGATCAGTCGTCTGATAGCGGGCGTCCGTGTCGTCGTTCATCATCTTGCGGAGGACGCGCCGCCACTTTTTCGGGATATGCGGGAGCCAGCGGAGGTCGTCGGCGAAGCCGCCATCCTTGATCGTGTAACGGGGAGCCGGGCTCTCGTCGTACCATCCCTTACCATGAAGAAGGCGGTATAGGGTCATGCCGAGCGCCCAAATGTCGGACTTCTTGCTCGTGCCCCTCCCGTGCCAGACCTCGTAGGCGAGATGATCGTTGTAGCCAGCCTCGGCCGCGTACCCGAACACTATCTCGTCGGTGACGAAACCAAAGTCGCCGAGCTTCGCCACGCCCTTCGCGTCTAGGAGAATGTTCCCGGGCTTAATATCGCGGTGGATCATCCCACGGGCATGGAGCGCCTGTAGCCCGAGGAGGACTTCCGTCGCCGCCTTGCGTACGGCCGCGAGAGTCATTGGACCCTGGTCGAAGTGCGACTCTAGCGACCCGCCGGGGCAGTGGGCCATACAGAATTTGATCTCGTTGCCATCGTCGTCGGCAACGAAGTGGTGGACTTGGACGACGTTCTTATGGGTCGCCTTCGAGAGGTTCTGCGCTTCCTTAAGGAAGGCGTCGTGGTGGATCGCCCACGAGGCGTCCGACTGCCCCGGCTTCCTCCCGAGCACTTTGACTGCGACCTTGCCGTGGACCTCGTCCTGCCCCTCGAAGACCTTGCCGAACCATCCTGCGCCGATCTGCGCCCCAAGCTTCAACTTGGAGAGTAGGTTCGCCATCAGGCGTTCCTCGCTGCGATCAATAGCATAGCGGCCTCGCGGCTCCCCGTCCGGAGTTCACCGCCCTCGACGTGCTCGTCCCAGAAATCATCGTCCTTGAGGTATTCATCGACCTTCCGCTCGCCATATGTCCGGCTGATAACCGCCTTGGACATGACGCGGACGTCGCAAACGGACGCCGCGGCTGCGATAATGACACCGCGGACCTCGGCTCCTTCAAGATGGGCCAACTTCATTCCCCCGCCACCGAGAACAGCGCTCGACTTGACTACCGCGACATCAGTCGCGTTCTCTTCGAGGTAGTTGGTACACTGCTGGTGGAGGACGTGGTAGGCTGCGGCTCGGTCACCCTTCTGCAAGCGCCAAGTCTGGTCCGACTGCACGATGATGGACTCGTCCGCGTCGTCAGGCACCTCGGCGTCGACGACAACCACCGACGTCCCAGACGCGACAAACCCAACCCAACGCTTTGCCATTCAACCTCCCCTTTGGCGGACAGCATTGCTACACTGGCGAGAGCGAGGACGGAAGGGAAGGAAAACACGACAGGCAACGGCCAGTTCACGCCGCGGGCAGAGCGTAGGATATCACCCGCTAATCGCGATCAAATCTTCGCCTCGACATGGCTCGCGTCCTTGTCCTTGCGGCGCAGCCGCTCTCGCTCGAGTCCCAGTCGCGTTTCGTGGAAGGTCACAACGCTGTAGCGGAACTGATGATCGTTGACCGTCGCGAGCCAGGCCCGGACTTTGGGGTGCCCGCCAGAATGCATCTCCTGAATGACGTTGGCATCGAGCAGTTAGAGGGTCACCGAAAATCTTCAGGCCCCAGCGTCGGCGCCGTCTCATCAACCGCAAATATACCGGCCGCGGCAAGTTCAGCGACGGCGCGCTCCGAGCTGCGTGGGGGATAGGGCCGGCCCTTCTTCGGGTATGCGGAGGCATAGTCGAGCGCACGAAGCACTTGCTTGCGCTTGAGACCCGGATAGTCGGTGAGCGTCTCGTCGACCCCCTGCCCTTCGGCGAGTGCCGCGATCATATGGACGGGGATGTCGGTCCCCTTGAAGACGGGTTCCCGCCCGACCCGCTCCTCGATACCGGTATGAACGTCGCGAAGCGCCCGATAGCGCTTCCGCACCCGGGCGATGGCAGGCTTCAGAACGACGTCGACCGGTCCGATGCTCACCTTGTCGGCGCCCTGGGGGCGCGCTTTGATCGCCTCGTACAGCTTCTTGCGCGCGCCGGGCGTAAAGCTGTCATGGACGTCCCGTCCCAGCGCGAGGTAGACGAGCTCATTCTGGCCGAGTTTGCGCACCTTGTGCGTGACCGTCCGGGACGACACCAGGCCGTGGGCGGTGCTCGTGCGAGTCCGGCCGCCCCGCAGGCCACGGCGGACGCGGTTCTTTGTCCCCTTCGCTGGCTCGACGACGAGAACGACGCGCTTTTCGACCTCGCCCCGGTCGATGACGCGATTGATCTCCTCCGCCGGGCGACCGACGACAAATTGCGCCTCTTGCACGGTGATGGGTTCGATCTCGGTCATTCTTCCTCCAATGCATCCAGCGTTAAAGATGCATTGCGTCACTATCAAGGCATCCGCCGGCGCTCGGCGACGACATTCGTATCGCGTCACGCTGCCCGCACGCCCGTCAACCCGTCGCCGGGCTTGCCGGTGCCGCTGTCCTGAGCGTAGCGCCACGGGCGCGGCGTGCCGATCCGGAGCGCGCTCACCTCCACCTGGACCGCGCCTCATAGTCCGGGCCGGCCATTCCGGCCAAATTGCATTGGAACACGCACCGATTCGGTTTTTCCGCCCGTGTGCGCGACGTCACAGCATCAAAGCGCGCTTTCCTCCAGCTTTGGACTCATGGATCGCAAGTGGTGATCCAGTATCGGAGAATTGACCATGAACAACGTATCGCGATTTACATCGCCTGCCGACGACGAACTGGAGCAGATCGTCGGCGGAGCGGTGTCGTGTGAGGCAGGGCTGGCTGTTATGAAAGCCTATGGCGCAGCCGGCAAAGTCATGGAAGCAGTAGGATATCCCATGACGGCGAATTATTTTTATGGCATGGGGGATGGTGCCGCAGACGCAAGTTGCTATTTGGGTTGACCTGACCGGGTCAACGATGCCCCGCGCCCGAAAGGCGCTTCCGGGAGGGGCGGGCGGGTCAGGCGAGGCGGCCGCCCCTTACCGGACGCCCTCACCTCCCGGCGGCCATGCCGGCTCCCTGATCTCATCGGGGTTCGCCAGTCGATGCAGCGGTCGGGATGGGCGGCGGGCCTGCGCGCTGGCGCAGGTCCGATTGGAGGACTTGCCATCCGCAGGATCGGCGTCCCCGACAGCGCTGCCGTGACATTCGCTCGCTCGACGGCGTGAACGCGCCGTACCGGGTGCGGTTCAGCTTTGATCTGCTAAAGCGTCGTGAATTTGACGGAGACAGGATGATGGCGATCAAAACGGCGTGCGGCCCGGCGGCTCTGCTGGGGTTGATCGGGCTCGGCGCATGCGCCACGGCCGGACCGGTCGAGGGACCCGTTCGCCTGGGGCAGATCGCTTCCGTCAGCGGGCCGAGGGTGCGGGCAGACGCGGTCGTCGAGGACAGTCGCTGTCCGATCGATGTTCAATGCGTCTGGGCGGGCCGCCTGATCCTGCGCGCGACCGTCATCGGCGGCGGCTGGTCGAAACAGGTCGACATGACGCTTGGGATACCCGTCGAGGTGGCAGACGGCAGACTGACCTTGACCGACGTGACGCCAGCCCGCAGGAGCGGGGCGCAGGGCAGCAAAGCGATGCCATACCGTTTCACCTTCGCCTTTCAGGGCGGACTGTGATGGTCGCCCGGGACATGGGAGCGATCCGGTTCCCGGTGGACAGATACGCGCCCGCGCGTCGCGCGATTTCCGTCCCACCCCGCTGTCGTACTAAGCGATGCACACATCTCCATTTTCGACGGAATGTCAGCCGCTTAAGCCCCTCCCCTTCAGGAGCATCGGGTCGGCCATGCCCCCGGCATGGCCTGAACAGCGCGGGGCGCTGTTCACCCGATGCTGGGTTGGGGTGGGGGACTCGGGAGAAAATCTCGATGTCGACGGACGCAAACCAAGAAATGGCGGAAATGCTCGCTTCGCTCGCCACCACCCCAACCCCTCCTCTAAAGAGGAGGGGCTTGCTCCGGCGCGATCCCAAAATGTGTGCATACCTTAGCGCTGTCGGGAGGTGGCGGGAGCGCAATGCTCCCGCCACATCGATCAGGCGTTCTGCAGCGAATGTTTGAGATCGCGCATTTCATCATGGCCCTGCCGCACCGAAGCATAGCAGCCCTGAATCACCGCCTTCACGCCGGGGGAAAGATCGGCGTCGCCCAGCGCATCCTCGAACTTGGCCTTGATATGGTCCTCGCCGCGCTCGACCTCGTTGACGATCGCCTTCTCGTCCTTGCCGGTCACCGCCGATTTGAGATTGATGAAGATGCGATGCGCGCCTGCGAGCACCGTCCCGTCATCCTCAGGATTGCCCCCCAGGCTGACGACTTCCTGCTGAAGGCGCGATACGACGCCGCGGCGCTCAGCGGCACGGCTGGTGAACAAAGCGCCGAAACGCCCGCTCTCACTGTCCTTCGCGGCTTCGGTATAGCCGTCGACGCTGTCGAGCGTCGTCGCGATGAGGGAATTGAGCGTCGAAATGTCATGGCTGCTGTCGGACATGCTGATTTCCTTTGAACAGAGTTGATCGACCCGGCGCTCGATCACCGGAGTCGTTCAGGCAAAACATGTCCAATCGCAAAAAGTCGCATCCTCAATGCCGCCTTGATTTTGATCAATACGATTTCGAGCATGAGCCGTCCGGGGACCAGCCGTTTTCGACGATGACGCGTCGATCCACCCATCATATTCGTTACGCTGCTGCATCATCGCCCAAATCGGCATCGGCATCGCGCCGGTTCGCCGTCACTCGCCCATGAATGCCCGGATGCCGCCGCCCATCAAATCGGTTCCGTAAAGCAGCGCCCAGAATGCAGCCGGTGGAATGAGGCTTGCAAGAAATATGAAGATGTAGATCGGCTCTTCTTTCAATGAATAACGGAATCCTTCCCAGGTCAGCAGCCAGCCGGAGAAGTAAATGGCGGCAAGAACCGGCAAATGAATGATGACCAGAATGATCTTGGGCAGCATCGCGGCATCACTCACTGCGCGCAGCGCGTGCGGATTGATCCATGTTGCATTTTCACTCTCCTCGTCCAGTGGAGATATCATAAAATCGCGGTTCCGCCACGGCCTTCTGTTCCCCGTGTTGCGGACCGAAGCCTCCGGAGGCGACCCGTACGCGGCGCGTGTGTCGGGGCCCGGGAGCGTCAGGAAAATCGCCCGCCCGATCGCAGCTGGTCTGCAACGTCGCAGCACGACGCCGACCCCACGGCCCTCAATTGCCGTCGAGCGCGATGATCAGCGCCAGCAGCAGGAATCCGCCGGCCAGGATCGCCATCGTCATGAAGAAGACGCCGGTGAAGCCCTCGATGATCTCCATCGCGCCGAACAGCGAGGCGCGCGTTGCTACACGCTGCGCCTCGGCACCGGCGCGTTCGTTCCGGCTGTGCCGCGCGCGGAAATTCTCGACGCCGCAATAGCCGCACAGGGCGGCGAAGGCGCGCGTGCCGTAATGGATGCCGCCGCCGCACGACTGGCAGTTCGCGAATTCGGTCGATCCGTCGCCGCTGCGGACGAAGACGGGAAACACCGGCAGCTTCAGGCGCAGGTCCTTCGACAGATTGGCCAGGATCACGAAGATGACGATCCACAGGATGAAGCCACCGAACGCCAGCAGCATGATCACGAAGGCCCAGGTCTCGCCGGTCGATTCGAATGCCCGATCGAGCCAGGTGTCGTGGAATTCGACGGCCCCGATCACGCAGACCATGAACAGCAAGGGTTCGGCGAAGATCATCAGGACGAAGAAGATGCGGACCGGCGCCGCGGTGAGAATGCGCGCGACATACCAATGTCGCAGCGCGAGGCGCGACAGGCGCTCCAGCCGCCGGCGCAGCGAGACGGTGGCGGCATAGTCCGGCGGTGGCGCCGACACGGTGCGACAGTTTATGCAGACGATGGAAGCGGCGTCGAGCGCGACGGCGGCGCCGCAGGCGGCGCAGTTCAGCGGCTGGAGCCGTGGCAGCGCGGCGATCATCGACGCGAGCGTCCGCGCGTGCCGCTTGCGGTCACGGCCGAGCGCCTGCCCGATCGCGGCGAGACGCGCCATCTGCCGGAACCAGGCGACGCCCGACAGCACGAGTATCGGCAGCAGCAGCGCGCCCTGCAGCAGGAAGACGGCCATGCAGAATTCGTAGACGTCCCGGAACATTGCCTGCGCCTTTCTCCGCGCTGGTGCTGAGGATAAGCGCGGTGCGGCCGCGCGATAAGGGAGGTGGCCAATTTGACAATATCACATTCCAGCCTCCGCCCCGGGGACGATACATGTTCTGCAGCCCCTCCCGCGCAATTCGGCGACCGCACGGGCGACGCGCCACGTCACCGAAAGGCGGCGATCGCCACGACAGCTTCGATGGCGACGCCAACGGCGATCTGGGCGCTGCAATCGCGGCGCCGGAGCGCCGATTTCGCGTTCAATCGCGTTGCCTGTTCGGCGATTTGGGCGCATAATCATTACGCATAACGATGAGTCCACGACGTGGACCATGCTCGTATTGTTGCGTTGCGCGGCCAAGGCCGCCCCCGAGGGTCGAGACGGTCTGGCCGCCTTCATGTGGGGAGGCAGCTATGCCCATCGATGGCGACGGCAATGACAATATTCTCAATGGTACGGCGGCGGCCGACACGATCAACGGGTTCGGCGGCAACGACACGCTGAGCGGCCTGGCCGGCAACGACACGCTCAACGGCGGCGATGGTGACGATACACTCGACGGCGGCATCGACAACGATACCTTGTTCGGCGGCAATGGCGCCGACTCGCTGAGCGGCGGCGACGGCAACGACACGCTGCGCGTCGATGCCGGCCAGGACGTGCTGGCCGACGGCGGCAATGGCGACGACACGGTGATCGTCGCCTTCGGCCTGTCGGTGATCGCCGGCGAGCTGGTCGGCGGTGCCGGCACCGACCAGCTTCAGCTCGGCGGCAGCAACATCTTCGCGCTGTCGACGTTCGACATCACCAATGCCGGCTTCGAGCAGATGCAGAGCGCCAGCTTCTCGGGCGATGCCGCTGCAAACACGCTCGATTTCTCCGGCGTGACGATGATCGGTGGCGGCCTGACGATCTCGGGTCTCGCCGGCAACGACGTGATCGCCGGCAGCGACGTCGCCGATACGCTCAACGGCGGCAACGACAACGACATATTGAACGGCGGGCTCGGCAACGACACGCTCAATGGCAATGACGGCGACGACACGCTGAACGGCAATGACGGCAACGATACGCTGTTCGGCGGCAATGGCGCCGACTCGCTGAGCGGCGGCGACGGCAATGACACGCTGCGCGTCGACGCCGGGCAGGACGTGCTCGCCGACGGCGGCAATGGCGACGACATTGTGATCGTCGCCTTCGGCCTGACCGTCGGCGCCGGGCTGCTGGTCGGCGGCGCGGGCATCGACCAGCTGCAATTGGGCGGGAACAACATCTTCGCGCTGGCGGCGTTCGACATCACCGACGCCGGCTTCGAACAGATGCAGAGCGCGAGCTTCTCGGGCGATGCTGCCGTCAACACGCTCGATTTCTCGGGCGTGACGATGATCGGCGGCGGCCTGACGATTTCCGGGCTTGCGGGCAACGACGTGATCACCGGCAGTGACGTCAACGATGTGCTCAACGGCGGCAACGACAACGATACGCTGGGCGGCGGGCTCGGCGTCGACACGCTCAACGGCAATGACGGCGACGACTCGCTCAACGGCAATGACGGCAACGATACCCTGTTCGGCGGCAATGGCGCCGACATGCTGATCGGCGGCGAAGGCAATGACACGCTGCGGGTCGATGCCGGGCAGGACATTCTCGCCGACGGCGGCAATGGCGACGACACGGTGATCGTCGCGTTCGGCCTGACGGTGGGCGCGGGGCTGCTGGTCGGCGGCGCCGGCACCGACGTCCTCCAGCTCGGCAGCAACAACATCTTCGCGCTGTCGACGTTCGACATCACCGATGCCGGTTTCGAGCAGATGCAGAGCGCGACCCTGTCGGGCGACGGCGCCGTCAACGCGCTCGATTTTTCGGGCGTGACGATGATCGGCGGCGGCCTGACGATCTCGGGCCTGGCCGGCGACGATGTGATCACCGGCAGCGATGTCAACGATACGCTCAACGGCGGCACCGAAAACGATACGCTGGGCGGCGGACTCGGGGCCGACACGCTCAACGGCAATGACGGCGACGACACGCTGAACGGCAATGACGGCAACGATACTTTGTTCGGCGGCAATGGCGCCGACACGCTGGTCGGCGGCGAAGGCAACGACACGCTGCGCGTCGACGCCGGCCAGGACGTGCTCGCCGACGGCGGCAATGGCGACGACACGGTGATCGTCGCGTTCGGCCTGACGGTCGGCGCCGGCGAACTGGTCGGCGGCGCCGGCACCGACGTGCTGCAGCTCGGCAGCAGCAACATCTTCGCGCTGGCGGCGTTCGACATCACCGATGCCGGCTTCGAGCAGATGCTGAGCGCGACCTTGTCGGGTGACGCGGCCGCCAACGCGCTCGATTTCTCGGGCGTGACGATGGTCGGCGGGGGGCTGACGGTCTCGGGCCTCGCGGGCGCGGACATCATCGTCGGCAGCGACGTCAACGATACGCTCAACGGCGGCACCGAGAACGACACGCTGACCGGTGGCGCAGGCATCGACACGCTCAACGGCGACGATGGCGACGATGTCCTCGCCGGTGGCGACGGCGGCGACACGCTGTCGGGCGGCGCGGGTGCGGACATGATGCAGGGCGGCGACGGCAATGACGTCGTGCGCGTCAATGGCGGCATCGATCTGCTCGCCGACGGCGGCGCCGGCGACGACCAGGTCATCGTCAGCTTCGGCCTGACGGTCGGCGCCGGCGCGCTGGTCGGCGGTACGGGCGCCGACCTGCTCGCGCTCGGCAGCAGCAACATCTTCGCGATGGCAGTTTTCGACGTCACCGATGCCGGCTTCGAGCAGATGCAGAGCGCGACGCTGTCGGGCGATGCCAATGCCAATGCCTTCGATTTCTCGGGCGTGACGATGGTCGGCGGCGGGCTGACGATCACGGCGCTGGCCGGCGACGACATGATCACCGGCAGCGACGCGAATGATTCGATCACCGGCGACGACGGCAACGACATCCTCGACGGCGGCGCCGGCAACGATACGCTCAACGGCGGCAATGGCAGCGACACCGCGAGCTATCGCAGCGCCGCGGCGGCGGTGACGGTCGCGATCCTTGCCGGCGCGCAGAATACCGGCGGCGGCGGCACCGATACGCTGAGCAATTTCGAGAATCTCACCGGATCGGCGTTCAACGACACGCTGACCGGCGACGCCAACGCCAATGTGATCGAGGGCGGCGCCGGCGACGATGCGCTGAACGCCGGCGCCGGCGTCGATACCGCGTCCTATGCCGGCGCGGCATCGGGCGTCACGGTGAGCCTCGCGCTCGCCGGGGCGCAGAACACGGTCGGCGCCGGGACCGACACGCTGGCGGGGTTCGAGAATCTGGCCGGATCGGCGTTCGGCGACACGCTGACGGGCGACGCCAATGCCAATGTCGTCGACGGCGGCAGCGGCGACGACACGCTGAACGGCCTCGCCGGCACCGACTCGCTGCTCGGCGGCGACGGCACCGACATCCTCGACGGCGGTGCCGGCAACGACACGATCGACGGCGGTGCCGGCAACGACACGGCCAGCTATGCGACGGCGGCCGGCAGCGTCACCGCGAATCTGGTCGCGGGTACGGCGACGACCGGGGCCGACAGCGACACGCTGACCGGCATCGAGAGCCTGACCGGCTCGGCCTTCGCCGACACGCTGACCGGCAATACCGGCGCCAACGCGCTGACCGGCGGCGATGGCGACGATTTGCTGGTGGGCGGCACAGGCAATGACGCGCTGGCGGGCGGCAACGGGATCGACACTTCATCCTATGCGGCGGCCACGGCGGCCGTCAGCGTCAATCTGCTGACCGGCCTCGCGACCGGCGGGGCGGGATCGGACACGCTGTCGGGGATCGAGACGCTGATCGGCTCGAACTTCGCCGACACGCTGACCGGCGATGCCGCGGCCAACCAGATTCAGGGTGGTCTCGGCAACGACGCGCTCGACGGCGGCGGCGGAACGGACACCGCCTCCTATGCCGGCGCCGCGTCGGCCGTTGTTGCGAGCCTGCTGGCCGGCACCGCGACCGGCGGCGCGGGTTCGGATACGCTGGCGAACTTCGAGAATCTGCTGGGCTCGGGCTTCGCCGACAATCTGACCGGCAGTGCGGGCGCCAACGCGCTTACGGGCGGCGCGGGCGACGACAGCCTGGCGGGCGGCGCGGGCGACGATGCGCTCGACGGCGGCAGCGGCGTCGACCGCGCGATCTATACTTCGGCGACCGCGGCGGTGGTGGCGAGCCTGCTCGCCGGCACCGCGACCGGCGGCGCGGGCAGCGACACGCTGGCGGGCATCGAGAATCTGACGGGCTCGAACTTCGCCGACACGCTGACCGGCGATGCCGCCGCGAACAGCCTGGTCGGCGGACTCGGCAACGACCTGATCGAGGGCGGTGCCGGCAATGACACGCTCGACGGCGGGACGGGCGTCGACAGCGCGAGCTATGCGAGTGCGGCTGCGGCGGTGACCGCCAGCCTGCTGGCGGGCACCGCGACCGGGGGCGCGGGCAGCGACACGCTGGCGGGCTTCGAGAGCCTGACGGGTTCGGCGTTCGGCGACACGCTGACCGGCAATGCGGGCGCGAACAGCATCACCGGCGGCACCGGCGACGATCTGGTCGAGGGCGGCGCCGGCAACGACGCGCTGTCGGGCGGCGACGGCACCGACACCGTCAGCTATGCGTCGGCGGCCGCGCGCGTCATCGTCAACCTGTCGACCGCCACCGCGCAGAACACGCTCGGCGCTGGCAGCGACACGCTTTCGGGGTTCGAAAACCTCGTCGGCACCGCGTTCAGCGATACGCTGACCGGTACCGCGGGCGTCAACATCCTGACCGGCGGCGCCGGCCTCGACATCCTCAACGGGCTTGGCGGCAACGACACGCTGCAGGGCGGCGACGGCAGCGACACGCTGCAGGGCGGCGACGGCGATGACGGCATCGACGGCGGTGCGGGCACGACCGACATCGCATCCTATGCCACCGCCGCGAGCGCGGTGACCGTCAGCCTGTTGATCGCGGTCGCGCAGGCGACCGGCGGCGCCGGCAGCGACACGCTGACCGGCATCGAGGGCCTGACCGGTTCGGCGTTCGACGACAGCCTGATCGGCGATGCGAATGCGAACAATCTGGTCGGCGGACTGGGCAATGACAACATCCGCGGCGACCTCGGCAACGACTTCATCGACGGCGGATCGGGCATCGACACGCTCGACTATTCGGCTGTCGGCGCCGGTGTGACGCTCAATCTGATCAACCAGTCGGCGCAGGCCACCGGTGGTGCTGGCACCGATACCGTGCGCGGCATCGAGAACGTCATCGGCACCGCGTTCGCCGACATTTTGACCGGCAACGAGTTCGGCAACATCCTGACCGCCGGCAATGGCGACGACATGCTGGTCGGCGGCCTCGGCAACGACACGCTGAGCGGCGGCGCCGGCACCGACACCGCCAATTATGCGTCGGCGACGGCGGGCGTGAACGTCAACCTGACGATCCTGACCGCGCAGTCGACGGGCGGTGCGGGCGGCGACACGCTAAGCGGCATCGAGAATCTCAACGGCACCAGCTTCAATGACAGCTTCACCGGCGACGCCGCGAACAACAATCTGGTCGGCAATGGCGGCAACGACACGCTGCTGGGCGGCCTGGGCAACGACCTGCTGTCGGGCGGCGCCGGGATCGACACGATCAGCTATGTCGGCGCGGCCGCGGGCGTCACGGTAAACCTCGGCGTCGCGACCGCGCAGAACACCATCGGCGCCGGCAGCGACACGCTCGCCTCGATCGAGAATCTGATCGGTTCGGCGCTGGGCGACACGCTGACCGGAAGCATCCAGGTCAACAGCATCAGCGGCGGCAATGGCGATGACAATATCGACGGCGGCAGTTCGAACGACGTGATCGACGGCGGCGCCAACAACGATACGCTGATCGGCGGGACCGGCGACGACCTGCTGACCGGCGGCACCGGCAATGACGGCATCGACGGGGGCGCCAACATCGATACGGTCAGCTATGCGGCGGCAGGATCGGGCGTGACCGTGAACCTGGCGCTCGCCACCGCGCAGGCGGTGGGCGGAGGCCAGGGCACCGACACGATCGTCAATGTCGAGAATATCCTCGGATCGGCGTTTGCCGATACGCTGACCGGTTCGGCGCTGGCGAACGTCCTGACCGGAGGCGCCGGCAAGGACAATCTGGCGGGCGGCGCGGGCAATGACGGCTTCGTGTTCCTCGCGATCGCCGACAGCGTCGTTGGCGCCAATGCCGACCGCATCACCGACTTCGCGGCAGGCGACATCCTCGATCTGTCGGCGATCGACGCCAATGCCAATACCGTGGGAACCAACGAGGCCTTCACGCAGGTGGGCGCCTTCTCCAACGTGGCGGGCCAGTTCACGCTGGCTTTCGACGGCGGCAGCAACACCACCACTTTGCTGGGCGACACCAATGGTGACAGCGTGGCGGATTTCTCGGTGTTGTTCACGGGGGATGTGACGGCGTTGACGGGGACGTGGGTGCTCTGAAGCCGGAAGCCGGAGATCGGAGATCAGAATCCTGTCTGATCTCCGAGTTCCGATCTCCGGCCTCCTGTGACCCCGATCACTTCGCAGCATGCCGGAATTGCTGTAAGAATGATTGCAACGATCGGCATGGCGGCTCGACAGCGAGTCGAACAATGCCGGGGGTCGTGCGTCTGCCGAAATCCATGATCTCGTGGGGGGACCCGACCATGCCGACCTATAATGGCACTGCTGCAGGCGATATCATCAATGGCGATCAGGCCGGCGTCGATGCGGACATCATCAACGGCCTTGGCGGCGACGACACGATTTCCGGCCTGGATGCGAACGACACGCTCACCGGCGGCGCGGGCGCGGACATCGCCAGCGGTGGCAATGGCGACGACATCTTCATGCTCGGCGCGGCGTCCGAAGTGGTCGCCGGCGACCAGATCGACGGCGGTGCCGGTACCGACCGGCTGAACGCGAATTTCTCCGGCGCGGTCGATGTCTCCGCGATGGTGATCGCCAGCGTCGAGGAATTGCGCGGCAACGGCGCCACAACGATCAGCCTGACTGCGGCCCAGCTCGACGGCTTCACCAGCATCTTCAACGTCGTGTCGCTGACTTTGACCAACGGCGGCACGGCCGACCTGTCCGGTGCCGATATCGGCACGGGCATTTTCAATCTCAATGCGGCGGGCAATACGCTCATCCTGCTGGGCGCCGACGATAATGGCTACACGGTCAACGGCGGCGCCGGCAACGATACGGTCACCGGCGGCACGTTCGGCGACACGCTCAACGGCAATGGTGGTGCCGACACGCTGAATGGCGATCTCGGCAATGATTTCCTCAACGGCGGCATCGGCAACGATACGCTCAATGGCGGCGACGGCAGCGACACGATCGATGGCGGTGCCGGCGCCGACGTCGCGAGTGGCGGCAACGACAACGACTTTTTCGTGCTGAGCGTGGCGACCGATGTCGCTGCGGGCGACCAGATCGACGGCGGCGCGGGCACCGACCGGTTCACCACCAACTTCTCGGGCGCGGTCGACATCTCGGCGATGACGATCGCCAGCGTCGAGGAACTGCGCGGCAACGGCGCGAGTGTCGTCAGCCTGACCGCGGCGCAGCTCGACGGATTCACCAGCATCTTCAACGTCTCGTCGCTGACGTTGACCAACGGCGGCACCGCCGACCTGTCCGGTGCCGATATCGGCACGGGGACGTTCAATCTCAGCGCGACGGGCAACACACTCGTCCTGCTCGGCGCCGACGACAATGCCTATGTCGTCAACGGCGGCGGCGGCACCGATGTCGTCACCGGCGGCACGTTCGGCGACACGCTCAACGGCAATGGCGGCACCGACACGCTCAACGGCGATGTCGGCGATGACTTTCTCAACGGCGGCACCGCCAACGACACGCTCAACGGCGGCGACGGCAGCGACACGATCGACGGCGGTGCCGGCGGCGACATCGCGAGCGGGGGCAACGACAACGACTTTTTCGTGCTGAGCGTGGCGACCGATGTCGCTGTCGGCGACCAGATCAACGGCGGTGCGGGCACCGACCGGTTCACGACGAACTTCTCGGGCGCGGTCGATATTTCGGTGATGGCGATCACCAGCGTCGAGGAACTGCGCGGCAACGGCGCGAGCGCCGTCAGCCTGACCGCGGCGCAGCTCGACGGCTTCTCCAGCATCTTCAACGTCACGTCGCTGACCTTGACCAACGGCGGCACCGCCGACCTGTCCGGGGCCGATATCAGCACGGGGACATTCAATCTCAATGCGGCGGGCAACACGCTCGTCCTGCTCGGCGCCGACGACAACGCCTATACGGTCAACGGCGCCGGCGGCAACGACGTCGTCACCGGCGGCACGCTCGGCGACACGCTCAACGGCGCTAACGGTGCCGACACGCTCAATGGCGATCTGGGCGCCGACTTCCTCAATGGCGGCGCCGGCAACGACACGCTCAACGGCGGCGACGGCAGCGACACGATCGATGGCGGCGCCGGCGCCGATGTCGCGAATGGCGGCAACGACAATGATTTTTTCGTGCTGAGCGTGGCGACCGATGTCGCTGCCGGCGACCAGATCGACGGCGGCGCGGGGACCGACCGGTTCACCGCGAATTTCTCGGGTCCGGTCGATATTTCGGCGATGACGATCGCCAGCGTCGAGGAACTGCGCGGCAACGGCGCCACCGCCGTCAGCCTGACGGTGGCGCAGCTCGACGGCTTCAACAGCATCTTCAACGTCATCTCGCTGACATTGACGACGGGCGGCGCGTTCGACCTGGCCGGGGCCGATATCGGCGTATCGATTTTCAACTTCAGCGCCGCGGGCAACACGCTCAGCCTGCTGGGCGTCAATGACAATGCCTACACGATCAATGGTGCGGGCGGCAGCGACACCGTCATCGGCGGCACGCTTGGCGACACGCTCAACGGCAATGGCGGCGCCGACACGCTCAGTGGCGATCAGGGCGCCGACTTCATCAATGGCGGCGACGGCAATGACATACTCGACGGCGGTGACGGCGCCGACACGATCACGGGCGGCGCCGGCGCGGATGTCGCCAGCGGCGGCAACGACAATGATAATTTCATGGCTGGCGTGGCGACCGAAGTGGTGGCGGGCGACCAGATCGACGGCGGCGCCGGCACCGACCGCTTCACCGCGAATTTCTCGGGCGCGGTCGATATCTCGGCGATGGCGATCACCAGCGTCGAGGAGCTGCGCGGCAATGGCGCGACCAGCGTCAGCCTGACCGCCGCGCAACTCGATGGCTTCACCAGCATCTTCAACGTCACGGCGCTGACCCTGACCAGCGGCGGCACCGCCGATCTTGCCGGCGCCGACGTCGGGACGGGCACGTTCAACCTCAACGCCGCCGGCAACACGCTCAGCCTGCTGGGCGTCGACGACAATGGCTACACGATCAATGGCGGCGGCGGCGACGACATCGTCATCGGCGGCATCAACGGCGACACGATCAACGGCAATGGCGGCAACGACATGCTCGACGGCGGCGCCGGCGCCGACATCTTGAGCGGCGGCGCCGGCACCGACATCGCCTCTTACGCCAGCGCGGCTTCGGCCGTCACCGTCAGCCTCGCCATTGCGACCACGCAGAACACGATCGGCGCCGGCATCGATACGCTGAGCGGTTTCGAGAATTTGACCGGCTCCGCCTTCAACGACACGCTCACCGGCGATGCCAATGCGAATGTGATCGACGGCGGTGCCGGCAACGATTTGATCGATGGCGCCGGCGGCACCGACACCGCGTCCTACGCCAGTGCGGGCGCGGCGGTGACCGTCAGCCTCGCCATCGCCGCCGCGCAGAACACGCTGGGTGCGGGCATCGACACGTTGACCGCGATTGAGGCGCTGACTGGTTCGGCGTTCGACGATTCGCTGTCCGGCGACGCCGGCGTCAACAGCCTGTCGGGCGGCGCGGGCAACGACGTGCTCGATGGCGGCGGCAACAATGATGTGCTCGACGGCGGCATCGGCGTCGACACGGCGAGCTATGGCTCGGCGGCGTCGGCGGTGACCGCGAGCCTCGTGTCCGGCACGTCGAGCGGCGGCGGTGGCGTCGATTCGTTGATCGGCATCGAGAATCTGACCGGCTCGGCCTTCGCCGACACGCTGACGGGCAACACCGGCGCCAATGCGCTGTCCGGCGCCGATGGCGACGACGTGCTGCTGGGCGGCGCGGGCAATGATGCGCTGACCGGCGGCCTCGGCTTCGACACGGCGTCTTATGCAGGCGCCGCATCGGCGGTCACCGTCAGCCTGCTCAGCGGCCTGGCGAGCGGCGGGGCCGGCAACGACACGCTGACCGGCATCGAGGCGCTGATCGGCTCGTCGTTCGCCGACACGCTGACCGGCGACGCGAATGCGAACCGGATCGAGGGCGCGCTCGGCAACGATAGCCTCGACGGCGGCGGCGGAATCGACACCGCCTCCTATGCCGGCGCGGCATCGGCCGTGACCGTGAGCCTTGCCATCGCGGTGGGTCAGGTCACCGGCGGCGGCGGCACCGACACGCTGACCGGCTTCGAAAATCTGCTGGGTTCCGCGTTCAACGACGCACTGACCGGCAGCGCCGGCGCCAACGCGCTCGCGGGCGCCGGCGGCGACGATGTGCTGCTGGGCGGCGCCGGCGACGATGCGCTCGACGGTGGCATCGGCACCGACACCGCCAGCTACGCCGGCGCGGCCTCGGCGGTCGTCGTCAGCCTGCTGGCCGGCACCGCGACCGGCGGCGCCGGCAGCGACACGCTGACCGGCATCGAGCGGCTGACCGGCTCCAATTTCGCCGACACCTTGTCCGGCGATGCGGCCGCGAACATGCTGAGCGGCGGCTTCGGCAACGACCTGCTCGACGGCGGCGCCGGCAACGACGTGCTCGACGGCGCGTCCGGCACCGACACCGCCAGCTACGCCTCGGCCGCATCCGGCGTGAGCGTCAGCCTGGCGCTGGCGGGCGCGCAGGCGACCGGGGGCAGCGGATCGGACACGCTGGTCAGCATCGAAGGCCTGACCGGCTCCGGGTTCGACGATGTGCTGGTCGGCAGTTCGGGCAACAACATCATCGATGGCGGCGGCGGCAACGACGTGATCGATGGCGGCGCCGCCACCGGTGCCGACACGCTGATCGGCGGCAGCGGGACCGACACTCTGAGCTATGCCAATGCCGGCGCACGCGTGACGATGAACCTGAGCATCGCCACCGCGCAATCCACGGTCGGGGCCGGCAACGACACCGTCTCCGGCTTCGAGAATCTGACCGGATCGGCGTTCAACGACACGTTGTCGGGCACCGCCGCCAGCAATAACCTGACCGGCGGGCTCGGCAATGACAGCCTCAACGGCCTCGGCGGCGACGACACGCTGCTCGGCGGCGACGGCATCGACACGCTGCAGGGCGGCGATGGCGACGACACTGTCGATGGCGGTATCGGTGCCGACATCGCCTCCTATGCGACGGCGGCTTCGGGGGTGAGCGTCAGCTTGGCCGTCGCCGGCGCGCAAGCGACCGGTGGCGCCGGTTCGGACACGCTGACGAGCATCGAGGGACTGACCGGATCGGCGTTCAACGACACGCTGATCGGCACGACCGGCGCCAATATCCTGAACGGCGGGACCGGCAACGACGGCATCAGCGGCGATCTGGGCGACGACTTCATCGACGGCGGGTCGGGCATCGACACGCTCGATTATTCGGCTGTCGGCGCGGGCGTGACGGTCAACCTGATCAGCCAGTCGGCGCAGAACACAGGCGGCGCCGGCAACGATACCGTCCGCGGCATCGAGAACGTCATCGGCACCGCGTTCAACGACGTGATCACCGGCAACGAATTCGGCAATATCTTCACCGCCGGCAATGGCGACGACATCCTCGTCGGCGGTCTCGGCAATGACACGCTCAACGGCGGCAGCGGAAACGACACCGCCAATTATGCGACCGCCGCTGCCGGCGTAAACGTGAACCTGACGATCCTGGTCGCGCAGACCACGGTCGGCGCCGGCGGCGACACGCTGAGCGGCATCGAGAATCTCAACGGCACCGGCTTCAACGACAATTTCACCGGCGATGCCGCCAACAACGTACTGACCGGCAATGGCGGCAACGACGTTTTGCTGGGCGGCCTCGGCAACGACACGCTCAACGGCGGCGCGGGGATCGACACCGCCAGCTATGCCGGCGCGGCCAGCGCCGTCACCGTCAACGTGGCGCTGGCCACGGCGCAGAACACCGGCGGCGGCGGCACCGACACGCTCGCCAGCATCGAGAATCTGATTGGCTCGGCGCAGGCCGACACGCTGACCGGCAGTTCGCAGGTCAACACGATCAGCGGCGGCAATGGCAATGACCTGATCGATGGCGGCAGCGGCGGCGACATCATCGACGGCGGCGGCAATGACGACACGCTGCGGGGCAGCAATGGCGACGACCTGATCACCGGCGGCACCGGCAATGACAGCATCGACGGCGGCCTCAATCTCGACACGATCAGCTATGCCGCCGCCGGTGCGGGCGTGACGGTGAGTCTCGCGCTCGCCAATGCGCAGGCGGTCGGCGGCGGCCAGGGCACCGACACCATCGTCAATGTCGAGAACATCCTCGGCTCCGCCTTCGCCGACACGCTGACCGGATCGGCGCTGGCCAACGTGCTGACCGGCGGCGCCGGCAAGGACAATCTGACCGGCGACGCGGGCAATGACAGCTTCGTCTTCCTCGCCATCGGCGACAGCGTGGTCGGCGCCAATGCCGACCGCATCCTCGACTTCACCGCCGGCGACATCCTCGATCTGTCGGCGATCGACGCCAACAGCAATACGGTCGGCACCAACGAAGCGTTCACCCAGGTCGGCGCCTTCTCCAACGTCGCCGGGCAGTTCACATTGGCGTTCGACGGCGGCACCAACACCACGACCTTGCTGGGCGACACCAATGGCGACAGCGTGGCCGACTTCTCCGTGCTGTTCACGGGCGATGTGACGGCGCTGACCGGGACATGGGTGCTTTAGCGGAGATCGGAGATCAGAGATCAGAATCCAGAAATCAGAGACCTGTCTGATCTCCGACCTCCGCTCTCCGATTTCCGGCTTCCGGCTTCCGGCTTCCCTCGCCAAATTTTCGCCTTATGAAGCCCTCATGACTGAGGGCCTGGCATGATCATCGGTGTCGATCTGGGAACGACCAACAGCGCGGCGGCGATCTGGCGCGACGGGCAGTCGACTCTGATCCCCAACAGCCTGGGCGATTATCTGACGCCGTCGGCGGTCGGCCTCTCCGACGATGGCGCGATCCTGACCGGCTTCGCTGCGCGCGAGCGGCAGCCGACGCATCCCAAGCTGACCGGCACCGTGTTCAAGCGGCTGATGGGCACGCACCAGCCGGTGCGGATCGGGCGCAAGGACTTCTCGCCCGAGGAATTGTCGGCGCTGGTCCTGCGCAGCATCAAGGCCGATGCCGAGGCGTTCACCGGCGAGACGATCGACCAGGCGGTGATCACCGTGCCGGCCTATTTCAACGATCGCCAGCGCAAGGCGACGCGCCGCGCCGGGCAGATGGCGGGGCTGAGCGTCGAGCGGCTGATCAACGAACCGACCGCCGCCGCGCTCGCCTATGGCATCCACGAGCGCGACGAGAATGCGCCGTTCCTCGTCTTCGATCTCGGCGGCGGCACGTTCGACGTCTCGATCGTCGAGATCTTCGACGGCATCATCGAGGTGCGCGCGTCGGCCGGCGACAACCGGCTGGGCGGCGAGGATTTCAACGCGGCGGTGATGCAGATCGCGCGCGAGCGGATCGATCCCGCGAGCAAACTCGGCGACATGCAGGACCCGGCGCTGGTCGAGGTGATGCGCGCCGCCGCCGAACGCGCCCGCCGTGCGCTGACCGACCATGAGAGCACGACCTATACTCTGGTCTGGAAGGGCGAGCTTTATGAGGCGGAGATCACCGCCGACCAGTTCGAGGAACGCTGCGAGCCCTTGATCGCGCGGCTGCGCGATCCCGTGCTGCGCTCGCTGCGCGACAGCAACATCAAGGTCGACGGCCTCAGCGAGGTGATCATGGTCGGCGGCGCGACGCGGATGCCGGTGATCCGCCGCGCCGTCACGCGCATGTTCGGCCGCTTCCCCAACACCGCGCTCCACCCCGACCACGCGATCGCGCTGGGCGCTGCGGTGCAGGCCGGCCTCAAGTCGCGCGACGCGGCGCTGAAGGAGATCCGCCTCACCGACGTCTGCCCGTTCACCTTGGGCGTCGACACCGCCGAGCGCGACTTCAAGGGCAATATCCGCTCGGGCATCTTCGCGCCGATCATCGAGCGCAACACCGTGCTGCCCGCCAGCCGCGTCAACACCTTCTCGACGATGCAGGACAATCAGCGCGAGGTGCTGTTCAACATCTACCAGGGCGAGGCGCGCGATGTGACCGCCAACGTCCATCTCGGCAAGGTCAACGTGCCGGTGCCGCGCGGGCCGGCCGGATCGGTCGGCATCGAATGCCGTTTCAGCTATGACGCGTCGGGCCTGCTCGAGGTCGACGTGACAGTGCCGCAGACCGGGGTGACGCGCCAGCTGGTGATCTGCGACGAGGAGGATGCGGCGACCGACCGCGACATGGAGTCGCGGCGCAAGGCGCTGGCCGCGCTCAAGGTCCATCCGCGCGAGGACGATCGCAACGCCGCCGCGCTGGCGCGCGCCGGCCGCTGCTATGAATCGCTGCTCGGCGATCGCCGCGACTATATCGGCAAGATCATCGCCCATTTCCTCGCGGTGCTCGACGAGCAGGAGCCGCACGCGATCGAGCAGGCCCGGGTCAATCTCGAGGGCGTCCTCGACGAGATCGAGGGCGAGCGCTACCTGTGAGCCGCGGCCACTGGGCCTGGGCACGGCTGGGCATCGATCGCACCGGCGACACGCGCGCGATCCGCGGCGCCTATGCCGCCCGGCTCAAGAGCATCGATCCCGAAGCCGACCCCCAGGCCTTTCTCGACCTGCGCCACGCCTATGAGCAGGCGCTGGCGCTCGCCGCGCATGCGGTGGAGGACGAGGACGAGGACGAGGACGACGACGTCCAGTACGAGGATCTCGACGACGCCGTCTGGCACGACGCGCCCGATGTCGCCGACGAGTCCGAACGGCCGGAACCGGAACGCGATCCGCTGGCGGAACCGGTCGCCGAACTCCAGGCGATCCTGTTCGGCGGCGACGGGCCGCTCGACGCGGGCGAAACGGCACGGCTGAACGCCGCGTCGGCGCAGATCCTTGCCGGCATCGCGCGCGTGTCGATCGACCAGGCCGACGAGATCGAACGCTGGCTATGCTATGCGCTGATCGAATCGACGCCGCGATCCGATCCGATCCTGCTGCCGGTCGCGAAATATTTCGGCTGGAATCGCGAAGCCGGCGCCTGGCGCCAGAATGTGCCGATCGGGCAGGTCGTGGCGCGGGCGCGCGCCGTCCATCATCGCGATACGGTGATCCGGAAGGACCGGAGCCGCCGGCGGGCATGGGCGATCCTGAGCGCACCGCCGGCTTCGGGTCCTCGCCTGGCCGACCGGCTGCAGCGCGGCAATATCCGCCGGCTGCTGCACGAGATCCGCACCACCTTCCCTTCGCTCGAAAACGATCTCAACGCCGACACGATCGCCGACCATGAGCGTCGCGGCACGTTGTCCGACCAGACCAATGCGCTGATCATCCGGCTGCTGATCGCCGCTCCCCTGCTGTCGATCGCGATCGCGAAGACGGTGCCCGACGCCGCGCAATGGACGATCGACGAAGGACTGGCGATCGACCGCAATCTGCTCTGGCTCTATCCTCTGGTCGCGGCGTTCCTGGCGGCGATCAGCATCGTCCACCGGCGGCGGATGCGGGCGTTCGAAGCCGCCCGAGTCCCCGGCCCGGTTCTGGGGCGGACCGAAGCGATCGCGCTCGGCCTGCTGTTCGTCCTGCCGGCGGTGGCGGCGCTGGTGCCGGCTTCGCTCGCGCTGCTGCTGCTCGTGACCGCGATCGCCGGCATCGCGCTGATCTTCACCTTCGGGCGCCGGCCTTATGACAGCCGCCCCGACGAGAGCTTTCTCGATCTGCTGCGCCGCGGCTTCTGGCCGCTGCTGGCGATCGGCGGCTTGTGGTGGGCGGCCGGCGACATGCCATGGCTGCGCTGGCTGCAGATCGCGCTGCCGATGGCGGCCTTGTGCTGGGCGGGGGTGACGCTGCACGGACGCGCGATGCTGTGGCTGGGCCGCCAGCGGCATTGGCATGTCCAGGCGGCGCGCGGCGCGGTCCTCGCCGCCTCCGCGGCGCTGGCGGGCGAATGGCTGCTGGTCCTCAATTACGACCTGGGGCCGCCCTTGTTCTACGCGCTCGCCGGCATCATCCTGATCGCCCAGCACCTGCTGTCGCCGTCGACGGCCGATCCCGACCAGCAGGTCAACCGCTTCATCTTCATCCCCTTCTTTCCAGCGCTGCGGTTCGGGCCGGCGGGGCTGCTGGTGGTCGCCACATTGCTGTTCCTGCGCACCTTCCGCAGGCCCCCACGCGAAGGATGACGCGGCACTTTTTTTGACGCATTGAGGCATTAAAGCCCCTCCCCTTCAGGGGAGGGGTTGGGGTGGGGGCGAGCGAAGTGAGCTTTTGGACGCGCGACCGAGCACTGTCTTGGTCATCGAGCGGATTTCTGACTCCCCCACCCCAACCCCTCCCCTGAAGGGGAGGGGCTTATGGCGCTTGCTCCAAACAGGTGCGAACACTCAAGTCGCGACGAGGGGGACAGATTGAACGAACAGCAGGCTGCCCATGGATCGTCGCCGGCCTGGCGCGTGCGCGGACCCGCATGTCACGGCGATCGGCCGGTCGATCGCGTCGTCGAACCGGCCCTTCCGCCCCGGCCCTCGGCTCGTTAGAGGACAGCCATGCGCCGCGAGGACAGCAATACCCCCTGGTGGGAACGGCGGACCACCATGGTGGCGCTCGCGCTGATTTCGATGATTCCGCTGCTCTGGCCCGACATTCCGCCGATGGTGGACCTGCCCGGCCATATGGGGCGGTATCGCGTCCAGCTCGATCTCGCGACCTCGCCCTATCTGTATCAATGGTATAGTTTCGAATGGGCGCTGATCGGCAATCTCGGCGTCGACCTGCTGATCGAGCCGCTGTCGCACATCTTCGGGCTGGAACTGGCGGTCAAGCTGATCGTCACCGCGATCCCGCCGATGACGGTCGCCGGCTATTTGTGGGTCGCCCGCGAGGTTCATGGCCGGATTCCGCCGACGACGATGTTCGCGCTGCCGCTTGCCTATTGCTTCCCCTTCATCTTCGGCTTCGTCAATTTCTCGCTGTCGATGGGCATGGCGTTCCTCGCCTTCGGCCTGTGGCTCCGCCTCGCGCGCACCGGCCATCTGAAGCTGCGCGCCATCTTGTTCGTGCCGATCTCCGGCATATTGTGGATCACCCATGCCTTCGGCTGGGGTACGCTGGGTGTGCTCGCATTCTCGGCCGAGCTGATCCGGCACATGGATCGGGGCGAAAACTTCTTCAAGGCATGGGTGCTGGCGGGCATCCACTGCCTGCCGCTGTCCCCGCCGGTGGCGCTGGTGCTGCTGTGGCGCAGCGACGGCGGCGGCGAAAATGCCGACTGGTTCAACTGGCAAGCCAAGATCTCGTGGTTCGGGATGGTGCTGCGCGATCGCTGGCAGCCGTTCGACGGTATCTCGCTGGCGGTGCTGTTCATCGTCATGCTGGACGCGCTGCGCGACAAGAGGCTGACCTTTTCGCGCAATCTGGCGGCTTCGGCCGTGTTCCTGCTCGCCGTCTTCCTGCTCCTGCCGCGGATCGTGTTCGGATCGGCCTATGCCGACATGCGGCTGGCGCCCTATATGGTCGCGGTCGCGCTGATCGCGATCCGGCCGCGGCCCGAGGCGCCGTTGATGTTCCGCCGCGCGATCGCGCTGGTCGCGCTGGGCTTCTTCCTCGTCCGCATCGGCGGCAACACCGCGAGCTTCTGGCTGTTCGACCGGGCCTATGACCGCGAGCTCGCCGCGCTCGACAAGGTGCCGCGCGGCGCGCGCCTGATGTCCTATGTGGGCAAGGGCTGCAACGAACCGTGGCTGATGCACCGTTTCGAACATATGCCCGGCCTGGCGCTGGTGCGGCGCGAGGCCTTCGCCAACGACCAGTGGGTCGCCGCCGGCGCGCAATTGCTGCGCACCCATTTCCCGACCGGCTGGCATTATGCACGCGATCCGTCGCAGATCGTGACGTGGCGCAAATGCCGCGGCCAGGTGTGGTGGCCGCTCAACCGCTCGCTCGCGCATCTGCCGCGCGAACGCTTCGACTATGTCTGGATGGTCGTGCCGCCGCGCTACGATCCAAGGCTGATGGCGGGCATGACCGAATTGTGGCGCTCGGGCAGCAGCAGCCTGTGGCGGATCGACGACCGCACGACGCCCAAGGCGGCCGAGGATTATCCGATTCCGAAGCAGATCCCGGTCCCGTGATGCCTGCCCTCTCCCGCTTGCGGGAGAGGGAAAGCCGCCGCAGGCGGCGAGGGTGAGGGCTTGAAGGGCGAGACCCAGGCCCTCACCCTGACTTGCTTCGCAAGTCTGTCCCTCTCCCGCAAGCGGTAGAGGGTTGTGCGCGAGCCGGCCAACGCGATCTTAACCGCTGTACGCTAGCCATCCCCATCCGGCGGAAAGCGAGGGGGCGGCATTGGCTTTGGGTTCACTTCTCAGGCGCATGATCGGTTCGGCCGGTGGCGACCGGGCGCCACGCATCGCGCAGACGCCGTTCGAGGCGGCGATCGAACGCGAACTGACTTTGCTCGACATGCTCGAACACGGGCTGGGCACGACGGCGCTCGCTTATGTCCGGTCGGGCGCGCACGCCCACATCGTCGATCGCGTCCACGCCGTGATCTCGTCGCCCAATCGCTTCAAGGCGCCGTTCTTCCCGTTCCTCAAAGCCTTCAGGGAAGCGGAGACCGAGCGGCGCGCGCTGTTCGCCCGCGGCGACCTGCCCGACATCGCGACGCTCCGGCGCTGCCTCGAGGTCGTCGCCGTGCTGCGCGCCGAATTCGGCGGCGGGCTGCGCGGCTCCGACCAGGTCGCGCCGCTCGCGCGCGTGCTGGTGAGCGAGATCGAGAGCGGCATCCATCATCTTTCGATGCCGCCGCACGGCCAATATACGCCCGACTGGTCGATCCTGATTCCGCCGCTGCGCATGGTCGAGGTGGTCGAGGCGCTCGGCGGGTCGCTCGCCGACGTCTTCGATCTCGCGCTCGAACAGGCGGGCACGGCGATGGCGGCGAGCTATTTCCGCAACCGGCCCGAGATCGAGGCGCTGTTCGCCGCCAACCCGCAATTGCTCGCCACGGTCATGCCCCGGCTGGCGAGCGAGGGCCGGATCGCGGCGATCGCGGTCGCCAGTCGCAACGGCTTCGTCGACAGGCCCGAATTCCAGCCCGTCTGGCTGGACTATCTGTCCGCCGGCGCCGGCGCGAAGGAGCGCGACGCGGCGATCTCGATCCTCGCCGCGCTCGCTTCGGACTCGCTCGCGCCGATCGTCCGGTCGGCGCTCGCGACCAGTGGCGCCGACATCCGGCTCGCCTTGGTCGAGGTCGCCGCACGCCACGGATCGGCGGCGTTGCAGGACGTGCTGCGCGACCGGCTCGGCGTCGAAAAGACCGCGAAGGTGCGCGCGCGGATCGAGGCTGCGCTGGAAGTGGCAGAGGCGCCAGTGGTCGCCGACGAGTCCGCGGATCATTATATCGCCGTCGATGGACAGCGGATCGCCATCCCGCCGATGCCCGACATCACGATCGAACCCGCGCCGGCCGTCATCGCCGATTTCCGCGCCGACTATCTGGCCGTGATCGCGTTCGAGGACGAGCGGCGGGCGGCGGCGCGGGCGACCGGCAATGTCGCCGAGCGCGACCGTCGTCAGGTCGAACCGGTGACGGATGCCGAGCGCGACGCGCTGTTCGACCTGATGACGGCGGGAACTGCGTTTCCCGAGGGTGTCAGCCATTTTCTGGCTTATTCGCTGGAGCGGCACAAACCGGGCCGCGACTGGCTGAAGGCGGCGATCGATCGGCTGCCCGAGATGTTCGCGCTTGATGTCGCGGTCAAGCGCGGCGCGGGCGTCGATCAGGCGCTGGGACCCTTCTATCGTGGCTCGCAGGATCATGTCCGCAACCGGCTACGCGCCTATATCGAGAGCCCGCGGGGCGACATTCGCGTCATCGAGGCCATCGAGCAGGCGATCGGGCGAACTTCGCATTTCGGCAATGATCGTAGTTTTCCGTTCGCGCGCGGCGACGGGTTGCGCAGAATTCTGCAGTTCGAGCGCAACGGCAATTGGCGCAATCCGCTCGACGCGCTGCCCCCCACGCTGGTCTGGCCATATCTCGCCTCGAACCTCCAGGTGTTCGACGAGGCGCTGGGGCTGGCGCCGGCCGATCGCTGTCCGCTGAATGCGGACAAGGCGATTCTCGTCCTGCGCCTGCTGCCGGCGCTGCCGGCACGCTATTATCCGTTCATGCTCGAAACCGCCGTCGCCGCGGCGAAACCGCTGCGCCTGCAGGCGCGGGCGTTGCTGAAGGGCGCGACCGGGCTCGACGAACGCCTGCGCACCCTGCTCGACGATGCGCGCCAGGCGGTGCGGATCGAAGCGGCGACCTGGCTGGCCGATCTCCGCGCGGCGGGTGCCGCACCGGCGCTGCTCAAACGGCTGGCCAGGGAAAAGTCCGATCCGGTGCGCACGGCATTGATCTCGGCGCTCCATCGCCTGGGCGCCGATCTCTCCGCGATTTTGGGGCAGAAGGCGCTGATCGCCGAGGCCGACGCGGGCATGAAGGCGGGCAAGGCCGCGCCGCCCGACTGGCTCTCGATCGAGGCCATGCCGGCGATCCGTTTCAACGATGGCAGTCCGGCACCGCGCACCCTGCTGGCATGGTGGATCGCGCTCGCCACCCGGCTCAAGGATCCGGCCGCGACCGGCCGCTTCGGCATCTATCTCGACCAGCTCGACGCCGGCGATGCGCGCGCGATCTCGGCCTGGCTGCTCGAATCGTGGATCGTCTGGGATACGCAGCAGCCTTCGCTCGACGAGGCCAATGCTTTTGCGGTCGCGAATGTCGATGCCCGCCACAGGCAATATCAGCACTGGTATGGCGCCGCCGGCACCTATGACCGCGCGTTCGCGGATCTGAAGCGCGAGAAGCTCGCCGAAATGCCGAACTCGGCGACCGATGCCAAGGGTCTGCTCGCGCTCGCCTGCCGCGCCGAACCGGTGTGGGCGGCGCAGCGCGTGCGCTGGTATCTGAAGACCCACGGCCGGCGATCGAGCCAGGCGGCCGCGCTGCTCGACATGCTCGCGGGCAACGCCACGCCGACCGCGCTGCAGGTGGTGATCGCCGCCTCGGTGCGGCTCAAGCAGAAGAGCGTGCAGAAACATGCCGGCGAACTCGTGACGCGCTTCGCCGAGGATCGCGGCTGGAGCATCGACGAACTCGCCGACCGCACGATCCCGACCGCCGGTTTCGACGATGACGGCGTGCTGGCGCTGCCGTGCGGCGACGATGCCAGGCCTTATTCCGCCCGGCTGGTTTCCGCGCTGACGATCGCGCTGACCAGCCCGCAGGGCAAGACCGTCGCCGGCCTGCCCGCCGGCGACGACGAGACCACGAAGGAGTCGAAGAAGGCGCTCGCCAATGCGAAGAAGGAGCTCAAGCAGATCGTCGAGATGCAAAGCGGGCGGCTGCACGAGGCGATGTGCGCGGGGCGGACATGGCCGGCGGCGGACTGGATCGCCTGCTTCCACGACCATCCGGTCATGCGCCGGATGATCGAGCGGCTGGTGTGGGAAGGACTCGACGCCGAAGGCATGTCGCTCGGCCTGTTCCGCCCGACGCCGGAGGGCGATTTCACCAACGCCGCCGACGACAGGGTGGATATCGCCGCCTTCCATGCTGTCCGCCTCGCGCATGGCGCCGTGGCCGGCGACGAAGCGGGCGCGGCATGGCTGGCGCATCTGCGCGACTATGAGGTCAAGCCGCTGCTGCCGCAGTTCGGCCGCACGAGGATGATATTGCCCGATGCCGACCGCGACCGGACCGAAATCGACGACCGCAAGGGCTGGGTCGGCGAGAGCCTGGCGCTGCGCGGCGTCGCCACCAAGCTGGGCTATGAGCGGATCATTTCGGACGGCGGCGGCTGCAACGAATATGAAAAGGGCTTCCCGGGCATCGGGATGGTCGCGGTGATCGAACATTCGGGCAGCCACGCGGTCGACGAGAACAACCCGGTCGCACTGAAGGCGTTGCGCTTCCGCCGCATCGGCGACGGGCGTTACGACGGCGCCGTGGTGAAGCTCGGCGACGTGCCGCCGGTCCTGCTCGCCGAATGCTGGAGCGATTTCCACGCGATGGCGGACAAGGGCCGGTTCGATCCCGAGTGGGAGAAGAAGGCGCCGTGGTGAGGACGATCATGGCTATGCGGCGGATGATCCGCTTCCGCGGCGCCACGATCCGCTTTCGAGGTCGGGGCTAGCGATCGACCATCGCGGTCCGATCGCCCCTCTCCGCTCTCCCCTGCCGTTCGAGGCGGGATGTCAGCCCGAAGAGCTGACCGAGGTGTGTCTCAGCGTCCTGATCGACCCGGATTTCGATCACCGTCATGACGCCGCGAACGCCGCACCCGCCCTAAGAGCAGCACCAGTCCCGGCAGCATCGTCAGGATCAGCGGCGCGCCGATCGCGAGACCGAAGATGATTGCGGTCGCGAGCGGCTTCTGAAGGCCCGACCCGCGGCTCAGCCCGAGCGCAAGCGGCAGCAAGGTGAGGATCGCGATCAGCGCCGACATCAGGATCGGCCGCAGTCGTGCCCGTCCGGCCGCGATCAGCGCGCCGCCGGTGACCGGCGCGTCGGGCACCAGTTCGGCGAGGTAGAAGATCGCGAGTTCGGTCAGCATGCCGACCACCATCGTCGCGCCCATCAGCGCCGAGATGTCGAGTTCGGTGCCGGTGAGCCAGAGTCCGGCCAGCACGGCGCAGCCCGACAGCAGCACGGTGACGATCACGGCGATCGTGAACGCCCAGCGCTCGAACAGGAACGTCAGCAGCAGCGCCGACAGCAACAGCGCCGCCACGAACACCATCATCAGATCGGTGAACGACCGCTTCTGCTGCGCATAGAGCCCGCCATAATCGACGCGGATGCCGGCGGGCAGCTTCAATTCGGTGACTTTGGCCTGGACCGCCCTGATTCCCGATCCGAGATCGAGGCCTTCGAGGCGCGCGGTCACCGGAATGAAGGGCGCGAGATCCTCGCGGGTGATCTGGCGCTGGCCGGCGGCGATCGACACACGCGCGACCTGGCGCAACGCCACCGTCCGCCCGTCGGCCGCGCGCAGCGACAGGCTGCCGAGCGCATCGGTGCGATCGCGCAACGCGAGCGGCGCGCGCACACGCACGTCGATCAGCGTTTCGCCGGCGAGCAGGCTGGTGGCGACGGTGCCGCCGATCTGCGCCTCGATCTGCTTCGCGACCTGGTCGGGATCGAGTCCGGCTTGCGCCGCGGCGGGGCGATCGACCTTGATGATGACGGCGTCGCCGGCGACGCGCAGTCCGTCCTGAACCTCGACGACGCCCGGAATCGCACCGATGCCTTCGGCGACCTTGCCGGCGGCATCGGCCAGTGCGACGGGATCGTCGCCGAACAATTTGACCTCGATCGGCTGCGGCACCGCCGTCAGGTCGCCGATCAGATCCTCCATCAGCTGGAGCAGTTCGACCTCGAGGCCGGGCACCTGCGCGGCGATCTTCAGCCGGATTTCGGTCATCACCGCTTCGATCGGCCGCCGGCTGCCGCTTTTCAACCGCACGAAGAAGTCGCCCTCGTCGGCCTCGGTCAGGCCGCCGCCGAGCTGGACGCCGGTCCGCCGCGAGTAGGAGACCACCTCGGGGGTCTCGCGGATGATCGTCTCGACCTGACGGAGCAGACGGTCGGTATCGCTGAGCGCGGCACCCGATTTGGCCTTGTAGTCGAGGATGAACCCGCCCTCGTCCATCTTGGGCATGAAGCCCGACTCGACATGCGTCCAGGACAAGACGCCGATCGCGATCAGCACCGCCGCGCCGATCGCGACGGACCGTCCGGGCCGCGCCAGCGCCCGGCCGGTGCCGCGATCGTAGACGCGGCCGATCCGATCCATGAAAGCGTCGGCTTTCGTGGCAGCCGCCACGTCGTGCGACGTCAGCCAGCGTGCGGCGATCAGCGGCAGGACGTAACGGGCATAGAGCAGGGAGACGAACAAGGCCGCGGTCATCGTCACCGCCAGCGCCTTGAAGAAGCCGCCGGTGACGCCGGTGATGAACGCCAGCGGCAGGAAGACGATGATCGTCGCCGCCGTCGATCCGAACAGCGGACGCGCCATTTCGGCAGCGGCATCGAGCAGCGATGGCTGGGCGCCCGGCTCTGCTTCCTGCATGCGCCGCATCAGATGCTCGAGCATGACCACGGCGTCGTCGACGACGAGGCCGACCGCGGCCGCCATGCCGCCCAGGGTCATCATGTTGAAGCTCATGCCGAGCGCCAGCAGCGCCAGGCAGGTCGCCGCGAGCGTCGCGGGCAGCAGGGCGGCCGTGATCACCATCAGCCGCCAGCTGCGCAGGAACAGGAACAGCACGAGCCCGGCGAGGAAGGCGCCGAGCAGGATCGCATCGCGCACTGCGTTCGCCGCGCCCGTCACCAGTTCCGACTGGTCGTAGAACGGGCTGATCTTCACGTCGGCGGGCAGGCCGGCGCTTTTCAGGCGCGCATCGACCGCCTGGACCAGCGCCACCGCGTCGGCCGTCGGCGTCTGGCGGATGTTGACCAGCACGGCGTTGGTGCCGTTGGCGGTGACGCGCGTCCATGCCGGCGCCGGCGCGCGGCGGATCGTCGCGATCTGGCCGAGCATGACGATGCCCGCTCCCGGCGTGGCACCGGCCTTGACCGGCACGGCGGCGAGATCGGCTTCGCCCGCGATGCGATCCTCGACCAGGGTCAGATACAGCCGGTGGCGGTCCTCGATCCTGCCGACCGCCGCGACGCTGTTGGCGGACGCCAGCGCCGATGCGACGTCGCCGATCGTCAGCCCGAGCGCCTGCATCCGCGCGGGATCGACCTCGATCGCGATCTCGGGCAGGCCGCCGCCGAGCACGTCGACGCCGGCGACGCCGGCTACGGTCGACAGCAGCGGCCGGAGCTGGAGCTGGGCGATCTGCTGGAGCGCCACGCCGTCGCGGCTGGCCGAGGTCAGCGACAGGCCGAGCACCGGAAAGATCGTCGGGTCCGATCGCCGCACGTCGAACCGCGTGCCGGCCGGCAGATCGGGCAGGATCGTCGCGAGCGCGCTTTGCGTCGCCAGCGTCGCCGCGACCATGTCCTGTCCCCAGTCGAAGCTGAGCGCGATCTCGGCCGAGCCGCGACTGGTTGTCGAGCGGATCCGGGTGACACCGGGCACGCCGCGCACCGCGATCTCGCCGGGCCGGGTAATGTCCGCCGCCATCTGCGCGGCATCGCGCTCGCCGGCATCGATCGCGACGACGACGCGCGGATAATCGATGTGCGGGAACAGGGTGACCGGCAGGCGCAGGCCCGCGACGAGTCCGGCGAGCGTGATCAGGATCACGCTCAGCCAGATCGAACGGCGATGGCGATCCATCGGCGCCGTCATCGGGCTGCCGGCTCCCGGACCTTCATGCCGTCTTCGAGCGCGGTCCCGCCCTCGGTGACGACGCGGGCGCCGGCGGACAGGCCGTTCAGGATCGCGATCCGGTCGCCCGACGCGCTGCCGGGTACGACGTCGACCCGGTGCGCGACGCCCTTGTCGACGGTGAAGACATAGGGCTTGCCGCCATCGTCGAGCAGCGCGGCATAGGGGATCGATATACCGGTCACCGATGAACCGACCGCGACATTCGCCTGGACGGCTTCGCCCACGCCCAGCCCAGCGCCCGGCGGCACCCTGGCGAAGACCGAGGCGATGCGCGTCGTCGCATCGGCCTGCGGATCGACGCCGACGATCGGGGCATCGATCGGAGCGCCGGCGGCGCTGGTGGCGGCGATCCGGATCGTCTGTCCGGCGCGGAGCCGTTGCGCAACCGTCGTGTCGACGCCGAAGCGGGCGCGCAGGTCGCCGGTTCCCGCGATCGTTGCGACCTGGCTACCCGCGGCGAGCACGTCGCCGGGCCTGGCGGTCAGGTTCTGGACGGTGCCGGCGGCAGGCGCGTGCAGCACGAGTTGCGCGGTCCGGGTGGCGAGGCTGGCGCGCGTCGCGCCGGCGCTCGTCGCTGCCGCCCGCGCCGTCTCGACGTCGGCATCGCTCGCCAGGCCGTCGCCCCGCAGCCGGATCGCGCGCGACAGCGCAGAACTGGCGGCCGCGGCATCGCTCGCCGCTTTTGCCAGTTCCAGCCGCGTCGCCGGGGTCGGCCGCAGGATCGCGATGATCTGGCCGGCACGCACCGCGGTGCCGGTCGGCGCGGCGATGCTGACGACGATGGCCTCGCTCTGCGCGGCGAGCGACATGGCGGCACCGGGGCCGGCCTCGACGACGCCATAGATGGTCTGGCTGTCGGTCGACGTGCCGGTGGTCGCGAGCGCGGTGCGCACCGTCGCGACCGGATCGGGTGCCGCCTCCGTTTCCGTCGTGCCCCCGCCGCATCCGGTCAATAGCGCCAGTGTCAGCGCCGCCAGCGGCCATGATCTGATCATCGGGTCCATCCTTCACTGGGGCCGCCCGCCAGAAGCTCCAGCGAAATCGTCAATTCCGCGGCCTGCTGGTCGAGCGCGGAGAGCGCGGTCTGCCGGTCGCGAAGCGACTGTCCGGCCGTGTCCGCGGTGGCTTGCGCGATGTCGCCGCGCGCCGCCGCCCGCGCGGTGCCGGCGGCGAAGCGCTCGAGCGCGGGCATCGCCGCGCGGAGGTCGGCTTGCTGCCGCCGGATCGTCGCCAGTCCTTTGATAGCCGCGAAAATGTCGGCACGGGTCTGGAACAGGCGCGCATCATATTCGGCGCGGAGCTGTGCCCTGCCCGCTTCCGCCACGGCGATGCCGCCGCGGTTACGGTTCCATAGCGGCAGAGTGAAACCGAGCTGCGGCCCCGCCGTCCAGTTGCCGGCCGTGTCGCGGGCGCCGGCCAGGGTCAGCGACAGATTCGGGAACTGGTCGAGGATCGCCTTGCGGACATCGGCTTCGGCGGAGTCGTAGCCGGCGCGCAGCGCCTGCAGGTCGAGCCGCCGGTCGAGCGCCTCGGCGACCAGCGTTTCGGCGGACGGCGGAACCGGAGGCTCGGGTGGTGGCGCCAGCGACAGCACGACCGTCGGCGGAAGCCCGAGCAGCCGGTTGAGTTCCAGCTTCGCCGCAGTCAGATCGCGCTCGGTGGTCCGCAGCCGGTCGCCCGCGTCGAGCATGGCGAGGCGGCGCGTATCGGTGTCCGATCCGGCAATGTCGCCACGCCCGGCCGCGCGCTGCGACCGCAGCAGCAGATCGCCGGCGGAGGCGGCGCTGGCCTTCGCTAGCGCGAACTGCTGCGCAAGTGCGAGAATGCGGACGCCCTGCAGGCGCGCCGCGCCGGCGGTCTGCCATTCCGCCCAGGCGAGGTCGAGCCGGATCTGACGCCGGGTCGCCTCGGCGCCCCGCGCGGTCGCGTTGCGCGTGCGCAAAGCCGAGAGATCGAAACCGAGCTGTCCGGCGAGGCCGTTGAGCGTATCCGGCCCGGACAGGATCTTGTCGAAGCCGATCTGGGCGGACGGGTCGGGCAGCAGCCGCGCCGCGAACGCCTGTGCGTCGCCGACCCCCGCCTTTGCGCGCATCGCCTTGAGGTCGGGATTCTCCAGCACCGCGATCACCGCCAGCGCGTTCGGCGTCAGCTTCTGGCCGAGGTCGATCGGCTGCGGCGTCAGGAACGGCCGGTCGATCGTCGACGCATCGCGCGCGAGCGCGGCGAGGTCGGGGGCGGTCAGTACCGTGTCCGCCGCGGGCAAGGGGGCCGGCTGGTAGGCGGCGCATCCCGCCGTCAGCAGCAGCGTCGCCAGCAAAGCCTTGCAATTCAGATGCTTGCCTTCCAAACACGTAATAGAAGCAAAAGTCCGGGCAGAGAAAGTGGTCGTTCCCCGGCGAAAGCCGAGGCCCAGGAGTCGCGGACTCCGAGCCTGTGATTCCTGGGTCCCGGCTTTCGCCGGGGAACAGGATATTCTCGAACCCTCGCCCGTACTTTTGCTCCTTTTGCCCAAACGCCCGTCACCGCCTGGTCCGATCTCACCAACCGCGCGTCGGTCGTTTGCAATTGCCATCGTTTCGGTCAGGTCCATTTCCGGATTTCAAAGCCGCTCCCCCCATTACGCCAGTCGGTGCGCCTGGAATCCGTTATCGATCATTGTCCGGCCGCTGGCGAGTCCGCCCGGGCCGACGGTAGCCGATCGCGTCTTCCTGTGCCAAAGGACGCTGGCGTCGTTGGACTGTCGCATCCGCCATGTGGGTTTCGTGCGGTCACGACACTGTCATCGGCGTGCATCAAGCCGCGCGGCATCCGATTTGGAGCAGTTCGAGAACGCATGTCCGAAAGCGGTCTGAAGCAGATATTCCTCGTCATGCGGCCGGCGCTGACGCGCTATCTGCTCGTGCGCGGACTGTCGCAGGATGATGCCGAAGACCTGATGCAGGACATGTTCATCAAGCTCGGCACGCTGCCGGAGGGGCCGATTGGCGAGCCGCGCGCCTATCTCTACCGGATGACGCACAATCTGTTGCTCGATCGCCGCCGCTCCACCGCGCGCCGGATTCGGCGCGAGGAGGACTGGTCGTCCGGCGGCACCGGCGTGATGTCCGAGAGCGACGATCGCCCGTCGGCCGAGGATGTCCTGATCGGCCGCGAACGGCTAGCGATCGTGACGGCCGCGCTGAAAGCGCTGCCCGAGCGGACGCGCGATATTTTTCAGCGCTTCAGGATCGACGGACAGACCCAGAAAGCGATCGCCGGCGACCTGGGATTGAGCAAGAGCGCGGTGGAGAAGCACATCTATCGCGCCTATCATGTCGTCGCGGAGGCAAAGGCCGGACTCGACGACGACGATTCCGGGGATGCGACATTCGGCGCTGGAAGGCGTCACAGGGGCATGGACGATGACCATGACGGCTGAGCGGCGCGACGCTCTGCGCGCGGAAGCGATCCGCTGGCACGTCCTGATCGCGGACGCGACGGCGGACGACTGGGAGTCGTTCGTCGCCTGGCTCGGCGCGGATCCCGCGCATGCGCAGGCCTATGACGAGATCGAGGCGGCTGACGCGGTCGCGGGTGCGGCGATCCTCGAAGCCGTCCCCGCAGCCCCGATAGCTGCCAATGATGACTCCCCCGTGACATCGCGGCGCTGGTGGCTGGGCGGCGGAGTCGCGGCAGCGGCGGCGCTGGCGCTCGCCATCGGGTTCGGCCCCGGAATGCTGGAACGCAGCGACCCCTGGCGGGTCGCAACCGACGCCGGCGAGACCCGGACGATTACGCTGCAATCGGGCGACCGGATCGCGCTCAACGGCGACAGCCGCCTCGTGCTCGATCGCAGGAATCCGCGCTACGCGAAGCTGGAGCAGGGCGAGGCCGCGTTCACGATCACGCATGATCCCGATGCGCCGTTCGTCGTCCAGGTCGGCGCCCAGCGCATCCAGGACGTCGGGACGGTGTTCAACGTCACCCGCGACCTCCAGGGCCTGCGCGTCGCCGTCGCCGAAGGCTCGGTGATCTACGATCCGGATGGCGCGGCGGTGACGCTGCGCGCCGGCCAGGCGCTCAGCGATCCCAGTGGCAACGGCGCGATCCTGCGCTCCGCCGTCGATCCGGCGTCGGTCGGCGCATGGCGCGACGGACGGCTGAGCTACGCCGCCGCACCGCTGTCGCTGGTCGCTATCGACCTTGCACGGGCCACCGGCGCGGCGATCGCGCTCGATCCGGCGCTCGCCGATCGCCGTTTCACCGGCACGATCCGGATCGATCCGAACCGCGACCGGCTGTTCGCCGATCTGTCGCAATTGCTCGATGTCAGCGCCACGCGCGGCGACAAGGGCTGGACGCTGGCCGCGCGCAGACGTGCGGCGCCGTGATGTTCTGATCGCAGTCGCCGGGGCCGTTGTCGCAGCCACCCCGGTGCAAGCGACCGAGTCCCGCAGCTTCGCGATTCCCGCGGGCCGGCTGAGCGATGCCATCGCGCTGTTCGGCGCGCAGTCGGGGCTGACGATCGGGTTCGCCGATCCGCGACTCGGCCAGCTTCGCACGGCGGGCATCAACGGCCGGTTCGAGGCGCGTGAGGCGCTGCGCCGCCTGCTGCGGGACTCGGGCGCCACCTTCGTCTTCGTCAATCCGCGCACGGTACGGATCGTCGCCGCGTCCAGCCCCGCACCGCCGCCGCGACCGTCACGACCGCCCGTGGCGCGAACGACTGCCCAGCCGCCGGCGCCACCGGTCGACCTCGGCGACATCGTCGTCACGGCCAGCAAGCAGGGCACGACGCTCGATCGTTATGCCGGCGCGGTCGACCTCGTCGATCTCGATCCGGACCGCAACGCGCGCTCGGCCTCGCGCGGTACGGCGGCGATCGTCGCGCGGCTGCCGATGCTGGCGTCGACCAGCCTCGGCCCCGGCCGCGACAAATTGTTCATCCGCGGCGTCGCCGACAGCAGCTTCAACGGCCCGACGCAGGCCACCGTCGGTCAGTATCTCGGCGATGCGAGACTGACCTACAATGCGCCCGATCCCGATCTCAATCTCTACGATATCCGGCGCGTCGAGGTGCTGGCCGGGCCGCAGGGCACGCTCTACGGCACCGGCGCGCTCGGCGGGATCATCCGGCTGGTGCCCAACATGCCCGATCCGACCGGGTTCGCCGCCTCCGCCTCGGCCGGGATCGGCACGACGCAGGACGGCGGCACCAGCACCGATGCCGCCGCGATGGTCAATCTGCCGATCGCCGGCGACCGGCTGGCGCTGCGGGCGGTCGGCTATCGCACCGTCGATGCCGGCTATATCGACGATCCTTCGCGCGGGCTTCACAACATCAACCGCAGCCTCAGCTATGGCGGGCGGCTGGGCCTGCGCTACACGCCCGGCAATGACTGGACGTTCGATCTCGGCGGCGTGCTCCAGAACATCGCCAGCCGCGACGGCCAATATACGCTGCGCGGTGCACCCGATCTGACGCGCAGATCGCGCATCGCCCAGCCGTTCGACAATGATTATCGGCTTGCGAATGTACGGATCGCCAGGAGCTGGGGCGATCTGGAACTGGTGTCGTCGACCGCGATCGTGCGGCACGATATCGACACGCACTATGATGCCACGCCTGAAGCAGCCGGCTCGCCCGCGCGGCTGTTCGACGAGACCATCGGCATCTCGCTGATCTCGCACGAGACCCGGCTGTCGGGCCGGCGTCACGGCACCGACGATTGGGTGGCCGGGATCAGCATCGTCCACGATATCGAGCGTCAGCGCCGTCGCCTCGGCGATCCCGCCGCGCCGGCGACGATCACCGGCGTCCGCAACGACGTCACCGAAGCCGCGCTGTTCGGACAATATACGATCCCGGTGACGACCCGGCTGGCAGGCATAGTCGGCGGGCGCATGACATATTCGAGCGCGGTCGGGCAGGCGCTCGACGATCCCTTTTCCGAGGATATGGAACCCAGGCGCACCAGGACGCGGGCGTCGCCTTCGCTCGCGCTGGCGTGGCGACCGCGCGACCGGCTGCTGCTGTTCGCCCACTATCAGGAAGCCGCGCGCGCGGGCGGCCTGGCGATCGGGCAGGCATCGGGCCCGCAGAGCGTGCAGCGGTTCGAGAGCGACACGCTGGCGATGGTCGAGGGCGGCTTCCGGCTGGGCCGGCCGGGTCGCGACCGTTTCACCGCGAGCGCGACGATGTCGTGGTCGCGCTGGACGGATATCCAGGCCGATCTCGTCGACGCAACCGGGCTGCCGTTCACCGTCAACATCGGCGATGGCCGGATCGTCGCGCTCGATCTGCAGGCGACATGGACGCCGCTCGCCGCCCTCCAGTTCGAGCTGGCGGCCTTCTTCAACCGATCGAACCTCAAGGATCCCGCACCGGCCTTCGCTGCCGCCGACGAGCGCGACCTACCCAATGTCGCCGAGTCGGGTGGACGCGCGGCGATGAGCTGGCGCACCGCGCTGTCGTCCGCGGTCGCGCTGACCGTCGATGCCAGCCTGCGCCATGTCGGCAGATCGCAGCTCGGCATCGGCCCCCCGCTCGACGTCATCCAGGGACGCTATGTCGAAGCCAGCCTCGGCGGTAGGCTGGATTTCGGCAGGCTCGGCCTGTCGCTGGATATCAGCAATCTCCGCAACGTCCGCGGCAACCGCTTCGCCTTCGGCAATCCGTTCGGCATCGCCGATCGCAACCAGGTCACGCCGCTGCGGCCGCGCAGCATCCGGATCGGCATCGATGCCGATTTCTAGCCGCCTGCTGCTGGCGTCGATTCACGATGTCGGGCCGAAGTTCGAGCGCGAGGTCGACCTGTTGGCCGATCGGCTGACGCGGTTGCTCGGCGGTCCGCGCTTCGCGATGCTGGTGGTGCCAGATCATTGGGACGAGGCGCCGCTCAGCCGGTCGCCGGCCTATCGGCGCCGGTTGCGCGACTGGTCCGACGCGGGCGTCGAGATGTTCCTGCACGGCTGGCGGCATCGCGACGACACGGCGCATGCGGGCCGGCTGGCGCAGATCCGCGCCCGCCACATGACCGCCGGCGAGGGCGAGTTTCTGGGACTCGACCGGGCCGAGGCGCAGCGCCGCATGCAGGCCGGACGCGCGATCGTCGAGGATGCGATCGGCCGGCCGGTGGCCGGTTTCATCGCGCCGGCGTGGCTCTATGGCGCGGGCGCCCGGGCGGCGCTCGCCGACGAGGGCTTCGCGCTGGCCGAGGATCATCTGCGGGTGTGGCGCCCGGCCGACGGCCGCATCGTCGCGCGCGGTCCGGTCATCACCTGGGCCAGCCGCTCCCGCGGCCGCATCGCCAGTTCGCTCGCGTTCGCGGCGCTCGCCGGCGCGGCGCTGGGGGCACTGCCGGTGGTGAGGATCGCGGTCCATCCCGGCGACACCGGCGTGCCGCGCCTGCTCGACAGCATCGACGCCACCGTGACCCGCTTCACCCGCAACCGGACGATAGGCAGCTATCGCGACCTGCTGGCCTGAGCCGCACCCCGACGACGTTGTGCTTCAGCCCCATGCGATCTTTTGCACATGGCGGCGTCCCAGAGCGGGTCAGCAACGGCGACGGATGTGACGCGTGTATCGGATCAACCAGACAATCGACGACGCCCCATGCGTGCTGGACTGGAAGGCGCCGGACTGGAACGAGATCGTGCCGCCGCCCGATCCGGCGCTGCTCGAGGTCAGGGCCTCGCGGCTCGCCCGGATCGCCGCGCCGCTGATCTCGCTGGCCATTCTCGCAGTGGTGGCCGGTCAATTGGCGACCTTCGATCTTGCGAGCATCCGCGCGCTGCTGCCGACCTCGATCGGCTTCTGGCTGATTTTCGCCGGCTATTACGCAGCGGCGCCGTTTGCCGACTGGATCATCTTCCGGCGATTATGGTCGATCCCGGCCGCGGGCTTCTTCGCGCTGGTGCGCAAGCTGATCGGCAACGAACTGCTGCTCGGTTATGTCGGCGAACTCTATTTCTACAGCTGGGCGCGCAAGCGATCGAACATGGTCGGTGCGCCGTTCGGGGCGGTCAAGGACGTCGCCATCCTGTCGGCGATGGTCGGCAACGGCGTCACGCTGGGGATGCTCGCCATCGCCTGGCCCCTGTTCGCATCGCTGCATCTGGGCCTCGACGACAGGTCGCTGGCCCTCTCGATCGCGGCGGTGCTGGCGACCTCGCTGGCGGCGATGCTGTTTCGCCGCCGGCTGTTCAGCCTGCCACGGCCCGAATTGCGCTTCGTCGTCCTCACCCATCTGGCACGAATCGCGGCCACCACCGGACTCGCGGCGTGGATGTGGCACATCGCGCTGCCGGCCGTGCCGCTCTCGCTCTGGCTACTGCTGTCGACGCTGCGGCTGCTGCTGTCGCGGCTGCCGTTCGTGCCCAACAAGGACGTCGTCTTCGCCGGAATCGCGGTGTTCATCGTCGGCCAGGACCATCAGCTGGTCGCCTTGATGGCGTTGATGGCGGGCATCATCCTCGCGACCCATCTGGTGCTGGGCATGATCCTCGCCGCCGGCGAACTTGCCGGCTGGAGCCGCCGCGCATGAAGCTTGGCTTGTGGGTCGGCCTGCTGCTGCCGGCGGTTGCGGGCGCGCAGGTGCGATCGGATCCCAGCCTGGGCGTCGCCGAAGGGCGCTGTCGGGCCGATGAGCCGGGTCCGGCCTTCGTGGTGACGGCGGTCGGGTTGAAGGACCGGCAGGGCAATTTGCGACTCGAACTCTATCCGCCGGGCGACGATGATTTCCTCGCCGACGACAATGTCCTGATCAATGCCGGCAAGCCGTTCCGGCGCGCCGTGATGCCGGTGCCGCAATCGGGTCCGGCCATGTTGTGCATCCGCGCGCCGGCGCCGGGCAGCTACACGCTCTCGCTGCTGCACGACCGCGATCGCAACCGCAAATTCGGCCTGTCGGTGGACGGCATCGGCTTCGCCAACAATCCGAAGCTCGGTCTCGGCAAGCCGGCCGCCCGCGCCGTGCGGGTCACGGCCGGCAGCGGCATCACCCGGCTGTCGATCCGGCTCAACTATCGTCGCGGCCTGTTCTCGTTCGGGCCGATCGGGACATCTTGACATGAAGATCGTCGACGTCTGCGCCTTCTATGCCCCCAAGGGCGGCGGTGTGCGCACCTATATCGATCGCAAGCTCGCCGAGGGGCCGCGCGCCGGCCATGAGATCGTGGTGATCGCCCCGGGACCGCGGTCGCATGTCGAGGCGCGCGGGCCGCGCGCGCGGATCGTCTGGCTGGAGTCGCCGAAATTCCCGCTCGACGGCAATTATCATTATTTCGGCGACGGTCCGGCGCTGCACGCTTTGCTCGACGCCGAGCGGCCCGACGTGGTCGAGGTCTCCTCGCCGTGGCGCAGCGCCTCGATGGTCGCGGCGTGGCAGGGGCGGGCGGTGCGGGCGCTGGTGATGCACGCCGATCCGCTGGCGGCCTATGCCTATCGCTGGTTCGAGATGCTGGCGGACCGGCCGACGATCGATCGCGGCTTCGACTGGTATTGGCGCCATCTGCGCCGGCTCGACGCGCAGTTCGAAAGCGTGATCAGCGCCAGCCACAGCCTGTCCGGCCGGCTCGAGGCCGGCGGGCTGCGCGGCGTCGCGACGATCCCGATGGGCGTCGAACCCGGCCTGTTCTCGCCGGCGCATCGCGACCCGGCGTTGCGCCGCCGGCTGCTCGATCTCTGCGGTCTCGACGACAGCGGCTGCCTGCTGCTCGGCGTCGGCCGCCACGGGCCCGAGAAACGCTGGCCGATGGTGGTGGAGGCGGTGGTGGCGGCGCAATTCCGCGATCCGGTCGGCCTCATCCTCGTCGGCGACGGCCGCGAACGCGCGCGGATCGTCCGCCAGATCGGCGACAACCCGCATATCCGCCTGCTCGCGCCGATCGGCGACCGGCGGGACCTGGCGCGGACGATGGCGAGCGCCGACGCGCTGATCCACGGCTGCGAAGCCGAGACGTTCTGCATGGTCGCCGCCGAAGCGTCGGCGTCGGGCCTGACGCTGATCGTGCCGCGTGACGGCGGGGCATCCGATCAGGCGCTCACCCGCAACGGATTCCGCTTTGCCTCGGGGTCGGCGGCGGCGGCGTCACGCGCGATCGCCGACTTCATCGACGCGCGTGCCGGCAGCCGGACGCACGACAGCGTCGCCGGTCAGCCGCGAACGATGCGCGACCATTTCGACGACTTGTTCGCGCATTATGCGGCGTTGCGCGAGCCTGCGCGGGCGGTCGCATGACGAGTGTCGGGCGAGAGAGCTTGTGTGCAGATTCGGCGGGCGCGCAATTCGTCGACGGTTCGGCCAATGACCGGGATGCGGCGTGCGCCTGTATTCACGCCGCCAAGCGGACAGCTCCGGTCGCGCCCTCGCATGCGCGGCCTGATGCGATCCGGCAGAAATTTTGATTACGCGTACGACTCTGTCCGAACCGCGGCGTCTGGCGGTCATGCGGATCGGATTCCTCTTCAATCACGACCAGGTCCATCAGGTCGCCCACAGCCTTCCGATCGCGCTGGCGCTGTTGCACTGCGACGTTCCGGCGGAGATCGTCGTTGCGACGACCAACAAGAGGCTGACCGCCGAAGTCATCCGGCTGGGCGGCGGCGAGATCGGCCATGCCATCCAACTGGTCGAGCTGGCGTTGCGCAAGGCCGGCACGCGCATCGTCGCGCGGACGCTCGAAAGCATAGTGCCGGCAACGAAATTGCTGATCTACCGCGACAATCTCGATTTCTTCCGCTCGCTTGACGTGCTGGTGGTGGCGGAGAAGACGTCGCTGATCCTCAAGACGCGCTATGGCCTCGATCATCTCAAGCTGGTCCACACCCGCCATGGCGCCGGCGACCGCGCGATCGGGTTCGACAAGGCGAGCGCGCTGTTCGATCATGTGCTGGTCTCGGGCACGAAGATCCGCGATCGGCTGGTCGACGAGACCGGACTCGATCCCGAGCGGATTTCGATCGTCGGCTATCCCAAATTCGATCTTGCCGGTCAGGCCGGCCCCACCCATCCGCTGTGCGACGACGGGCGGCCGATCATACTCTACAATCCGCATGTCTCGCCGCATCTGTCGTCCTGGTATCGCTGGGGCCGGCAGGTGCTCGACTGGTTCGTCGAGCATGACGATCATCATCTGATTTTCGCGCCGCATGTGATGCTGTTCGAGCGGCCGTTCGTGCTGTCGATCGACCGGCTGCGGATCGATCGCCCCGGCCGGATCGACGAACGCTATCTGCGCGCGCCCAACATCCATATCGATCTCGGCAGCCGTGCTTCGACGACGATGGCCTATACCAACCGCGCCGACATCTATCTCGGCGACGTCAGCAGCCAGGTCTATGAATTCCTGCTGCGGCCGCGCCCCTGCCTGTTCCTCAACAGCCATGGCGTCGATCATGCCAGCGATCCCAACTATGCGCACTGGCGCGCCGGCCCCGTCGTCGACGACATCGCGCGGTTCGGCGAGGCCATGGCGGACGCGCGCGCGCGTCATGCCGAGATCCATCGGCCGATCCAGCGCCGGATGTTCGATCACAGCTTCGATCTGACGCATGAACCGTCTTCGGTGCGGGCGGCCCGCGCGGTCGCGGGTCTGATCGGCTACAGGGTCAAGCAATCGCCACCGGAAGACAAGCTTGCCTATTGCTGAATCTGCCACGGCCAAAACTGGTATCATCCGGAGAATCTACGCGAATCTCGGCCTCCTGATCGGTGGCAAGGCGTCCGCGGGGCTGATCAGTCTCGCTTATATGGCGATCGCGACGCGCGCGCTCGGCCCGGTCGATTATGGCGTGCTGATCCTCGTCCACGGCTTCGCGCTGACCGTCGGCGGCATCATCGGCTTTCCCGGCTGGCATGCCGTCGTTCGCTATGGCGCGCAGGCGCTGGGCCAGGGCGATCATGGCCGGCTGGTGAGGCTGCTGCGATTCGCCGGGACGATCGAATTGGCCGGCGGCCTAGTCGCGGTGCTGGCGGTCGCGGTGCTGGCGCCGCTGCTGGGGCCGCGACTGGGCTGGTCGCACGAGGCTTTGGCCTTTGCGGTACCCTACAGCCTGGCGGTGCTGGCCGCGACGCGCGCGACACCGGCGGGCTATCTGCAACTGATCCGCCGCTTCGATCTGCTGGGCGCGCATAATCTCGTCGCGCCGGCCGTGCGCCTCGGCGGCGCGCTGATCGCATGGCAAATGGGCGCGGGCCTGACCGGCAACCTGATCGCCTGGCTGATATCGGCGCTGGCCGAATGCCTGTCGCTGTGGCTGATCGGCGCCTGGCTGGCACGCCGGCACCTCGCCGATCACGCCCTGCTCGGCAGCCCGCGCGGCGCGGCGCGGGAAAATCCCGGCATCTGGCGCTTCATGCTCGCGGCCAATGCCGACATCACGTTCGGCGAGCTTGCCGCACGCATCGCGCCGCTCGCGGTCGGCTGGGTGCTCGGGCCCGCGGCGGCGGGACTCTATGCCGTGGCCCAGCGGGCGACGGTGATCATCCAGCAGCCCGCGCAGATCCTGGGCCAGGCCGCCTATGCCGAATTCGCCCGGCTGGCCGCCAGCCACGGCCAAGGCACCGCGATCCGCCGCGCGCTGATCGGGTGCATCGGCATCGCTTTTGCCACCGCCGTGCCGGTGATCCTGCTGCTGCTGATCTTCGCACGACCGCTGGTCGTCCTGATGGGCGGCAACGCCTTTGCCGGTGCCGCGAATCTGTTGATCTGGCTGGCGGCGGGCAGGGTGGTGCTGCTGATCGCGCCACCGGTCAGCGCCGCGCTGGTCGCGCTCGGCCGGCCTTCATGGTCGGTCGGCGCGAATGTGGCGAGCAGTCTCGGGCTCTTGCCGCTGCTGCCGATCCTGATGCTGCAGTTCGGGCTGATCGGCGCCGGCGTCCAGGGCTTGATCCAGGCGCTGACGACGTCGGCCATGCTGGCAGGCCTGGTCTGGCGAGCCAGCGGGGAGTCGGCTTCCGCCGGTCGGGATGCGACGGAGCTGCCGCGATGACGCCGCGGATCGCCTATCTCATCAATTCGGTCGAAGGCGGCGGCGCGGCGCTGCCGGTGCCGGCGATCACGCGGGTGCTGCGAGACGCCGGCGCCGACGTGCGGATTTTCGCATTGCTGCGGCGAAACGGCCGCGCGCTGGCGGCGATGACCGATGCGGGTCTGACCGTCGCCGTGCGCGAGGGCGGCGAGACCGATCATATCGCCGCATTTCGCTGGCTCGACGCGAAAGTCGGGGCGTGGCAGCCGACGCATATCTGGACCTCGCTGACGCGCGCGACCCTGCTCGGCCAGCTGCTCGGCAAGCGCCTCGGGCTGCCGGTGGTGAGCTGGCAGCATAATGCCTGGCTCAAGCCCGCCAATCTCGCGCTGCTGCGCGCGACGATGTCATGGTCGAGCCTGTGGATCGGCGATTCGCATTCGGTGACGCGGCTCAGTGCGGAGCGGCTGGGCATCCCGCCCGATCGCCTGACGACGTGGCCGATCTTCGCCGCCGATGCCGATGCGCCGCGCGCACGCGCGTGGCGGCCGGGCGAAGTCGTCCGGCTCGGCAGCCTCGGCCGGCTCCATCCCGCCAAGGGCTATGACGTCCTGATCGCGGCGCTCGCCCGTCTCCAGGCGCAGGGCTTCAACCCCGCCGCACCGTTCGAAATCGCGGTCGGCGGCGAAGGCGCGCAGCGCGACGCGCTCGAAGCGCAGGCGAAAGCGGCCGGCGTCGATACGATCGACTTCGCCGGCTTCGTCGATCGCCCGCGCGACTTCCTGGCCGGACTCCACTTCTATCTCCAGCCCTCGCGCAGGGAAGGCTTGTGCATCGCCGCGCACGAGGCGATGCAGGCCGGACTCGGCGTCATCGCCTCGGCGGTCGGCGAACTGCCCTACAGCATTGAATCGGGGGAGACCGGCGCTCTCGTGCCGCCGGGCGATCCCGACGCGCTCGCCGAAGTCCTCGCGGGGCTGCTGACCACGCCCGAACGGTTCGGCGAGATCGGCGGCCGTGCGCGGACGCGCGTCCTCGATCGCTTCGGCATGGCGTCGTTCCGCCGGAACGGGCAGTCGATCCTCGCCAGAATGACTGCCGACTGAACCTTCAGCATATCGGGACGCGGTGATCGCGCGCTGGAAACGCTGCCACGACATCGTCGAACAGGGCGAGATAATGATCGGCGGCTTCGGCGATCCGGTGCCGGGCGAGCAGGTCGGTCGTCGACTGCGCGTCGGGCAGCGCGCCGTCGAGGACCATTTCGATCGCCCGGGCGAGGGCGTCGGCGTCCGGCGGCGTCACGCGGCCGAACGACGGGTGGACCATGATTTCGCCCAGCGCCGGCGTGCAATCGGTGGTGACGATCGGCAGGCCGGCCGCCAATGCCTCGATCAGCACGGCTGGATAACCCTCGTAGCGTGAGCTCATCAGGAACAGCCGTGCGCTGGCCAGCGCCGGGCGGATATCGGCGACATGGCCACCGAACGCCACCCGATCCGCGACCGCGAGCCACTTCGCCTCCGCCTCGAGCTCGGCACGTTCATAGCCCTCGCCGAGGATCAGCAGCCGCGCGTGCCAGGCGGGATCGAGCCGCGCGAACGCCCGGATCGCCAGCGTGAAATGCTTCTGCGGCTCGAGCCGGCCGGCACAGACGATCAACGGCGGCTGGCGGCGGGAATGGCTGAACCGGAGGTCCTGCGCCGCGGGTCCGTCGAGGATCGGCTCATGGATCAGGACGATGCCGGGGCGGCGCAGCACGGCGGCGGCCTCGTCGCGCAAGGCCACCGACATCGCGACGAACGCATCCACTTCATGCGTCGTTCGACGCACCAGGCGGTCGAACAGCCACTGACTGGCGCCGCCGCGGCCGGGCTGGCGCAGCGGATTGCTGATCTTGCAGACGATCGCCGGCCGGCGAAGCCCGAGCCTGCGTGCGAGCGCGCCGATCACCGGCAAATGGAAATTGCCGGGCGAGAAGATCAGGTCCGGCATGTCCGACGCCAGCATGCGGGCGAAAGTGCCTCCGAGTATGAAGCGTGAAACCGGGCCGCGCGACAGCTCCGGCGACGCAATGCGCACGGTGACGTTCGCCGCCACCAGCGCCCGCGCCGGCCCCGCCGCGACACCCGACAGGATCGTCACCCGGCGACCGCAGGCGGCCCAGCGATTGGCCAGCCGGATCGCGATCCGCTCGCTGCCACCGGTCGAGAAATCATGCAGGATCACCGCGATATGCCGCACCGCCGGCAGCGCCGGGATCACGCGTGGCGCAGTCGGTTGCTCCGGCTTCATGCGAACAGCCGCCTGGCGACCGCGATCGGCCCCGATGCCGCACGTGTCAGCGCCGCTTCGATCGTGCCCGTCCCGCGGATCCTGGTCACACGCATCATCAGCCAGGCGGCAACGCCCCAGCCCGCGAGCAACACCGCGTCGAGCGCGACCGCGGCCGCGGGGTCGCCATCCTCGATCGATGCGCTCATCCTGATGAACGTCACGATCAGGACGATGCCGAGGCCGAGACCCAGCGCCGAGCGCGAGCGATTGGGCGGAATCGCCAGTGCGAAGGCGAGGAACGGGATGATCAGGCAGAATGCAGCCGCGGCAATGCGCGCGCCGAGCGCCGCGGCGGCGCGGTCGGGCGACGGCGCATGCCGGCCGCCGCGAATCATCGCCAGCAACGCATCGGCCGGCAGGCGATCGAGCGATTCGCGCGGCGTCATCGGCGGTGCGGCTTTAACGTCGAGCGGCAGCGCCAGCTTCAGCGTCGCGAACCGGCCGGAACCCGAACGAACGCCCTTGCTCCAGCGCGCGAATTTGCCCTGCTTCAGCACGAGCTGCAGGCGGTGATCCGGACCGAAACGGGCAATCGCGTGGGCGGCGGTGAACGTCGTCGTGCCGGCCTGGACAAACACGCCGGAAAAACTGCTTGGCGCCGGATCGATCCGGTCGACCGAGATCGCGTCGCCCTTGCCCAGTCGCATGATCGTGCCGGCCTCGATCCGCAGGCCATGGTCGCCATTGCGGATCGCCGCGCCGAGCGCGTCGATCCGTCGCTCGCCCCACGGCTCGGCATAGCAACGCACCGCGAGCACCAGCACGGCGGTGATGCAGGCGATCACGATCGGCGTTCTGAGGATCGCCGGATTCGACAGGCCCGCCCCCGAAAACATGTCGAGTTCGCCGCGCAGCTTCATGGTCCGCAGCGCCAGCGCGATTGCGACATAGAGCGCGACGAGCAGGCCGATCCCGACATATTCGGGCAGCAGCGCGATCATATAGCTGCCGAGCACGCCCAGCGGGCGGTCGACATCGACCATCCGCGCCATCAGCCGCGGCACATTCTCCAGCGTGAGCAGCATGACCATGATCGCAACGACCGCGGCGAACGGCGGCACCACGGCGGCGGCAACGTAACGATCGACGATCGACGGGCGAAGGTGCGAGCGGATCGGCCGTGCCGCGCGCGATCGGGAACCGGCGCTGCCGACGGGCAGGCGTGCCGGCACGATCGGCACGATCTCGGCAACGCCGGCGGGTCGATGGTATTGGTCGAAATCCTCGCGGATGACTCTGATCGCGGTTGCCACGGGCTATGACGATGCGGCCGCGGCGAAGTCGTACCCGGTGCCCACGGACTGCAGGGTCCGTCCGGGATGGCGATCACGGCAGTGGTCCCGGAGCGTGCGTTCCCAGGCCAGTGCATCGGCGACGATCCGGTCGAGATCGTCGAAGCGCGGGCGCCACGGCAGCTGCTGCAGGATGGCGCGATTGTCGGCGACCAGCGCGTCGGGGTCTCCGCGGCGCCGTGTTTCGCGTCGGCGGTCGAGCGCGCCGCCGGTCGCGCGATCGACGGCGTCGAGCACCTCCAGCACCGAATGGCCGCGGCCATAGCCGCAGTTGAGCGTCAGATTCTCATGCGGGCACGCGATCAGCGCCTCGAGCGCGTGGACATGGGCGTCGGCAAGGTCGGAGACGTGGATATAGTCGCGGACGCCGGTGCCGTCGGCGGTGGCATAATCGGATCCATAGATCGCGACATGGCCGCGCCTGCCGCAGGCGGCTTCGGCGGCGATCTTGATCAGATGGCTGGCGCCGATGCCCGACTGGCCGGCGCGGCCGTGCGGATCGGCGCCGGCGACGTTGAAATAGCGCAATGCGCCATAGTTGATCGGGTGCGCGGCAGCGACGCAGGCGAGCACGCCCTCGGTCATCAGTTTGGACAGGCCATAGGGATTGATCGGACGCAGCGGTGCGTCCTCGGCCACCGGCAGGCGATCGGGGATGCCATAGACCGCCGCGGTCGATGAGAAGATGAAGTGCCGGACGCCGCCGGCGACGGCGGCTTCGAGCAGGCTCTGGGTGGCGGCGGTGTTGTTGCGGAAATAGGCGAGCGGCGCGATCACCGATTCGGGCACCAGCACCGATCCGGCGAAATGGAGGATCGCGCCGATCCCACGCTCCGCGATCACCCGTCCGACCGTATCGCGGTCGGCGACGTCGGCCTCGACGAAATGCGCGCGGCGATCGATCGCGCGGCGAAGTCCGGTGACCAGATTGTCGACGACGGTGACGGTCCAGCCGGCATCCGCCAGCGCGAGCACGGCGTGGCTGCCGATATAGCCGGCGCCGCCGGTGACGAGAACGTTGCAGCGCGGCGCGTCACCGCGAGGCAACATGCCCGGCCGCTTCGCATCTGTTGTCTGGATGATTGTCGCCACCTGCTGTGACGGCGTGGTGCGCCCGAAGTCTCACCTGCGATCTTGCCGGCGCCGAACGGTCAGGACCGGCGAAGACGATAATCGACCGCGAAGCCGATATGATCGGACAGCATGGCGCCATCGGCGTCGTGCCCGAACGGCACCGTCGCCCGCATCGCGTCGAGCGCGACATGCGCGCCGTCGATCATGAATTGCCAGTCGCGCGCGCGCTTCAGGATCCAGCGCGCATCGGACGAGCGGGCGATCGCGTCGCCCGGGTCGGCCATGCAATGGCTGAGGCCGTCGCGAACGCGTTGCTGGCCGCGGTCGCGACTCCAGTCGCGGACCTGGCCGAGCAGCACGCCGCGCCGCGCCGGCCGCGGCCCCATATTATAGTCGCCCGCCATGATCAAAGGGGAGGCGGGGTCGTGATGGGCGGCGATGAAGCGGCCGACGAACGCGACCTGCCGGCGATAGGCATAAAGCGATCGCGCGTCGGAGACTCCGGATGCGTATCGCGAATTGAGGTGGGTATCGAGAATGTCGACGGGGACCCGCGTGCCCGGCACCGCGATCGAGACCAGCAGGACACCCTTGTTGGCGAGGCAATCATAGCCGGCGCAGGCGAAGGCCGGAAACGCCTGGCGGCGAACGCGGACGATCGGATAGTCCGACAGGATCTGCAGGCCGCTGTCGACCAGCTTGCCCTGGGTTTCGCCTTTCGACCAGCGTGCCGCCGCCGCGAAATTGCGGTCGGCGGCATTCATCGGCGGATCGTCGCGCGCTTCGGTGCCGGGACCTTTGGCGACATAGGCGTAGCCGGCCGCATGGCCGACGGCCTTGGCGTCGTCGGTGAAGGCCTCCTGCAGCGCGACGATGTGCGGCTGGCGCCCCTGCGCCCTGAGCGCGCCGAGCCGCGCACCGATCGACTCCAGTGCCGCGCCCCGGCCCCATGCGATCGGCCAGGGGAGACCTTTGACATTATAGGTCATGACGGAAAGGGTCTCCGGTGGGCCGGGTGCGGCGACCGGGCGTTCGCCATTCGCCGGGCGCGGCAGCGGTGACGAAGCCAGCATGCCGAACATCGCCATGATCCCGATATGTCGTGCGCGCACCCGCAGCTCCCAGGCTCGACCTTACCTGCCGAAGACGCCGTGCGTGGTCGAATGTCGTACCGGCCAAATCGTTTTTTCCGGCTGCGTGCGACATTGCGGAATCCGCGGCGTCCCAGAGGCGAACGAGACGAGAATGTCTTTCCATCGGGGGGATAGGATCATGCGCGGGGCATGCGATGTTCTGGCGTTGCGGCATATTTTACTTGCGACGCCCTTGCTGGCAGCGATGCCGCAGACGGCCTGTGCGGATCCACCCATCGCGGCGCGCCGGCAGCCGGCGACAATGCCGATCGACCTCGTCCGCCGCTCCCGGATGCGACACCGCGATTGGACGCGCGCATTCGAAGGCGGCGATCAGCGCTTCGAGCTTGCGGGATCGCGCACCCGATCGCAGCGCGCGATGGACATGTTTTCGATGGTGCCGGACGACCGCATCGCCGCGTGGAGCCTGTCGGGCCGCTATGATCATGATATCGCAGCGCTCGGCAGCATTGGTGTCGTCGGCACGATAGTGGTCGAGAAAAGGCATCCGTGGGGTCTGCTGTCGCGCGGCAAGTCGCTCGGATCGCGGACGATGTTCGCCGGATTCGAATGGACCGACGGCGACGGTGCGCGCCTGTCGCTGGGCCTGTTCAGCAGCGCCGAAACCGGCAGGCGGTGGGGCTTCGATCGCCTGACCGAACTTGCCGCGGGCGCGCCGCTCGCCGCATCGGGCCTGCGCCTGGCCGGCGATATCCGCAGCTGGGCGCCCGACACCGCCGATGGCCGCGGCACGACTTTGGGCTTCGACGCCCGCCTTCAGCACATCGCCGCCACGGACGTCGACCTGCTCGGCGACCGGCCGCACGGGCGGGACGGGCAGATGATGCTCAGCGTGCGGCACAGATTCTGATCGCGCCCGGCAAAATTGCCAGGATCAGCGACGCACCGGAAACCCGGGCGCGGCGCGCGCCCGGTGATTTCCCTAGTCGATTGATTTAGCGAGAAAAATGTTGGTCGGGGAGAGAGGATTCGAACCTCCGGCCCCTGCCTCCCGAACGCGTTGAACCTCGGCGCACACGTTGATTTAGCGTGACATGGGATGCGCAGCGTAGCGCATATGATCACATCCGTTGCCATGGCGTTCACGGCCGAGGTTCACAGCGAACCTTGGGCCCCTGTCCACGCGCCCTGCGCCCGCAATTCGCCGGCCGCGATCTACCTTTGACGAGAAAGCGGCGAGAGACTGCGGCGCTTGCCGGATACCCCTCGGCCGCCGGCCATAAAACGGGGGTTTGCGAAATGCATAATATTCCTAACAATGGCGGATTTCTGCGGTTTTGCGGCCTAACCAATGGCATAATCTCGACCTAACCAGATCAGGCACCCCCCACCTAATATTTGAAGTTAGAAAAATCGTTTAATATCAATCACATTAGGTTTCGCGCCCAGCCAGATTAGGTTTCGCAAGTGCTCAGACCTAACCAGATTAGGTGTTAGATTTCAGTGGGTTAATCGCCGATCTCCGCGGCGATCAGGGAAATTATGAGGCACGATAACCGGCCTCTGGACAGCACAAAGCCGCCGAGGTCGCCGAGCGGCTGCATCAGCCCGCATCAATCTGCAGGTGCCCCGTCACGGCTGGGCGCACTAATCCGACCCTGATTGCATCAATTTTGGGCACAAAAGCCCGCGGGCGAGGCGCGGGGGCAAGCGCGGCGCTCGGGGTCTGGGGGCGCTCGACGGCCGCCGGGGGCCTGCGTCTGGCCTCGCGCGAGGGGGTTGGCGGTCGCCGCGGCCCGGTTGGGCCACGCGGCTTGCGAATCGTTCCTATTTCGTTCCACAAGGGGACATGGCGCACCCCTCCAGCTCCGACTGGTTCCCGTCCTGGGTGCAGACGGTGGGCGCGATGGCCGACAAGCGCGCGACCGGGTGGACCGGCTATGGCGTCAAGGGGTGGTGCTCGGAGTGCGGGCTGTCGCGCGAGGTCGACGTCGAGCGCCTGGTGCGCGTGAAGGGCCGCGACTACAGCCTGATCGGCCGGCGCTCACCGTGTCCGCGGTGCGGCGGGTGGGTGCGGTTCCACTTCAGGTCAGGCGTCTACCGCCCGCTGTGGCGCGATCGCGACATCGAACGCTGGCTCACCAGCAAATAAGGCCGCGTCGCACGCGCGGCCCCGCCCTGGTCAGCCCAGCGGCATGTTGGAGATCAGCACCTCGCCGACGCGCTTGGCGCCGGTGCCGTTGATGGTGGCGATGCTGTAGCTGGTCTCGACCGCGAGCAGGTGGAAGCCCGCGAACGTCTGCCGCACCCCCGCCACGTCGTTCAACGACATCACGAACCGTCCGCGGATCCCGAGCAGCTGCCCGGCCAGGCGCTCGAAGTCGGCCCGGGCGAAGACGTCCTGGCCATAGTCGGTCTCGCACCCCCAATAGGGCGGGTCGAGGTAGAACAACATTCCGTCGCGGTCATAGCGCGCAATGAAGTCCGCGAACGGCAGCCGCTCGATCGTCACGCCGGCCAGGCGCTCATGGATGTCGGCCAGCATCGGCTCGAGCTTGGCAATGTTGAACCGCGCGCCCTGCCGCGAATCGACGCCGAACGTCCGCCCGTCGACCTTCCCCCCGAACGCCAGCTTCTGCAAATAAAGGAACCGCGCCGCCCGCTGCAGGTCGGTCAGCCGATCGGGATCCATGCCCGCCAGGCGCTGGAACTCATGCCGGCTCGCCACGCGGAAGCGGAGCATGTCGATGAAATAGGCATAATGCTCCTGGAGCACGCGGAAGAAGGTCACGACGTCCCCCGATATGTCGTTGATCGTCTCGATCTTCGGCCGCCGGCGCCGGCGGAAGAAAATCCCGCCCATGCCGACGAACGGCTCGGCATAGGCATCGTGCTCGAGGCCGTCGATGATCGCGCAGATCCGGCGCGCGAGGTTGCGCTTGCCGCCCTGATAGCCGGCTGCAGGCGCCACCGGCGCCACGGGAGTGATGGAGGGGTTCATATCTGTCTCTCGCTGGAATAAGCCCCGCGCTGGTCACAGTGCGGGGCGGCCAAGGTGGCCTGTTCAGGTCGCGGCGAGTGACAGCTCGTCGGTTGGCCGGGTGGCAGCCCGGCTTCCCCCGCCGGCTATTGCCGGCCGGATGAAGGTGAAGGCGTCGCGATCGGCTGGTACGGATCGAACGCCACCGCTGGCAGCCCGAGCCAATCGTTCAGCTCGAGGAAACGCGCCATCAGCGGCTCGATCTCGTTCGGGAAGAACACGTCCGCCGCCTTGCCATAGTCGCCGAATCCGCCGGCGTTCTGCGGCACGACGCCGATCAGCTGCGGCGGCACGCGGTGCGCGGCCAGCACGTCGTCGCGCGTCACGTTCTTGATCCCGAGAAACTCGTCCTTCGCCGCCACCTCGGCGATCGGGATGATTTTGACGCCATGCTCCTTGCCGCCGGGGGCGTGGATGAAGAGGTTGCGGAAATTGCCGACTCCCTTGGCCTCCTTCAGCGCGGTCCGGATCGCGTCGGCATCCTCATTACTGACGATCGCCTCGTTCAGATAGAAAACGAAGCCGGCATGCGACCCATTGAGATAATAGCGGCGCCGGAACAGGGTCGCATTTTCATTCAGGAACGCGCTCTGCAGGCAGGCCAGATATTCCGGCAGCCCATAGATTTCCTGCTCGAGGTCGGGCTCCCACAAATGGAATACGCGCCCCGGCCGATAGGCGGTCTCCTGCTTGAACCCCGGCACCCACCAATAGACATCGTCCTCGACCCCGCGCCGCGTATATTTGGCCAGCGAATTGACCAGCTTCAGCGGCCGCCCGGCGAGATTGTCGCGCTGCTCGAGATAGCCGTTCCCCATCACGAGGAAATTGAGCACCCATTCGCCGAAGTTCCGACGATCGAGCCACTGGCTCGGCCGGAAATGCCGCAGCAGTTGGTTGCGCTTGTAGAGGATCGCGCTCGAATGATGCGGCGACACCCGATAGGCGCGCGCCAGGTGCGATGGTGCGATCGGCGGCTCATACCAGCGTCCGTTATGCTGGCATTCCAGCCCCATCAGCAGATCCCGGCGTGACAGCACCGGCTCCGGATCGCCAAACGCGAACGCCTGGATGGTGGCGCCCGCCGGCGCGCCGGCCTCGGCCGAATCCACAAGAGTATCGGTCATCCAAACATCTCCACTTTGGCTTTGCGTTCGGCCGGATCGCCGGCGTCGAGGGGTTCGTTGTCGATCGCGTGCATGATCGCCCAGGCCACGTCGGCATGGCCCGTGTCGCCGGCGCGGCTCGCGGTGTAGGTCAGCATCCGCTGGCCGGGCGTCAGCTCGGCGCGAATCGACATGAAGCTGGCGATGATGTCCTTGTCGCCGGCGTCGAATTCGAAGCGGCTGGCCATGATGACCTGCTTCGCCTTCAACACCATCCGCACCTTGACCGGGACCGAATAGTCGATCCGCTTCGCCATCGGGAAGCGCTTGACGACGATGTCCCACACCGCCTTGCCGACGCCGGTGGTATCGATGCCGATATAGGTGACGTTGTAGCGCTCGAGCTGCCGAATGATCAGCGCAGCCTGGCCGTCGAAGCCGAGCCCCTTGATCCGGATCTTCTCGAGCACGCGCAATTTGTCGCCGGCCTTCACCGGCGCCGCCAGGATCGCCAGCGCCGCACTGTCGCCGGCGGCGCTCTCGTCCGGATCATAGCCGATCCACACTTCGCGATCGCCGAACGGCCGCAGCGCGAACGCGTCGAAATCGCGCCATTTGTCGAACGCATCGACGGCGCACGGCCGCATCACGGCGAACGGGAACATCGACGTCGCATCGTCGACGAAATTGCACATGTAGAGGTTGTCGAAGACCGCGGGCGCATTGCGCCGGCGCAGGCGATCGATGTCGAACAGGTCGCAGCCGCCGGCGGCCGCATCCTCGATCGTGACGATCTGCCGCCAGATACCATCGCCGCCGCGCACGCCGCCCTTCAGCGCGGCGTGATACGTCTCGATCTTGGTCCAGTCCGCCTTGGGCCGGCCCTCGTTAAATTCCTCGCCGGTCCACTTCTTGTGCGCCTCATGCGCAACCGTCGACGGCGTCGAGAAATAGGTCTCACGATAGCGCTTCTGGCTGGCGACGGCGCTCGCGACGCTGTCGATCTTCTTGAAGCCGTGGACCCAGAAGCATTCGTCGAAGTAAAAATTGCCGTGATAGCCCTGCGCTGTCCGGTAATTGGTGCCGAGAAAATAGATCGTCGGCTGTTCCTCGCCCTCGCCGCGATCCAATACCAGATGCTCGCCGGTCAGCTGCACGCCGGTCACGCGATACACCCACTCGACGATGTAGCCCCTGAAGATGTTCGCCTGGTTGCGCGAGGCCGACAGGAAGATCTGGTTGCGCCCGGTCTCGAGCGCGTCGAGCAGCGCCTCGCGCGCAAAATACCATGTCGCCCCGATCTGGCGCGATTTCAGGATGAAGCGCGTCCGTTCGTCGCGGGCATTCCACCACGTCCGCTGATAATCGAAGATCTCAGCGTCGAACGCCTTCTGCAGCTGCTCGACCTGATCCTCGGTCAGATGATTGCGCTTCGGCTTCTTGCGCGGCCCCTCGTTGCGCGCCTCGATGTTCGGATTGAGGTCGGCCTCGTTCCCGCTCTGGCGATATTTCTGGCAGCGGTGGAAGCGCTCGATCTGGCGGCCGAGCAGGTCGATTTCCTTGAAATCCTGCCCGGTCTTCTTGTCCTTCGCGATCAACGTCTGGAACCGGACCTCGACGATCTCCTCACAGCGCCGGATCATCGGCGCGTCGTCCCACTTCTCGCGCTGCTTCCACGATTCGACGGTCGCGCGCTTGAGCTTCAGCTCCTCGGCGATCTCGGTGATGCCCCACCCGCGCCAATAGAGGCTGCGCGCCTCGCGACGCGCATCGAAGAAGATCACATTATCGTCGGGGCTCCGGCGCATGGGCCGGCACGCTAACCGCCGCCCGCGGCCGAGCGCGGCCCGTCCATGTTGTGTCGCGTGCCGACACAACATCGCCGCGTTGATCGCCGGCGCCCTCCCGGTCCCTTTTACGCCGCGAACGGCGCGCCGGCGCCACCGATCAACTGGAGCCGCCCTGGTCATGCCCAAGCTGTCGAAATTCTTCCGCGTCGCCGTCGAGGGCGCCACCGTCGACGGTCGCACGATCGACCGCAGCTGGATCGCCGACATGGCGGCCAACTATAACCGCGCCACTTATTCGGCGCGCGTCAACATGGAGCACATCCGCGGCTTCACCCCCGATCCGCCGTTCAACGCCTATGGCGATGTTGCCGCGGTCAAGGCCGAGGACGTCGACATCGTCCTGGCCGGAAAGACCGTCAAGCGCCTGGCGCTGTTCGCCCAGCTCGAGCCGACCGAGCAGCTGGTCGCCATCGTCGGAAAGCGCCAGAAACTGTTCACCTCGATCGAGATCGCGCCCGATTTCGCCGGCACCGGCAAGGCCGGCTTGGTCGGCCTCGCGGTGACCGACAGCCCGGCGTCGCTCGGCACCGAGATGCTCGAATTCTCGGCGAAGCTCGGCGACAAGTCGCCGCTCGCCGCGCGCAAGCAGGCGCCGGGCAATTATTTCTCGGTCGCCGAGGAAGCGTCGATCGAGATCGAGGACGTCGCCCCGCCGGCGGCGCCTGAACATGCCGGCTTGTTTGCGGCTGCGACCGCCTTCTTCAAGCAGTTCACCGACGGCAAGGCGCCGCCCGCGCCGGTCGTGCCGCCGGTCACCCCGCCGGCTGATGCGCCGCCGGCCAACGACAACGACGTTCGCTTCGGCGCGATCGGCCAGGGCCTCGCCAAGATGACCGAAGGTTTCGAATCCTTCGCGAAGAAGATCGAGGGCGAGGTCGCCGGCTTCCGCACCGAGGTCGCGACCCTGAAGGCCACGATCGAATCGACGCCGGAGAAGGGCGGCACCCCGCCCCGCAAGCCCGCCACCGGCGGCCGCAACTACGCCGTCACCGACTGCTGATCGGCCACCACTGACCCCCTGCCGGAGACGCCCCGATGCGTAACGAAACCCGCCTTCTCTTCAACGCCTACATGGCCCAGATCGCCGAGCTCAACGGCGTCGACGACGTCAGCGTCAAGTTCACCGTCGATCCCAGCGTCGAGCAGACCCTGTTCGAACGCATGCAGGAATCGTCGGCCTTCCTCGGCATGATCAACATGTTCGGCGTGCCCGAACTGATCGGAGAGAAGATCGGTCTCGGCGTCACCGGCACGATCGCCGGCCGCACCAACACCGATACCACCGATCGCCCGACCCAGGACCCGACCGGCCTCACCGGCTTCGACTATCTGCTCGCCCAGACCAACTTCGACACGCATCTCAAATATTCGCGCATCGATGCCTGGGCGAAATTCCCCAACTTCCAGACCATGATCCGCGACGCGATCCTCAAGCGCCAGGCGCTCGACCGGCTGCTGATCGGCTGGAACGGCACGTCGATCGCCGCCACCACCGATCGCGTCACCAACACGCTGCTGCAGGACGTCAACAAGGGCTGGCTGCACCACATGCGCACCGACAACGCGGCGCGGGTGATGGACGAAGTCGTTGCCGCCAGCGGCGTGATCAATGTCGGCGAGGGCGGCGACTATGTCACGCTCGACGCCTTGGTCTACGACATGACCCATTCGTTGCTGCCCACCTGGGCCCGCCGCGACACCGAACTCGTCGCGATCGTCGGCGGCGATCTCCTTCACGACAAATATTTTCCGCTCATCAACGATGACAAGGATCCGAGCGAGCAGCTCGCCCGCGACATCATCATGTCGACCAAGCGCCTGGGCGGCCTGCAGGCGGTCGAGGTCTACGGCTTTCCCGGGGATGCGGTCATGGTCACCCGCCTCGACAACCTCTCGATCTACTATCAGGAGGGCAAGCTCCGCCGCGCGATCATCGACAATCCCAAACGCGACCGGATCGAGAACTATGAATCGACCAACGAAGGCTATGTGATCGAAGACTTCGACTATGCTTGCATGGCCGAAAACGTCACCGTTCTGCAGCCCGACAACTGATGAGCCCGGCGCGCCGACATCGTCTGCGCACGGTCGCGGCGCATCACGCGGCCGCCGTCGCCGATCCGATCGGCGCGGCGGTCGCCGAGGGCGCGACCGAATATGAGTTGCTGCGCGCCGCGCTCGGCGTCGACCTTCGCCGGCTGCGCGAGATCCAGTCGGTCGAGGCCAAGATCGCGCTCAAGCCGGCACTGATCGAGAAATTCGAGCCGTGGCTCGCCGGCATCGTCGCTGCGAACGCCGGCGGCCATGACGACATCCTCGTCCAGGTCATGATCTGGAAGATCGACGTCGGCGATTTCATCGGCGCGATGCCGCTGATCGATTATGTGCTCAGGCACCGCCTGCAACTGCCCGAGCGCTTCAACCGCACCGCGCCGACGCTGATCGTCGAGGAGATCGCCGACGCCGCCCTGAAGGCGCTCGGCGCGCACCAGGACTATGACCTGCAGCTGCTGCAGACGATCGAGCCGATCGCCAACGACTATGACATGCCGGACCAGGTCAGGTCGAAGCTGCACAAGGCGATTGGTCTGCAGATCGTCCGGATCACCGAAGCCACGCCGCCCGAGCAGCTGCCCGCCGGCGGCCGCCGCGCCGGCGTCCAGGCCGCGCTCAATTACCTCCGCCGCGCCTACGGCCTCAGCCACACCGCCGGCGTCAAGAAAGACATCGACCGCCTCGAACGCGAACTGAAGAAGCTCGAGACGGAAACGGAACAGCCGGCGGTCTGACCGCCGGCGCAATGCTCGCCCCGCGGCGCTCGGGGGGCGGAACGATCGAGGCCGGTTTGCCGAACCTTGCCGGGTCTCGGATCGCTCCCCACCCCCCGTTTGCCGCGGGGCGAACCAACGGAGTGACGCATGCCTGATTTCGACCTGAAGCAGCTGCGCCTCCAGCCCGGCGACGTGATCGTCGGCCACGTCCCCGATCACGTCGACGCGGATCAAGCATCGGAGATCCTCGCCGATCTGAAGCGCGCGTTCGCCGGGTGCGGACATGCCGACGTCAAAATCATCATGCTCAGCGGCGGCATCCGCCTCGAGGTCGAGCCGGTGCCCGTCGACCAGGCGCAACCATGAGCGGCTTCGTCGCCTCGCCCCCACCCGCCGAGCCGGACCCCGAGGCGCCCGAGGTGCCGCCGTTCGACCTGGTCGCCGGCGATGACTGGTATCCCGGCATCACCCTCACCCAGATCCGCGACGCGGTCCGCGTGCCGACCGCGGTCACCGACCAGCGCCTGCGCGACGCGGTCCGCAACGCGATGTTGTCGGTTCGCCGTGAACTCCGCACGTGGAAGACCGCCTGGGTCGCCGCCGGCACCGCCGCCCTGGTCGACGTCGACGACGAAACCATCGACGGCGAGAGCGCGCTCGAATTGCTCTATCGCCGCGCGGTCTGCAGCTATGCGGCGGCCGACCTCGCCGAGACCCATGGCGACATCGCCGCCACCGGCGACGGCCGCGATCGCAATGCCGAGCGCGCGATTCCCGCCGACGAACATCGCCGCAACGCCACCCATGCCTGCCGCGACATCCTCGGCGTCACCCGCACGTCGGTCGAGCTGATCTGATGGCCGCGGCGCCCAGCCCGGCCGTCACGGTCACCGCCTTCGCCGGCGAATCGCTCGACGCGCTCGTCTGGCGGACGATCGGTCTCGGCGCCAACGCGGTCGAGCTCGTGCTCGAGGCGAACCGCGATCTCGCCCCGCTCGCCGCGGCGCTGCCGGAAGGCCATGTCGTCGCGATCCCGGCGATCGCCAGCCCCGCGCCGGAGACGGCGCTGATCCAGCTCTGGGACTGACCATGGACAGCGACAAATTCATTCACGAGATCATGGCCGCGCTCGGCGCCGTCTGCCAGGCGCTGGCGCCGGCCGCGCTCGGCGCGGCGGTCGCCCAGGCGTGGAAGACCGGCCTCAGCTGGACACAGCGCATCGTCCAGTGGCTGGTCGGCATCTGCGTCAGTTACTACGTCACGCTCGCCTTGGGCGCGACGTTCCGGCTCGATCCCTTCGTTGCCCAGGCCGTCGGCTTCGTGCTGGCCATGGTCGCGTTCGAGGCCACGCCCAAATTCATCGCCAGCTGCTCGAACGTCGTCGGCACCCTGCCGGGTGATCTCTACGCGCGCTGGTTCGGCCGCAAGGAGGATGTTGAATGAGCTGGATGTGGGATCAGAGCGCCGGAACCCTGTCACGCGATGGCGTGCTCGTCTCGCGCGGCTATGCCGGCAGCGGCCGCGGCAGGAATAACCCGGCCCTGCAGGCCGTGCCCTCGGTCGGCCCCATCCCCCGCGGCCGCTGGCGCATCGCCGGCGTCAAGGACAGCGCCAACACCGGCCCCTTCACGATCGTGCTCGAACCGGCGCCGGGCACCGATGCGCTCGGCCGCAGCGCGTTCCGGATCCACGGCGACAGCATGCGGGCCCCGGGCACCGCCAGCCGCGGCTGCATCATCCTCCCGCGCGCGATTCGCGAGCGCATCTGGCGCAGCGGCGATCGCGACCTGATCGTGATCGAGTGATGCCATGACAGCGATCGTCACCTGGTTCGGCCGGCACCGCGGCATCATCACCTTGCTGCTACTCGCCTCGGCGGTCGGCGCACTATACGTCGCGTGGCAGCACGTCGCCAGCGAGCGCGATCGCCTCCGCAGCGCGGTCGTTTTCTGCAGGCGATACTGATGCGCAAGCCCGCCTCCCTGCGCGCGGCGATCGCCGCGGTCTTCCCCGCGCTGGCGCGCGATCCCGATCGGCTGCGCATCTGGATCGACAGCGGCCGCATCGCCGCGCGCTATGGCCCGACGCCGGGCTGGGAATATCGTTACAAGCTCAGCGTCCTGCTGCTCGACTGGAAGGATTCGACCGATCCTTTGCTGCTGGCGATCGTCGGATGGTTGCAAACCGAACAGCCCGATCTCTTGCAGAATCACGAGCGCGGCAATGAGGCGGTCAAGTTCCGCGCCGACATCCTCGACGACGCGACGATCGACCTGCAGTTCGATCTCGAGCTCACCGAAACGGTCGGCTGCACCCCGCGCGAGGGCGGCGGCTTCGACCTGATCAACCAGCCCGAACCCAGCCCCGAGGATCCCGGCTTCCTCGGCCTCGATCCGATCGTCCCGCTCTCGTCGATCTGGATCGACGGCGAGCAGCTGGTGCCCGCGCCTGATCTCGATCCTCCACTGGGTGATTGATCGCGATGGCCGACGAACTCGATCAGCTGCAGAATTGGATCGACGGCATCATGGCCCGCGTCGACCAGGGCGAACGCCGCGCACTCGCCCGCCGCATCGCCATGGAGCTGCGCAAGCGCAACGCGCAGCGCATCCGCGGGCAGGTCGATCCCGAAGGCAAGGCGTTCGCCCCGCGCAAGTTGCGCCTGGGCGGCGCCGGCGTGAAAGCCACCTCGCGGCGGCGCGGCAAGATGTTCCTGCGCGCGGCGGGGCCCCGCCACCTGACGGCGAAGGCCACCGCCGATCACGCCGAGATCGGCTTCATGGGCAACGCCGGCCGGATCATGTCCGTCCACCAATATGGCGATCGCGATCGCGTGAGCCGTGCGCCAGGCGCGCCATACACGGTCTATCCGGAGCGCCAGGCCCTGGGCCTGCCACAAGGCGACGTCGATGCCGTGCTCGAGATGTTGCTCGCACAGCTCGAGGTCTAGCCCCGAAAGGGCTGGACATATACAATGTAGACCTCTACATTGTAGACCGACATCGGAGGACGAGCATGTTGGGAAAATTGGAAGAGGAAGTGTTGCTCGCAACGCTTCAGGCCGGGCAGAATTCGCTCCCGAGCGAGATTTATATCCGGTTCGGTGCGGCTGCGAGCGGCCGGAAGGCGCTGGCCTTCGGAGCAGTCTATACGACGCTCACCCGAATGGTTGCCAAGGGGCTATTAACCGAGGATTCGCGCGTTGATGACTCCGGCCGGCAACGTCGCACGTTCACCGTGAATGCAGCAGGTCGGAGCGCGCTCCACAACTCGATCGATCGCCTTCGTAACTTGGGCGCCTTTGCGTTGGCAGGTGGATGACATGGGCGATCGAGACCAAAATCGCTTAAAGATGCAGCGTCTTTACTCCCTGCCCCCCGAAGAGCTGTACGCTGTTCTTTGGAGGGCGTCGCGTCGGGCGTGCGGCATTGACCTAAATGCGGATCCTAGCTCATTCAATACCGGGCAACGTCTTCGGTACGTTTCTAGTATCGTTCTTCTCAAATTCGTCATATTGATCGAGTTTCCAAATGCATTGGCAAGGCGAGGAACTCGCCCATCCCGGTCGCTTCTCATAGATTTGCTGGTGCCGCCGAAGCTCGCTCAAGACATGCAGGCGAACCTGCACGAGGTTCTTCCGATATGGGAGAACGCCTACGGTCAACGAAAGGCCCGCTGGGCATACCGCACGGAGGTTTTCCGCCTCGTAATAGGGCATTGGGGAAATAATATTTTAAAATTGGCGGAGCGTGTGATGAAGATGCTGCCGTTGAGCAGCGGCTGACGAAGATCCAGACCTTGCTACGTGGCGCCCGGACTTAACATCGCGACCAAGCGGTCAATCCAATAGGCCAAGACGTCGGCCTAACCCAGCGTCACGTTAATGTCGTGCTTGAGATACTGATGGCGTGGTTAGAGTTATGATCGACTTAAGTCCTCGAGGTGCAAGGCGTTTGCCGACCAATAATGGTCCCGCAGAAATTGCTCGAGCACTTTTCGTCGTTCCATGCCTTCCTGCCGAAACGTCTCGGAAGGATTATCAGACAGTGGCTGGTCCCCGTCGCGGATTCGTTTGAAATCAATAAGCGCCTTTTCAACAAACCGAATAAAATCCTCAAGCCGCTCAAAAATCTCGGGTCGAATTAAAATTCCGTGCTGGTAAAGAAATCCTACTGCTTCCGCGATTTTGTCGCTGGCCACATAATGCTCATGATGCACCGACCGTTCATGGTAGAACGCCGTTCTTTGGCCCGTCGGCAGTTGCCGCAGAACTACTTTTTCCCATTCCGAGAGCGGACTATTTTCTAGCTGCTCCTCCATCATGACCTCGGTGTATTGGTCGAGATTTGGACGCGCCCTGATGCGGGACAGCAAATCGTGGACGTGGGCGAAGGCCATATGCACCTTCGCCCATGCTTCCGGCAATGCCTCGAACTCGCGCTGGTTCAACGTCGTCGTGCGATCGAGCGTCTGGCTCACCCGCGCCTTGAGCAGCTCCAGCCGGCTCGCGAATCGATCCTCGATCCACTTCTCGCCGAACAGCTTGGCAAAACCCCACGCGCCGGCGCCGCCGGCAACGATCGCCGTGCCCGCCAGCGCGACCCAGTCAACTCCCTGCATTTGCCCTCACGAGAAATCCTCAGTCAAAAATCTGAACGATGGCCTCTACACTATCCTGAAAGCCGGTGAGGCAGCGAAGCACATTTTCACCTTGGATCGAACTAGGATCGACATAGATCAGCTGAATGTTGACGCCGATTTCGCCAAATCCAAGGTACCTAGCCAGCTTTTCCTCACGCCCGATGGCTTCGAAAACCAGAGCATGGGAGACCAACTGCATCCCCCTTCCGTCCCTTGGAGATGCGTCGCCGGTGAACTGCCATCCTAGCAGCTTTTGATGTTTGCGCGTTCTATCCGCGTCGTGAAGTAGGTACAGAAAATCATGACCATCCTGCCAGGGTTCAAGCGCCTCGATCGCGTCCTGGTGCGCTGCAGATAGCTTTCGGATCTTCTTCCGCCCGTCGCCGGCAAAAACAACCGAATCCTTGGATATCGGAAAATAAACGTCCTTGATGTTGTTGGCACCGTTGCGGGTAGCCAGCGTGCACGCGAGCGCGTCAAGGATCGCCCGTTGCTCGTGGGCAACCAACCCCACCTCAATTCTAAAACGCGTCGGCGGCTCAGCTAGCATCTTGCCCATCACGAACCCCATGCCATGCTCAGGATCCGTCATACGAATTTCGAACGACCTCTTTCGAGCGACGCTGATCTCCGGCTTCAGCGCGTCCATCTTCGCCCGACACCAGGCCAGTCGTTCACGAAGCTCATCGAGATCCCGCACCGCCACGCCCTCCTGGAACGACTATAGCCGCCCCGCCATGTTGTGTCGCGCCCCGACACAACATGCCCCGGTGGCGGCCCGCCGCACCACGCGGCGACATGCCGCGCCATGGCCACCAGCTCAACCGCCGTCGATCTGTCGCGCCTGCCGCCGCCCGTCGTCGTCGAGCAGCTCAGCTTCGAGACGATCGTCGCCGAAATGATCGCCGATCTCACCGGGCGAGACGTCGGCTTCGACGCCAACGTCGAATCCGATCCGGTCTACAAGCTGGTCCAGGTCTTCGCCTATCGCGAGCTGCTGCAGCGCCAGCGCTTCAACGATCGCGCGCGCGGCCTGATGCTCGCCTTCGCCGCCGGCGCGGATCTCGATCAGCTCGCCATCCTCGTCGGCGTCCAGCGCCTGGTCCTCGAGGAGGCCGATCCGCTCGCCGGCACGCCGGCGGTGCTCGAGTCCGATGACGCGCTGCGGGCACGCGTCGTGCTCGCCCCGGAGAGCTTCAGCGTCGCAGGTCCCGAGCTCGCTTACGTCTTCCATGCGAAATCCGCCGCCGGCGACGTGCTCGATGCCAGCGCGATCAGCCCGGTGCCCGACGATATCACCGCCCTCGTCCTGCAGGTCCTCGCCGATCACGATGCCGATCCCGAGATCGTCGCCGCCGTCACCGCAGCGCTCGGCGCCGCGATCTGGCCCGGCCAGGTTCATGTCACCGTGCTGTCGCGCGATGGTGACGGCACCGCCCCGCCCGAATTGCTCGAGGCGGTCGAGGCCGTCGTCAACGGCCGCCCCGTCCGCCCGCTGACCGATCATGTCATCGTCCAGTCGGCGGCGATCGTCGAATATGCGATCGCGGCCAGGCTCTACGTTTACGACGGTCCCGACCCGTCGATCGTCGAGGCGGCCGCCCTCGCCAAGCTCCAGGCCTATCGCGATGCCGCGCACATGCTCGGCCGCCCACCGACCTTGTCGGGCATCTATGCCGCCCTCCACGTCGAGGGCGTCCAGCGCGTCGTCATCGACGATCCGCTCGCCGACATCATCGCCGATGCCACGCAAAGCGCCTGGTGCACCGGCATCACATTGACGGTCTTGCCCATTGGCTGATCTCCTGCCCCCTAACGCCACGGCGTACGAGCGCGCGGTCGACGCTGTCGGCGCGCGCATCGACGATGTGCCCGTCCCGCTCCAGACGATTCTCAACCCCGCCACCTGCGCGGCCGAGCTGCTGCCCTGGCTGGCCTGGTCGCTGTCGATCGACCGCTGGAACGCCGACTGGACCGAGGAACAGAAGCGCTTCGAAGTCGCTCGCGCGATCGACCTCCAGCGCAAGAAGGGCACACCCGCCTCGGTCGAGGCGGTGCTCGCCAGCTTCGACGAGCTGCTGACGATTACCGAATGGTTCGAACAGCAGCCGCCGGGCCCGATCCACAGCTTCGTGATCGACCTCCCGCTCGACGATCAGGGCGGCCCGCGTGCGACCGCCGCCTTCACCGCCGCCGTCGTGCGTGACGTGATCCGGATCAAGCCGCTGCGCTCGCATTTCGAGATGCGCCAGTCGCTCGCCACCTTCGCCCGGATCTACCTCGTCGGCGCCGCGCGCGCCGCCGGCGAGACCCGGCTCCGCGGCGACCTGACCGACATCACCGGCGGCACGGCCTGGGAGGACCTGCTCCAGGACGAAAATGGCGAACCGCTCCAGGAAGATTCCGGCGCCTTCATCGAGAACGACACATGACCAGCCCTCTCACCGTCACGTTCACCTATGAGGGCATCGCCGCGATCGCCGATGCCGAGGGCGGCGGCACGTCGACGATCACCATCGCCGAGGTCGGCCTGACCGCGGAAGATTTCGTCGAAGCGCCCACCCTCACCGCCTTGCCCGGTGAATTCGGCCGCCTCGCATCGGTATCGGGCGAAGCTGTCGACGACGCCACCATCCACCTGGTCGCGCGCGACGGCGGCGCCGGCAGCTACACCGTGCGCGGCATCGGCATCTATCTCGACGACGGCACCCTCTTCGCGACCTACAGCCAGGCCGACCCGATCTTCGAAAAGGCCAGCGTCGCGAGCTTTTTCCTCGCCTTCGATTTGCGGCTCGAGCCGGGCCAGGCGGACTTGATCGAGTTCGGCGACGCCAACTTCCTCAACCCGCCGGCCACCGAAGAGCGCGCCGGCGTCGCGCGCATCGCCACTGCGCTCGAGGCGGCCGCCGGCACCGATCACGACATCATCATCACGCCGGCCACGCTCAAGACCCTGCTCGATCTGCTGATCCCGCTCGCGCAGAAAGCCGCGGCCAACGGCGTCGCCTCGCTCGGCGCCGATGGCAAGGTCCCGCCGGCGCAGCTCCCCGTGTTCAACGCGATCGACATCTTCGTCGTCGCCAGCCAGGCCGCCATGTTGGCGCTCGCCGCCGGCGTCGCCGACTTCGCGATCCGCACCGACGAGAGCAAGACCTACATCCTCACCGCCCTGCCGGCGACGACACTCGGCAACTGGGTGGAATTCTTGGCCCCGGGCGCCCCGGTCATCTCGGTCAACGGCCTGACCGGCGCCGTCACCCTTTCCCCGGCTGACATCGGCGCCCCACCCGTCGCGCGCACGATCACCGCCGCCGGTCTCGCCAGCGGTGGCGGCAATCTGTCCGCCGACCGCACGATCACTGTCACCAAGGCCAGCCAGGCCGAAGCGGACGCCGGCCTCAACGACACCAAGGCAGTCACCCCGCTCGCGCTCGCCGGGATCCTCGCCGCGATCGCGGCCAAGGCGGCGGCCGCCATCACGATCACTGGCGGCGGCCTCGCCACCGGCGGGGGCAACCTCGGCGCGAATCGTGTCATCACCGTCGCGAAGGCGAGCGGCGCCGAGACCGTCGCCGGCCTGCTCGACGATCGCGCCGTCACCCCGCTGTCGCTCGCCAGCTACCCTCGCGTGCTCTCGACCAATGGCTATTGCCTGCTGCCCAGCGGCCTGATGCTGCAATGGGGCCGCTTCACCGCGAACCCCAACGGCACGACGACGATCAACCTGCCGACAACATTTCCCAACGCCTTTTTCTCGGTCGTCGCCAACGGCACCAGCGATCACAACCTCGGCGCTCAGGACAACTGGCCGGCCCCGCTCAACCCGCCGCCGAACTTGGGGCAATTCCAGGTGATCAGCCCCAATGGCTCACCCGACTCCATGTATTTCATCGCAGTGGGAATGTGAGATGAGCAAGCTTTACAGCCCCTCGACCGGCCTGTTCTACGCTCCCGAACTGTTCGTCGGTCGCGTCCTGCCCGACGATGTCGTCAACGTGAGCGACAAGCGCCACGCCGAGCTGCTCGACCTGCAGGCCCAGGGCCGCACGATCGCAGCCTCGCGTGATGGTCGACCCACCGCCACGGCGCCGCGCGCGCCGACACTCGAGGAACGCCGTGAGGCCGCGCATCGCGCCGTCGCCACCGAGGCCGGCCGCAGGATCCTGGCGATCGCCTCGTTCGCACGCCAGAGCAACGACAACGCGCTGATGGTCACGGCCTGGATCACCGCCGCAGACATCTCCTCGCCCGAGATGCAGGCCGCCTTGGCGCGCCGCGCCGCGATCGACGCGATCCGCACCGCCTCCAACCGCCTCGACGCCGCGATCGCGCTCATGAGCGCACGCCAGCTCGCCGCGCTCGAGATCGGCGCCGACCTCCACTGGCCCAAGGACTGACGATGTCGAAGATCTCTCTTTTGCCGGATGCAGAGGTCGGCGACTTTGTCGTCGTGCTCGAGGACGGTATCGCGAAGAAGCGCGCCGTGCCGAGCTTGGTGGGAGACGCTGCTGCAACCGCGATCGGGGCAGCGTCGTCATACGCGGATGCAGCGGCAGTGTCGGCCGCGCAGGCCGACGTGGCTGTTTCAACCGTCAACGGTCCGCTCCTTACTGCGCGCATGAATGCGATCCTCGCCACCGCTGATCAGTTCGATTCGATGTCGGGCGCCTCCAGCGAAGCTACGGTCACCACGCGCGCCTACATCGCGGTTGCCGCGGATGCCGGCGTCGACCTCGTCGTCGGCAAGGCGATCGATGCGATCCGGTGGGACATCAAGCTCCCGGTCGGCGCCCAGAATCTCCGCATGGAGATCTACATTGTTGATACGTCTCATTCGGCGGTGGATAGCGCCGCGCCTGGCACGGCGCCTTACACCGCTCCGGTACAGACAATCGACATCGCACCGGCGGCGGCAGGCATCACCCCCGGTGCCGCGTCCATCGCCGAGGCCTCGATCCCTCTCACCACGCCGATCGTCGTCGCTGCCGGCAAGACCTACATGGTCACGCTGGACAGCAATGACGGTCTTCTTGGGGTCGGCTCGCGTACGACGATCGATTACGGCTATCGCGCGACGATCAACAACGCAGTTGTGACCGGGTCGATCAGCGGCACGACATTCACAGTGACCGCGGTGACATCGGGCGCGCTCGCCGCTGGCATGACGTTGACGGGGACGGGGTTTTCCACCGGCACACAAATTCTTGCGCAGCTCACCGGCACTCCGGGCGGCGTCGGCACGTATCAGGTCAGCGTGTCGCAAACGCGCGCCAGCACGACCGTCACCGCACTCTACCAGAGGCTGCGCGGGCGCTATCATGGAACCACGGTCACTGCGACGTGGAGCAATGCAACAGTGGCTCAGCAAATCGTATTCCGCGCGGCGACCAAGCGCACGGGCGATCTCCTGAATTTGGAAGGCGTGCAGGCTGCCAACGTCGCTGCGCAGCTTCGTTATGAGCGCGATCTCGAAATCACGACCCTTATGGAAGTCCAGCGCATTAACGACGCGGCGCTGGCGATGTCGCGTCAGCTTTACCCTCTGAGCATTGCCCCGTGGCCCGCAGCTACGCTGACTGCAGTTGGTGAGGCGTATGCCGCGCTGCTTCCCTACAATCCGGCTACCAACTACAGCGCCGGCGCTGACGGCATCGCGACTGTCAATCAGGGCTGCACCGATCAAGGCTATGTATGGCTTTACCGGAACGGTACCGGCGGCGCGGGCCATGCTCCACCCATCTATCCGATACTCGGTGACGCATATTGGGTCGTCGTTGGACGCGTGAATCTAACGGGCGACAGCACCACACAGGAAACCCAAATCGGGCCACTGGTCGGCGTGCAGGGCGATGCAGACCTCGTCTATGACCGCACGAGCGACTTGATGCAGCCTTGGCTACAAACTGTCGTGAACCAGAAGGGGCATAGCGGCCAGACCGCGCAGCAGATCCGTGATCGCATTATCGCTTGGTCCACGGTGCAAAAGCAGGAAACGAGCGTCGTCGGACTGACCACGAACAATTACGACGAAATCGGCCAGCCCGGCGTTACGACTTCCGATCAGACGGCCGCGATCATGGCCGTGGTACAGGCGGGTTTCGATGCAATTCCTCATTCCCGCAAGATGTTTTGGGGTGGTCAGACCGGCCTGGCTGGCACGCGCACGTTCGGCACGGTGAGCAAGCTCGCCTCGTTGATGAGGGCGGCGTTCGGCGTCAATTTTTGGGATCACTATGCCGCGTTACATCCTTATGTGAGCTCGAGGAGCAAAGCAGACCTCGACAGCTTGAAAGCGGGCGGCATGCCGCTGTCCGTGATGGCCGACAGTACGCATTATGACGATCCCATCGCCGAGCCTGGAGCGCGCGAAAAAGCACGCCTGGTCCGCACGATGGAAATCGGCCAGCCTTACGTCCAGCCGGAGCGCAAACTATTCGTAATTCGCACGGGCGATGCAGCCGACGCTACGATCGTACCGGCACGCATCGCCGGTTCTCCCAAGCATTGCGCTCTGTTCCGTGCGCAGGCTGATGACGTCGTGCGAATCGATCCAGTTACGGGCGCGCTAAAGCGTGGCGCCGGCCCCATCCCTTTTGAGTTGCGGGATTATTATATCGAAGCAAGGCACCATTTCGGCCATCACATCGGTCGGCGGACATTGGTGCGCGGCATGGACGGCACCAATCCGGCGATCGGAGGTATCCGGTTCAATGGCACCGGCATGCAACTGCTGGGTACGCCGGGATGGGGAAATGCCGCAGACGGCAAAAAATTCACGCTCGTTGTCTGCGCTCGCTTCCTTACCGGAGCTTCGGGCGGACTGATGGGACCGGGGGCTTGGTGCAATGTGCTCAATAAGTCGTTCCGATTCATCCCACGAACCTCGGCTGGCACGTCGATCGCCTCGGCCACGGCGCCGCAGGCGGACCATCCAGAGCAATACAATATGTATTTCTTCACGGTCGACACCACGACTGGGACTCAACGGTGCCAGGCGGCAGTCAACGATAAGGCGGTCGCGACGGCGGTTCCTACGGCCGATGCAATTGTTGGTATTCAGTCAATCCTAAATTTGTTCGGGTCGAACGGCTTGCCCCTTGCCAACATGGACATAAAAACCATGTGGATGATCGACGACACTTTCGATTTTTCAGATCAGGCAAACCGAAACTTGTTCTGCGCAACGTCGACCGTCAACGTCCCGAAGGACCTCGGCGCTACCGGTGCGGTCAGCGGTCTCACGCCATTTTACTATAATGTCGGCTATTGGGGCGATTGGGCCAGCGGCCGCAATCTGGGCGACGGCGGCGACGTCTACTTGCCCACTTGGATCGATTCGAGCCTGTGCAGCATGGCGTCGCCAAGCGATCTCGTGATGGTTTGAGAGTGCTATAGCTGGGTGGCTGAATAGCAATCCTTGCACCGCTCTTCCCAGTCGCCGAGCGGCCCGCCGCAATCGCCGCAGACCCCGGCAGCTATCCGGTCGGCCTTCCGCTGTTCCGCCTCCTGATCCTGTTGACGCATCCACCGAAAGAAATTCAGCGGTGCGTGCAGCACCCAAAGCAGGAAGTCTCTGATCATCGGCGGCGCTCCTTTCGGCGCCACATAACCCTGCCGCGCCGCAGCAGCAACACCACCAGCCCCCGCCCGCCGATGTTGTGTCGGCACGCGACACAACATCGGCCCCGCGCGCGTCGCCGCGCCTCTCGCCACCATGCCGCCGCTCCCTGCCCGCTGGGCGACATGATGAGGCGACACGATGAATCTCAAGCTCGCGGCCGGCAGCGTCACGCGCCTGGCCAACACCACCGCCTACGCGGCCAACGATCTGCTCGCGAATCACGCCACTGCCGGCAGCGTCGTCCCGATCGCGATCGCCGTCGCGCGCGTCATGGGCGGCAGGGGCCGCATCACCCGCGCCGCACTGCTCAAATCGAACGCGGTCCTCACCAACGCCCAGTTCCGCATCCACCTCTTCAACCAGGCGCCTGCTGTTACCAACGGCGATAACGGCGCCTTCGCCGTCACCAACGGCCGCGCCAAGGGCTATCTCGGCTCGGTTGACGTCACGGTCGACGTCGCGATCGGCGACGGCGCGCAGGGCGACGCGGCCTGCGACATCATCTTCGATGCGGCCGCTGGCTCGTTGAATGTCTACGCGCTGATCGAAGTGCTCGCCGCCTACGGGCCTGCCAGCGCCGAAATCTTCACCATCCAGCTCGACGTCGAGCGCCCCTGACGATGCGCGGCCGCGAGGATCCCGACAGCAACGATCGCGAGACCGGAGAGATGATCCGGTTCGGCGCGGTCGCGTCCGTCGACCTCGCGGCCCGCCGAATCACTGTCGACACCGGCGACGTGGTCACCGCCCCGATCCGCTGGGCCGGCGGCCGCGCCGGCGCTACGCGCACCTGGTCGCCGCCCACGGTCGGCGAACAGGTCATGCTGCTCTGTCCCGAGGGCGACATCGCCGCCGGCATCGCACTCCTGGGCGTTAGCTGCACCGCCTATCCCGAGGCCGGCGACAGCCTCCGCGAGCTGATCCAGTTCGGCGACGGCGCCGTCATCGCCTACGACCCCGAATCGCACGCGCTCGAGGCCGTGCTGCCAGCCGGCGCCACCGTCCGCATCGTCGCGCCCGGCGGCGTCACGCTCGAGGCCGACGTCACGATCCAGGGCAATCTCACCGTCGACGGCGACATCGAGGCGAGCGGCGACGTCAAGGCCGGCGACATCAGCCTGACCGACCATGTCCACGGCGGCGTCAGCGCCGGCGGCGCGACCACTGGTGCGCCGCAATGAGGGGCATGAACGCCGCCACCGGCGCGCCGCTCGAGGGCACCGCGCACCTGGTGCAGTCGATCGCCGATATCCTGTCGACGCCGATCGGCAGCCGCGTGATGCGCCGCGACTATGGCTCGCTGCTGTTTGAGCTGATCGACCAGCCTTTCAATCCCGCCACGCGGATCCGCATGTTCGCCGCCACCGCGATCGCGCTCAAGCGCTGGGAGCCGCGGCTGCGACTCACTCGCGTCGGCGTCAAGCAGATCGAGCCCGGCAGCGTCGAAGTCGACCTGGAGGGCGAGCGCACTGACGTGCCCGCACCGAACAGCTTCACCCGCCTCACCGTCCCGCTGCGTCCCGCAGCCGCATAGGAGCCCGCCATGCCCGTCCGCCACGGTATTTTCGTCAACGAACCGGTCACCGGCGCCCGCGCGATCAACCTCGTCGCAACGGCCGTCATCGGTATCGTCGCCACCGCCAGCGACGCCGACGTCGACTCGTTCCCGCTCAACAAGCCGGTCCTGGTCACCGACGTCCGCGCCGCGATCGGCGATGCCGGCGTCAACGGCACGCTCGCCAAGGCGCTGTCGGCGATCGCCGATCAGTGCAGCCCGATCGTCATCGTCGTCCGCGTTACGGCCGGCGTCGACGCGGCCGCGACCAACACCGCCGTGATCGGCGCCACCACCGGCGGCAACTATACCGGCATCCAGGCGCTGCTGGCGGCCGAGGCCCAGCTCGGCGTGCGGCCGCGCATCCTCGGCTGTCCCGGCCTCGACACCCAGGACGTCACCACCGCGCTCGTCGTCGCGGCGAAAAAGCTCAACGGCTTCGTCTATGCCAGCTGCGACGCGGCCGACACCATCGCCGAGGCCGTGACCTACCGCGGCGAATTTGGCGATCGCGAGCTGATGCTGATCTATCCGGACTTCACCGGCTGGAGCGGCCACGCCGTCGCGGTCGCGCTCGGCACCCGCGCGCGCATCGATGAGGAGACCGGCTGGCACAAGACGCTCAGCAACGTTGCGGTCGCCGGCGTCACTGGCCTGTCGCGCGACATCTTCTTCGACCTGCAGGACTCGAGCACCGACGCCGGCGTGCTCAACGCCGCTCCCGTCACCACGCTCGTCCGGATGAACGGCCATCGCTTTTGGGGCAACCGAACCACCAGCGACGAACCCGTCTTCGCCTTCGAGTCCGCGGTCCGCACCGCCCAGGCCTTGCGTGACTCGATCGCGCTCGGCCTCGTCTGGGCGGTCGATAAGCCCGTCACCGCCGGCCTCGCGCGCGACATCCTCGAAACCATCAACGGCGAATTCCGGCTGCTCAAGGCGCAGGGCCGCATCATCGGCGGCAATGCCTGGATCGATCCCAGCCTGAACCCGTCGCTCAGCCTCGCTGCCGGCAAGATCGTCTTCGATTATGATTTCACCCCCTGCGCCCCGGCCGAGGACATCGGCCTCAACCAGCGCATCACCGACAAATATTACGCCGATCTGGCGTCGCTCGTCTGATCCGTCACTTTAGGAGTTAAGTCATGGGACTCCCCCGCAAGCTCAAGAACATGAACGTCTTCAACGACGGCATCAGCTACATCGGCCAGGCTGCGAGCGTCACTCTGCCTACGCTCACCCGCATCCTCGAGGAGTGGCGCGGCGGCGGCATGGACGGTGCCGTCAAGATCGACATGGGCCAGGAGCCGATCGAGCTCGAGCACAGCTATGGCGGCTTCATGCGCGGCATCTATGCGCAATATGGCGTGGTCGGCGTCGCCGGCGTGATGATCCGCTTCGCCGGCGCCTACCAGCGTGACGACACCGGCGCCGTCGACTCGATCGAGATCGTCATCCGCGGCCGCCACGAGGAGATCGAGGGCGGCGAGGCCAAGCCCGGCGAGGACACCGAGTTCAACGTCAAGACCGCCTGCGCCTATTACCGGCTCAGCGTCAACGGCGTGCCGCAGATCGAGATCGATCTGCTCAACATGATCATGATCGTCAACGGCGTCGATCGCCTCGCCACCCAGCGCGCCGCAATCGGCCTCTGAACTCCCTTTCCGACCCAGCCAGGATCTGACCCATGACCGATAAAGCCGCCGGCCCCAATTTCCGCACCGTTACGCTCGACGAACCGATCATGCAGGGCGAAACCTCGATCTCGACGCTGCAGCTGCGCCGGCCGGGCTCGGGCGAACTGCGCGGCCTATCGCTCGTCCGGCTGGGGCAGATGGAGGTCGACGAGATCCGCAAGCTGCTGCCCCGCATCGCCATGCCCACCATCACCGAGGTCGACGTCGACAAGATCGACCCGGCCGACATGATGGAGATCGCCGGGGAGCTGGGGGATTTTTTGCTTTCGAAGCGGCGCAGGGCGGACTTCCAGACGTCGTAGAGGAGGCGATGGCGAACATCGTCGCCATCCTCCCCGGCATCTCGCTCACCGAAATGTACGCGATGAGTCTCAGCGAATTGATGGCCTGGCATCGGCGAGCCCGGGCCCGGTCGGAGAAGAAGTGAGTGGACCGCCGCCTTTCCCTGTTGGTGAAATTCGCGGCGCTCGACAAGCTGACCGGCCCGATGCGCGCTATGGGCGCCGGCGTCCGCAAGACCGGCGCCGATATCGGCGACACCCGCCGCGAGCTTGCCATGCTCCAGCGCACGTCGGGCAACCTCAAGGGATTTCGCGACCTCGAGGCGCGGCTGAAGGCGACGTCCGACAAGCTCGCCGAGGTCCGCGAGCGCCAGGAGCGACTGCGCAAGGCCAGCGAATCGACCGAAGGCGTGACGAAGAAGCTCGGCCGCGCCATGGCCGCGGCCGATAAGACCGCGGGCGAGTTGCAGCGCGAATATGACGAACAGGGCCGCGCGCTGCAGGCGTTGTCGCGCAAGCTTGAATCCGCCGGCGTCGACGTCGCCGATCTCGGCCGCCACGAACTGCAGCTCGACAAGCGCATCGGCGATACCACCGCCGCGCTAAAGGCGCAGCGTGACGAACTGGCGCGCACCGCCCGTACCCAGCAGAATTTGAGTTCGATGCAGCAGACCGGCTCATCGATGACGACGACTGGTCTCGGCCTGCTCGGCACCGGCTTCGCGATCGGCGCCCCGCTCAAGGACGCCACCGAGGAAGCCGGAAAATATCGCAGCACGATGACCGACATCGCGCTCAAGACCGGACTGACCGAACAGGCGACCGACAAGCTCGGCAAGACGATCGCCAAGATCGGGCCGCGTGTCGCGCAATTGCCGTCCGATCTGCGTCAGGGCCTCGATACGCTCGCCGGCCTCGGCCTCGATCCGCAGGCCGGCGTCAAGATGCTCGAGCCCATCGGCAAGGCGGCCAGCGCCTACAAGGCGGAGATCGACGATCTCGCCAACGCCACGTTCAGCGGCATCGACAATCTCAAGGTCCCGATCGGCCAGACCGCCAAAATGCTCGACGTGATGGCGTCGGCCGGCAAGGCCGGCGCGTTCGAGCTCAAGGACATGGCCAAATATTTCCCGTCGCTGACCGCGTCGGCCGCGGGCCTGGGGCAGAAGGGCGTCGGCGCCGTCGCCGATCTCGCCGCGGCGCTGCAGATCGCGCGCAAGGGCGCCGGCGATGCCGCGACCGCGGCCAACAACGTCCAGAACCTGCTCAACAAGATCAACGCCACCGATACGATCACCAATTTCAAGAAGCTCGGCATCGATCTGCCGAAGGCGATGCAAAAGGCCTATAAGGACGGCAAAACCCCGATCGAGGCGATCGCCGAGCTGACCAAGAAGGCCACCGGCGGCGACATGGCGAAGCTCAGCCAATTGTTCGGCGACGCCCAAGTGCAGGCCGCGCTCCGTCCGCTGATCGCCAACCTCGATCAATACAAGCAGATCCGCGCCAGCGCCGAGGCCGCGGTCGGCACCGTCGGCACCGATTTCGAACGGCGCGGCCGATCGGGCGAGCTGGTCGGTCAGCAATGGGCGGCGACGTTCGAAACGCTCAAGGTCGTCGCCGGCACCATCCTGCTGCCAACGCTCAATGTGCTGCTCCAGAAGCTGCTGGTGATCACCGAAGAAATGAGCGCGTGGATCGACAAGAACCCGGAAGCGGCGTCGACCATCCTGCACATCGTCGCCGGCGTCGCCGCGCTCAGTTTCGGGCTCGGCGCGCTTTACACGGTCTTCGGGCCGATCATCTCCGCGCTCGCCAGTTTCGGCAAGGCGTTGACCTGGCTGCGCCCGTTCCTGCCCGTCATTGGCCGGGTCTTTTCTTTTTTCGGGCGGCAGCTCTGGTGGCTGGCGACCAAGATTTTCCCGATCTTCCGTTTCGCGATTATGTTCCTGGCGCGCGGCATGATGCAGGCCGGCATGATGATGATGGCGAATCCGATCATCCTGATCATCGTCGCGATCATCGCCGTGATCGCGCTCGCCGCCTATTTGATCTACACCTACTGGGACGAGATCAAGGCGGCATTCTGGATGGCCGTCGCTGCGATCGGCGCGGCCTGGGAGGCGATCAAGGCCTTTTTCAACGCCGGCCTGCAGACACTCAGCAATTGGTGGAACACCATCAAACAGCTTTTCTTCGCCGGCCTCGCCTGGCTGGGCGCGCTGCCCGGTAAATTGTTCGGGATCGGCGAGAACATCATCATGGGCCTGGTCGACGGCTTCATGAGCAAGGTGACCTGGTTGCGCGACAAGGTGCTCGGCGTCGCGAAGGACATAGCGGGGTGGTTTTCGAGCGCGCTCGGCATCAAGTCGCCCTCTCGAGTCTTCATGGCCCTCGGCGGCTATGTGGGGGACGGCCTCGCGATCGGGCTCGACAAGGGCGCCGCGGCGCCGGTCCAGCGCATCACGCGCATTGCCGGTGACATGAAGGCAGCCTTCGCCGCCGGCGCGATGGCGATGCCGGCGGCCGCCGGCGCGGCGACCGGTGGCGCCGGCGCCGCCGGCGGCGCGCGCGGCGGCATGATCCATGTCGGCCAGGTCGTGATCCAGATTCAGCAGCAGCCGGGGCAGGACGCCAACGCGCTCGCGCTCGCCGTCCGCCAGCAGTTCGAGAAATTGATGCGCGATCAGCAGGCCGCGGCCGGCTCCAGCTACGAGGACGACTGATGCTGATGTCCTTGGGCATGTTCGTCTTCAACCTGGCCACGGCGCCGTTCGACGAGCTCAGCCGCCAGACCGCCTATCGCCACGCCCGATCGGCGCGCTTCGGCGCGCGGGACGCCAGCCAGTATCTCGGGCCCGGCGAAGACACCATCACGCTCAGCGGCACGATCGCGCCCGAGGCCGGCGGCAGCCACGCCGCGCTCCGCCAGCTCCGCGAGATGGCCGAGCAGGGTGAGGCTCTGCCGCTGGTCGACGGCACCGGCGTGATTCACGGCGATTTCACGATCGAGGACATCAGCAACCGCAACGCCGCATTGATGTCCAATGGCGTCGCGCGCGTGTCAGAATTCACCATCCAGCTGCGCCGCGCCGATGGCTGATGCGATCACAAACCTCGCCGGCTTCAGCGTGACGCTCGACGGCAAGGATCTGACCGACAAGATTGCGCCGCGGCTGCTCAGCCTCTCGCTGACCGAAAAGCGCGGCGGCGAGGCCGACACCCTCGAACTCACGATTCACGATCATGACGGCGCGATGGCGATCCCCAAACCCGGCGCCCGCATCAATCTGCAGCTCGGCTGGCTGCAGGGTCGCGACGTGATCACCGGCATGATCGCCAAGGGCAGCTTCAAGGTCGACGACGCCGACTGGTCAGGCCCGCCCGACATCATCACCATCCGCGCTCGCTCGGCCGACTTCACCGCCGACTACAGGATCCGGCGCGAACAGAGCTGGACCGACAGCACGGTCGGCGCGATCGTCACCGAGATCGCCGGCCGCAACTCACTCACCCCGATGATCGATGCAGACATGGCCGCCATCGAGGTCCCCGTCCTCGCCCAGGACGGCCGCAGCGACATGGCCGTTGTCCGCGCGCTCGGCCGCAAGCATGACGCAATTGCGACGGTCAAGGATGGCAAATTGCTGTTCGCGCCGGTCGGCAGTCCGGTGACCACCAGCGGCAAGACGATCCCGGGCACCACAATCACCCGCCGCCTGGGCGACGGCTACAGCTACAAGCGCACCGAGCGCGACAAATATGACGGTGCCGAGGCCCGCTATCACGACCAGGACGAGGCCAGGCGCAAGACCGTCACCGCCGGCGGTAGCGGCGGCGCCGGCGGCAAGCCCAAGCGCCTCAAGAAGGTCTACGCCAACGAGTCCGACGCCAAGGCGGCCGCCTCGGCCGAGGCGAAGCGCATTGCCCGCAAGGGCGCCGAATTCAGCATGAAGCTCGCGCTCGGCCGACCCGATCTCTATCCGGACCGGCCCGTCACGCTCGTGGGATTCAAACCCGAGGCCGACGGACACAAATGGCTGATCGCCGAAGTCGTCCACCATCTCGACGGCGGCCAGGGCGGACTGACTACGGATCTCAAGCTGGAAACCGCGGGCTAGGATTTACGGGCCGTCCGGAAAAATCGATCCGCCCGAGCATGTCTCCCCACGAGATACATTTCCATTGACACGTGTATCCTTATGGGGTACATATTGGTGCAACGGAGGAAATGGAATGCGGATCGTGAGTATCAAGGACAAGCGGCTCAAGGCACTGGTCGACGCGCCGGACCGCAACTCGGTCAAGGGGCTCGACCCGATCGAGGCCCGCAAGATCGGGCCGATGATCGTCGCGATCCAGGTGATGGCCACGCCGCTCCAACTGGTGTCCGTGCCATCGTGGAAAGCGCATGAACTCAAGCCCGGCCAGCCCGGCAAATGGTCGCTGACAGTGACCGGCAATTACCGGCTCACCTTCCACGTCGACATGAAGGAACAGACCGTCGCCCTGCTCGACTATGAGGATTACCACTAGAGGGCGGCCAACGCCCCAGATTTACGGCGAGCGGGAAGAGGAGTCCCGCTCAATATTACTCTTAGATAGAGGCTCGCCCCTTATGACCTATCAGATGATGGACCCGCCCCATGTCGGCGAATTCCTCGCCGATGAACTTCAGGCGCTCGGCGTCACCGTCGTCGACGCGGCCGCTGCGCTCGGCGTCGCGCGCCCCGGCCTGACGATGCTGCTCAAAGGCCGTCGCGATCTCACCCCGGAAATGGCGGTGAAGTTCGAGGCCGCCACCGGCATTGATGCGGAGCTGCTTGTTCGGATGCAGCTTGCCTTCGACATGGCGGAAGTACGCAAGCGGATCGACCAGGTCGCCGGTGGCGTTCGGAGGCTCGCACTGGTGGCGTGATTCAGTGAGGTACCTCCCCAGGAGGTGCCTCACGAGTTCAGCGCAAAGACCCAACACATCTTCGTGCCGCCGATCAGCCGGCTGTTGACCTGCTTATAGTCGATGAACCGCGGTGCCTCGCACTGGCGGAGGGCATTGCTCAATTCACCATTGATCGCGACGTCGATGCGGGCGTCGCGGAACCATTCGCGAATCTCCGGCAGCGCCACCGCGATCAAATCTTTCGAGCGGCTATGATTGTAATCGACGCCGGTCGCCTGCAGAACTGCAATGCCACTCCAGAATGCCGCGACCATATCTGGGCTTGGGAGCTTTTCGCGGCCGATCTCGTGGAGCGCTGGCGTGGTGATGCCGATCTCGCCGCACACAAGGCTGAGCATTTCGTGGATCATCGCCCGAACGCCAGGATTCGTCGCTCGCTCCAGTTTCTCGGCGAGCCGGATCGCCTGATTCTGCATTGCGATCCGGATCGCGTCAGGCTGGATCGCATCGGGGCGGCTTAGCGGTCCGTGGAAATGCTCGAAGATCACTCGGAAGGCTCGCTGCTGGTAGCGGACGATCACGGCACGCCTATCATCGTCGCGCACATTCAAGGGGTTTAGGGTCACCACCCAACCGTGGAACTGCTCGAGGTGGAGCGTCACCGCATCCTGCATGCCGCCCGACGAAGGTATTCGTATAACACGAACACCTTCGCTCAAAACCGGGTGTCGCCTGATCCTTTCGAACTGTCCGTGCCAAGCCAGCCCAAAAGCCTCAACGATGGGCTTCATCACCACGTAGACCCCCTCGGGCCTCGTGGCAGTCAGGATCTGATGATCCTCGAACGGGACCATTTCGAATCGTTCGGTCATCTCGATCTCTTCCCAATGTCGAGGGGGCCAAGGGTGTCGGTAGTAACGACATCGTTTCCGCGTCGCCCATCGTGCAGGATTCATCCATTGTGAGCAATTGTGCACCGTCCTTTTCGCTATCTTCGGACAGCGCCTGCCTTGCTCAAGTCCAATCTGGACTCGGCTTCGGCAGTAGCCTAACCGGGTGAAGCCGCTCCGATCTTGAACGTGAGGTGCGGCCCGCCGTCGTGCGGAGAACCACAGGCATCTCGACCTCAGGTCGGGCGGCCTGCGGAATACAAGACCGAAAGGGAATACGTAGGGCGCGGTTCCCTGTGGTTCCCGCGCGTTCAACCGTCCCGGCTGGGGCGGTGCGCGCACGAAGGGAAAGCGCCGGCGGCTGTCAACGCCGGCGCCGCCTAACTGTGTGTCGAGCGATCTAGTCCTGCTTTTTCGCGGATTGAAACGGCGTTCTGGGTTGATGCAGCGTCTGACGACCCGGGGGGGGCTGTCGCGGGGGGCTGCATCAACTCCACGAGGCGCAGCACGGCCTCCTGCCTTTCACCGTCGATTCCGCGGAAAGCTTGCAGGAGGCGATATTCAGCCGCGGAAATTTCATTCGCGGTCCCGGTACCGGTGAGCACAAAAACCACGTCGACGCCGAGGTCGCGGGCCTTGAGCAGATATTCGGCCGAAGGCGACGTGGCGCCGCTCTCATAATCCTTTTGGCTCGACCGACCCACACCCACCCGCTGCGCGAAATCGACCTGCGATAAGCCGATCCTCGCGCGCTCCTGCCGGATTCGTGCAGATATGTCTCCCTCAATGGCCAAGAAACCAACCCACATGCTTGACACGGGTTGGAAATCCAACCAATGTGCACAAAGCCTCACACTTCAGGGTGCATCGCACATGCCGGCCGCTTCTGTCTCTCTCCAAAATGCTGGCGGTAATCCCGCTCCGGAACGGTTCTACGGCATTGATCAGGGTCGGATTTCCAACCTCCGCGAAACGCTCGCGCGGGATGGCAAGACCATCCCCCAGCTTGCCCAGGAAATCGGCCATCCGGCCGATGTCAGCCTGATCCAGAACATCCTCGGCGGCCAGCGGCCCTGCATCCGCGGCAAGTCTCATGCGATCGCGGTGAAGCTCGGAATCAAGGACGGCACCGCCCAGGTCACCAGCAATGACTGATTTGCGCGCATCGATCGTCCCCCACCCATATTCTCTAGGCCAGCGAGCCACGACCGTCTGTTGCGGTCGCTCACCATTTTCGCAATCGATCGCGCCGGTGATTTGCCCCACCGGCCGACGGCCGCACAGCCCGCGGCCGCGCTCCCCGGAATATTTGGCGATCTTGATCCGGGGAGCGGAAATTCAGGGGTGCCGGGCATGACGCCATCGCGCGCCCGGCACTCGCTGACCGCCACGCTGCTCGCCGAGTCCAACGACCTGACCATTCCGGTCGCGATCGAGACGCGCGGCGGGCAGTGGCACTACCGCAAACCGCACTGGATCGAAGATGCCGGCAGCTGGCAGGTGCGCCTCGCCGGCCGCATGGTCGACATCGTCGACGTCGTCACCCGCAAGTCCGGCACCGTCTCGCGCTTCAAGGTGGCATGGCCATGACCAACCCTGGCGATGCTGACCGGCGATCGGAAATTCAGGACGATTGGCAACCTATGAACGGCATGCCGATCGGCGATCAGCGTAACATCATCGTGCGGGTGCGCGGCGAAGCAGTCGAGGACGGCTTCGACCAAGCCGGCGGGGACGATCAGATGGCTCTGGCATATTGGACGGGCAGCGTCTGGGCCCATGCACCCATCGCCGCCGACGCCGTTCCCCTCGATTTTCGACCGCGTGCCTGGGCATGGCCGTGACCAAGCTCCGCGCGCCCCTCACCGCCCAGCTCGCGCTCACCCGCATCGCCGGCGTGATCGGCTGGGATCTCTGCGCCGAAGTCACCGGCCGATCGCCACGCACCGTCCAGAACTGGAGCGACCCCGACACCTCGGCCGGCGTCACCCTCGACGCCGCCATCCTGCTCGATCTCGAATATCGCGCCGCCGGCGGCGACGGATCGCCTTTGCTCGAGTGGCATGCGCTCAGGCTCGACGTCGAGCTGCAGGCCACCTTCGCGTCCAGCGAGCAGCTTGCGCTGAAGGTTGCCGCGGCCGCTCGCGAATCCGGCGAGGCCACCGCCGCCGGCATCGTCGCCTCGCGCCCCGGCGCCAGCGACGCCGATCTGATTCTCGCCGAACGTGAGACCGAGGAAGGGATCGCCGCCCAGACCCGCACACTTGCCGAGCTGCGGGCATTGCGCCTCGGCAAGGGTGCGTCATTGCCCGGGGGGGCCCAAGCCTGATGTTTTACGGCCTGAAATGTCCGCACTGTCACTCGCGCACCAAGGTTCGCAGCAGTCGCGAAGTCACCAGCACCTGTCGCACCATGAACCTCGTGTGCAGCGACGAGACCTGCGGCGCCACCTTCGGCGCCGATATCACGATCACCCACGGCATCTCGCCCAGCGCCCGGCCGGACCCGTCCGTACGGCTGCGCCAGGCGCCGCCCTACCGGCGCCAGGACCCACCAACGGCGCCCAAGCCCGCCAACGATACCGAGACCCGGCCGACCGAAGAGCCGGCCAATGACGAGGAACTGAGAAACACCGGCTGACCGGCCCTGCCGGAACGCCACCACGACTGACCGTACAGCCCCACCCGCCGGCCCCTCCCGGCGGGATGGCCTTCGCTTTGCCTGATGAAAGTGACCATCGCCCGTGTCCGTAGACGCAGATCTCAATCGCAAAATCGTCGAGCGTCTGAAGGCAGACTATAAGCTGCAGGATCGCGGCAAATGGCTGCGCGACGGCAACTGCCCGCGCTGCGGCGATCGCCACAAGCGGACCCTGTTCGCCGCCGCCGACAAGCCCCGTGTCGTCACCTGCGGCCGCAAGGACAATTGCGGCTGGGAAGAGCACGTCAAGGATCTCTATGAGGATCTGTTCAACGACTGGTCGAAGCGCTTCCCGCCGACCAAGGAATCGCCGACCGCCAGCGCCGACGCCTATCTGCTCAATCAGCGCGGCTTCGACCTGCTCGGCCTGCGCGAGGCCTATACCCAGGAATATTACAAGGATCACGCGCGCGACATCGGCTCGGCCACCGTCCGCTTCCAGCTGCCTGGCGGCAGTTGGTGGGAACGGATCATCGATCAGCCCGGCCGCTTCGACAAGAAGGCCAATTTCGCGCCGAAGTCCGAATATGCCGGCCAGGCATGGCTCTACCCGGGCACGACATTCGAGCAGCTCGCCGGCGCCGAGGAAATCTGGTTCGACGAAGGCATTTTCGACACGATCGCGCTCGAGCAGGGCGCCTTCCGCACCGAGCGCGCCAAACTCCCCGAGCCGCTCGCCCCCAACCTCCCCCGCGGCGGCCGCTACGCCGCGTCTTTGATGTCCTGCTACAATTATCCGGCGAAGTTCCTCGAGCAATTGCGCGCGGCCGTGCTCGCCGGGCCCAGCCCCACCCGCTTCCCGCGCCTCGTCTTCGCGCTCGATACCGGCGGCGCCGGCGCCACCTATACCCGCAAGCATGTCGAGCAGGCGCGCGACGAAGGCTGGACCGACGTGTCGGCCGCCCAGGTCCGCCTCGACGACGACGCATCCGCCAAGCTCGACTGGAACGATCTCCACCTGCGCGGCGATCGGCTCACCCCCACCCACCTCGCCGACTATCGCTGGCACGGCGAGGTCCTGATCGCGCCCAGCGCAGAGGAAAAGGCCTTCCTGCTCTGGGATCGCAAGCGCTGGTCCAGCTTTTCGTTTGTCTTCCGCAACCGCACCTGGTGGGCGCATTTCGGCAAGCAACGCATCCAGGAACGGATCGCCGAGGGCTGGCCCGACGATCCCACCATGTCGATCGCCGACATCGCCACCAAGGAACGCGCCGCCGCCCGCCAGATCTGCTCGGTCACCGAGATCGCCAACTGCGCCTTCCGCGCGCTCTACAAGCAGCGCGACGAGGCGACCGACGAAACCGCCTACTTCTTCCGGATCGATTTCCCCACCGATCGCGCTTCGTCCAAGGGACCCTTCTCGGCCTCGGCCTGCAGCTCCGGCCAGGAATTCGCCAAGCGGCTGCTCGCGATCGGCACCGGCGCCTACTGGACCGGCGAGACCGGCCAGCTCGTGCGAATCCTGCAGCGTCAGATGGCGCCGATCAAGGATGTCGAGCCGATCGTCTTCACCGGCTATTCGCGCGATCACGGCGCCTGGTTGCTGGGCGACATCGCGGTCAAGGACGGCCGCATCATCAAGCTCAATCCGGACGGCTATTTCGATCTCGGCAAGCAGGCCGTGAAGCTGCGCACCAACGAGCGGATCCTCGACCGGATCGAATATGATCCGGAGAAGCTCGACACGAGCTGGCTCGCCGATTTCTGGACCGCCTATCGCGAACGCGGGATGGTGGTGCTCGCCTTCTGGTTCGGCAGCCTGTTCGCCGAACAGATCCGCGCCGAACAGGCCTCGCTCGGCTTCGTCGAGATGATCGGGCCGCCTGGTACTGGCAAATCGTCGCTCCTGGTCTTCCTCTGGAAGCTGCTCGGGCGCGTCAATTATGAGGGCATCGATCCCGCCAAGGCCACAGCGGCCGCGCTCGCCCGCACCCTCGGCAAAGTCGCCAACCTCCCCGTCGTGCTGATGGAGGGCCACCGCCGCGACGAAGCCGCGCGCTCGACCAAGTTCGAGTGGGACGAGCTGCTGACCGCTTACAACGGCCGCGCGGTCCGCTCGCGCGGCGTTGCAAACGGCGGCATGGAGACCTTCGATCCGCTGTTCCGCGGCGCGATCGTAATCGAGCAGAACGCGTCGGTCGATGCGTCGCCGGCTTTGCTCGAGCGGATTATGCACGTGACCTTCGACAAGGCCGGCTGGAGCGACACCACTCGCGCCGCCGCCAAGAAGATCGATGGCGTGCCCGTCGGCCAGGTCTCCGGCTTCATACTCCACGCGCTGCGCGCCGAGGCGAAGATCCTCGAACGCTATCGCGCGGCCTTCGCGCGGCACGAGCGCGACCTCAAGATGTTGGACGGCGTGATCAACCAGCGCCTCGAACTCAACCACGCGCAGCTGCTCGCTTTGCTCGATGCGCTGACCATCATCCTCCCGATCGGCGACGATCGCTACCAGAAGACGCGGTCGTTCATCCACGACATGGCGCTCGAGCGCCATCGCGCGATCGACAGCGAGCACCCGCACGTGACGGAATTCTGGGAGCGGGTCGAGGCGATCGTCGCCGACGAGAACAGCAACCCGACGCACCCGCTCAACCACAGCCGCAACTGGGAGCGCGGCGAGTGGGCGATCAGCCTGGTCGAATATGAGCAGCGCGCGTCGCAGCGCTGGCGCAACCACCCGACCGGCGCCGAGCTCCGCGCCCAGCTCAAGACCTCCCGCCTCCGCCGCTTCGTCGAATCGAAGCCCGTCAATTCGCGCGCCACCGGGGCGCCGCGGACCGTCCACTGCTGGGTGTTTCAAGGCCCGGCACCCTCCACCGCCAACTGAACCCGAGAGGAACCGCCATGACCGACCTCACCGAATTCGAAGCGCCGACCACGCTCGGCGACTATCTGAAGCGCCGGCGCGAATTCTGCCGGATTTCGATCGGCGAGGTCGCGCATTTGATGGCCGGCCTCGCCTCAAGTCCACAACTCGCGCGCGGGTTCGCCGAACAGATCGAGCAGCTCGAAACCAGCGGGCAGTGCCGCGTCAATCTCGCAAGCCTGTTGCACGGCCTGCGAATCGCGTTTCGCTTCGACCCGGCGATCGCACTCCAGTTCGCCCAGCGCGACCCCGATAACCCCGACCTGCCGATGCCGGCGATCTGCCGCGTCTGCGCCTGCAGCTGGGCCGATCCCTGCACCGATCGCAGCGGCAGCCCCTGCGGTTGGGCCACCGCAGATCTCTGCACGTCCTGCGCCGAGCAACGGTCATGATCCACGACCCGATCCACCCGCCGATTCACGACCAGGCGTGCACCTGCGGCCGCTGCCGCCACGCCGCCGAGACCGAGGTCCGCGCCGACGTCGTCGTCATCATCGCCGGCGCCGCGATCGGCACCGTCGCCGCCATCGGCCTCCTGATCGCCAAGCACGGCCCGGCGATCGCCAGCTTCATCGGCCTCTAGGCCACAACCAGGGAGACTATCCATGTCCGAGAACGTCGCCGCCGAACAGATGCGGCTTTTCGTCGAGCGTATCGAGCGCCTTGAGGAAGAAAAGAAGGGCATCGCCGACGACATCCGCGACGTCTACGCCGAGGCGAAATCCAACGGCTACGACACCAAGACCCTCCGCGCGATCGTCAAGCTGCGCCGGATGGAGAAGAACGCCCGCGATGAAGCCGACGCGCTGCTTGAGACCTACCGCGACGCGCTGGGGATCGCGTGATGGCCACCGCCGTACCCGCGCAGGACGGCCGCGACTATATGTCGCTGGCCGCCGGAAACCCGCCGCTCGTCATTGACGGCAAGGGCACCGGCTGGATCGCCCAGGCCGATGGCGAGGTCCACGGCTGGTTCGTCTACCAGGGCTGTCGCCTCACCCACTGGCCGATGCCCGAGCTCGGCGGCGTCGCGCTGCACATGCTCGGCGGGATCGAGGACCAGCACGGCTGGATCACCGACGCCGTCCTGGTCTCGCTCACCCGTCCTGGCCTGCAGGCGCTGATCCGCGACCTGCAGGCGATCGACGCCAGCCTGGGAGACCCGGCATGACCGCGCCCTGGACCAAATCCGAGATCGCGATCCTCGAGCGCGACTATGTCCGCCTCGGCGCCGTCGCCCTCGCCGAGCAGCTGCCCGGCCGTTCGCCACAGGCGATCGTCAACAAGGCGTCGAAGTGCGGCATCGCCAACCGCAACAACAAGTGGAAGACCTCGCACGTCCAGGCCCTGCGCCGCCATTATCCCACCGGCGGCATGCAGGCATGCCGGCAAGTCCTCGCCGATCGCACCGAGCATCAGATCGAATCGGCGGTGCGCCGCTTCGGCATCCGCTCCAGCCGGAGCGCGGCGCTGTGAGCGGCCGCTACATCAAGGCGCTGACCGTCTGGCAGCCCTGGGCGTCGCTGATCATCATCGGCGCCAAGCCGATCGAATGGCGCAAATGGCGCCTGTCCCAGTCGATGGTGGGCGAGCGCTTCGTCAACCACGCCGGCTCGCGGCCGATCCGCCGCGACGAAGTCGAGGGCCTGCTCGCCATGTGCCTGCGCGAGCGGCGGCAGCGCGATCGTGGCCAGCCCATCACCCACCCGACGACGCTCGACGTCGACAAGGCGATCAAGCTGCTCGACCGTATCGTCGCCGGCGACACCCTGCCGATCGGCGCCGCGCTCGGTACCGGCGTCTTCGGCGAACCGAGGCTGGCCAGCGATCTCGGCTTCCCGGTCGATTCCGATCGACTCGAGATGCAGAATTGGGGCTGGCCGATCAGCGAGATCGAACGCTGGGAAGAGCCCATCGCGATCGCCGGCGCGCAGGGCCTCTGGCGCTGGCCCGAACCCGATCCAGCCTGGCTGCTGGCCGAGGGCGAGGATCGCGCCCGGGATCAGGCAGCGTGACCGTCCGCCGCGTCCCCGCCATCGCCGGCGAGCTGCTGCCCTACGGCGCGCCGGCGATCGATCGCGACGGTGCGGTCTTCACGGCCACGCCGCCCTTCATGACCGGCATCGTCGTCCGCCGCGGCGGCAATGCCGGCGAACATGTCGAGCCCGGCCAGATTTTCGACCTGCAGACCGACGGCGGGATCCTCGCGGTCCTGCCCGAGGGCCAACGCTGGGTCACCCTCCACCGTGGAAGGATCTCCGATGCCTGACACACGCTGCGATGCCCCCGGCTGCCGCGAGAAAGTGCGCCGCGGCCATTTGATGTGCCTCCACCACTGGCGCCGCCTTCCGCGCCCGCTGAAACAGGCGATCCGCGAAGGCTGGATCAACCGCCGCGGCGACCTCGGCCTGCAGCCCTGGTTCGAGGCGCGCAACGCGGCGCGCCAGTGGCTCACCGACAACCCCGAACCAGCCACCACCGCCGCCGCCGATCACGCGGCCTACGTCGATCGCGTCCAGCAGGGAGCCTATTGGCATGACTGACCTCAACATCACCACCGTCCGCTACCGCCGCCTCCAGTCGAAGCGCGACGGCAGTTTCGGCCACGACGCGATCGAGGCCGAGGCCCAGGTCGAACCCGGCCAGGACCCCGACGTCGCGCTGCAGCTGCTGCAGGACTGGGTCGACCAGCAACCGGCGACCATCGGCCAGTGCGAGAAGCTGAATCGCGATCTTCAAAGGCTCATGGGGGACCATCGCGCTCTCGAGGGCCAGCGTGACAGTCTGCGCAAAGAGCGCGATCGGCTCCGCGAGATCGTTCGCGAAAGCGACAAGCTGATGGATGCCGCCCGCGCCGCCGGCCTGAACGACGTCGTCGCAGCGCTTTTCGATGACGGAATCCCCTTCTGATGGCCCGCCCCCCTTCGCTCGACTCGAGCCAGCTCGCCGCCGGCTGCCTGTCGTGGATCCTCACGATCGGCTTCGTCGCCGGCGTCATCGCCTTCGCGCACGCGGGGAGGTGGTGATGGCCTGCGATTGCATCGAAACCGTGAGCGAGAAGCTCGCGCCCGACCACCGCCTGAATACCACCATGGTGTTCGGCGAAGGCGAGATCTCTAAACCGATGATCGCGCTCATCCGCCGCGACACCTGGACGCCCGAAAAGCGGCGCGGAAAGCCGGGGCATATCCTGTGCACCTTCTGCCCGTTCTGCGGCGTGCGCTACGAGCCCGAGCCGCCGGCATTCGTCGTGACGGTGTCATGATGACCGCCTGGACCCACCTCCCGCGCGAGGACCGCATCCTACGCGACGACGGCGCCGGCGTGCATCGCCCGAAGGGCCAGAACTGGCTGGCCTACATCCCCCTCCCGGGATCGGTCGCCGTCCGACAGCTCCGCCACGGCAACCGCCTCGCGACCTTCGCCACCGCCGAGGCCGCCATGGCCTCGGTCGACCGCCTCTATCCGCTCAAAAGCCCGGAGACCGCGCATGGTTGAGAACACCGCCATCAGCTGGGCCCAGCATACCTTCAACCCGTGGATCGGCTGCACCAAGATCAGCCCGGCATGCGACTTTTGCTATGCCGAGGTGCTCGCCTCCACCCGCATGAAGTCGCCCGAACTCTGGCAGGGCGAGCTGCGCCGGACCGCCCCGTCGACATGGGGACAAGTCCACCGCTGGAATCGCGCCGCCGCCGCCAAGGGCGAACCCTGCTTCGTCTTCACCGCCAGCCTCGCCGACATCATGGACAACCAGGCGCCGCAGGAATGGCGCGACGATCTCTGGAGTCTGACGCAACAGACGCCGGCGCTGACCTGGTTGCCGCTGACCAAGCGCCCGTCGAACATCCCGAAGATGGTCCCGAGCGCCTGGCTGCAGCGGGGAGAATGGCCGCGCAACGTGATTCCCGGCGTCACCTGCGCCGACCAGAAAGAGGCCAACCAGAACCTCTGGATCCTCGCGATGCTCGCCGCCCACACCGGCGCCCGCTGGTTCATGTCAGGCGAGCCCCTGCTCGGCGCGATCGACCTCACCCGCGTCGCGATTCCCGGCACCCAGCCCGGCCTGTTCAACGCGTTGACCGGCAACGTGCGGCACTATCCGCTGAATGACCACCATGGCGTCGTCACGATCGACCGGCGCCCGCTCGCGCCGATGTGTCTCGCGATCGGCGGCGGCGAAAGCGGCGCCATGGCCCTGCCGATCCGCCCGAGCCACCCCGACTGGTTCCGCCAGATGCGCGATCAGTGCGCGGCCGCCGGCGTCCCCTTTCACTTCAAGCAATGGGGCGAGTGGGTCGGCGGTACCTATACCGGCGGCGAGGCGATCGGAGACACCGTCCGCTTTCCGGACGGAAAAACATATCCCGCCCACGACTTCGGTGACGGCTACTTCGCCGCCCGGATGGGCAAGAAGGTCACCGGCCGCCACCTCGACAATGTCGAGCATCTGGCGATGCCGGCATGAGCGCGCCCCGCGCCCCGCGCATTCGCTGGACCGAAGCCGAACTCGACATCGTCCGCGCCGTCTTCCCGGTCGATGGTGCCGAAGCTTGCACCGCCCGGCTTCCGGGCCGCAACGTCAACGCGGTCCGCCAGCAGGCGCTCAAACTCGGCGTCACCGATCCCACTGCGGTACCGGCCGGTCTGCGCGCGCCGCTTGCCGGAGGAAGCCTCGATCGCGCGCTCGAGCTCCGCCGGCAGGGCTGGTCGTATCGTCGAATCGGCGAAGAATTCGGGATCTGCGAAAGCGCCGCCACCAACGCGGTGCTGGTCGCCGAGTGCATCGCCGCCGGCTTCACGCCGGCGAAGCGCGACAGCAGCGGCGGCATCGTCTCGCGCGACGCGAAACGGCTGCAGAAAATGCTGCTCGATGGCATGCGGCACGTCGACATCCAGCGCCAGCTCGGCATCAGCGCGAATGCCGTGTCGCACCACCGGCGGCGGCTTGCCGCCGAACTGAAGGCGAAACGCCAGGGCAAGCTGCTGCCGCCCCATGGCGGCGGCAAGGCCTATAGCGGTCTCAGGATCACGGCCGCGCAAAAGCGCGAGGTCGAGGCGCTGTTCCTCGAGGGCTTTGGCGCGAAAAAGATCAACGCGCGGACCGGCATGAGCCACACCTCGATCGGCCGCATCCGCAATCGGCTGATCAGGCGCTTGCGCCGCAAGGGCGAATGCCTGCCCGGCTGCGACTTCGACGGCAATCGCCTGGTTCAGAAAGGTTCGAACCGCTACGTCCCCGACGTCGCGATCGCCGAGCTCCGCCGGCGCCTGCTCGATCGCGAGCCGGTCGCGCGCGCGGCCCGCGATCTCGGCATCGGCGGATCATCGGCCTACCGCATTCGCGACGAGCTCGCCGCCGAACTCGCGGCAAAGGGCGAGCAGCTCCCGCCACCGCTCCGCCTGGGCTCGGCACCCGACGCCCGCATCGCGGCGCGCAAGGCCGCATGGCTGCCGAAAGGCATGATCTACCGCTATCGTGCTTTGGTCGCCGAGCATGGCCCCGAGGCCGCGAAAGCGATCCTGCTCGATCAACTCGCCGCCGATCGGCGCGCCGAGGCCGCCCGGCCGAAGACGTTCGAGGATCAACTCCGCCGCGTCCGCGCCGGCGCCGGCCTCACCGCTCGCCCCATCATCCGCAAAGCCGCCCCCGACATGACGCTCGGCGGTGTCGCCACGGGAGCGCTGTAGAATGGGTATGATACCCGTTCCGTTCGATCGCATCTGGCACTGGCGCGCCCTGCAGCCCGACCGGAAGGGCCAGCCCTGCAGGATACTCGCCCGCGGTAAGCTCAACTCATGCCTGGTCGAATTCGAAGACGGCCACCGCGTCATCACCTCCCGCCACGCAATCAGGAAGCCGAAATGACTGATCAGCCTCCCAATATCATCGACCTTCCAAACATCGAACGCGATCAGATGAAGGGCAGCTTTGAGGAAATGGCGCGCACGCTGCACATGCTGATGGAGCATGCACCCAGCATCGCGAACGCCAAGCGCGCCTTTTTCGAAGCCTATCTCGCCCAAGGCTTCAGCGAAGCGCAAGCCGTCGAACTCTGCAAGAACATCGTGTCGATATGAGTGACGTCCGCGAAGGCATCACGCCGACCCAGCACGCCGTGCTCGACATGCTCGACCGGCGCGCCGCGTCCTGGGGCGATCATCTCGATTTTGAGGGCCAACTTCGCATGGCGCACGCACGCGCGCGCAGTGCTCGCCTCGCCGCCAAATTGACCGCGAAGCGCAACTTCGCGATCGAGGCCGCCGCCCGCCTGATCGATGCTGCTGATGAGATCGGCCGCATGCTGGCTGCCGGTGACCAATGAGCGCCGAGCTGTCCGGCAAGGCCAAGGGCGCCGATCGCCACCCCTGGGACTGGTACGTCGAGGAGCAATGGGTCACGCACGCGCTCGCCTCGCACGTCGACCTCGAGCGCGACGTCACTTATCTCGACCCGACCTGCGGCCTCGGCAACATCCCCGCGGCGCTCGCCACCCTCGGCCTGACGGCGTTCGGCACCGACATCGCCCAGCGCACCGACGCGCGCCACTTCATGGGCGAGCATGATTTCCTCGGCGACCAGGTGCACATGCTCGAGGCGCTGCCGGCGCTGTCGATCGTCATGAACCCGCCATTCTCGTTTCAGAATGGCGTCCTGGTCCGCGGCCTGGCCGAGCAGATCATCCGCCGTGCACTGGCGATCGCCACGCACAAGGTCTGCGCCCTGCTGCCGCTCAAATGGCTCGCCAGCCAGGGCCGCTACAGCCTCTTCACCGAATGGACCCCGTTCGGCGTCTATGTGTTGATGGAGCGCCCCTCGATGCCGCCTGGCCACAAGATTGGCGAGCTCGGCGGTCAGGCCCACAAGCATGGCAAGGTCGATTATATGTGGGTGGTCTGGGACCGCCGGCGCGAACCACTGCGCGATCGCGACGGCATCCCCTTCGCGCCGACCTACTGGATACCGCCGCGCGCGAAGGCGCAGCGCGAATTGCTGCTCGCGGCATGACGCACCGCCGGGCCTTCACCGTGGCCACGCTGGCCGAGCACTGGGATTGCAGCGCCAGCATGGTTCGCAAATTGATCAGGGACGGTAGACTCGAGACTTTCAGCATCGGGACCGCGATTCGCATCCGTCCGGAAGAAGTCGAGAAATACGAATGTCAGACTACAGCGTGCAGCGGTTCCGTGACGGATGGGCCATCGTCTGGCGAGACGACGCCGGCAAGCGGCGGCGGCGTGCCCTTGCCGCGGCCGATCGTATCGGGGCGGAAGCAGAGGCGCGGCAGCGCTGGCGGCTCGGCAACCGTGCTCCCTGGACCGTGGGGCGGATAGTCACCGCCTATCGCGAGGACCGCGCGCGCGAGGGGATCGCCACCGTCGATCGGCAGGCCGACGCCTGGAAGGCGATGAAGCCGTTCTGGGACGAGGTCTCGCCGCAGCTCATCGACGAGGAAATGTGCCAGGGCTATGCGGCGCGCCGGGCCCGATCGGCCGCCACCGTCCGCTACGAACTCGGCATGCTCGCCGTCGCGCTGCGCTGGGCGAAGGAAAAGAAGATGATCGCCGACGCCCCGACGATCTGGCGGCCGGCGCCACCCGAGCGCCGCGAGCGCCACCTCACGCGCGCGCAGTTTCGCACCTTCCTCGCCAAGGTCCGCGCGCCGCATGCGCAGCTCTACATGGTGCTGGCGATCGCGACCTGCGCACGGCCGAAGGCGATCCTCGAGCTGACATGGAATCGCGTCGACTTCGACCGTGGCCTGATCCACCTCAACCCCGAGGGCCGCGCGCAGACCGCCAAGCACAGGCCCGTCGTGCCGATCGCCGACTATGCGCTCAAGCCGCTCCGCGCCGCCTATGAAGCCCGCCAGTCCGATCACGTGATCGAGCGCGGCGGCAAGGCGATCGCCAACATCAAGAAGGCCTTCGCCGCTGCGAGCGAAAGGAGCACTGTGCAGGCAACCCCCTACACGCTCCGCCACACCGGCGCCGTCTGGCGCGCCGAGGACGGCGTCTCGATGTCCGAAATCGCCCAGCTCATGGGCCATGACGACAGCCGCACCACTGAGAAGCACTACGCCCGCTTCAGCCCCACCTACCTCCGCAAGGCAGCCAACGCCGGCGCCTGGTGAACCTCCGCCACGGGCCGAAGGTTCAAACGAACCCTCGGCCCCTGTGCATATCAGCTAGAAAACGGCGGAAATGTTGGTCGGGGAGAGAGGATTCGAACCTCCGGCCCCTGCCTCCCGAAGACAGTGCTCTACCAGGCTGAGCTACTCCCCGACCGATCCGATGGTGGCTAGGCCACCCCGGAGGCAGGCGGGTGCCTATAGATGGCACCCCGGCGCGGCGCAAGCACGCAATCGAGCCACGATCCGGGATGGCTGAAGACGGGCCGGTTCAGCGTTCGAGCGCGTCCAGCATCTCGGCGATGTCGGTGAATTTCTCGCGCGGATTGCCGTCGCGCGCGCGGGCGATCTCGGCCGCCTCGATCTTGCGCCAGTCGCGGAAGGTGACGATGTCGACGCCGCGCGACGCCAGCAGCGCGTCCAGCCCCGCCCGGCCGCTCTTGCCCGACGCCGTGGGGACATCGGCCTGGATATGTTCGGCGATCATATAGCCGTCGGGCCGGTTGGTGCCGATCGTGCCGGTCGGCCCGCGCCGCGCCCAGCCGACGCAATAGAGGCCGGGCAGGATGCGCCCCTCGTCATTGGCGAAGCGGCCGCGGCCATGCTCATAGGGCACGCCCTCGATCGGCGGCGTGCGATAGCCGATGCAGCTGATCACCAGCCCGCAGTCGATCGTGTAGGTCTCGCCGGTGCCGACCGAGCGCAACTGGTCGTCGAGCTTTGTCTTCTCGACGATCACGCGCTCGACGCGGCCATCGCCTTCCACCGCGACCGGTGCCGCGAAGAAATCGAAGTCGATCGTCACCGGCTTGGCCGCGCGCTCTGCCGCGTCGATCGTGGCGAAGCTGCGCAGATGGTTGACCGATTTGCGCACGCCCGGCTCGAGCAGCGCATCGGCGCCGAGATCGGGCAGGTCGGCGGAATCGACCAAAGGCACGGCGCGCTCGAGCTGGCCGAGTTCGCCCAGTTCCTTGGGTGTCATCGCGATCTGGTGCGGGCCGCGCCGGCCGAGCAGGTGGATGTCGCGCACCGCCGAATTGCCCAGCGCCTCGAACGCGTGGCCGACGATGTCGGAGCCGACGAACTCGGCGGGCGCCTTGGCGAGGATGCGCGCCACGTCGAGCGCGACATTGCCGTTGCCGACGATGACGACGCCGGTCACGTCCAGCGGCGGGGCGAGACCGGCGAATTCGGGATGGCCGTTATACCAGCCGACGAACGCGGCCGAACCGATCACGCCGGGCAGATCGTCGCCGGGCACGCCGAGCGGCCGGTCGGCGGGGGCGCCGGTCGCCAGCACGACCGCGTCGTAAAGTCCGCGCAGTTCGTCGATCGTGACGTCGCGGCCGACGCCGACATTGCCGACGAAGCTCACGGCATCGCCCAGCGCCACCGCCTCATAGCGCTTCGACACTGCCTTGATCGACTGATGATCGGGCGCCACGCCGCTGCGGATCAGTCCGAACGGTACCGGCAGCCGGTCGACGATGTCGACATGGACGTCGCCACCGAAAATCTTCACCAGCGCCTCGGCGGTATAATAACCCGCCGGGCCGGAACCGATCACCGCAATATGCCGCATGGATAGTCTCTCCTCGCCCCCGCGCGACGCTAGCGGCGCGCGGGGGCGGTGGGAAGGGTGGCTTCGGTGGGAAGCAGGGCAATCGGGTGAACGGTTTGCTGCTGCCCTCTACCGCTTGCGGGAGAGGGAGTGAGCAGGTAGCCATGCCCCCGGCATGGCTAGGGATTGCCGGGGGCAATCCCGACCTGCTCACCGCCGAAGGCGGCGAGGGTGAGGGCCTGAAGGGCGAGATCCGCACGGACCCTCACCCTGACTTGCTTTGCAAGTCTGTCCCTCTCCCGCAAGCGGTAGAGGGGTTGAGCCCTTTGGGACGTCAGCTCATTGCGACGGTGCGAGCCGGGTGTTCAGCACCCAGCCGACATTGTCGTTCTCGTCGGCGACTTCCCACCACAGCCCGTTCTGCTGGCCGGTCGGATACAGGATCGCGCCCGGCGGCAAAGTGCGGATGACGCTGCCCTTCGCGCTCGCCGTGCTGCGCATCGCGACCGCCCCTTGCGTGGTGAAGGTCTTCTTCGGCGCGGCCTGCGCCGTGCCGGCGTCTCCCGGATTGATGTAGCCGAGGCTGGTCACCATCTTCGAATAGGCCTGGATGAACGCCAGAGTGACGATCCGGCCGATATCGGTATTCTCATAGCCGCCGCCGATGCCGCCGACGCCCACGCCACCGCCGCCGAACACGCCGCCGACCGCGAAGCTGGTATCCTTCTTCGCGGCATAGCCGTCCTCGACCGCGATCGTCTCGGTCGTGCGGACGTTGGTCAGCGACAGCACGGTATTGGCTTCCAGCTTGCGCGAGCGGATCCCGCCGAGCAGGCCGCCGATCGGTCCGCCCAGCACCGCGCCGGCGGCGCCCGCCGCGCCACCGCCGCTGACATTGCTGTTGGCGCCCTGGATCTCGGCGACCAGGACATAGTCGGCCGCCTTGATCTGGCCCTGGCCGACGTTCGACTGGCGCTGCAGGCCCAGCCCCGAGCCGATGTCGCGCTCGCGCGCGGCGGCATTGAGGCCGGTGCCGCGATCGACGATGTTGAAGCAGCCCGAACGCTGGACGAGCACGCGCAGCAGCTTCGCCGGCGGCGCCAGGCTGTGCTGGGTCCAGCCATAGGGATCGTCGCCATTGTCGATCGAGATCGTCCCATGCTTGGTCGGGCAGCGCGGTACGTCGGCCGCCGTCGCCTCCTGAAGTTTCTGGCCATTGGACGCCTTGGCCAGCTTGGGTTCCTTCGCCTGCGCGCCGGACGATAAAGCGCACACGGCCACGGCCGTGCTGACGAGCATTGCAAACTTCGACATACTCTAATCCCTGGAAACGGCCCGAACCCTTTGGGTTTCGGAATCGGCATGAACATCGCAACCCGACCGTCACCGATGCTCTAGCACCGGCCGATTTGCTGCGCTAGGCGCTACGCGCATGACCCCAATCGACAAGATCCGCAATTTTTCGATCATCGCGCATATCGACCATGGCAAATCGACGCTCGCCGACCGGCTGATCCAGCTGACCGGCGGCCTCACCGAACGCGAGATGTCCGCGCAGGTGCTCGACAATATGGATATCGAGAAGGAACGCGGCATCACGATCAAGGCGCAGACCGTGCGCCTCGACTGGAAAGGTCATGTCCTCAACCTGATGGACACGCCCGGCCATGTCGACTTCGCCTATGAGGTCAGCCGGAGTCTGGCCGCCTGCGAGGGCGCGCTGCTGGTGGTCGACGCCGCGCAGGGCGTCGAGGCGCAGACGCTCGCCAATGTCTATCAGTCGATCGAGCATGACCACGAGATCATCCCCGTCATCAACAAGATCGACCTGCCCGCCGCCGAGCCCGAGAAGGTGCGCCACGAGATCGAGGACATCATCGGGCTCGACGCCAGCGACGCGGTGCTCGCCAGCGCCAAGTCCGGCATCGGCATCGCCGAGATCCTCGACCAGATCGTCGCCAAGATCCCGCACCCGACCGGCGACCCGGAGGCGCCGCTGAAGGCGATGCTGGTCGACAGCTGGTACGATCCCTATCTCGGCGTCGTCATCCTCGTGCGCGTGATCGACGGCAGCATCCGCCGCGGCCAGCAGATCAAGTTCATGAACGCCGGCACCATCCATCTCGTCGACCGCGTCGGCTGCTTCCGCCCCAAGATCGAGCAATTGCCCGATCTCGGCCCCGGCGAGATCGGCTTCATCACCGCGCAGATCAAGGAAGTGGCGCAGACCGCGGTCGGCGACACCATCACCGACGCCAAGCGCCCCGCGGCCGAGGCGCTGCCCGGCTTCAAGCAGGTCCAGCCGGTGGTGTTCTGCGGGCTGTTCCCGGTCGACGCCGCCGATTTCGAGAAATTGCGCGAGAGCATCTCGCGGCTGCGCCTCAACGACGCGTCGTTCAGCTTCGAGATGGAGACCAGCGCGGCCCTGGGCTTCGGCTTCCGCTGCGGTTTCCTCGGGCTGCTCCACCTCGAGATCATCCAGGAGCGGCTGACCCGCGAATATGATCTCGACCTGATCACGACCGCGCCGAGCGTGGTCTATCGCATCCGGCTCGCGCACGGCCAGGGCGAGATCGAACTGCACAACCCGGCCGACATGCCCGATCCCAACCGCATCGACGAGATCGAGGAGCCGTGGATCGAGGCGACGATCTATGTGCCCGACGAATATCTGGGCAGCATCCTCAAGCTCTGCCAGGATCGCCGCGGCATCCAGAAGAACCTGACCTATGTCGGCGGCCGCGCGCAGATCACCTATGACCTGCCGCTCAACGAGGTGGTGTTCGACTTCTACGACCGGCTCAAGAGCATCAGCCGCGGCTATGCCAGCTTCGACTATCACCAGATCGGCTATCGCCCCGGCGACCTCGTCAAGATGAGCATCCTCGTCAACGCCGAGCCGGTCGACGCGCTGAGCATGATCGTCCACCGCGGCACCGCCGAATCGCGCGGCCGCGGCATGTGCGAACGGCTGAAGGATTTGATCCCGCGCCACCTGTTCAAGATCCCGATCCAGGCCGCGATCGGCGGCAAGGTGATCGCGCGCGAGACGATCGCGGCGATGCGCAAGGACGTGACCGCGAAATGCTATGGCGGCGACATCAGCCGCAAGAAGAAGCTGCTCGACAAGCAGAAGGAAGGCAAGAAAAGGATGCGCGAATATGGCAGCGTCAGCATCCCGCAGGAGGCGTTCATCGCGGCGTTGCGGATGGGGGATGAGGGGTAGCGGGGGCGGTGGCCGGTGTTCCGCTGTTCGCGGGCCTTGGGCATGGAACGGGGCGACACGTTTTGCAGCCGAAAATGGCGGCACAACCAAGGCAGCGAATCAGGAAAGGCGCTCATCCGAACCGACGCCGGGCATGCAGCCCTCTCCGTCGACCATTGCATTGCGTGGGCTGCCGAACTTGATCCGCCGGAATACCGACGTTGGTCGGCGGGCATTAACAGCGGGACCGTAGATGTCCGTAGAACCAGGTGCCGAGTCGCGATAAATCCAATGGTATTGACGGTTGAGTCGCTTGCGGCGGATGAAGCCATCGGCCGTCCTTGCTACGAACGCACCGCCCTCGGTAGCATATTGTGATTCACGGACAAAAAGTCGACCATTTGGCGTGAAAATCGTAGTCTCGACCGAGGCGATTCCGCGATCGAAAGGGCCTAGGCTGCCGCACATGGACGACCTGTTCGGCGATACGCCCCAACCACCGCGCGCACCGCCGCCGCCGCAACCCAAGCCGCTCACCGCCACCGACGTGCGCGCGATGATGGTCGAGATCATCGCAGCTCTGAAGGACTCCGAGACGATCCCTTTCGCGCCCAACGTGTATCGAAAGCACAAGGCGATGTTCCCGATCATGGCGCAATGGCTGCCCGAAGCCGACGGCGAGGCGCTCATCCGTGCATTCGAGACCGAAGTCTCGCGGTTGAGCTGACGCTGCGCGAAACCATGTAGCCGCAAGCGCCGGACCGTTCTCCCGGCGCGCGGCGGCGGAGATTTCGGTCAAATTGGGCTGACAAGCAGAACGAAGGCAAGAAACGGATGCGCGAATTTGGCAGCGTCGGCATCCCGCAGGGGAGGCGTTCATCGCGGCGTTACGGATCGGCGACGAGGGGTCGTGGGGCATCCGGCTGTTCCGCTGTTCCCGTGCCTTAGGCACGGAACGGTGGAACGCGGATTTCAGCGGCAAGGCGAGCGGGTCAATACCCCGATCGCCCCGTCCTCAGCCTGGCAGCGCCAAGTCCTTACGGGCTGACGTGAACGGTGCGAAGGGCTTCGTCCATGGCGGGCGGACGCAGCACGATATCGACGCCATAGCCGAGCTTGCCGAGCATGGCGGCAAGCCGGTCGACGGAGCAGCCCCGGAACTTGCCGCGCAGGATGTTGGACAGATCGGGCTGCGCGATGCCCATGCGCGCCGCCGCGGCGGCTTGAGTCAGCTTGTCGGCGGCCATGCGGCGGCCGATCTCGTCCACCAGCTCAGCCTTGATGCGGTGCCCGGGCGGGAAGTTCAGGGCGGCGTCATCGAAGATGCTGCCCGTGGTGACGTGGGTGACGCTTTCGCTCATTGGCTCTTTCCCTTGCTGCGCTGCGCGTGATCCGCCTCGGCGATCGCCAGGCGGCTCCTGACCAGCTCAATGTCCTGCTTGGGCGTCGCTATCCCCTTCTTCGCCTTTTTCTGAAAGGCGTGCAGGACATAGACCGCACCTTCATATCTGACCGTATAGACCGCCCGGTAGGTGTCGCCGTCATGATCGTCCACCACCTCAAGGATGCCGGCACCGAGGAACCCCTTGAGCGGCTTGGCAGACAGATGCTTGCCGCCGGTCTGCGCCTGATGCAGGGCATATCCCACCGCATCGTGCACTTCTTCGGGGAAGGCCATGAAGTCCTTCCTGCTCTGACCGATCCAGATGAGCGGCTTGAGGTCCATCGGCTGTTCGACTATAGTGATTTACCTATAGGGTCAAGCCGTGCGCGAGCTGGCGGTATCTTTTGCGATCGGTGCGCCGGGGTCAGCGGACAAGGCGTTACCGGTCTGCGCAGCAATGGGTTTCGACAAATCGATGCCGTGCCTCGCCGCATATTCGCCCTTGAGCGCGCCATATCCCTTGAGGGGCAGCATGATTCCACTCTGGTCGTCGCGGATGGTCGTGCGCTTTCCATTGCCTTTGGAGGCGATTGTGAAGCGTCCTGACGAACCATTGCGCGCGAGCTTTGCCACGGCGCAAACATGAACTGCCTCGGTCGCCGCGGCAAGGCGATCTCCGATGGGGTGATCGCAGCGCGGATGGGCGACGAGGGGTAGTGCGGCATCCGGATGTTCCGCTGTTCCCGTGCCTTGGGCACGGAACGGTGGAACGGGTCTTCGGGCTTTCTCGATGACGAATGGCAACCGACCATCGCTCTCGGTCACCGGTGAGCCAACGCCGGCGATGGGACCGAACGACAGAGAAAAGTGGAAAGCCCACGTCGGGGAGAGCATCATGCGCAGATGCCTTACTCCCCGTCCTTGCCGGGTCATCTGATTGTGGCGATGTTTACAGCTTATCTTGGTTCGTGCGCGCCCGAAGCCTGTGAACAAATTGCCGGATGGGAACGGGCGAAGGATCAGAGGCCATCGCCAGTGCCTTACAGTCCATATATTCGGAACGTTGTTCGTCAGCTCGGCGACGGGCGATGGTCTTGGAATGACAAGGACGTCTCTGAGGAGACAATGTACGCTCATCTTCGAACTTGGGCGGCAAGGAACCCGAGATCGATCACGCTCGTCAGCTTCTCCGCTCAGAAAAGCTGTCCCATGACGCGCGAACTCAAGGCGCGCATCGCAAGTGCAGCGGGTTGCTCAGCGAGCGGATTCCCCTGCATCGAAGGTTCGGATGCCGAGTATCGCGCGGCGATCGGTGAGCCTTAATGTGCATGTAAAGGTTCGTTTCCGGCCAAAGCCAATGATTCGGTGCGGCATTACCGGCGAGGGTGGTTTCGAGACATTCCGGTTTGAACCCGCTGAGCGCTTTTACGGCCGCGTCATTCGCTTCACCCGCCAACCGACGCCTACTACGCATACGAAGATAAAAGTGAAAGCAGCATATTTGGGTGCTGATGCCTTTGCCACGCGCGCCTTTTCCGCAGCGTGCTGCAGCGCATGGCGATATTCCGGCCTGTCCTCATTTGGGCAATGCCCGTTCTCGCAAGGAGAAATTGGCCGAGTGCGGGCATAATACATCGATCCACTTGCCAATGTCGCCACAACCAACACAGTCAACCAATATTGCCGCATTATTTTTTCTGCCGTAGAAGGATCATAGTTCGTTTGCCGAGGAAACATGTCGCCCGCCCGGGCGATCGCGAACAATGCAGCATCCTCGAGCGGCGCTTCCGCAAAAAAACCAGACCACCGCATTGGTGTCGAGCAACAGGCCCGGCATCAATTCCGCTTGGCAGCGCCATTTGCGATCGGTGCGGTGGGGTCAGCGCCCGAGGCCTTACCGGCCTGCGCCGCGATGGGCTTCGACAAATCGATGCCGCTCTTCACCGCATATTCGCCCTTGAGCGCACCATAGCCCTTGAGGGGCAGCATGATCCCACTCTGGCTGTCGCGGATGGTCGCGCGCTTTCCATCGCCTTCGGAGGCGATCGTGAATCGTCCTGACGAACCATTGCGTGCGAGCTTTGCCATGCCGCAAATATAAGCCGGCGCCGTGGCGGCGGCAAGGCGATCTCCGAAGGGGCGATTGTCGCAGTGTGGTGTCTTCACTGTTCCGCTGTTCCGCGCCTCAGGCACGGGAACAGTGGAACAGCCCGCTGACCTGGCCGCGGCAAGTCGCCGGGGAAATCAATTCGCCGTTGGACTTGATCGGCTCCCTCGACGCGTAACGCTGGTCAGCCGAGTTTCGCCGAGGCCGACATGTCGAGCTTGTCGAGCCATGCCTGCGCCTGCTTGGGTTCGCCCACCGCGCTCGACGATACCGGCCCACGCGCGGCCATGAATTCCCGGTGCAGATCGAATTGCTCCATGATCAATTGCGCGCGAAGACCATCGATCGCCAAGGCAATTTCGCTCAGATTCTCGATGACGGGCGCGATCCTGGCTCGGGTCTTGCGATCCTGTTGATGATCGAAGAGACCCCAGGCGCCGCCCGCCGTCTGCCGGAGTGCCGCAACCATCGCCTCCAGATATTCGGCTTCGAGCTCCGCGCGGCGGGCATCGAGACGTTCGAGGCGATCGGCTTTGGCCATCGCTTGGCTTGAGCCGGAAGGGCGTCCCCGTCAATGATCGAGCCGGATGACCGCAGTTCGTGGCTAGTTCTCGGTCCGCTTTCGGCACGCCGATCTGCCGAACCGGACATTCAGCGCACTACACTAGCCGGCGGCTGCCGCGATAATGTCGCCCCGCTTGGCCATAGACCGACCAAGCGGGGCGCAGTCGACGTTATGCGCCGATGTGGGCAAGGACGAGTTCGAGCCTCGCCAAAGGGTCGAGCGTCGCCAGGACGGCTTGCTTATCCCTCACTGCCAGAGGCAGCCGCTGCGCGACGATATCTGCCACCCGGCCGGGATCGCGCAGCTGCCGGAGGGGGGGCCAGATCTGCGGAACGACGATATTCCTTGCGGCAGCATAGATCTCGAACTGCGCGGCGGCTTCTTCGATCCGTTCTGGCGAGTCCTTGATGGCTCCATCGTCGATCTGCTCGGCTTCGGCCTCATACCTGCCAGCTTGACCCGAGAATTTTCGGATGCTGACACGGCCTTGGGTCTGCAACAGGACTTGGGTCGACCCTTCAAGCGTCGGACTTCGAGCGATTGCTTCGGCGGACGCAGGGCCAACATCGAGCACCCGTGCGATAACGCCAACGTCATAGACGTCTTCCTCTCCAGGCTCTTCGACGCCTTGGCTTCTTTGGGCCACAAGGACGAGTTCTCTGCGGCAAGAAAAGGCCCTGCCTAGCGCCTCAATGGTGCGGGGGCGTTTGATCCACAACGGGAGCTGTGTGTTCGGGAATGGGACCATGTCCTTGATGGGAAAGACGGGCAAGGTCGCCGCCGCCTCTTCAGCCGGCTTCGCCCGAGCAGTGCCGCCTCGATCAGTGTTGATGAAGGCCGAGAGGGTGTTCCAGTCAGCGACACCCAGCATCTTAGAGACGACCTCAAGGGCCTCGCTGTGGCTAAGGGTAATCTGTTTCGCTGCAATCGCCTCGCGCAGGCTTTGGGCCATAGCTTTGGCATCTCGAAAATCGCGCATCGTGTCCGTCCTCTGCCTTGGGACCAGGATGTCAGGTGGTTGCGTTGCTGACCCGGTCGCTCGGGCAAAGGAGAGGCTGCGAAGCGCTCGATACGTTAACCGTTCCCGAACACGGGTGCAACCAGCAGGCCGTATCAACCTTCCGTCCAGACTGAGCCTCTTCTCCAAGCGTGTCAATAACCGACATTGGCGCTGATGATGGTTGACTGTGCGGCGGACCGCCGTCGTGAACGAGCGTCAGCTTTCAGGCAGCGTCGGTACGCACCTGAACGTCGAACTCTGCTCGGGAGCCGCCCTTGCCGCTAACGGTACCAAATGTCAGATCTGGACCACCAGACGCGCTCGAAAGTCCCATCACCCTCACACCGCCCACAACAGCCGCAGCACCACCCCGCCCGGCCGCGTGAACACGAACCGCCGCCCGCCGTCGCCCGCCGCGATCGCACTCGTCGCGTCGATCAGCACCAGTCGCCGCCCGTCGAGCCATACCGCCAGTCCCTCGATCGCGCCGTCCGCCGACACGCCGAACACATCCTCCACCGACCAGCCGAGCGCCAGCGCCTCCGTCGCCCAGCCCCCGTCGCCGATCCGCTGCGCATCCGCCCGGATCTGCCGCCACACGGCGCGGTCGACCCCGCGCGGCGCGCTGGTGCGGGCGAGGCGGGCCAGGCCTTGCGCGATCGGGGACGGCAGGTCCGTTCCACCGTTCCCGGCGCAAGGCACGGGAACGGTGGAACGCGCACCGGCACCGCGCGCCAGCCGGTCGCGCGCGGCCTGCCGGATCGACATCAGGCGCGGGCGCTGTCGCGGTGCCGCTTGAGCAGCCGGTTGACCGACCCCAGGCCGATGCCCATCGTCTCGGCGATCCGGCGCTGGCTCATGCCGGTGGCGGCATGCGCGCCCGCCTCGGCGATGCGATCGTCGTCGAGCTCGCGCGTCGTCCAGGTGCCGCCGTCGAGCTCGGCGACGAACGGATCGGCCTCCGGTCCCACGAAGCCGCGGCTCTTGGTGAACGACACGACGAAGCGCGCGCCCTCCGATTCGGTGTAATCGTCGGGCCGGCTGAGCTTGATGACGGTGTCCATCACATCCTCGCGCCGCGAGGTGCCGCGCTGTTCGCCGCCCTTGCCGGCATGGTGGATGCCGAGCGAACTCTTGCCCGCGCGGCGCAACCCGAGCAGCCAGTGCTGCATCGGCGACCAGCTCTCCGCCTCATTCTCGTTGCCCGATCGCGCCAACGTCGAATAATTGTCGAACACGACCAGATCGGCGTCGTCGATCAGCGGCTGGAGCCTGCGCTGGCCCTCGATCGTCGAGATGTCGGGGATGCCATAGGGGCAGAGATCGGCTGCGAGGAGCTTGATCTGGTCTTCCGACGGCGGCTCGCGATCCGCGCTGGCGGCGATCGCGGCGAGCCGCGCCTGGATCGCCGAGGCCGGCATCTCGCCGTCGATCAGCAGCACCCGCCGTGGCCGCGGCGCCTGCCAGCGCAGGAAGCTGCCGCCGGTCGCTACCGCATAGGCCACGCCCAGCGCGAAATGGGTCTTGCCCACCCCGCGCGGGGCGAACACCATCGCGAGTCCCTTGGCCGGGAGCCAGGGCTCCAGCATCATTTCGGGCGGCGGAAAATCGCGGCGCAGGAAATCGCCCAGGCTGATCGCCACGAGATCGTCGCCGCCGGCGCCAAGCGGGGTCCAGCCCTGCCCGCTGCGGACCGTCTCGTCATGAAAGCTGCGTGGCATCGTCATTCTCCTCTTCGATGATGTCGGGCATGCGGACCGTCGCCGCGATCGCGTCGCGCAGCATCGCGGCGAGCGCGCGCGACCGGCAGCGGATGCGGCCATGGTTGCGCAGGCGGGCGATCTCGGGTGCGGTCCAGTCGAGAATCACCGCGCCGCGTCCGCCGGCGCGCAGCCAGTCGAGCGGGCTGGCGTGGAGCAAAGGTGCGCCGGTGCAGGCGCTGAAGTCGCACAGTTCATGCTCGCCGAGCGCCCAGCCCGCGCCGGTGCGGAGCCAGGTGCGCGTCGGTGCGTCGGAGCGCCAGGCGACGAGGTCGACCAGGACGCCGCCCGAATGGAGCGGCTGGATCACATGGAGCGGACCCTGGTCCGGAGAATAGAGACCGTCGCTTTCGCCGCGGGCGGGTGCGATGCCGATCGGCGGCACGTCGAACCATATCCGCGCGAGCGTGGCGCCCGTCACGCCGAGCGCGAACAGACGGTCGATCTGCGGCTGCCGCAATCGGCGCGCGGCGCTGCGCATCTCGTCGGCGAGATCGCGCATCCTCATCGCGCGCCGGCCGCGGGGCGGACAGCGCCGGCTTGACCGCCAGGCCGTGGAATGATGCCGAAATACGCGATTGTCCCACCCTCCCGCCTGCCGGCGACTCGGCCGGAAGGCGAGACTTAATAGGACAAATCCTACAATGGAAGGATTTCACGCATCGTTTGTTCGTTTTTTGTTCTGACGCGGCAAAACTGCATTGCGAGCGCCGTTCCATCGTTCCGCGCCCTAATGCGCGGAACGATGGAACGGCGCGCAGGCAGCGGCCTTCGAACGGGATGTGACCGCGAATAAGTGCTTCAATTGGGTCCATGATGAAGCTGTTCCCCCGCGAAGGCGGGGGCCCAGAGTCGCTTGGTAGTGGGCTGGGCTCCCGCCTTCGCGGGAGCACTGGTGGGGCCATCGAACCGGATCGAAATGATTCGGTTATTCAACCCCGAGTCCAGAGCGCCTTTGAGGACGCGACCGCCGTAACGTCCGCGTCCTCCACAAGGTCAGCCGATCGGCAACCGCGTCACAAAATGAAGTCGGTCGAGACCAGCGCCTGCTGCCCGTCGAGCACGATCATGAAATCCGCCGCCCGGTCCCCGTTCAGATCGCCCGAGACCAGAGTGTCGCCGCCCGAAAACTGGTAGTGGAGCTGGCCCGCGACGCCCGAAAACGCCGCGGTGCCGATGAAGGCGAAGGCATCGTCGGTGCCGCCGGTCTTCGCATCGACCGCGGCGAGGTTGATCTTGTCGCCTTCGGCATGGCTGAAGTCGAGGATCAGGTCCGCCGTCGTCGCCGTCTTGCCGCCGAAGTCGGGATCGTCGAAGGTGAAGCGATCGGCGCCCGCGCCGCCCTCCATCGTGTCGCGTCCCGCGCTGCCGGTGATCGTGTCGGCGCCGTCGTCGCCCTCCAGCCAGTCGTTGCCCGCGCCGCCGGTCAGCCGGTCGACACCCGCGCCGCCGACCAGCAGGTCGTCGCCTGTGTCGCCGGTCAGCGTGTCGTTGCCGAGCCCGCCGAGCACGCTGTCCGCGCCGACGCCGCCGCGCAGCGTGTCATTGAAGCGCGAACCGAACAGCACGTCGTCGAGGCCGGTGCCGGTCTTCACCAGCGCGGCCGGATCGGCATAGACGAAGTCGCTGGCGATCAGGTCGCCCGGCGCGGTGTAGTCGAGCGTCAGGACATGATCGAGACCGGCATAATAAGCATTGATCGCCGCATCGCCATAGGAGTCGGCGTACAGCAAGGCCTCGACCTGGCTGAAATCGCTGACGCCCCAGGCGGTCAGGTCGACCTGGTCGACATCGAAGGTGAAGTCGCGGACCAGGTCGTCGGAGAATCCCGACGTGTCGCGGACGCTGACGGTGAACAGGTCATAGCCCGAATCGCCCCATAGATCGTTGAAGCCGGTGCCGCCGATCAGGATGTCGTTGCCGCTGCCGCCGTACAGGAAATCGTCGCCGCGGCCGCCGTCGATCAGGTCGTCACCGCCCCGGCCGAAAATGTCGTCGTCGCCGTCATATCCATAGATGTTGTCGGCGCCACTGGTGCCGTTGATGGTTTCCGAAAAGTTCGTGCCGAAAATGTCGCGAGCCATGTTTTCTCTCTCCATGTGCCCCCCGGTGACGCCGTTTTCAGTCATGCCGCCTGAACCCCGCGTGAAGTCCTCGGGTCCGGCGCAGCACGATTGATGCGCGCCGCTTGCCGATCAGATGAAGCTGAGTTTCTCGCGTCGGTCATATGGCCGCTTGCGTCCGATATCGCCGGCGGCGCCGTGCGGCAGCCGCGTCTCGAAGCGTTTGAGCATCATCCTTGCTTCTTCGTCGCCGGCGCGCGCGGCGCGGTGGAGCCAGTAGCGGTAACCCTGCAGGTCATTCCTGTTGAAATGCTGCATCGCCAGATTCTGGGCGGCCCAGATCTCGCCGAGTTTGAAAGCGCGGTAGGCCAGGCCGCGTGACGAAAACGGGTTTGCGATCGGCCCGCCATCGTCGAACCTCGTGGCGAGCTCCCCCATTGCCGGCCCGTATCGGCGCAGCGCGAGATGCCACAGCACGGGCATGCCGAGGCCATGTGCCCGCCCATCGAGGCGATCGATCGCCAGCGTGCACAGCGTTTCGCTCCTGCCGTCTTCGATCTGGCAAAGTGACCTGGTCACGGCGCGTCTCGTCGCATTGTGTCCCTCACCCGCTCACACCACCCCCATCAACTGCGACGGAAACGGCGCCTGCATCGCCAGCGCCTCGTCCGCGCTGCCGCGCAGCCAGCGGTCATGGTCCTCGGCCAGCAGGATTACCGGCATCGCCTTGGGGTGGAGCGGCGCCACCAGCGGGTTGGGATCGCAGGTGAGGAACGCATAGACCGGGCCGTGATCGGGATCGTGCTTCCAGATCCCGGCGAAACAGGCGATCGGCTGGTCGGGCACGGAAAACCACCAGTTGAGGTCGCCCGGCGCGGTGCGCAGCGCGCGGTCCTTGGGTTCGGCGAAGCTGGTGAAGGGCACGAGGCAGCGGTGCGCGGGCGACGACACCCACGGCTTCCACAGGCCGAGCCGCAGGTTGCGGGCGTTGGTGTAATATTTGTCCCAGATCCACGGCGACTGGCCCGGTTTCGCCGCGGTCTTGCGCGGGCGCTTGTCGCCGGGAAAGCCCCAGACCATGCTGCTCAGCACGCGCTGCCCGTCGACCTCGCGGATGACGTGGCCGGGCTTGCCCGGCGCGGCATAATCCTTTTCCACCGCCATGCGATCGGCCGGGTCGGCGGCGGCGCGCGCGAACGCATCGAAATCGAGTCTGTCGACCTTGAGGTTGTAGAGATTGCACATGCCGGCCAGCGTCGCGCCGCCGGGACGGCGCTGTCAATTCCGGAACGGTCTCGCTCAGTTCCGGAAACGGTTGATCGCGCGTTTCCATTCGCGTTCGTCGGGCATCGGCAGGCGGATGTCGGCATCGCTCTCCTCGACCAGTTCCAGCGGCCGCGGCCGGATGCGCCGGCCGATCCTGCGCCCGCACTCGCGGCACCAGAAACGCTGCCGCGCGGCCCGCAGATCGTCGTCGAAGCGCTTGCGCTGGAAGTACCACCACAGCCCGTGCGGGTTGAAGGTGACGTTATGCGGACAGGCGCTGCAGGCGACCCTGATCGCCTTGTGCCAGGCCGCCGCCTCGAACAAATTGGTCGCGACCCGGGTGCCATGTGCATAGCGCGCCACGTCATCGCGTCACCGCGGGTGCGCGGTGACGATTGTGACGACGGATGGCGTGACGACGAATGGCGGATGGGCGCATGTCCGCAAGGGGCTGCATGATGACCTCGATCGGCCGCGCGGCGCGCGGTCTGGTTCCTGATGGCAGGAACAAAGATGGTACATCGCTTGCGAGTCGGTCAAGGCCGCAGTGTGCCGCTCAGGCCAGCTCCACCATGTTGACCTCATAGCCGCCGTCGCGCAGCGCCACCATCAGGCGGTCGAGATGCGCCGCGTCGCGCGTCTCGCATTCGATGTCGGTGATCAGCCCCTTGGCGGGCAGGGTCGTGAACACGCGCTGGTGGTAGATCTCGATGATGTTGACCTGCTGCTCGTCGAAGATGCGCGCGACGTTGAACAGCGCGCCGGGCCGGTCCTGCAGCCGCACGCGCAGCCGCGCCAGCCGGCCCGAGCGGGCGAGATCGCGCAGCAGCACGTTGGCGAGCAGCCGCGTGTCGATATTGCCGCCGCACAGCACGATGCCGACGTTGCGGCCGCGGAACAGGTCGGGATGTTCGAGCAGGGCGGCGAGGCCGGCGGCGCCGGCGCCCTCGACCACGGTCTTTTCGATCTGCAGCAGCAGGCTGACCGATTCCTCGAGCCGGCGCTCGCTGACCAGCACGATGTCGTCGACCAAAGCCGCGACCATCCGCCGCGTCAGCATGCCCGGATGCTTGACCGCGATGCCCTCGGCCAGCGTGTCTCCACCGCACGGCATGTCGATGCCGCGCAAGGTGGCGTACATCGACGGATAGAGCTCGGCCTGGATGCCGATCAGCCGGATGTCGGGCTTGAGCCCGCGCGCGGCGACGCCGCAGCCCGATAGCAGCCCGCCGCCGCCGATCGGGATCGCCAGCGTGTCGATCGCCGGCGCGTCCTCGAGCATCTCGAGCGCGACCGTCCCCTGGCCCGCGACAACATCGGGCTCGTCGAACGGATGGACGAAGGTGAGGCCGCGCACCGCTTCGAGCTCGCGGGCATGGGCATAAGCCGCATCGAAGGTCTCGCCCTCGAGGATCACGGTCGCGCCATGGCCCTCGGTCTGCGTGACCTTCACCGTCGGCGTGCTGCGCGGCATCACGATCGTCGAGGGGATGCCGAGCCGGGTGGCGTGATAGGCGAGGCCCTGGGCGTGATTGCCGGCCGATGCCGCGATCACGCCCTTGCGCCGCGCCTCATCGCTCATCAGCAGCAAGGTGTTGAGCGCGCCGCGTTCCTTGTAGGCGGCGGTGAACTGGAGATTCTCGAACTTCAGCCACACATTGGCGCCGCTCATCTTCGACAGCGTCTGGCTGTAGAGCGTCGGCGTCCGCACGATCGACGGCGCGATCCGGGCATGCGCCGCGCGCACGTCGGCAAGGGTGACGGGAAGCGCCGTGGTGGCGGGTTCGAGATTTGCAATGCTGGCCATGAGGCGAAGGCCCCTAGCCCATCTGGCGGTGGAGCGAAACACGCCTTATGCAGGCGTCCCATGGCAAAAGTGGCATTCATCGGGCTGGGCGTGATGGGCGCGCCCATGGCGGGGCATCTCGCGAAGGCGGGTCACGAGGTGACCGTCTACAATCGCACGACCGCGAAGGCGGCGGCGTGGGTCGAGGCTCATGGCGGGCGCATGGCCGCGACGCCGCAGGAGGCGGCGCGCGAGCAGGACGCGGTGATCGCCTGCGTCGGCAATGACGACGATCTCGCGGCGGTGACCCTGGGCCAGCAGGGCACGTTCCGGGTGATGAAACAGGGCGCGGTGTTCATCGATCACACGACGGTCTCGGCGCGGATCGCCCGCCAGCTCGCGGTCGAGGCGCGCGATCTCGGGCTGCACAGCGTCGACGCGCCGGTGTCGGGCGGGCAGGCGGGCGCGGTCAACGGCACGCTCTCGATCATGTGCGGCGCGCTGCCCAAGGCGTTCGCGGCCGCCGAACCCTATCTGAAGGCCTATGCCGGCCGCATCGTCCACGTCGGCCGGCCGGGCGCCGGGCAGACCACCAAGATGGTCAACCAGATCGCGATCTCCGGCGCGGTGCAGGGCCTGTCCGAAGCCCTGCGCTTCGCCCAGCACGCCAATCTCGATCTCGACAAGGTGTTCGAAGCGGTGTCGGGCGGCGCCGCGTCGAGCTGGCAGATGCTCAACCGCTGGAAGACGATGGCCGACGACAGTTTCGACTTCGGCTTCGCGATCGACTGGATGCGCAAGGATCTCGGCCTCGCGCTGGAGGAGGCGCGCACCAACGGCGCCAGCCTGCCGGTCTGCGCGCTGGTCGATCAATTCTATGCCGAGGTCCAGGCGATGGGCCATGGCCGGCTCGACACCAGCGCGCTGGTGAAGCGGCTGCCGAAATGAGGGCGAGCATGAATCTCCCCTCCCCTTCAGGAGTGGCCGATGTTCGCCGGGTCAACCATGCCCCCGGCATGGTTGAGGGATTGCCGGGGGCAATCCCGGCCCGGCAAACATCGGCCACTGGGCCGGGGGTGGGGGAGTCGTCAGGCTCGGCACGTCCGTTTGACTCCCCCACCCCAACCCCTCCCCTGAAGGGGAGGGGCTTAGTTTTCGCCGCCCTTCTCGCCCTTCTCCCCGCCCCCGCCTTCGCCGACGGCATGGTCGAGAACGTCAACGGCATCACGCTCGACAAGACCGGCAAGGTCGTGCGCTTCACCGGCATCGTCATCGATCGCGCGGGCAAGGTCGTGGCGCTGCTCCAGCGCGGCGACAAACGGCCGAAGAAGCTCGAATGGAAGCGCGACGCCGCCGGGCTGACGATGCTGCCGGGGCTGATCGATTCGCATGTCCATGTGATGGGCATCGGCTTCCAGGCGCTGCTGCTCGACCTGTCCGACACGAAATCGCTGGCCGAGGCGCAGGCGAAGATCGCTGCCTATGTCGCCGCCAACCCCAGCCGGCCGTGGATCCTCGGCGGCGGCTGGAACCAGGAGGCATGGGGACTCGGCCGCTTCCCGACCGCGGCCGATCTCGACGCCGTCGTCGCCGACAAGCCGGTCTGGCTCGACCGCGTCGATGGCCATGCCGGCTGGGCCAACAGCGCGGCGATGCGGGCGGCCGGCGTCACCGCCAAATCCGTGTCGCCGCCGGGCGGGCGGATCGAGATGGACGGCGCGCAGCCCAGCGGCGTGTTCGTCGATGCCGCCGCCGATCTCGTCCAGAAGGCGGTGCCGATGCCGCTGCCGCGCGATCGCGACAATGCGTTCTACAAGGCACAGGACATCCTGCTCGCCGACGGCATCACCACCGTCGCCGACATGGGCACGAGCCTCGACGACTGGATGACCTATCGCCGCGCCGGCGACATCAGCCAGCTCCGCCTCCGCATCCTCTCCTACGCCGCCGGCATCGAGCCGATGCAGCAGATCGGCGGCTCCGGTCCGACGCCGTGGCTCTATTACGACAAATTGCGGATGGTGGGCGTCAAGCTCTACCTCGACGGCGCACTGGGATCGCGCGGCGCCTGGCTCAAACAGCCTTATGCCGACGCGCCCGGGCAGCGCGGACTCAATTTCATCGACGATACCAAGCTGCGCAATTTGATCAGCCGCGCGGCGATGGACAATTTCCAGGTCGCCGCGCACGCGATCGGCGACCAGGCCAATGCCCAGATGCTGGCGGCGATCGAGGAGCTCGGCGACGACTTCCGTGGCGACCGCCGCTGGCGGATCGAACATGCCCAGATCGTCGATCCGGCCGACATCCCCCGCTTCGGCCGCAACGGCATCATCGCCTCGATGCAGCCGGTTCACCAGACCAGCGACCGGCTGATGGCGGAGGCGCGGCTCGGTCCCGACCGGCTGGCGGGCGCCTATGCGTGGAAATCGATGCTGGGCGCCGGCGCGAAGCTCGCCTTCGGCTCCGACGCGCCGGTGGAATCGCCCAACGTCTTCGTCGGCCTCGCCGCCGCGATCACGCGCGAGGACGCCAAAGGCGAACCGGCCGGCGGCTGGCAGCCGCAGGAGCGGCTGACCCGCGAACAGGCGCTGGCCGCCTTCACGATCGGCGGCGCCTTCGCGGGGTTCGCCGAGGATCGCGTGGGCAGCCTGCTGCCCGGCATGCGCGCCGACTTCATCCTGCTCGACGCCGATCCGCTGCTCGCCAGCGCCGCCCAGTTGCGGACGATGAAGGTGCGCGAGACCTGGGTCGGCGGCTACCGCCAATATCCGCGCGACGTGCCGGCGGCGGCGAAGCCCGCGAAATAAATCTTCCGCGCCAAACCCCTCTACCGCTTGCGGGAGAGGGACAGACTCGCGCAGCGAGTCAGGGTGAGGGCCTGTGCGGGTCTCGCCCTTCAGGCCCTCACCCTCGACGCCTTCGGCGTCTTTCCCTCTCCCGCAAGCGGTAGAGGGTTTGGTGATTCCAGTTCCTCCCCAGGATCAGGAAACCACCTTCAGCACCTGGCCCACGGTCAGCAGCTGCGGCAGCGTCTGCGGCTCGTCGCCCGGGCGGTAGAACAGATAGAGCGGCACGCCGCTGCGGCCGTGGCGTTCGAGGAAGCGGCTGATCGATGCGTCGCCATTGGTCCAGTCGCCGACCAGCACCGCGATCTTCTTCGCGGCGAACGCCTGTGCCACCGCCTTGCGCTCGAGCACGGCCTTTTCGTTGACCTTGCACGTCACGCACCAGTCGGCGGTGAAATAGACGAACACCGGCCGCCCTTCGGCCTGCAGCGCCGCCAGCCGGCGCTCGCTGAAGCGTTCGGCGCCCAGCGAACCGGTCACGCCGGCTTCGGCCGGCGACGGATTGGCGACATAGGGCAGCAGCACCAGGGCGGCCAGCGCGAGCGCCACCGCCGGCACCATCGGCAGCCAGCCGCGCCCGCCGCCGGTCCATTGCCGCCGTCCGGCCCACCACAAAGCCAGGCCGACCGCGAGCGCCGCGGTCAGCCCCAGCGCGATGCCGTCGACTCCGGCCTGCTGCCCGAGCACCCAGGCGAGCGCGAGCGCGGTCAGGAACATCGGGATCGCGAGGATGCGGCGCAGGCGCCCCATCCACGGGCCGGGCTTCGGCATCAGCCGCCGCAGCGGCGGCACCCAGGCGAGCAACAGGAAGGGCAGAGCGAGGCCCAATCCCAGTCCGGCGAAGATCCCCAGCGCCGCCGCCCATGGCAGCACCAGCGCCGCGCCCAGCGCCGCGCCCATGAACGGTCCGGTGCACGGCGTCGCGACGAAGGCGGCGAGCGTGCCCGTCCAGAACGATCCGGCGAGACCGCCCTGCTTCACCAGCCTGTCGCCGCCGGCGATGCTGGCGAATTCGAACAGGCCGGCCAGGTTGAGCGCGATCACGATCACCAGCACCAGCAGGACGAGGATGATGCGCGGATCCTGCAGCTGGAACGCCCAGCCGACCGCCGCGCCGCCCGCGCGCAACGCCAGCAGCAGGCCGCCGAGCGCGAGGCAGGTGAGCACCACGCCGACGGTATAGGCCAGCGCCTCGCGCCGCGCGGTGCGCTCGTCGCCGCCGGCACGCACGAGGCTCAGCGCCTTGAGGCTGATGATCGGGAACACGCAGGGCATCACATTGAGCAGCAGGCCGCCGAGCAGCGCCCCGCCCAGCGCGAGCAGGATCACCGCCAGGCCACCGCCCGCGTCGGCCTGGACGCCATCGCCGAGCAGGGTCGCCGACGCGAAGGCGGCCGGATCGACGATGCCGGCGCGCGCCACCACCTCGAGTCCGCGCTGGCCGCCGATCGCCAGCACGCCTTCGATGCCCTGCATCCCCGGCGCATCGCGTGCCGCGACGGTCTCGACGAACAAAGTGTCGCCCTGCCGCTTGACCGTCTGCGGCGCGGCATAATCGATCACGCCTTTGGTGAGCGGGAAGAAATAGGCCTGGCCGACCTGGGCGGAGGCCGGGATCGGGATCGCCAGCCGCGTCCGCCCATTGGCGACCGCGAACACCGCCTCGCCACCCAGCGGCCGTGGCAGCGCCGTCCGCCACGCGTCGAACCGCGCGCGCTTGCCGGCATCGACCACGCCGTCGCCGACGACGAGGTCGGTCGCCAGCTCGGCGTGCTCGGGCACGCAGATCTCGTCGGTGCAGGCGAGCCAGTCGGCCTTGACGCGCACCGGGATCGCGGTGCCGGGGGCGATGCCCTCGGGCACGGTCAAGGTCACGAACTGGGCATAGTCGCCTTCATAGACATAGTTCATCAGCCCGGCGATGATCAGCCGCTGCGGCACCGGATAGCGCAATGCCGATGCCGTAAAGCCCTCGGGCAGCGTCCAGGCGAGTTGCGTCGTGACGCCGGCATCGCCGGGATTGGCCCAATAGCCGTGCCAGCCGGCACGCGGTTTCATCTCGAACGCCAGCGTCACGCTGTCGCCCGGCGCCGGGCGATCCGATTCGGCGATCAGCCTGGCCTGGATATTGGTCTCGCCCGCCGGTGCGACCGGCTGCGCATGCACGCCGGTGCCGGTCAGCAGTCCGGCCAGCAGCGCGCACAAAACCGTCATCAAGCGGAAACCGTTCATCGCCATCGAAAAATCTTGCCGTGCCGCCATCGGTGTAGCCAATAGCGCTGCCCGGCACCCTTCGCCAAGGAGTTGTTCGTGAAGACCGCCAGTCTCGTTACCGTCCGTCTCGTTACCGCGCTCTGCGCCGTCCTCGCCGCCACGCCGGCGCAGGCGAAGTCCCCCGCCCGGCCGGGACCGGCCGCGCCGCCCAGGCTGATCGTCGCGATCTCGGTCGACCAGTTCTCCGCCAATCTGTTCGCCGAATATCGCCAGCTGTTCCGATTCGGCATGAAAAGGCTGACCGAGGGCGCGGTCTTCCCGTCGGGCTATCAGAGCCATGCCGCGACCGAGACCTGTCCCGGCCATTCGACGATCCTGACGGGCCTGCACCCCGCGCGCACCGGCATCATCGCCAATGACTGGATCGACCAGAGCGTCGCCCGCAAGGACAAGATCGTCTATTGCTCGGAAGACCCGACCGCGCCGGGTTCGAGTTCCGACAATTACGTGGTCTCGCCCGGGCTGCTCAAGGCGCAGACCTTGGGCGACCGGCTGAAAATCGCGACACCGGGATCGCGGGTCGTATCGGTCGCAGGCAAGGATCGCGCCGCGATCATGATGGGCGGCCACGCCACCGACCAGATATGGTATTGGGGCGGCAAGGCGTTCGTCACGCTCGCCGATCGCACCGGATCGCCGCCGGCGATCGTGACCAGCGTCAATGCCCGCGTCGCCGGGCTGATCGCGAAGCCGCCCAAGGCTTTGCTGCCAGACGAATGCCGTGGCCGCTCGGTCGCGGTGCCGATCGGTCCGGACAAGGCGGTCGGCGTGCCGGCGGATCGCAAGGCGGAGGATTTCCGGGGTTTTCGCGCCGCGGCCGATTTCGACGCCGCCACCGCCGACATCGCGATCGGTCTGCTCAGGGACATGAAGCTGGGGCAGGGCGACGCGACCGACGTGCTCGCGATCGGCCTGTCCGCCACCGACTATGTCGGCCACGCGTTCGGCGTCGAGGGCGGCGAAATGTGTTCGCAGCTGATGGCGCTCGACGCGACCGTCGGCCGCATCCTGACCGCGCTCGACGCCAGCGGCGCGCCTTATGCGGTGGTGCTGACCGCCGACCATGGCGGCCATGATCTGCCCGAGCGCAACGCCGCCCGCGCGTTCGAGAGCGCCCAGCGCGTCGACCCGAAGCTGAATGCCAAGGAGATCGGCAAGGCCGTCGCCGCCGAACTCGGCCTCGCGGCGGACGTGCCCATATTCTATGCGACCGGGCCGTTCGGCGACTGGTATCTCGCGCGCGACCTGCCGGCCGACCTCTGCCCCCGCGCCCTGGCGCTGGCGCGCGCAAAGCTGCTCGCGCACGCCCAAGTGGCGGCGGCACTGACCGCCGACGAACTCGCGCGCATGCCCAGCCCGCGTCCGCCGGTCGAGGAATGGTCGCTCGCCGAGCGCGCCCGCGCCTCGTTCGATCCGGCGCGCTCGGGCGACCTGATCGTGCTGCTCAAACCCTATGTCACGCCGATCGCCGATGCCACCAGGGGCTATGTTGCAACCCACGGCTCGCCCTGGAATTACGACCGCCGCGTGCCGATCCTGTTCTACCGGCCGGGCATGACCGGCTTCGAACAGCCGCTGGGGGTGGAGACCGTCGACATCCTGCCGACGCTCGCCGCGCTGATCGGGCTGAAGCTGCCGGCGGACGAGATCGACGGGCGCTGCCTCGATCTGGATGCCGGGCCGGCTGGGACGTGCCCGCGGTGAGTCCCGTGATACCCTCTACCGCTTGCGGGAGAGGGACAGGCCCGCGCAGCGGGTCAGGGTGAGGGCCTGTGCGGGTCTCGCCCGACAGGCCCTCACCCTCGCCGCCTTCGGCGTCTTTCCCTCGCCCGCAAGCGGTAGAGGGGCGGTGCGATTACTCCGCTCAGCGCTTCTTTCACGCCTGAAGTCCGTTATGAAAGCTCGGACGACAACGTGAAGGACGAGAACATGCAGGATGAGAGCGCGCCACCGCCCTATCGTCCTGCGTTCGCCGCCGCGCTCGGCCTGTTCGCGCGTGCCAGCGAGGACATGAAGGCGCTCGGCTTCCTCCACCCGTGCTCGTCGGCGGCGCAGCCGTGGAATTCTATTCTGGCAGCACCATCAGCACGGGCGATTTCGACATCGTTACGGCACGGCAGGACCAGTTCGAGGACATCCTCCGCAAACATGGTTTCGTCCGCCCCTCGGGCCCCGGCAAGGCGACACGGGGCTGGATCCATCCCGATCTTCAACTCGGCTTCGAGGTCGTATCCTCCTCGCTGCTCGACGGCATGGCCGATCGCGACCGCATCGTCATGGTCAGGGTCGGCACCGACGGCTTCGCCGCATTCGTGTCGCTCGAGGATATGGTCGCCGACCGGATGGGACAATATGCATCGGGCAGCGCGCCGGACATGCTCGATCAGGCCCGGACGCTGTATCGCCTGTATTCCGATGCCGATCGCGCTTATATGGACGCCCGCATCCGGCACGAAACCGCAGGCGACTATGGAATCGAAGCGCTCGATGGCTGAACGCAGAATCATGACGCTCGAAGAATTCGGTCGCGACGTTCAGCGCCGCCGCGCCGCGCTGGGCGGCGACATCGACATGCCGCGCAATTCGGGTAAGCGCCGCACCGCCAGCAAGCGTGCACTGCTCAAGGCGATCGAGGATGCCGGCGGAAAGTGGTGATACTGCCGCGTTAATTCCTCAGCGCGTCTCGAACGCGGTCAATCCCTTGCCCAGCCGGTTGTTGGCCAGCTTCAGCGGCTCGTGGCTCCAGTCGGCGACGAAGATCGTCTCGCGGTCGACGCCCGGGGCGATCGAGGCCTGGTTGTCGGCGATCACCAGCCCGCGCGACGGATGGTCGCGCGCTTCGGCGGCGACCGCGACGAACGCGCTGTAATTCTCCTTGTCCTTGCCCTGGACGAAGATGTTGCGCGCGATCATGCCGATGGCGCCCGCCGACAGATCGATCATGTAATTGGTCTTGCGGCCGGCGCTGTCGTCGAAGCTGTTGTCGGTCACCTCGATCCTGGCGGCGCGGCTCTTGACATAATGGCCGCCGGTGCCGCGCTCGAAGCGCGAGCGGGTGACGATCAGTGCGCCATAATCGCCGATATAGAGGCTGTGCGCGCACGAGCCGCCGTCGGGGCAATAGCCGAGGCCCGAGAAGGTCGAGCGGTCGACGCGGATCGTCGATGCCGGGTCGTTGGCCGACAATATGCCCTGCTGCGAGTTCAGGAACATCGCGTTGGTCACGGTCAGATTGCCCTGCTCCAGCCTTATGCCGGCGCCATTCTCGTCGGCGACGCGGATGTTCTGGAAGACGATGCCGTCCACCGTCGCGCCGCGCCCGCGCAGCACCAGCGCGCCCTTGCCCTCGCAGGCGGTGCCGTCGAGGATCGCCTTGCCCGGTGTCGCGGCCTGATAAGTGATGTCGCCGGCTACCTGCACCGCGCAGTCGCGATACGTGCCGGGCGCCAGGCGGATCGTCGCCCTGGCGTCGCCGACCGCCTTCACGGCATCGCCGAGGCGGTAGAAGGACTGGCCGCTCTCGACGACCGTGAACGGGCCGTCGCCGCTTCGCGCGAGGATCGGTGCCGAGACCAAAGCCAGCACGGCGATTGCGGGCAGATATTTCATCAAGTCACTCCCATCGGGAGCTTCGCGTGCCATCCGCGCGCACCGTGAGTCGAGGTCGATACGAGGTTAATCGCCCGCGTTCACCATCTATGCGCTGCTCCCCGCCCGCTTGCGGGCGGGGAGTCCGGCTCAATCGCCCGTGCCGGCCTCCGCCGAGAAATATTTGTCGAACTTGCCGTCTTCGCCCTTGTGCTCGTCGGCATCCTCGGGAGTCTGGTCGCCCTTGCGGGTGACGTTCGGCCATTGCGCCGAATAGGTCGTATTGAGCTCCAGCCATTTTTCGAGGCCGTTCTCGGTGTCGGGCAGGATCGCTTCGGCCGGGCATTCGGGCTCGCAGACGCCGCAGTCGATGCATTCGCTGGGGTTGATGACGAGCATGTTCTCGCCCTCGTAGAAGCAGTCGACCGGACACACCTCTACACAATCCATATATTTGCAGCGGATGCAGGCGTCGGTGACGACGTAGGTCATGGTCGGTTCGCTCCCTCGATCTCGGCGGCCCTGCTATGACTCGCGTCCCGCTGCGTCAACATTCTCGCTGTTGCTGCAAGTCGTTCGCATCACTGGCGGCGACAGATCGGCGTAACAGGCCTGCGCTTCCGCCGCCGGCCCACGCCGCGCGGGGAGCGACCGCACACGGATCACCCGAACCCGGCCGTGCAGCGCGAAGCTCAAGACATTGCCGGGCCGGACCGGCGCGTGGGCGCGCTCGATCCGTCGTCCGTCGATCCGCAACTGGCCTTCCGCCGCGATCGCCTTCGCGGCGTCGCGCGTCTTCGTCAGCCGCGCGAACCACAGGAACAGGTCGAGCCGCTGAGTTTCGCTATGGAGCCTATCGGCCATCCGCCGCTCGCCAGTCGGCCAAAGCGGCGAAGGCATTGCCCGGCCGCTTCGCCTCGCGCCGCCGCTCGCGCTGCGGCCCGCGCCACACCCAGCGCGGCCCGGTCCGGCCATCGTCGGCGGCATCGGCGGGCCGGAAGCCGAGCGCGAGCATCAGCTGCGCGAAGCTCGGCGGCCGCAGTCCCAGCGATGTCGCCAGCGCCGGATCGGGTGTGAACGGCGCGCGGCCCCTGCCGCCCTCAGCGCTGCCGCTCTCGCCGCTGCCATTCTCACCGCTCCCGCGCGAATCATGCGCGATTCGCGCCAACCGCTCGGCGAGATCGATCCGCAGCATCTGCGCGCCGAGCGGCCGATAGCCGGCGCGCGCCGCCGTCTCGAACCTTGCCGGGTCGCCCGGCGTCGCGATCACCGCAGCACCGGGCTGCGGCAGCTCGGGCATCGGCTCGCCCTCGCCGACGGCGATCAGCGCCAGCCGCCAGCGCGCGGCCTCGGGCTTGAGCAAGGCCGGACAATAGATGTCGAGCGTGCCGATCTTGGCGCCGAGCCTCACGGCATGCTGACGCATCGCCCGGTCGAGTCCGGCCACCGTGGTATCGAGGTCGCGGCGCGCGGCGATGCCGCCGGCATCGGCGAGCGAGGCATAGAGCGCGCGCGCCGCCGCCGGGACACGCCCGTCGCGCGCGGCGGCGGCGAGCGCGGTGACGGGCTCGAGATGGCGCTTCGCCTGTCCGGCGATCCACGCCGTCAGCCGCTCGATCACCGCCGAGCGGTCCTCGGCCGGGAGCGGATCGAGTGCCTTGTAGAGCCGGATATGCGGCTGCAGCAGCGACCGGCCCTTCTCCAGCCGCGCGACGATGTCGCCGCGCCAGAACAGGGCGACCGGCCGGCCGGCGTCGGTCGCGAGCGTGAATTCGGCATCGGGCGCCGCCGCCAGCGCCGCCGCGCGCCGCGACAATTCGCCGCCCAGCCGCCGCTCGGCCGCCGCCATCAGCCTCTTCATGTCGCCATGCCGGGCCTGATGGTCGACGCGGAAACGGAAGCCTTCGAGATGGCCGATATGCTCGCCGCCGACCAGCACGCCGCCATCGGCCTCGATCGTCACCGGCAGCGCGTCATGCCCCTTGGCGCCGAGATCGCGCATCAGCACCGCGGTGCGCCGGTCGACGAAGCGCTGCGTCAGCCGCTGGTGCAGCGCGTCGCTGAGCTTCTCCTCCAGGGTCCGGGTGCGCTCCGCCCAGCGGCCGGGTTCGGCCAGCCAGTCGGCGCGGTGGGCGATATAGGCCCAGGTGCGCACCGCCGCGATCCGGTCGGCCAGCGTTTCGACATCGCCCTGGACATTGTCGAGCCGGGCGATCTCGTCGGCGAACCAGGTTGCCGGCAGATGCCCGCCGCCTTCGCTCAAATGGCCATAGACGCGGCTGACCAGCCGGCTGTGCGGCTCGACCCCGGTCTTGCGGAAATCGGGCAGGCCGCACGCCGCCCACAGCCGCCGCACCGCGCCTTCGCTGCGCGCGCGCGATCGCACCCACGGCTCGCCCGCCAGCCGCTTGAGCACAGCGAGGTCGACCGCCTGCGGCGCGGCGCGCAGCACCTGCGCGGACGGCCGCGCCTCCAGCGCCTCGATCAGCGCATCGACGCTGCGCATGTCGGGATCGCCGTCGCGCCAGAACAGATGGTCGAGCGTCGGGAAGCGATGCTCCTCGATCGCCATGATTTCTTCGGGATCGAAGCGGCGGCCTTCATTGCCCTCGAGCGCGAGCTCGCCGAACGTGCCGTCGCTCTGGTGACGGCCCGCCCGGCCGGCGATCTGCGCCATTTCGGCCAGGGTCAGGCGCCGCCGGCGCCGGCCGTCGAACTTCTGCAGCGAGGCGAAGGCGACATGGGCGACGTCCATGTTGAGTCCCATGCCGATCGCGTCGGTGGCGACGAGATAGTCGACCTCGCCGGCCTGATACATCGCGACCTGCGCGTTGCGCGTCCGCGGCGACAGCGCGCCCATCACCACCGCTGCGCCGCCGCGCGTCCGCCGCAGCATCTCGGCGACGGCATAGACCTCCTCGGCGCTGAACGCGACGACCACCGAGCGCTTGGGCAGCCGGCTGAGTTTCTTCGCGCCGGCATAGGCCAAAGTCGAGAAGCGCGGCCGGCCGATGATCTCGGCCTTGGGTATCAGCGACCGGATCATCGGCTTGAGGCTCTCGGAGCCGAGGATCATCGTCTCCTCGCGGCCGCGCGCGTGGAGCAGCCGGTCGGTGAAGACATGGCCGCGCTCGGGATCGGCGCCCAGTTGCGCCTCGTCGAGCGCGACGAAGGCCAGATCGCGGTCGGTGGGCATCGATTCGGCCGTGCACAGCAGCCAGCGCGCGCCGTCCGGCAGGATCTTCTCCTCGCCGGTGATCAGCGCCACCTCCTTCGGCCCCTTGATCGCGACGACGCGCTCATAGACCTCGCGCGCCAGCAGGCGCAGGGGAAAGCCGATCATGCCGCTGGAATGACCGCACAGCCGCTCGACCGCGAGGTGGGTCTTGCCCGTATTGGTCGGACCCAGCACGGCGATGACGTCCGATCGGGCGAACTGGCTCATGGGGGATAGATCGGGCGAATGAGCGGCGGGCGCAAGCGCCGTTTTGACCGGCGTCAATTCCCGGCGACACGCGACTCGCTATCGGATGAAGTCGAACCCCGGGACGACAGGACAATGCGACCCGTCCTGTAGCGCCGCGGTTCGTCTCACCCTCCCAACTGCGGCGCGCAGGGGATTGCCCTCCCCTCGCGCCGCTTCCTTTGCGCCGTGCAGCCAGCTCAGTCGCGCGAAGCCAGCGTCCGCGCTTCGCGCTTCGCGGCGATCGCGGCGCAGGCGTCGCTTTCGGCGACCACGGTCAGCGGCATCTTGCCGGCCTGGTGATGACGCTTCGCGTCGCGGCAATCGTCGCTGTTGACCGGACGGAACAGCGGTACCGTCTTGCCGGCCGGCATCGGCACCCTGACGTGGGTTTCGTGCAGCGACTGGCTGAACGCCGGAACCGAAGACATCAGCAGGCCAGCGATGAGGACGAGACGTAAAGACATATTCTTCTCCTGAAAGCGACCGAAGCGGTCGGCTCGGGCAGAATTAGAAAGCGCGCATTGCCGCCGGCCGACACGATGGTGAGGAAGCGTTTCCCGACCGCGACCCGCTGATTGCCGCGGAATTACAAAATGTTGCTGCGCCCGGAGAACGGGCGCCTGGGCGCCGCTTGCGGTTGACCCTCCGCCGGGCCATACCTACCTCGCAGCCATGAACACCCTACCGCACTGCAATATGTTCGCCCGATGAGCGCACCCAACATCGTCCTGGTCGAAGACGACCCGCCGCTCCGCACGCTGACCGCGCGTGCGCTGCAGGAGAATGGCTATCGCGTGCAGACCGCGTCGTCGGCCCCGGAAATGTGGATCGCCTTCGATGGCGGTCCGGTCGATCTGCTGCTGCTCGACATCATGCTGCCCGGCACCAACGGCATCGATCTGTGCCGCGAAGTCCGGCGCAAGAGCGACGTGCCGATCATCTTCATCAGCGCCAGGAGCAGCGAGGCGGATCGCGTGATCGGTCTCGAACTGGGCGCGGACGATTATCTTGCCAAGCCGTTCGGCACGCGCGAACTGGTGGCGCGCGTCCGCGCCGTGCTGCGCCGCGGCGGGCTCGAGCGCCAGCAGGGCGGCCAGCGCGACAATGAGGACCGGTTCGACGGCTGGGTGGTCAATTATCCGCGCCGCGAGCTGCGCTCGCCCGGCGATGCGGTGGTGCCGCTGACCGGTGCCGAGTTCGATCTGCTCGCGACCTTCCTCGGCCAGCCGCAGCGGGTGATTGCGCGCGAACGGCTGATCGAATTGTCGCGCACGCGGCTGGGCGATTCGTCCGATCGCAGCATCGACGTGCTGGTCAGCCGGCTGCGACGCAAGCTCTCCGATACCGGCCAGCCGGCGCCGATCCTTACCGTGCGCGGCATCGGCTATATGTTCAACGCGACGGTCGATCGCGCTTGATCGGTATCAGCCGTCACCCGCTGGGGCTGCTCGGCCAGATCGTCGCCATCCTGCTGCTGACCGTCGTCATCGAATTCGGCGCCAGCACCCTGCTCTACGAGCGCGCGAACCGGCTGTCGCTGCGTGAGGACGAGGCGCGGAGGCTGGCCGAGCACCTCGTCATCGCCCGCAAGCTGATCGCCGAGCGTGAGTGGAGCGAGCGGACTGCGATGGCGCGGGAACTGACCACCGATCGCTACGAGGTTCGCTGGGCGCCGTCGAAACAGCCGCCGCCGCCGCTGTCGGCGGAACTCAGGACGATGAGCCACCAGGTGGTCGCGTGGGAGCCCGAACTGGCGCAGTCCGACCTCAGGCTCAAGCTCGCCTCGCCCGGTCGCAAATCGACCGTGACCGGCGGCCTGCGGCTGCCCGACGGCAGCTGGCTGCATTTCACCGCGCATGAGATGGTCCATAGCTGGGACCTCGCCTTCGGGCGCATCCTGCTCGCCTTGATCCCGGCGATCGCGCTGCTGATCCTCGGCGCGCTGCTCGTCCGGCAGGCGCTGAGTCCGCTGCGCCGGCTGGCGCACGCGACCGAGCATATCGGCCTGGGCGAGCAGGCGGTGATCCCCGAGGCCGGCACCGTCGAGGTGCGCCATCTGATCCGCGCGTTCAACGTGATGCAGCTGCGCATCCACCGGCTGATCTCCGAGCGCACCGAGGCGCTCGCGGCGGTCGGGCACGACATCCGCACCCCGCTGGCGCGGCTCCAGCTGCGCGTCGATGCGGTCGACGATGTGCCGACGCGCGACGCGATGGGCGGCGATGTCGCCGAAATGGAAGCGATGGTCGCGTCGCTGCTCGCCTTCCTGGGCGGCGAGAAGGATCCCGAAGCGCCGGTCCGCACCGACATCGCCGTGCTCGCCGCGACGATCGTCGACGATTTTGCCGATGCCGGCCGCGACGCGCGCTACATCGGCCCCGATCATGCCGGGATCGAGATCCGCCCGATGGGCATCCGGCGCGCGCTGACCAATCTCGTCGAGAACGGCCTGCGCTATGGCGATGCGGTGACCGTCTCGCTGGCGCGGCATGGCGAGACGCTGTCGATCCGGGTCGAGGATGACGGCCCCGGCATCCCCGAAGACCGGCTGGAGGAGGTGCTGCGGCCGTTCACCCGCCTCGACGACGCCCGGGCGCGCAACACCCAGGGACTGGGACTCGGCCTCGCGATCGTCGCCCGCGTCGTCGAGCAGGAGGGCGGCACGCTGAGGCTGTCAAACCGGCCGGCCGGCGGGCTGTGTGCGGAGATCGCGCTGCCGACGCGTTGAGGTCCGTGGATCGCTCTGCCCTCTACCGCTTGCGGGAGAGGGAAAGACGCCGAAGGCGGCGAGGGTGAGGGCCTGAAGGGCGGACCCGCTCAGGCCCTCACCCTGGCTCGCTGCGCTCGCCTGTCCCTCTCCCGCAAGCGGGCGAGGGAATGGTACCCCCTCACCCGGAAACACTTCCTTACGCAGACGCTGCACCGCAGCAAAGCCCGACCCCTAGCTCTGATGGACAAGGCGCCCCTCCCGGGTGCCTCAAGCTGGGAGTCCAACAGATGAACGACGTGATTGGTCGCGTATTCAGCTTTGAGAAGCATGTGTATCAAAGCCAGAGCGCGCTCTACGGGCGGCTCGCGCGTGATGGGCAGAGCCCCAAGGCGCTGATGATTTCCTGCGCGGATTCGCGCGTGGTGCCCGAACAGATCGTGCAGGCGCAGCCCGGCGACCTGTTCGTCTGCCGCAACGCCGGCAACATCGTGCCACCCTTTTCGAACGCCAATGGCGGCGTCTCCTCCACCGTCGAATATGCGGTGATGGTGCTGGGCGTGCGCGACATCATCGTCTGCGGCCATTCGGACTGCGGCGCGATGAAGGCGCTGGGCAACCCGGCCGGCCTTGCCGGCATGCCCAATGTCGCGGCCTGGCTGCGCCATTCGGAAGCGGCGCATCAGGTGGTGCAGGCCTGTTATCCCGATGTCGACGAGGCCGAGCGCGTGCGCGTGACCGCGCTCGAGAATGTCGTGTCGCAGCTGGTGCATCTGCGCACGCATCCGTCGGTCGCGGCCGGCATCGCGCGCGGCGAGATCGCGCTGCACGGCTGGTTCGTCGACATCCATGCCGGCCAGGTGCTGGCGCTCGACGGCGCGGCGGGCCGCTTCGTGGCGCTGAGCGAAAACCAGCCGTTGCCGGTGGCGCTGCCGCACGCGCTGCGGATGGCGGCCGACATTCCGTTCCTGGAGGCGGCGGAATGACGGCGCTGACGGATCTGTTCGCCGCGAAGACTTTGGGACGCGATTTCACCGCGTCGATCGTCGTGTTCCTCGTGGCGATGCCCCTGTGCATGGGCATCGCCATCGCCTCGGGCGTGCCACCCGAAAAGGGCATCATCACCGGCATCATCGGCGGCGTGGTGGTCGGCGCGCTGGCGGGATCGCCGCTGCAGGTCAGCGGCCCCGCCGCCGGGCTTGCCGTCATCGTGTTCGAGATCGTCCGCGATCAGGGCCTGTCCGCGCTGGGGCCGATCCTCGTGCTCGCCGGCCTGCTCCAGGTCGTTGCGGGTGTTTTCAAGCTTGGCGGCTGGTTCCGCGCGATTTCGCCGGCGGTCGTCCACGGCATGCTGGCCGGTATCGGCGCGCTGATCGTGATCGGCCAGTTCCATGTGCTGTTCGACGCGAAGCCGCTGTCGAGCGGGCTCGAAAATCTGGCGGCGATGCCCGGCCGGGTGCTCGGCCTGTCGTTCGATACTATTGCGGCGACGGAGCTCGCGCTGCTGATCGGCCTGCTGACGATCGGCGCGATGCTGGCGTGGGAGAAATTCCGCCCCGCCACGTTGCGGCTGGTGCCGGGGGCGCTGGTCGGTGTGGTCGGCGCCACGCTGGCGACATTGTTCTTCGCGCTCGACGTGACGAAGGTGGACGTGCCCGCCTCGATCGTCGCCGCGGTCGATACCCCCGATGCGGGCTTCTTCGCGGCGATCCTCAACCCCGCCATCCTGGTGACCGCGATCGCGATCGCCTTCATCGCCAGCGCCGAGACCCTGCTGTCGGCCGCCGCGGTCGACAAGATGCACGACGGGCCGCGCACCGATTACGACAAGGAATTGCGCGCGCAGGGCGTGGGCAATCTGCTGTGCGGTTTCGCCGGCGCGCTGCCGATGACCGGCGTGATCGTGCGCAGTTCGGCCAACGTCCAGGCGGGCGCGGTCACGCGGCTGTCGACGATCCTGCACGGCGCCTGGATTCTCGGCTTCGTCGCCTTGCTGCCGTGGCTGCTCAGCGCGATTCCGATGGCGGCGCTGGGCGCGATCCTGGTGGTGACCGGCTGGCGGCTGGTCAGCATCAGCCATGTCCGGCATCTGTTCAGCAATCATGGCGCAATGCCGGTGCTGATCTGGGTGGCGACCTTCGTGATGGTGGTGGCGACCGACCTGCTGACCGGCGTGCTGATCGGCCTGGCGCTGTCGTTGCTGGAACTCGTCCCGCATGTCCGCCGGCTGAAGCTGCGCGTCGATGCGGCGCATGGCGACGAATCGAGCCGGCTGTCGCTCGACGGTGCGGCAACCTTCCTCAGCCTGCCAAAGCTCAACCGCGCGCTCGACGCGGTGCCCGGCGACCGGCCGCTCAGGATCGACTTCGCCCGCGTGCCGGCGATGGACCATACCTGCGCCGAGATGCTGACCGACTGGCTCCAGCGCAAGCGCGGCCAGGGCATGTCGATCGAACTGGCGGGCGCGCCGGGCATGCTGCGGCGATTCGACAAGGGGGCATGATCGCCAGAAACGCTTTGATACGAGCCGGAAACCATCCGGACCGGCCCGGACCCTATGACGAGAGCATCCCGAAGGACGTGGCACGGCGCGGCCCCCCTCGGACGAGGCCATGCCTTCGGGATGCAGGAGGAACGTTTCCACCAAAGGGGAATGTTCCATGATCTATCATATTGCCGCAGCCGCCGCCCTGTTGGTCGCGACACCCGCTTTTGCCCAGGAAGCGGAAGCAGATTCGAAACCGGTCACCGTTTCGGGCAGCGTCGCATTGGTCACCGACTATCGCTTCCGCGGTGTCTCGCAGACCGACAAGGAACTGGCGGTCCAGGGCGGCCTGACCGTCACGCACGAGAGCGGCCTCTATGGCGGGGTGTGGGCGTCGAACCTGGCCGGCTGGGGTACGTTCGGCGGATCGAACACCGAACTCGATCTCATCGCCGGCTACAAGCTGCCGGTGGGCGAAGGCACGCTGGATGTCGGCCTGACCTGGTACATGTATCCGGGCGGCGCCGACACGACCGACTTTGCCGAACCCTATGTCAAGCTCGGCGGCACGATCGGGCCGGTCAGCCTGCTCGCCGGAATCGCCTATGCGCCCAAGCAGGAGGCGCTCGGCAATTTCTCGAACACGCCGCAGAGCCGCGGCCAGAAACAGGACAATCTCTACCTGTGGGGCGACATCAGCGGCGGCATTCCGCAGACACCGATCACGCTGAAGGCGCATATCGGCTATTCGGACGGCAATCCGGGGCTGGGCCCCAACGGCACCAGCGTCGCGCCGACCGGCACATATTGGGACTGGCTGGTCGGCGCCGATGCCGCGCTGGGAACGGTGGTGCTGGGCGTCGCCTATGTCGACACCGACATCTCGAAGGCGGAATCGGCCTATCTGCTGCCCAATTTCTCGTCGACCAAGAATGGCTCGTCGATCGCCGAGGGGACGATCCTGTTCTCGGTTTCGGCCTCGTTCTGATTGGAGCAGCCGGGCGAGGCGTTGCCCCGTCCGGCTGCTCCCATTCATGCTGGCGGTGTGATCGTGACGGCGGTAACCGTGCGCTAGACGCGACACGAGGGACTCAGCGTGACCGATCAGCCCGATGGATCCGAACCTTTGGACCCGATGCAGGCACCAGCGGGTTCGGCGGACGGCGAGACCAACGAGCCATCGCCGCCGCCGCCGCCGCCAAAGGCGTCACCCGCCCCGTCTCCCGCGCCACCGTCACCTCCGCCGGTCGCGCCGCCCGCGCCGACCGGCTGGGCACCGCCCAAGCGGGCGTTGCGGACGACGCTGATCGTCGCGGCGATCGCGCTGATCGGGGTGCTGGTGATCCTTTATGCCTGGGGTCTGCCGCCGTTCACCAGCGCGACGCAGTCGACCGACAATGCCTATGTCCGCGGCCGGACGACTTTGATCAGCCCGCAGGTCAGCGGCTATGTCGTCGACGTGCCGGTGCAGGACTTCCAGCAGGTGCGCGCGGGCGACGTGCTCGCACGGATCGACGACCGGATCTACCGCCAGAAAGTGGAGCAGGCGCGCGCCGCGCTCGACGCGCAGATCGCAACGCTGGCCAATTCGTCGCAGACGATGCGGTCGCGCCAGGCGACGGTGGGATCGCAGGAGGCGGCGATCGGCAGTGCGCAGGCGCAGTTGCTGAAGGCGCAGGCCGACATGCGCCGCGTCGACGAACTGGTCGGCGAGGGATCGATCTCGCTGCGCGAACGCGATCAGACGCTGGCCGCGCTGCGCGCCGCACAGGCCGCCGTCCGCCAGACCCAGGCGGCGCGCGAGATCGCCCGGCAGGACGTGGTCGCGGTCGGCGTCGGCCGTGGCGGGCTCGCGGCGTCGGTGGAAGGCGCACGCGCCGCGCTGCATCTCGCCGAGATCGACCTCGCCAATACCGTGATCCGCGCGCCGTCCGACGGCCAGCTCGGTGAGGTCGGCGTGCGGCTGGGACAATATGCGACCGCGGGCACGCAATTGATGTTCGTCGTGCCCCGGCAATATTGGGTGACCGCCAATTACAAGGAAGCGCAGACCGCGCGGATGGCGCCGGGCCAGCCGGCGGTGTTCAAGATCGACGCGCTGGGCGGCGAGAAACTGACCGGCCATGTCCAGAGCCTGGCGCCCGCCACCGGTTCCGAATTCGCGGTGCTCAAGCCTGACAATACCACCGGCAATTTCGTCAAGGTCGCGCAGCGCATCTCGGTGCGGATCGCGGTCGATCCGAACCAGCCGCTCGCCGCGCGGCTGCGCCCGGGCATGTCGGTCGAGGTCAGGATCGACACCCGCAGGCAAAGCGGCCAATGAGGATGCTGCGCCTGATCGCGGCGACCGCGCTGCTCGGCGGCTGCACGCTCGCGGACCGGCCGGTGCCGCCGCAGGCCGCGGTCGCAACGCCGGGCGAATGGCGGACGCCGCCCGGCGGCCCAACGGCGCCGATCGCGGCCGACTGGTGGCGCGGCTATGGCGACCCGGTGATGACCGCGCTGGTCGAACGGGCGCTGGCCAATAATC